>Ga0209540_10000004_pt1 | contig 387019 bp, 283 predicted proteins | sample BarGraIncu01121A_FD_184501 | JGI IMG/M metagenome (GOLD analysis project Ga0209540, IMG submission 184501) | Arctic peat soil microbial communities from Barrow, Alaska - Barrow Graham LP Incubations 011-21A (SPAdes) (version 2) | ecosystem: Environmental > Terrestrial > Soil > Wetlands > Peat...
CATCGGGAATCAAATCCTCCATACTGGGAGCTTTTGTTCTTTTCTTTTTTTCCATGTCCAAAATTATTACTTTTTATTTGATTTATAATTTTGACACACTTTTTTGAACTGTCCCTTTTCCCCTTCCAAACACACTTGGAATTTACTTTATCTATAGAGGGGCTTTCCTGGGGGTTTCCTGGGGGTTACCTGGGGCTTTCCTGGGGGTTCCGAGGGGTAGATCCCTCCTATCCCCCAGAAATGGCCCACGAAAGACCCGACAAATGCTCTTTATACATAGAACGAATGACATCTTTTTTCCGGACTTTCGCCGATTGAAAAGAAAAGGGTTTATGTACCGTACCGGTTTGGAATTTTTAATACTCATTTTAAAGACAGAAAAACCGGAAAACAGAAGACCTTCAAGTTGTTGAATAAAAGATAAATAGTTAAATGCGCTTAACTATTACGTTAATATTTTATAAATATTCAGTCGTTGATTATGCAATAGAGTGCAAGGAGATGCAAGGAGATACAAAAGTGATAAAAACCCCGTTTAACACAAATCCAACCAGACACAAATAAATTAAATATCAATTATCTTTACAGCGCAGTATCTAAGGATGAACCATTTAGAACTTATAATAACCAATATTTATTCATTCATTTAAAACTTTACTACTATGAGCTTATCACAAAACCCCCTGTTGGGACCCATGCGTAAATCGATGGGTAACTTTACGACGTATTCCTATCATGGAATGAACATCGTACGTTCGAAGGCATTTAAGATCAACGATCCCAAAACTGAAAAGCAGCTCAACATGCGGGCACGTATGTCACCGCTTTCAGAAATGTATCGCAGATTCAGCAGCATGATCGCACTGGGATTCCCGGAACGCGATGAACGTCAATCACCTCAGAACATGTTTGTTTCTGCCAATTTCACAACAGCATTCGTGATGGAAGATAATATCCCTGTTATCAGTTATCCCCTGATGCTTCTTGCCAAAGGGTCATTGCCCAAATTGACGATACCTGAAGCACTTATAGATGCAGGAGGAATAACCATCCACTATGATGCCGGTGCATTGCTTCCCGACGTTACTTCCACCGATGAAATCATTGCCTGTGCCTTCTTAACGACCGGCGAATTGCTTATTGTCCGGCAATTTATCGGGATTGAACCCATCGGAACCCTCCAGTTGAAATATCCAACCCTGCAGGCAGAACAGGTAGTATGCTGCTATGCCTTTATACGAAGCGGGGATGGAGAAAAGGCTTCGGCTTCGGTGTATTTGGAAATGAAGGACTGATTCAATAACACGGATATTTGCCGTATAAAAAGGAGTTGTATGTCATCACAAATTGTGATGACATACGGATTTGTCATTGAAGAATAATAAATATTATATTTTCTTTGCAAATATAAAAACCTATCTCTATATTTGCGTCTTATTCAGATACTTCCATATGCAAAATGGAAATAAGTTAGTAGACAGGCGCCAAAGAAAGTGATGGATCTTCAATCTTCGAATCGATGAAATTAGCACTCATTCAAAATAATATTTATACCATCCGAAATCAAAAAGTAATGCTCGATTTTGATTTGGCAGAACTTTATGGAACAGAGACAAAGCGGCTTAAAGAAGCTGTGCGTCGGAATGTTGAACGATTTGAAGGTGATGATTTTATGTTTCAACTTACAGGGACTGAAATTGCAGAACTTTCAAGGACGCAAATTGCGACCTTGAATAATGGTACAGGAAATCAGTCCTGATTATAGTGGTTGAATCTGACCACTTTAAATTACTATCCTTGACACTTGCTCCTACCCCTCGTTTGTGACGAGTGGTTAATGGTTCATCGATTAGATCGATTAAAAACACACTAAAATTATTTCTACGTTTGAAAACGTAAAACCAGCTACCCCCTCGTTACAAACGAGGGGGAGTAGTCAGTATTTACAAAAAAATAGTTACCAGATGATAACTGACATTTGTTAGAAAAATGATGATACTTGAAACTATATCCTTTAATGCACTTATAACCATTATGTAAGAGCCCCGACACAATGCCAGGGTTTTTTAATGCATGAAAACACCCGTAAACAGCAGTTTTATAAATTTGTTTAAATAAAGTTTCATGTTTGGTTGGTATTGTTAAAAAGGTTTTGTATTTTTGAGGGCGGAAATGCTAGATTATATTTACAAAGTGTTAATAAATGAAATGAAAAATCATGTATATATCGAGACTAGTAATCAGAAATTTCAGAGCATTTGAATTTATAGAATTAAATTTTAATGAAGGTTTAAACGTTATTATAGGCGAAAATAATTCAGGAAAGTCTGCTCTCATTGATGCTCTCCGAATATGTTTAGGACATGGGAAATCTGATAATGGAATATATATACAAGAGACAGATTTATATTTAGATCCCAATAATCCAGAGCATAAATCAAATGAAATACAATTTGATTTGATATTTGAATTTGGTAAAGAACCAATAGAAAAGGAGTGCTTTTATGATTTTATTTCTCAAGACCCTGAAACGGATCATCAGACTGCACAGTTACATTTAAAATATAAACTCGAAAAAACGGCTAAACGAAAGTTTTTCAAACGCTCCGTTTGGGGCGGCGATAATGAAGGACAACAAATTCCTTATGAAGCTTTACAAGAGATTTTTTTTACTTATTTAAGTCCACTTAGAGACGCAGTTAGTTCTTTGAAGCCTTATTCTTATGACAATAAAACCTCTCAACTTTTTAATCAACTAACAACCTATAATATTCCGGGTAAAGAAGAGCCTGAAAAGCTTAATGATAAAAAAAAGGATACACTTGGAAGTGAGCTATACAGTGTGTTTACGAACGATGAAAGCCATTGGAAATTTATTCTGCACGCAGGGAGAGAAAAAGTAAATGATCATCTAACTGGTACAGGTATCAATAATAAGTTTCCGCAGATAGAGATGAGCTATGTAGGGCGTAAATATTCAGATGTAGTTAGAGGAATAGAGTTAAGACGACCTATTTATTTACCTGAAAAACTCAGGGGTTATGATCAAAAGTATTTTGAATTAGTTCAAAATGGACTTGGCGAAAACAATTTAATTTATGCATCTGTCGTATTAGGTGATTTGATCAATCGTTGTGATGATAATGATTTGGAAATTTACAATGCACTATTGGTAGAAGAACCGGAAGCACATTTACACCCACAATATCAGAATACTTTTTTTGAGTATTTGAATAAGTTACAAACAAAAGGGTTGCAAATTTTCGTAACTTCTCATTCTCCGACAATAACTGCTAAATCTGATTTGAAGAAAATTACGGTACTGCAGAAACAAGATAATAAAATTGCTCCTTTTTCATTTTCTAATCTTACTAATGATGATTTTTCGGATGCTAACTTTAATCATCTGCGCAAATTCCTAGATACAACTAAATCGCAAATGCTATTTGCTAATGGCGTGGTTTTGATTGAGGGAATTGCAGAAGCAATTCTAATTCCATTATTATCCCAAAGATTCATGAAACCATCAGTTAATTTAGAAAAGGAAGGAATAGAATTGGTTAATTTGGGCGGAGTTGCTTTTGAGCATTTTGGAAAACTATATAATAATGATGCAGATGATAAAAGACTATTATCCAAATGCTCAATTATAACAGACAGTGATCCAATAGAAGCAAAGCCAGCAAACGGAAATAAACCAGCTATTGAAGCAAAACCAAAATCTGACAGAGCCAAAAAAGCAGAAGAATTGACGAAAAACAACTTATTTGTTTCGTTAGCTCCACACACCTTAGAGTATGATTTGTTTAATGAGTCGGGAAAGAATAAAACAATAATGCGTGCCGTGTATAGAGAAATGCATCCAGGAACTCTAGATTTGGCGGGAGATTTTGAGGCTGAAACTTTAATGAAAAAGTTGCAATCTAATCAGGATAAAGCTGATTTTGCTTTAGATCTGTTTGAGAAATTGAAGGATACACCAAAAGATTGTTTTGATGTCCCTTTATATATTCAAAAAGCTATTGAATTTATTTGCCCCCAAAAGAAAGAAGATGCCAATTGAATTATCCGATGCTCAGAAGCTAATTGTTGATTGTGAGTTTCCTCAGATTATTGTCAAAGCGTGTCCAGGAAGTGGAAAGACATTTTCTGTGGCTGCTCGACTTGCCCGATTGTTGCAATCTAATAATTTAGGCAGACATCAGGGTATTGCTGTATTGTCTTTTACCAATACAGCTTGTGAGGAAATAAAGAAGAAGCTGACAGGTGAATTTGGTCGGACTGAAAAAATCGCGTATCCTCATTTTATAGGAACGATAGATAGCTTTATAAATAATTATATTTTTCTTCCTTATGGACATTTGGAGATGGGTTGTACAGTTAGACCTGAGATTGTGGGTACAGAATTTAATAAGTGGCATGAATATGATTCTTCTTTAACAAGGTCTTTCTATGACAATGGTGTCAAAAGAATAAGAGACAGAGATCCTAGTTATTATTTTGATAAGGTAAGCTTCCATTTTAAAGGTAACCAAGCGAAGGTTTTTCCACTTTGTCCTCCAGCATTGTATCATTTTTCATGGACCAATTCAAAACGTGCGAATATAATTCAAAATATTGTTGAGGCGAAAAAGACTCATTTTACTAGAGGTAAAGCGAATCAGGCAGATGCCAATTATATTGCACTAAAGATTATTAAATCAAAACCAGTGATTGCGAGAAATCTAGCAGAAAGATTTCCTATCATAATAATTGATGAAGCACAGGATAGTACAGATATACAAATGTCGATAATTGACTTGTTGATAAAATATGGTCTGAAAAATATCATGCTTATAGGAGACCCCGATCAAGCAATTTTTGAATGGAATACTGCAAATCCAGAACTCTTCAAAAACAAATGGGAGAATAAAAAAGAGTGGCATAGGTTAGAATTGCAGGCAAATTATAGAAGCTCAACTAACATATGCAAAGTATTGAATTCATTTTATGGTAATAATATAGTTTCAAAAGCAGATGATAAAGATTGTTTGGAAATTCCTAACATAATAGCTCATAATGCTACTCTAGAAACAATCATAAAAATCCAAAGAGATTTTTATGATAAGTGTTTAGAATTAGGAATATCGGATGATGGAATGGCAATAGTATACAGGGGTAGGAGTTTTGGAGAAAAGTTTTTCGAAATTGATCAAGAAACATCGGATAATAAAGATTTGCCTTGGGTAAATAAAAACTATTTTGTGAGAGATATTGCTCATGGAAAGTACCTGACTGAAATTGGTCATTTTAAAACAGGTATTAAACTACTTGAAAAAGGATATTTGAAAAGAGAATTAAATAAAGTTACGCTTTCAAGTAAAGAAATTCAAGATTATAAGGATGAAAAAGGATTTAGAGTATTCAGAAAGGAATTATTTGATTTCATTGAAAAACTAGGAGTGATAAGTAATTGTACTCTCAAACATTGGCAGCAGACAACAAAAAATAATGGTATAGACTTACCAATAGTATTGAGTAGATCAGATGTTAAGGTAGAGAAACTATTTTATTATGAAGAGGTGAAAAATCAAGGGAAATATATTAATACTATACATTCTGTAAAAGGAATGTCATTGGATGCAATATTAGTTTTTCTACAGAGGAAAGATAATTCGAACTATATTACAATTATAAACACAGTAAATAAAGAAACACTATCTTCATCTGATAGTGAGCAAATGAGGATTGTATATGTAGCGCTATCCAGACCTAGAAAACTCTTATGGCTAGTCGTTCCAACTGATGACGTTGAATGTTGGAATGAATATTTAGGTTTATCAGAACAAAAAACAATTCAGCCAGTACCTGTTCAGACTTGTTTACAATTTGAGTAATATTAAAAACCTGTCATACGGGATATGTCTGTCTTTCCGAATATGTCTTTCATTAAATAAAAAACTGGATTACTTGCGGATGTTATTTGGAATTACGAATGTTCGGAAGAATATAAATATCGGCACAAAAAGAAAAATATAAAATAATATTAAAAAACAGGGAAGTGCTCTGATAAACAGAAAAAATAATTTTTCAAACACTTCCCATAAATCATTTATCCGTATGAAAAACTTAGTGAGATTTAGTGTACTCTTAGTGTTGTTGATATCGTTTGCCGGTTGCGAGAGTGAACCGGTTACTGATATTGCAAAAATTGAAAAGGAATTAAAAGCAGTTGTAAAAGACAATGGAATTACAAAGTGCTCGGTAGTGATGCGGAACTATAATTACCAGGCAAGCGAAGAATTCTACAACAGCGATTTCACCATTAGCAATGGTAGTTTAATAATACATGGGGTAAATTATTTGGGCGCTACATCAGAAAAAAGATATAATTTATTGAATCTGTCATCGTACGATTTCTCAGGGAATTATATCTATTTTTATTTCTAAATATATAGAAATGATATCCTCCTACCCCTCGTTTGTAACGAGGGGTTTATGGTTTGTCGTTTATAACGATAGAAAATACAACTAAAATTATTTCAACGTTTGAAAACGTAAAACCAACTACCCCCTCGTTACAAACGAGGGGGAGAGGGGAGATTATTGAATAGCATAAAATACTCATTAAAACAAACATAGAATTAATTCAGACAAAATGAATATACTAAAACAACAGGTCAGAAAATATGCTTTTCTGTTAGCGGGTATTTATGTTATAGCACGTATTATTGCCACCATAATTGAAATAAGTATCCCACATATTTTAGATGTTGAGTATGCACCACACAGTTACCGGTTTTACTCAACGGATGATGTAGTATTTGTAATTTCATTGTTTGGTAATATACTTATCGCTCTTAGTATGCTTCGGGATATGAAAAGATCTGAAATATTCATTTGGCCACTTTTAGTACTTGCATTCATTTATCCCATATATAGTGTTATCTTTTATCTGATTATAGTTTATGCAACCATATTAAATCCCAAACAAGAAAACGCATGAATACAACCATTAAAAATTTAATTATAAAATACAGTGTCCTGATAGTATTGAATTCTATCATCGGATATTTTTGGTTTCGCTGCATACATTTAGTATACCATCCAATTCCAAATGAATTATCAAAACAGGAATTGATGTATTCCATACCAAGTTTTATATCCTATTTTATACAACTCATCGTCTGTATTTTACTGATTATTGATATTCGAAAGTATACTATCCGTTTTTGGTTGATACCGGTTATTGGATTGTTTTATCCTGTATTTGGAGTTGCTGTATTCCTTATCCTGTACGTTTTGCAAGAGAAAGAAAGTATAGAAAAAGCGTAATAAGGTTGGATTCCTGTTCTCCCGGATATGTCCGTTATTAAAGGAGAAAAAGGATTGCTTAAGGCTGGAATTCTCATTTAGTTGTCTGAATCAGAATTTACAGAATTATTGAATTTACAGAATAATAAATGACAGAAAGTGAATACTCCCATAAACAACCAAATATCAATAATCTCAGTAGTTAGTACTCATTTATAAAAAAAACAGTAATATTGTCAAACTAAAACTTTATGAATAAACTAAATCTTTTATTGTTGACAATTCTGAATTGTTATTTACTATCAGCACAAGAAGTCCATGTAGGGAATGACATGAATACGTTGAACTATAACTATCAATCAAGTAAAAGTTACAAATACAAAAAAACAACAAATCGTAGTAGTGATAAAACGTATACATATATTTCCATTCAACCACAGGACACTACGACAAACAGCAATACCTGGTATGAATTTTCTGTAGACTCATGCGGGTACTATGTTGGTTCAAGGAGAATAACAACAAAAAAGGAAGAGCTGGAAAACGCCATGATACGGATTCTTTACAGCAAATATGGTTCATATTTAAAAACGGATTTACTTAATCAAAAAAACAACGGATATTTATTGAAATCCGATGATTCGGATGATGAACGGTTTTTTGAATTACCTAAAAATCCAGTCATGACAGGACAAACCTGGCTTACGAAGAAGACTGATGAATTTGGTTTATACAGGACAAGATACAAAAGCCTTAAAAATATCTTTGTCGGAATTGAAAGCAAAAATGGTCATGATTGTTATAGGATTAACTTTAACGGCTCTTCTGTTGATATTACAAAGTCAGATGACTATACTCAAACTGACAATGGAAGTATACATGGAAGTATCTGGCTTGACAAAGAAAGAAAAATTATCATTGCCATAGAGTCTGAAGTTACTATCCAAAACAGCAAAGCAAAACATCCCGGATTCTCGGGAGATTCTCCAATAAAAGCATCTTCATATAACACCTCGGTTGAATTTATTGAATAAAAAAACGGGTGCAACACGAATTATGCGCATTGGCTTACTGATGATCAATTGCATAGTCTTTCCGGAAATGTCCATCATCAAAGAAGTAAAAGGGATTGCCTGAATATTAAAAAAACTTTAGCTACATTTGCTTGATTAAAATTCGCATTAAAATGGGTATCCGGAGTGTCTGAGAATACTAAAAACTTAAAATCAGCCGGAGTTTAAGAAGCATATCGCCCGAACGGGAAACAAATGGAACCTTCGTCCTTTGCAGAAGCTCTTCAAAGCATTGGACGAATTTACAGTCTATTAGAAAATTAAAATAACACATGCATTATGATAAAAAAAATCTTTCCAATTATCCTTCCAATCTTCTTATTTATAAGCTGTATCCAATCAAATTACATGAAAAAGACTGATTTTTTACCGGTCACGCTGGAAAGTAAGACTGATACAGTAAAAGTGGGTCAACCAGTAACAATCAGATTAAGTGCTGTGGCTCCCAATGGATGCTGGAAAAACCTGAAGCATTACATGAGTAAATCAACCGATAATCACATTTTATTTGTTGCTAAAGGCGACTTTGAATCAAATGGTGAATGTTCGGATATTATTATTCAAAAAGATTCGGTATACAATTTCATTCTTACTAAAGCAGGGAAATACTATTTACAAATGAACCAGAGTCCGAACACAATTACAAATGATTCGTTAGAAATAATCAATTGATCTGTATTTTGAGAGTTTTAATTATGTGTCATGTCCTTGCGGATATGTTCATCACATAAGAAAAAGGGAACGGGTAACAACCGGATAAATCCTTTTTTGCAGAAGTCTTTCAAAGCGATATTCAATTTTACAGTCAATCAGAAATCAAATGAATAATACACTATGAAAAAAAACATCTTTCTAATCATCCTTCCCATCTTTATAATAATAAGTTGCAGCCAATCAAATTTCACGAACACGATCACGAAAAAGACAGATATCTTACCGGTCTTGTTGGTAAGCATGTCGGATTCAGTAAAAGTGGGCCAACCTGTATCCATCACCTTAAGAGCTGTGGGTTATAGTAGTTGCTGGAAAAACCTGAGGCAATCCATGAGGCAGTCAACCGATAATCACATTTTATTTACGGCGAAAGGTGACTTTGAATCTTATGGTTCATGTAATGATATTCTCATTGAAAAAGATTCTATTTTCAATTTCACTCTACCTAAAGCAGGGAAATACTATATCCAATTGAACGAAAGTCCGCTTAAAGTAAGAACAGATTCTATACAGATTATAAATTAATCTGTTCTTTTGAGGGTTACACGTATCTGTCATGTCCTTCCGGATATGTTCATCATCAAATAAGAAAAAGGGATTGCCCGAGAACAACTGTTTAAGTTTGCATATATACTGAAGGACGTTAGTAATTAAATAATCCTGCATTTAAGGGGGTCGAAATCTACCCCTTTAAACTTATTGAATTAGATCGTTTTATGGGTACCCGGGAATGATATATATCCCTAATTTTAAAGTGGTCGAATCTGACCACTTTAAATTATATGCCGGATTATTTTCTTCTACTGAATTGTAATGAGATATAAGAACGTAGAACAATATAATCTGTCTTTTTAGGTAAATTGCTTTCGAATAAACAAGATATTTAGTTGTTCCTCTTACTTAGTAACCACCTTTGTTATTCAATTCACAGTTACCCTTATCGTAAGAACCCCGGCCATTTTACCGGGGTTTTTAATGCATGGAAACACCCGTAAAGGCTAGTTATATAAATTTATTTAAAAATAGTTACCTGAATGGTTAGTGTTGTTAATTTATTTTGTATTTTTGAGGCCGAAAAATGACCTTGTTACAGACATCAATATCAATCTGAAAATAAACGTATGAATAGATTCGCACTACTTCCCTTTTTCCTGATCCTGTTTTTGAGTACGAAAGCCCAGGATCGGATTATCACGATGAATCATGATACCATTCATTGTACGATAAAATCCTTAAACAATGAGAGCATCAGGTACGAACTAAAAAACAGGGATGGATCAATAACCGGCAAGTTTATAAATCTGACACAGGTAGCAGAATACACCCGCCTTGTTCAACAGGAAAACAACAGGAAAGCACTTAAGCAGAAAACATCAAAGCCATTAAACGTCAGTGAAAACCTGTGGTGCCTGGGTTTGAGTATCGGTGGATCGACCATGCCATGGTACTTTGACAACATTCAATCCACAACTGCCATGCCGGATTATTATAACAAGCTGACAACAGGATTTCATATCAATACCAGCGCTCATTATATGATAAATGGTTCTTTGGGTGTGGGAGCGGAATATTCATTCTTTGGAACAAACTCCAGTGGCAGTATGTCAACTCAATACAACCAGTCAATATTTTTAATGGTAAATGAAAAAACCCGCCAGTATATCAATTATCTGGGGCCATCAATTCTATTCGTACAGCATCTTGATGTACGACGTAAGTTTACGCTTAGTGAAACTCTTTCGGGTGGGCTTTTATTTATGCGTATGGAAGATCAGGGTATTTATCCCACCGTTGACAATACCGGTTACACGGAAGTTACAAACAATTCATTGCTTACAGGCAACTCCCTGTCAGCCAAAATAGGACTTACAGCCGAATACAGGTTAAACAGAAACCTATCGGTTGGTTTAGGAGGTGATTATCTATGGTGTTTATTAAAAAAAGCAAGTTTTGAATCAAGAGGACCAAATAATACCAGTTCCTCATCGAAGAATCAGGAACTTTCCAATGCAATGAACTTATCCCGTATTGATTATTCACTTGTTTTGCGTTTTCATTTATAATTCAACCAATAACAAATTCAGTTATGCAACGTATCATTCAAAACACCATACTGGTTACAATCCTCTGCCTGTTAACAGGTTGCACCAACGATTTCCTGAACGAGAATCTGACTTCTGTAACTTCACCTATCGGAGTATCAAATATTTATATTTCACCCGACTGGCCGGCTTCCAACCGTCAGTTTAAGCTACCATTGGTGAAAGATGCTGATTATGAAATTGTATCGAAACCATCGTGGCTCACTGTCGGCTCCAATAGTGGACATTTGTCAGATAGTATCGCACTTGTACAGTGTTCTGCTAAAAAGAATTCTGTTTTCAGTGAGGTGGGTGTTTACATGGATTTTATGACTGTAAAATCAGATGGAAAGAACTATAAAGTTCCTGTTGCCTATATCACTGAAGGAAATCCTACAGTGGCGGTACAAAGTTCGGTCACCCTTTCGTATAGCACGTATGGCTATCCCTATCTGCAAATTCAAAATACCGGTTTAGGAATCTTAATATGGAATTTCACCAGTATGCCTGCCTGGCTGGCTGTCGATACTGCCCGGATTGAATCAAGCGGCTTATATATTTCTCAATATAATTCGTATAACATACCACTGAAAATTATACCCGGCAAAAACACTTCGGGAAGTCTGACAAGTACAATTGTTCTTTCGACAAACGATAAGGCGCATCCAAGTGTATCGATAAATGTCACGACCGACCTTGGAACACCTCAACTGAACATATCTACCAGTGCCATTAGTTTTGCCTCAACAGAAACGTCAAAAACATTAACTTTCAGCAATTACGGAAGCGGTTTGCTTACCTGGGAATTTAAAGATATACCCGCCTGGCTGACCATTACACCATCAAGCGGGAGGTATAATCCGTATACTTCCTACGGGAATATTGTCTTTACCTGCGACCGTACAAAACTATCGCCCGGACAGAATACGGCTATCGTAAATCTGAAAACCAACGATGTTTACCATTTGACATACAGCATTACAGTAACAGCTGTTGCACCAGGAATCAATGCAAATATACGTGCTGTTGATGGAAACATAACGGATGCCGTGTTCAATAAAAATACAAATACATTGTATTATGTTACCGGTGCGCCTAACAAGTTTATTGCTTACGATGTAAAAGCGAGAACAGTTTTGCATGAAATAGCATTAAGCAAAGCCCCGACATGTTTTGCCATCTCGGAAGACTGGACAAAAGCAGCCGTAGGACACAATGGATCAATAAGTGCCATCGATTTATCAGGCAATACTGTAAAAGCAAACTACCTGTTAGACTATTCAGTTCATGATATTGCCTGGTGTGAAAACGACTGGTTTAGTTACACGCAAACCGGTGGAAGTTTCTCAAGCCTTCACTGGTTGAATACAGCTACAGGCTCTGTATATGATGACCCTGATAAGTATAGTCTGGATGGCAGTTCCATTGTGAAGAAGGTACCAAACCAGCCTTATCTGATAGCTACACGGAATTCTACTTCACCAAGCGGCTTTTTTTCATTTTATATACCCGGCAAAAGCCAAAAAAGCTACTCGCATATGGACCTGACTAATTTCTGGATGTCGGAAGATGGTCAGTATATTTTTGCTCAGAACAGAAATATCTACAGGACAACCAGCTCAACCGGATCGACTGATACATTCAATTCCGACATTAACGCAATTGGTAAAATTAATACTGCCAGCGGATACAACTATGGAATATCTTTCCTTTATCACAGCAATCATAATTTGTGGGTTATCCAGAATGATTCTTATTCAACCGATACATCATCCAGCATATTCCAGTTTGAAGACAATGACTATACACTTGTAAAACAATACGCCTACGACTTGCTCTACCAACCTGATACGCAAGCTAACTCGTTTAACGTAAGTGCAAATTATGTTTTTGCAAACAGTGATGGGACAGAGATTTCGGTTTTATGTAAAGGAACCACCAACAGCAACTGGATCATACAGTTTATTCCGGTGAAATAGCAAAATAGCACCAAATAACGTAGTGAGATGTAATGACAATTAACCATAAAAAAAGAGACCGGATCAACATTATGTTGAAACAGTCTCTTTTTATTTCTTTTACAGGTTAAGGTACAAACCTGTGGAAAGCGATGTATTGTACAGCGAAATTTTAAGAACGCCATTTGAGTCGGAAGGAGAATAGGGCAACAACCCGATATTGAAATTTGTAGTCCAGAACAACCATTTAGTCAGTTTTACATTTACTCCCGGTGTCAGATCCAGTGTCAGAAAAGGCAAATTAGACCCGATAGCAAATTTAGGCCGAATAATACCATGTGGATAGACATATTCCACCTGAAATGTAAACTCTGTCCCAAAATCATTTTGCTCCGGTGATCCAACAGGCGCAAAAAGAATACCTGTTTTAAGAAACAAATTTTCATTTACCATTGGCATCCAGATATGGGCAATGATTCCTGCCTGAGCAAAGTTGTAATTACCAAAAAATTCATCTTTTACAAATGACATTCCTCCTGAGACTTCTAAACCTACCTTAAACGGAGGAAGCTTCTTTGCATAAATAATGCATTTATCTCCATCGCACACCGCATAATGATAATCTTTGGCAAGGTTTATCAGGTTTTCATGACTTGGCTTTTTTACATTCATGATCTCAGTCTGCAATCCCTTGGCATCTTGCATATAATAGTTCAACAATCCTATATGCCTTGTGGATGTATATAAATATTCCTGACCTTCTTTCATTTTAGATCCTTCCTTGTATGGAATTTCAGCAAACCCAAGACTGTCTTTTTCAATATAATAATGGTCTTCGCCACGCTCATCTTTTAAGTAATAGACATTCACCCGTCCGTTAATCAGGAACTCCAGAAAGACTTTATTACCATCAACCTCCTTCGAAATGTAATACTTACTCTCCGGAAAACGGTAGCCCAGTATCTCATCAGGAGAGAAATGACGTACACTGTCTTTGGCAGTGTGCCGGTAAGTACATATTCTGGACATACGGGCCCCCCCACGGTAATCAACTTCACCAAACAGAGTATCTCCGACAGACTTAATTACATAACCGGGTTTGAAAAAGGTTTGTGCATTTATACACGTGGAAATAAAGACAAAAACAACAATTACTATATTTTTAATTTTCATAAATGGAAATATACAGGAAATAAGAAGGTGGAACAATATATTGTCTAGTTTTATTTCTTCATTTAATATGACCTCTCCCCCTGCACTCTCCCAATCCCGATAGCTATCGGGAGAGGGTGATAGAGCTGAGGGTTTATGAAGTTTTATTTAAAATAATAGGGCATTAAATACTTCCTACTACTTAAGAAGATGGTTACACTGATAATGATTGGTAAAGATATTCAATTAATTATAACTTAACAAATAATTTTGCATTTTAACTAATCTGCTACATGCTGCAAAAGAATGTCACCAGAAACGGAACGGTAAAGTCCATGATAAATCCCTGGTATATGGAGACAATGGCGTAGTCTTTTCCGGAGGTACGGACAATAATGGGGAAGGTAGTATCCATGGTAGTAGCTCCACCGGCACAGATAGGTGCCAGTTTACCGAAATACCTGACCATCCAGGGAGCTAAAAGGAGGGTTAAGACTTCACGCATAATATTGGCAAGCAACGCAATGGTACCCAATTCAGCCCCTTTGCACTGGGTAATGAGGATGCTGGAGAGCGAATAGTAGCCAAAGCCGGAACCTACTGCCAGGCAATCGGCTATGGTGCGGTTTTTAAGAAAGAAGCTTACAGCTATCACTCCGAGCCAGGTACCGACAATAGTCATCAGGGGGAGAAAAATAAGGCGGGGATTAAGATTCCGAAACTGCCCGAATGCTGACGGGTCATTGCCTATGCTGATGCCAACAGAAAACATCAAGGTACAAAGGACGTAGAAACTAATGTTATAATTTAAAATTTCCTGCGGAAAAAAACGGAAAATCCCAAGCAGCAATCCCGTGGCAAAAAAAGAAAGAATGATGATGCTGCCTTTCATTTGGATTCGGATTTAGTTCTAACCGTCAACCATAGAAACCAGGCAAAGATCACACTACCCAATGTCCCTGCAAAAGCCAGCAAAAAGGCTTCAAATCCAAGCGTACCAAACCGTCGGATAACTGTTTCATTGGCACCAACCTCCAGCCCAAGCATAAACAGGAGCAACCAGATGAGTATCAATATGAATCGATGAATAAAACGAATTCTCCGCAGGCGTAACAAGTAACCCACAACAATTCCGGCTACCATACAGGCAATAACAATAAACATAGGATTTAGCTTTTAGAATGCAAAGATAAGTAATTAAAAATTAATAATTAACAATTAACAATTACAAAATAGTGAATGCAGTATTTTGTAGACTAACAATTAGTCCGTTAATTATCTACGATTGCTTACTACACCTACAGTAATATAATTAAACCACACAGTAGGCTACAATAAAATGGAAAAAGCAAAATCAAATAGAGCACAACAGTGACTCTGGTAGTTCGTTTTCTATTCCGGCAAAGTGTAACTAAAAAAATCGACAGGAAGATGTTTGCTACATGCTGAAAAATGAGTAATTTTGCACCTTCAAAAAAAGAGGGATATGTAAGTTGGTCATCAACCATCCGAATAAACGAAACAAATAATAATCAACAAAATAATATGAGCAAAAAAGCACTTCTTATGATTTTGGATGGTTGGGGAATAGGGAATCATTCTCATTCCAATGCTATCTACAGCACGCCAACTCCTTACTGGAAATCATTACTGGCCAATTATCCGAATTCACAACTGCTTGCATCAGGGGAAGATGTAGGACTTCCTGAAGGACAAATGGGCAACTCGGAAGTAGGTCACCTGAATATCGGTGCCGGACGTGTAGTATACCAGGACCTGGTAAAAATAAACATTGCATGCCGCGACAACAGCATCATGGATAACCCTGAAATTATCAGCGCTTATTCGTATGCCCGCGATAATAAAAAGAAAATTCACTTTCTGGGATTAGTTTCCAATGGAGGCGTTCATAGTTCACTGGACCATTTATTCAAATTGTGCGACATTGCAAAGGAATACGGCATCGATGATGCTTTTGTGCATTGCTTTATGGATGGCCGTGATACCGACCCACGCAGTGGAAAAGGATTCCTGGAACAACTGGAACAACACACAAAAAAATCAGGAGGTAAAATAGCCTCTGTGATTGGTCGTTATTATGCCATGGACCGCGATAAACGCTGGGAACGGGTAAAACTGGCTTATGACCTGCTGGTAAACGGGACAGGTACAGCCACCACGGATGTTGTTGCAGCCTTACAGGCTTCGTACGATGAAGGAATTACCGATGAATTTATCAAACCGATCATTGCTGTTGATGCTGCAGGGAAGCCATTGGCTACTATTGAAGCAGGTGACGTGGTTATTTTCTTTAATTATCGGAATGACCGTGCTAAAGAACTTACCGTGGTACTTACCCAGACAGAAATGCCCGAAGCAGACATGCATACTATCCCATTGGAATATTATTGCATGACTCCATATGATTCCTCATTTAAAGGATTACACATTTTATTCGACAAAGACAACGTTCAGAACACGCTCGGTGAATACATATCCAGCCTTGGATTAAAGCAACTGCGTATTGCTGAAACAGAGAAATTTGCACACGTGACCTTCTTCTTCTCAGGAGGACGTGAAAGCGAATTTGACGGCGAAGAAAGAATCCTTGTTCCTTCTCCCCGTGTTGCCACCTACGACCTGCAACCGGAAATGAGTGCACCGGAAGTAGCGGATAAACTTGTTGCAACGCTGAATACCCAAAAATACGACTTTATCGCGTTGAATTTTGCCAATGGCGATATGGTGGGACATACCGGCATTTATGAAGCAATACAAAAAGCGGTTATAACTGTTGACAATTGTGTGAAAGAAGTGGTGGAAGCTGCCAAAGCCAACGACTATGAAGTGATTATCATTGCCGACCACGGGAATGCCGATCACGTTGAGAATGCAGATGGATCACCTAATACGGCACACTCGCTGAATCCGGTACCGTTTGTTTATGTAACCAGCCGTGCCGGTGCAAAAGTAGAGAATGGCAAACTGGCTGATGTAGCCCCTTCTATTTGTCAGATTCTGGGCATTGCTCAACCAAAGGAAATGACTGGAAAAGGACTGATAAAATAATTCATAATTATTAATTCATAATTCATAATTATCAATGCATAATTAAGAGACGCTGTGGAATATTCTACGGCGTTTTTACATGGATGCACTTCGTATGAACTTTACCTGGTATGAATTATGAATTAATAATTATGAATTATGAATTGATATTCATTATCTTTGTACTCTTAAAGCCGAAAACATGAAACTAAGAAAAGAACTTGAACATCGTATCCTTGTATTGGATGGTGCGATGGGAACCATGATACAACGACATAAACTCGCGGAAAAAGATTATCGCGGGGAAAGGTTTGCCAACTGGGGAAAACTGGTCAGGGGAAATAATGACTTACTGAACCTGACACAGCCAGCTATTATTCATTCTATTCATGCCGAGTACCTGGAAGCCGGAGCCGATATTATCGAAACAAATACGTTCAATGCACAACGTATCTCTATGGAAGATTACGGTATGGCAGAATTTGTCAGAGAGATAAACCTGGAAGGAGCACGCCTGGCACGTCAGGCAGCTAATGAATATACCGTTAAAAACCCTGATAAACCAAGATTTGTGGCAGGAGCTATTGGTCCGACCAATAAAACAGCCTCCATGTCACCGGATGTAAATCATCCTGATTTCCGTGCAGTCAGCTATGAAGACCTGGTTTCAGCATATAAAGAACAAATTCTGGCATTGATTGAAGGTGGAGTAGATGCGCTATTAATAGAAACGATTTTTGATACCCTGAATGCCAAGGCAGCCATTTATGCCGCCGAGGAAGCCATGAAAGAGCTCGACAGACGTGTTGACATCATGTTGTCGGCAACAGTGGCAGATACAAGCGGCAGAACCCTGTCAGGACAAACCATACGGGCATTCCTTGCCTCTGTGGGACATGCCAACCTGCTATCTGTAGGATTAAACTGTTCTTTTGGAGCGAAAGATTTAAAACCTTACCTGCATGAAGTAAGCACACACTCAGCATGTTTCGTAAGCGCTTATCCGAATGCCGGACTGCCTAACCAGTTCGGTGAATACGACGAGACACCCGAAACGATGGCAGCACAGGTAAAAGAATATATTGACGAACAACTGGTGAACATCATCGGCGGTTGTTGCGGTACTTCTCCCGACCACATTGCTACGTATCAGGAAATGATCAAGGATGCAAAAGTACGGGAAAGAAAAACAGCAAGTACCAACCTGGAGTTAAGCGGGTTGGAATTGTTGGAGATAACCTCACCCCTATCCCCTCTCCTTAAGGAGAGGGGGAATGTTGTGAGCTGGACGGATGAGTCTAAACATTCCAACTTTACAACAGATCTCTCCATTACCCTTTCACCAACAGACCTCTCCCCTAACCCTTCTCCCAAGGAGAGGGGGAATGTTGTGAGTTGGACGGATGAGTCTAAACATTCCAACTTTACAACGGATCCTATTTCATGGAATCTATTGATTGACAAAGCAAAAGAAATGCGTCATAATCCCACAAAAGCAGAAGACGCATTATGGGACTGTATCCGTAATAGAAAGATTGATTACAAAATACGCAGACAACATATTGTAAATGGTTTTATTGCAGATTTTATTTGTATTGAGAAAAAAGCAATCATTGAAGTAGACGGAGGAATCCATTCAACAAAAGAACAAAAGGAATATGATAATTACCGAACTGAAGTTTTAAACTCTGTTGGTTTCAATGTTTTACGTTATACAAATGAAGAGGTATTAAGAAACCCATATGATGTTGCTAAAAAAATTAAAAGTGAGCTGGAAAGTCTACCTTCTTCCATACGAACAAATAATAATGATACAGATACACTTCCCCCCTCTCCTCAAGGAGAGGGGTCGGGGGTGAGGTCATTATTCGTCAACATAGGCGAACGTTGCAATGTCGCAGGATCGAAAGCATTTCTCCGGCTGATCAATGAAAAGAAATACGAAGAAGCCCTTCGGATTGCACGCAAGCAAGTGGATGATGGAGCACAGGTTATTGACATCAACATGGATGATGCCATGCTGGATTCAAAGGAAGAAATGGTTACCTTCCTGCACTTTCTGGCATCAGAACCTGAGATATCACGTGTACCGGTTATGATTGACTCCTCGAAGTGGGAAGTGATTGAAGCGGGCCTGAAATGCGTTCAGGGGAAATGTATTGTCAACTCCATCAGCCTGAAAGAAGGAGAAGAAGAATTTCTGAAAAAAGCACGAAAGATCAGGTCGTACGGGGCAGCTGCCATAATAATGGCCTTTGACGAAAAAGGCCAGGCTGACAGCTTTGAACGGAAAACACAGATTTGTACCCGGGCTTATTATTTACTGGTTGATAAAGTTGGTTTTCCACCTCAGGATATCATTTTCGACCCGAACGTACTGGCTATAGCAACCGGTATCGAGGAACATAGCAATTATGGAGTCGACTTTCTGAATGCAACCCGTTGGATTAAACAAAACCTACCGTATGCGAAGATTAGTGGCGGTGTAAGCAACCTGTCCTTTTCATTCCGAGGCAACAACGTGGTACGCGAAGCGATTCATTCCGTGTTTTTATACTATGCCATCAAAGAAGGCATGGACATGGGAATCGTCAATGCAGGCATGTTGCAGATTTATGAAGACATTGATCCAGTGCTGCTTGAGCATGTGGAAGATATAGTTCTGAACCGTCGTCCAGATGCCACAGAGCGCATGATTGAGCTGGCAGAAAAAATAAAAAATACAGCTACAGGGGCTAAAGAAGAGAAAGTGGATGAATGGCGTTCACGTCCTTTGCAAGGCAGACTGGAATATGCCCTGATAAAAGGGATCAGCGACTTCCTGGAAGAAGATCTGGCGGAAGCATTAACCCAATACGATTCGGCCATTGAAATCATCGAGAAACCGCTTATGAGCGGCATGAATATCGTAGGAGACTTGTTCGGCGATGGTAAAATGTTCCTGCCCCAGGTGGTAAAGACTGCACGAACCATGAAAAAAGCTGTAGCGATACTTCAACCGGTAATCGAAGCAGAGAAAGTACCCGGGCAAAGCTCCTCAGCTGGTAAATTCCTTATTGCCACAGTAAAAGGCGATGTACACGACATTGGTAAAAACATAGTAGCAGTTGTGCTTGCCTGCAACAACTTTGAAGTAATCGACCTGGGTGTCATGGTTCCTACAGAGAAAATAATCCGGGTAGCTATTGAAGAAAAAGTAGATATTGTTGGATTAAGTGGATTGATAACACCATCACTGGAAGAAATGACTATCGTGGCAACCGAAATGCAGAAAGCCGGATTGACAGTTCCATTGCTGATTGGCGGTGCCACTACGTCAAAGATCCATACAGCCGTAAAAATTGCACCCAACTATAAAGGTCCTGTTGTGTATGTCAAGGATGCTTCGGTCAATACGCATGTGGTAGCTCAATTAATGAGTGAAAAGAACCATGCAGCCTACGAAGCGGAAATAGCAGCCGAATACCAGGTATTGCGTGAAAAACAAACCCAGAAAGCGGATCTGTTAAGTCTTGCTGAAGCAAAAAAACGAAAGCCTAACTTATTTTAAAGCTATATATACCCTTATAATCAATGTTTTTTATGAATCAGAATTTGAATCAATTCTGATTCATAAAAAACATCATCCTTCACATATTCATGTTTATAATAAAATCAACAAATGACTTTTTCAGACTTAGGAATTAACGATAACATTATTCAGGCCCTTCTTGAAAACAAAATTACAGAGCCAACGGGCATACAACTTCAGGCAATTCCTCATATACTCCAACACGATACCGATTTAGTGGCAGTGGCACAGACAGGTACCGGTAAAACCGCAGCATTCTGCCTGCCTATCCTTCAAACCATTGATCCTAAACTCCCGAAAATACAGGCATTGGTACTGGTACCAACCCGTGAGTTGGGACAACAGGTGGCACGTGAATTCTTCCTTTTTTCCAAATACCTGTCCCGTGTATTTGCCGAGGCGGTATATGGTGGTGCACCGATCGAAGATCAGATACAAAAACTGAAGCGTGCTACCCATGTGGTAGTGGCTACTCCAGGAAGGCTGATTGACTTACTGGAACGAAATGCACTGAACCTTGCCGACTTAAAGTACCTGATACTGGATGAAGCCGATGAAATGATGAATATGGGTTTTAAGGCTGAAATTGACAAAATACTGACATCGTGCAACAAAGATATCACTAAGATGCTTTTTACAGCAACCATGCCCGGTGACGTAAAACAAATCATCAAGGATTATTTACGCCCTGACTTTGTAGAAATTCGTATCAATGCAGAGGAATTTGTGAATCAAAAGATCGACCACCAATACCTGGTTTATAAACAGGGTGAAAAGCTGGATTATCTGAAGGCTTTTCTGTCGGAACACCCTGATCAACGGGGAATAGCTTTTTGCCGGACAAAAGTGGCAGCCAAGCGACTGGCAAAACAACTGGCAGGATTTGAAGTAACTGCAGATGCCCTTCACGGGAACCTAAACCAGGAAATGCGGGACAAAGTCATGCGTGGGTTCAAGAAAGGGAGAATTAACCTCCTGGTGGCTACCGACATTGCAGCCCGTGGTATTGATGTAAAGGACCTGGATTATATCATCCATTACCATATGCCCGAAAAATCAGAGTATTACACGCACCGCAGCGGTAGAACAGCTCGTGCCGGAAAGTCAGGGGTATCGATATGCCTGGTAAAGACAGAGGAACTGGAAGATATTCAGTCATTGGAATCAGAATTGAACATTCAGTTTACTCCATTAAACATCATGTTGAAACCGGAGCAACCAGGCAATCTGATTACCCTGTATATGAATATTGGGTTTGCCCAGGGTTTTAACAAAGGGAATCTACGTGAGTTCATGGTAGAAGAAGCCGGGCTTAATCAGGATGACATTCAAAATACGGTGGTGGAAGATAACCGTTCATATTTTGATATACCCCAAAAATACGAACAACAAATAATCCTGAACTTAAAAGGCTTCAAACTGGCACATAGGAATTTGAAGATTACATTAAACGGTGAAAATAGCAAGAGGAATATCTATTAAATGATTCCAGGAAATCAAAAGCCATTTGCATCAACCTACATATTGAAAGTAAATTTTTTACATACATGAATTTTTCATAAAAACGTCCAACTGCATAGTAAGCAATTGGACGTTCTTAATTTCATATCAGGAAATAGTTGTATAACTTTATTTCTTTAAAAAACACTTTCCACCTTCCTTAAAGTCACATAACACACATACCCACTGGTCTGATACCCCATTTCTGTTATTAAATTCATATACTGTTTTACCTGTTGGAGGTATGTTTTGCTTTCCTTTTCCCCAAACTTATAATCAACAATGGTAGCTGCTTTCCCACGGATCACTACCCGGTCAGGACGGTATTGTTCCCCGGTAGGAATAAGAATAGTGGTTTCATTCAGTACGCGTATATCATCGGCAAACCAGTTTTCAGTATCGGGTAGATTCCAGAAATGTTGCATTTCCTGTTCTACAGTCAGACTTTCTTCTTCACTGATACGTCCACTTCGGACAAGATCACGGATAGCTTTGGACTGATCTGATTTATGGGTAATTTGCTTTAGTATATCGTGCATAATAATTCCATAGTTCAACCGGCTATCTGTCAAATGTTGGTTCTCCAATAAATAATCCAGGCTTTGATGACGTATACGCAGGCGTTCGGTGCTGCTTACGGATGGATAAACAATAACCTTTTCGTTTATCTCTGTATTCGGTTTATCCTGATAAACAGGAGTAGTGGGTTCTCCAAGATCAAACAACTTAGTTTCTTCATTGAACGGATTAGACAATGAGATTATTTCCGTATCCAATCCGGGGGTTTTCACACTAAAGCAGGCTGTAAGCAATGCCGACAGGGAATTTATTTTATCCAGACTTTCAGGTTCTTTTTTTGAAGCGGGAGCTATGCAAATCAATTCATTCTTGGCTCTGGTAAATGCTACATAGGCTACATTCAGGCTATCTATGTATACATGCATCTGCTCGTCAAAATAGTTTTCTGCAAATATCGACTGACCCAGTTTAGCTCCATATTCAATGGGCAATAGTGGCAGTTCATTAAAAGGAGCTACAGTTGGCTCACACCACAGGATATTACGCATCCGGCTATCAAGGTCCCAGTCACAGAAAGGCATAATAACAACCCTGAAGTCCAGTCCTTTCGATTTATGTACCGTCATAATGCGCATGGCACTCTGGTTATCGGGGGTAGAAATGCATTGCTTCACACCATTCTTTTTCCACCAGGAGAGGAAGCTGTTCAGGTCGGCAGTCTTGCCTGTTGTATAACGGAATACCACATCCTGAAACGCCTGGACAAACACTGCTTCATTGTGCCATGTTCCTATACCGAAAAGTGAAATGATCTGTTCCACCATATCATAAAGTGAACTGTGTTGCACCTGGTCGAGTGTCTCTATTTCAACACTGGTAAATATCGAAGTGAAATCATTCCTTTCTGAAGTCGCATTCGTAAAGCACGCATTTAGAGCTTCATTTTCGGACTTTTTTTGTTTGCCGCGTGCATATTCATAATTCACGATAGTTTGTTGAATGCTGTCCGTAGGATTGACAAATAACTGCAATATTCCCAGGATAAATCTGACAGAAGCAGCAGCGCTAATCAGCAATCCTTCGTTTCCCATAATATCGTAGCAGGTGAAGGATTTGGCTTCGGCAGTTGTTTTATAATTCAGCAACTTATGAATTACATCCTGTTCTTCCTTGTTTGTACGAACCAATATGGCAATATCTGCCGGTCGATACCCACGTTCCTGTAAATCTTCCAGCATAGCCGGTAATCGATTCAGGCTTTCAGCTTTCCAGCCATCTTCATTTTCATCCCTTTCAATAAAGTTCACTTGAACCCTTCCAACACCTGCTTTCGAAGATGTCTGCTGATGAATATTGGCATAAGCATGTTCAATTTTAGTAGTCAGCGCACACAATGATGGATACAGGGGCAATACTGCATTCAGGTTCTCATTCAACTTTGTTTGAAGTAACCGGGCAGCACGTTGAAAGAATGAATTATTAAAATCAACGATATTCTTATCACTTCGCCAGTTGGTTTCCAGGTTCTCTTCATGGATCTGTTCACTGCGGAAATCGGTAAGGACTTGTTCATCTAACAGTTTCCAGTCTGAATTACGCCAACGGTATATGCTTTGTTTCACGTCACCCACTACCAGGTTAAATTTACCGGCTGATAAGCTGTTGGATATAAGCGGGTGAAAGTTTTTCCATTGAAGTATGGAAGTGTCCTGAAACTCATCAATCATAAAATTATCGATATGGATTCCCGTCTTTTCATATACAAAAGGCGTTTCACTGTTGTCAATGATTTTATTGAGCAGCATGTTGGAATCGGATAACAGCATGGTATTTTGTTCATCGGTCAGTTTCTTGATCTGTACAGCCAGATCCGACAAAATACCAAGGGTATTGATGTGCTTCATCACCATAACTGCCGAATTATAGGTCACTATATCAATTTGGAACAACTCAACCAGTTGTATGAAACATCTTTGAAGACCTCCCTGGTAAGCACTTTCAATGGCATTCTTTATATCCTGAAGCTTTGATTTGGTATAACAATTGCTTACATCATCGGCAAAGCTAATAAACCGGTTGCTGATTTCCAGCTTTCCTTTGATCAGTTTTTCTAGTGTATTGGTGGTTTTATACGAGAAATCCTCGTGTGTGAGACCATTCCTGGCCATGATATTGAGTCCTTCGGTTGCAGTTTGTTTCACCTTATTCTCGAAGCCTGTTTTAATCTCCTTTAGGCTTTTCCGGTAATTGTTCAGAAATTCCCGTTCATGCAATTTGCGGTTGGTATCCTCAGCTTTATGCTGGTAGCTTTCCTTGAAGATTTCCTTTCCCAGCTCCATGATATTACCACGCATATTCCAGTTTTCCGACTGCTCTATGCGTTCTTCGGCATAGCTGGTAAGCCATTGCAACAATTGCTTGTTTTCGTCTTTAGAGAGATCAAGGAACAGGTTATCCACCGATTGCTCCAACGTGGAAGAGTAATCCAGTTCCAGGTTATATCCGCCATGCACCCCGATATCCCGCGCAAAAGAGCGGATTACCTGTTGAAAGAACCGGTCTATCGTGCTAATGGAAAAAGAAGAATAATCATGTAGTATGGTGGTAAGTATATGCTTTGCCCGTTGGTTAACTGCCTCATTGTCCATCCTGAATTTCGCCATCAGACCTTCCCTGTAATCCGATTTCTCCCCTTGTGATAAAGCGTGCAGCTCTTTCAGTATACGGGTTTTCATCTCATCAGTGGCTTTGTTGGTAAAGGTTACCGCCAGAATACGACGATGTGCACGCTCCTTGTACGGATCGAACAACAAATGAATATAGTCTTGCGTAAGCCGGTATGTTTTGCCCGAACCGGCAGAGGCACGATAGATGTTAAGCATAGGAATTAATTCATAATCTGGAATGCATAATTCATAATTAAGGAAAGCTTTTTAAAGCATCATTTAAAATTTATCTTCTTTACCTTATATCCCATTTCCAGCAGTATCTCTGCAATCTTTACCCTGAAATCGCCCTGTACCAGTATTTCCCCATCGCGGGATGAACCACCTGCACCGCATTTTACTTTCAGTGTTTTGGCCAGTTCTTTTAATTCACTGTCCATGCCCTGAAATTCGGTAACAAGCGTGGCAGTTTTGCCTTTGCGTTTGTCCAACTCAACACGCAAGGGTTCTGCCTGACGTTTTTTAACCGGTTTAATAATGGTTTCTGCCGGTGTTTCTTTCACCTGCGGCACTTCGCTTTTCAACTCATTAAGCTTATCTCTCCAATCCATAATCTAATTAATAATTCAAAATTAATAATTAATAATTCAATGCATAATTCTTAATGCTCAATATATCTTTCACACTTTTCATTTCCAAGCAATTTATTAAATAAGTCATTCAGTAAGAGTTATAATATAATCCTCAATACATTTACAAGCCCGTTCACATTCTTTTAATTATTAATTGTTAATTATTAATTATTAATTAATTTAAAGAACTCCCAGATGATAATTCCTCCTGTCACGCTAACATTCAAGGAATGCTTGGTGCCGAATTGCGGTATTTCAATACACCCATCACAGGCATCCACCACACTTTGTTGAACCCCTTTTACTTCATTTCCAAAGATAACGGCATATTTCTTTGTAGCATCCAGTTTCAGGGTTGGTAGTTTTGTGCTTCCTTCGGCCTGTTCTATGGCATACACAATATAACCCTGCGCCTTTAATTCTTCAAGTGCCACTTGGGTATCTTCGTAATGCTTCCAGTCGACGGTGTTTTCAGCACCCAGCGCTGTCTTATGTATCTCGGCATGAGGTGGTGTGCAGGTAATACCACAAAGGTATACAGCTTCCACCAGGAAAGCATCAGCTGTCCGGAACACCGAGCCCACGTTATGCAGGCTTCGTACATTATCGAGCACCACAATGAGCGGTGTCTTTGTTTGTTCTTTGAATTCCTCTGTTGTGAGGCGATTCATTTCTGTTATCTTGAGTTTCTTCATTTAATACAGATTATCACAGATTTAATACATATTATCACAGATTTCCACAGATTTAATATGGATTTACACAGATTTAATTTTGTACTTACCCACTCTTTTCTCATCAATCAACCTCCCGATAGCTATCGGGACAACCAATCAACTTAATCAACTTAATCAACCTCCCGATAGCTATCGGGATAACCAATCAACTTAATCAACCAATCAACCAATCAACTCTACTTCAACGCAACTATCGCCCTTTCAATGATTGTATCAATTCCATTTGCCTGATCGGCTGCAGATAAGGCAACCGAAATATCCGGATTTATTCCAAACTCAGTATTTTGCATAGCTGAATTGTACATAGGCGAAGATGAAAAACGTACCAACCACCCATTAGGTAATTCACTTGACAATGGAAGCCCGCCGCCACCTCCTGTTTTGTCACCCACGATAACGGCATTAGGCGCCTGAGTCATCCGGTTCACAAAATCATTGGTTGCACTAAAGGACATCCTGTTGGTAAGTATTGCTACCGGCCGTTGCCATTGAATCAATTTATGAGCCGGGGTTATTATTTCAATCGGGTTAGAGAAATCAGAATGTCCATCACCTGTTTTATGCCGGATATATCCGGTTACTGTATCTCTCTTGAAAAAATAAGAAGCCAGCTGCTTGGAATAGTCTAACGATCCACCCCCGTTATCACGCACATCAATGATCAGGGCATGGCATGTGGAAAATGAATTAAGGATATTTGCAATGTTCCCATCTGAAAAAGGATCCGAGAAGCTGCCATAATAAATATACCCAATACGGCCATTATCAATTATTCCGTAATTGAGTCCCCCGGCAATCCGGTAATTCTGACCTAAATAACGGGGTTTATTGATAAGATCAGAACTAAAATTAGAAGGGTAATCCAGAAACCATTTCCAGTAACGGCTCACATCAAAATCGGAATAAAGATTCACATGCCCGTCTTTCAGTTCGTTCAGCATGCCACCCATTAAATCAAAGAACTTAACCCCGGTGGTTGCAGTTGGTAGTTTTTGATGATATACCGTGTATATCGAATCCCAGTTAACATGTTTATAATCGAGGTAACAATAACGGGTATCAATAATTTTCCACAAAGCCTGAAAGTTTCCTTCATAGGTATTCGGTTGTGATACCGGTTCGTTCATGCACGAAGGGAGCAGTACGGCTGATAACAATATGATTAAACTATATTTTTTCATTATTTAATCTCTTTTAATTAATTCATAATTCATAATTATCAATGCATAATACATTGTTAATTAAGCATTATGAATTGTGCATTATGAATTTGTCTTATTTGTTTGTTGAAATAAAGTTGGCCGGTGCCTTTTTTAGCCGTCCACCAAAACCAAATGCATCAAACGTGGTACCCAGTACAAAACTCAGCTCGTTCCTGTCGAAAACCATATTATTGGCCCTATATTGCAATCTCTGGTACCCAACTCCAATCCGCCACACAGAACTTCTCAATGGAACATCGATTGTAAGTTTTGGATTTATACCCCTTTTGTTGACCAATGAACTAAAATGTGATATATTCGAAAGATTCCCCAACATGAACATCTCATAATAGGAGGCTCCGGCTAACGGGACATACATCCATCCTATAACAGGAGTTGTAACAGCCAGTTGCAACGTCAGTGTCCTTCTTCGCAGTGGAATATCATACCTGGCAATTCCCGAAATGTTCAGGTTTGTTGCCAGGTCAACATTCCCGGGGTTGTTGACATTCCGTAGCACATCCTTATACCCTAACCCTGCATCCCAGGTGCCACCGGCTAAAACAATCAACCCTTTTACCGGACGAAAATGATAGTGCATCCCCCAGCTGAAGTTCACTGCCATATACGTCATGGCACTTGTACCAGCCGGATTTAGCAGGTACCCTCCTTCCAGGTCCAGCTTACTTTGCATCGATATATTGGTATTCGAAACCGATAAATATCGGCGGCTTTCGTGTTCAAACTGAATTCCATTGCCGGTATAAGTCAACGGTGAAAGGTACGGATCGGTCAGACTTAGTATCGAAAAACCGAATGTATTCGTTTTTGTTTTCAATAAGTACTTTTGTTCATACTCGTTTTGTGCATTTAGTATTGAATTGAAAAGTATTACGGAAACAATTAAAAGGAGTTTTTTCATCTGAGCTATTGCATTTAACCTGATTATCTTGCAAAAATAACAAAAAAGTTCCGGATTGTGGTTGAATCGGATTATTCAATCTGTATTGTATAAGAATAGAGCAGATAGTAAAATTATTCGTTGATTTTCAAATAGATTTCATACAGTTGCACTGTTAATTTTTAACAAACAAACAAACAAACAAACAAACAAACAATGTCTTTTAAGTACAACTTATATTGACAACATTTTTCTATTTCTACTTAGAACGAAAGTTCATTTCTTAAATTGTTTGTTTTCCATTTAATTTCAATTTCAATGCAACGTTTGTCTATCTATTTGCATCATTAGAATATCGTACATGTATAAAATCGGATTATGAGAAAGGGATTGTTGAGACTATATGACAAAATGATTGTCGGGTTATTGTTTTCGTTTTTTTTAGTATCATCCTGCAAACCGGATGAACCTGTTCCTATCCCTGCCTACGGAGTTGTTCCGATGTATGGAGTGGTTGCTACAACTACCATTTCAATTCATAAAGTTCCCCAAACCAAAACACATCTGCTAAAATGAAAAAGTACATCCTTAGACCTTTCGACAAAATTATTATTGCGCTACTAACAATTATAGGTTCTTTAACCGGTTGTGATTTTATCCACACTCCGGCAGAATATGGAGTACCTTATGCAGATTATGTGATTAAAGGTACGGTTACCGATAGCATCACATCGACACCGGCGCAGCATGTACGGGTAACCATCACTCAAAACCATCCTTTTACCAGAAATGATTCTGCGCTTATACATATTGATACGTTGGCATTCAAAGAAACCGACAGCGCCGGGAATTACGATATTCAATTTCAAAGTTTTCCATTAGAAGAACTTACTTTTAAGGTGAAAGCGGATGATATAGATGGAACAGCTAACGGAGGCGATTTCACCTCCCAACAAAAGGATGTGCTGTTTAAACAATCTGATTTGTCAGGAGGCAAAGGCTGGTATAATGGAAAAGCTGTAAAAATAATAGATATCAGACTCAAAAAGAAATAAGACCCTGTGAACATAAAAAAGAAAATTATCTTTTCCCTCTTTCAGCAACATAAAAGGAATCAAAGCAAATTGCACGAACTGACCTACCTGTTCTGGGAGTGCACACTTCGATGCAACCTGAATTGTATCCATTGTGGCAGCGATTGTTCCAAAGAAGCCATGGCGCCCGATATGCCACTTGAAGATTTTCTAAAAGTGCTCGATTCAATTAGTCCCTATGTTACACCCAACAAAGTTATGGTCGTTATTTCAGGTGGTGAACCGCTAACGCGTAAAGATCTGGAGAAATGCGGTGAAGAGATTTACAAACGTGGTTTCCCATGGGGAATGGTAACAAACGGGTATGGCCTTACACCTGTACGATTCGACGGTTTACTAAAAGCCGGATTGCGTTCCATCACCATCAGCATGGATGGTCTCAACCCTGAAACCCATGATTGGTTTCGTGGGAAAAACGGTTCCTGGGAAAAGGCAATGGATGCCATTAAGCTTGTAGTTGCCACACCCGATTTGATGTATGATGTCGTTACCTGTGTCAACAAACGCAATATTCAGGATCTTGAAGCTATCCGTGATTTATTTATCGCCACGGGGGTTAATCGCTGGCGTCTGTTCACCGTCTTTCCTAAAGGACGTGCCAAAGATAATCCGGAGCTTCAACTTTCTAACAAGGATTTTATACGGTTAATGGAATTTATCAAGCAAACCCGTAAAGAAGGAATTATCAATGCGTCTTACGGGTGCGAAGGATATCTTGGCAAATATGAAATGGAAGTCCGCGACAATCCGTTCTTTTGCCAGGCCGGAATTCATATCGGTTCGGTACTTGTGGATGGATCCATCAGTGCATGCCCAAGCTTACGGGCCGATTATATTCAGGGTAATATTTATACGGATGATTTCTGGTATGTATGGAACGAGCGGTATCTGATCATGCGCGACCGCTTCTGGACAAGAACAGGAAAATGTGCCACCTGCAAATCATACAAGTACTGTGAAGGCAATGGACTTCACCTGCGCGACGAACATTCCAGTGACGTTATGTGCTGCCATATGGAGATGCTTCAGGAATAATCCTACCCGGTTTTCCTATCCGGTTTTAATGCCCTAAAATCCCTGTAGGGATTAAACTTCTACAGGTTTATTCGTGCCAGTCGCCATTCTCCTTTATCAATTCAATCATCTTCTCTACCGCATCCTCCTCCGGAATATTGCGTTGGATACACTCCTTTTTCTTGTAAAGGCTTACTTTACCGCGACCTGCACCCACATACCCGTAATCAGCATCGGCCATTTCACCGGGACCATTTACAATGCAACCCATAATACCGATCTTTAGCCCTTTGAGGTGGGATGTACGTTGTTTTATTTTTGCAATCACCGTTTGCAAGTTGAACATGGTCCTTCCGCAACCCGGGCAGGATATAAACTCAGTTTTCGTAACACGTACCCTCGAAGCCTGCAGGATTCCAAACGCAACTGAATTTATTTCTTCTACTGAAATGCCTCCTTTATTTTCAAGGAATATTCCATCACCAAAACCATCGATAAACAGCACACCCAGATCGGCTGCTGCCTTCACCTGTAGCTGTTGTAAATCGTTTTCATTATATTCCCGGCAAAGAACAACAGGGGTGGTACACCCTACATTCATCAGGGTATGGAAAAATGCACGTTGCTCCCCTACCCCGTTTTTATGGGTGGTTTGAAGCATCACCACCACATCATTTCTTCCGGTAAGTTTAGCCAAAATCAGTGGAGTCAGTTGCGGATAAGTCATTTTCAGAAACTTGATATCCGACAGATCATGTTCCAGCAAATTCATTTGATCTGTGGTATATACGTTGTACATCTCACCTCCGGCACTCATCAGGCCTTTATCTGATACACTATAATCGGGTATGATACCATGATGTACATTGGCACCGGCAATGACCACCGGTACATTTTCACCTCCTATATTATCTAAAACTGTGGTTTTCCGGCGAGAATATTCATAGCGTGAATAAAGTATATTTTCAATGGCATCTATTGGTGTATGTTTTTCCCTTTCCACAATATATGAAACCAACAATCTGGCTACCGGTATCTCAGCTTCGGGCTCTTCGCTGAGCGACACACGAATGGTATCGCCTATTCCATCGGCCAGCAAGGCACCTATACCAACGGCCGATTTTATACGCCCATCTTCCCCATCACCGGCTTCGGTAACCCCTAAATGCAGGGGAAAATAAAATCCTTCTCTTGCCATCTCATCCACCAACAGCCTCACGGTCTGCACCATTAGTACCGTATTGGATGTCTTCATTGAGATCACCACATTACTAAAACTCACTTCTTTGCATATTCTCAGGAACTCCATGCACGATTCAACCATACCCTTCGACGTATCGCCGTAACGGTTCATGATCCGCTCACTCAGCGATCCATGGTTTACTCCAATGCGTATAGCAGTGTGATGTTTCTTGCATATATTCAGGAACGGGATAAACCGTGCCCGTATCTTTTCATATTCCGATTCATATTCTTCAATGGTATAATCGGACGGATCACCGTTCTTTACACTTCCTACATAATTACCCGGGTTAATGCGCACTTTTTCAACATACTTAGCAGCTACATCCGCCGCGTTGGCATTAAAATGGATATCGGCTACCAGGGGAACCTTACACCCCTGCTCCCGCAAGGCATCATGAATCAGTTTCAAATTCTCCGCTTCCCGCACACCCTGGGCAGTATAACGAACCAGCTCTCCGCCTGCTTCCACAATGCGCATGCACTGTGCTACGGAATTTGGTATATCGTTTGTATCGGTATTGGCCATCGACTGTACACGGACAGGTTGGTTTCCGCCTAAAAAGAGATTTCCAACACGAATAGTATCGGAAGGACGACGGCTATAAGTAAATTGATTGAGTTTCCACATAAAAAAAACTTAATTCATAATGTATAATGCATAATTAAAGAAAGATAAATCAGGACTTCCTTAAAAGTTAGCATATTTGAGCTACAAAAATACTCTTTTTAGCAACCTGAATTACAGATTGTCCAATTTTTCTGTGAACTTTTGTTTTTGCAACACGGAAAATCTCTTGAAATGACTTATCAGAGATTATAATTGTTATTTTATAATGCAATAATGGTATTTGATGTTCCAGGTTGTCCTCCTAAAACTATTATTTCAATCGCAAAAGAACTTCATCCCACAACACGAAACGCGGAACATTGAACACGGAACGCACCCAAACCCTTCAAACTTTTCAAACATTTCAAACATTTATCGCTGACATGTCTTCGACGATGTCAGGTTGTCCTCCTACTACAGTTACTTTTGTTGCAGAAGACTTCTATCCCCTCAACACGAAACGCGGAACATTGAACACGGAACGCACCCAAACCCTTCAAATTTCAAACTCTTCAAACTTTTCAAACCCTTCAAACCCTTCAAACCCTGATTCCTTTTTCATCTCTTTTATGTTTTCCTACGATCGACTTAATGTTATTCCTCGTTTATCTTACCTTTATCCCATAGTATATATGATATGGGACAAAGGTGGGATAACTATGGGATAACTATGGGATAACTAAGAAACAACTTAAAACAGGTATAAAGGAAATGAAGAAGACAAGAGAAAAAATCACTAAAAAAAATGAGCCTTAATATTCAATTTACCTGATTATTTCTTTGAGAGAATAACCCAAAAACCGGACATATAAGTTGGAAAATTCATTGGATTTTACCAACTATGGACACTGCAAGTCTCATAAAATGAGCACTTCAAGCTGTCATTACTCCTTTTAAGTAAACAACTGGCATTCTGATATTTATAATTTATAAAATGATAAAAACCACATTTACAGAACAATAATTCTGAATTTTTAGTAATTTCGCATTCCAAATAACACATTCTTTTATGATTGAATTGATAAATCTAAGTTGGATCATAGCACTTCTGGCGGCTATTGTCTTGCTTATTATTCCCGTAAAGATGAAAGCAAATACTGCTATTATAGCAGTTTTTGCCAATGCAATAGTAACAAGCTGGTTAGCCATACAGGCATTAAACGGACAAACGGTTAGTTTTACGTTTGATGGCGGAATCAGCATGGGCGATATAATTATCCGCATAGATCAGCTCTCGGCATGGTTTATACTGATTATCAATTTCACCTGCGTAACAGGTGTTTTCTATGGCTCGGGCTATTTAAAGGCATACGATAATCCGGCAAAAAAGCTCAGCATGCATTGGGTACTATATGTACTTTTCCAACTTTCGATGGTATGGGTTTGTATGATTCAACATGGATTGGTATTCCTGATTGCGTGGGAGGTCATGTCTTTGTCGTCGATGATGCTGGTGATCTTTGATGCCAACCATCCTCAGACAGTAAAAGCGGGTATTAACTACCTGGTTCAAATGCATATCAGTGTTGTTTTTCTTACCATAGGATTTGTGTGGATGTATTTCCAGACAGGTTCATTTAGTTTTGATGCCTTTACAGGTTACTTTGGGGCTAACAGCAACATTTGGTTATTCCTGGTATTCTTTGTAGGTTTTGGACTGAAAGCCGGGTTTATACCCTTACACAGTTGGTTGCCTCATGCACACCCTGCAGCCCCCTCGCATATATCGGGAGTCATGTCGGGAGTGATAGTCAAGTTGGGAATTTATGGTATTTTCAGGATAGCTTCATACCTGAAAAGCGATTATCTGGTACTGGGAGAGATAGTGATCATAGTATCCGTTCTGACCGGTTTGTATGGAATAATAAATGCTGCAGTACACCGTGATTTTAAAAAAATGCTGGCTTATTGCACCATCGAGAATATAGGGATTATTGGAATCGGCATGGGTATTGGGTTGATTGGACTTGGAAATAACGTACCTATCCTTTATTACCTTGGTTTCGGAGGTGCCTTGCTGCATGTACTCAACCATTCGCTGTTTAAATCGTTGTTGTTTTATTCGGCAGGATCGGTATATCAGCAAACCCACACACGCGACATGGAAAAACTGGGTGGTCTTATCAAAAGTATGCCACGCACGGCAGTATTGTTCCTGATAGGAGCTATTGCCATTGGAGGTATGCCCCCATTCAACGGGTTTATATCCGAATTCCTGATTTACAGCGGGCTGATTGAAGGCATAAAGCTTCAGGATATGACCCAGATCATACTTATGGTACTTACATTTGCCGGACTGAGTATTATAGGAGGACTTTCGATACTTACTTTTACCAAAACATTCGGTACCATCTTCCTGGGAAACCAACGGCAACCATTAGCACACAAACCACATGAAGTAAGTCAGGTGATGTTGATTCCCCAATATATTATCATTATTATGATGATCAGCGTTGCTGTATTTCCTCAGGTATACCTTCAGGTAATCGGGGATGTGCTTTCAGAATTTACAAAAAACAATGTGGTAGCCATGCCTGTTGAATTCTGGCTTTATATTTCGATTATGCGGAACATAAGCTTCTATTCATTGATCTTTATTGTTGTTATCCTTCTATTCTGGGGAATACGGGCATTTACATTACGTGGAAGAACGCAGGTTACCGGATCAACCTGGGGATGTGGATATACAGCTCCTACCAGCAGGATACAATACACCGCCAAATCATTTTCAAAATCATTGAGCAAAATGTTTAATTTTCTGGTTATTGAACGCAAAAACTATGAAGAATTAAAAGCGGGTGAGATATTCCCTGTGGATAAAAAGTATACGTCGCATTATCACGACTTCTTTGAATTACGGGTGATCAGGGTGATAACCAACCGGTTGATTTATACAGCAAATTATTTTACATTCTTTCAAAACGGGCGGGTACAATCGTACGTATTATACGGGATTATTTTTATTCTGAGCATATTTATCATGACTGTCTTTAATATCATAGTATGAATCTGGTGTTGGTTTTTATACTGATTCCGTTTATGGCCATTTGCCTTATCCCTTTCGTGAAAATGAAAGTGAAAGCCATTGCTGTGTATACTACGATCAGTACAATTGCCATCATGACCAGTTACCTGGCATTTCAGGGATTAACAGGAGATAATTTTGACATGTTACTGGAAGGTAGTATAGTAAGCGGACCAATCCAACTGCATATAGATGCCCTTTCAGCCTGGTTTATATTGATTATCAACTTTTCTTTCCTCACCGGGGGTTTCTACGGCATATTTTATATGCGGGCCTATATAAGCCAAAAGAAAAATATCAACTTACATGCCATTCTATTTATATTACTCCATACTTCGCTCATTAGCCTATGTGTCATTCAGAACAGCATTGCTTTTCTGGTTGCATGGGAAATCATGGCACTATCCGCTTTTCTGACTATAATATTTGAACATGAAAAAATTGCAACCATTCGGGCAGGTATTAATTTTCTGATTCAATCGCATGTATCCATTCTTTTCCTGATGCTTGGATTTATATGGGTGGCCAGTAAGACTGGAAGTTACGATTTTAGTGCTATACACAGTTATTCTTTGACGCATCCGGGGGCATTATCCCTAATGCTTTTCTTGTTTTTCTTTACAGGGTTTGCCATCAAGGCAGGTTTTGTGCCTTTTCATACATGGTTGCCGTATGCTCATCCTGCTGCACCGGCCCATATATCAGGAATCATGTCGGGGGTACTGATTAAAATCGGTATCTTTGGTATCCTTCGAATGCTTTTGCTTATCGATGTTGATTATATTACCGTTGGAAGCATTATTCTTGTCATGTCCATTATTTCAGGTATTTATGGGGTTATGCTGGCTATTTTGCAGCACAACCTGAAGAAATTACTTGCCTACCACAGCATTGAGAATATCGGCATTATCGGCATAGGGATAGGACTGGGTTGCATTGGACTGGGAACTAACAACCCTGTATTAAGTTCACTGGGATTTGCAGGAGCTTTATTACACACGTTGAATCACTCGCTATTCAAATCATTATTGTTTTTCACAGCCGGAAATGTTTATCAGGCTACCCACACGCTGGATATTGAGAAACTGGGAGGACTGGTCAAAAAAATGCCACAGACCACTATCCTTTTCCTGATAGCAGCTATTGCCATATCGGGAATTCCTCCTTTTAACGGATTTATATCGGAGTTTATGTTGTACACTGGTTTGTACAACTGGATGCAAAATGCATTGATAGGGACTTTAATCGGCAGCGCGTTTACTGTGATGGGGCTGGTACTAATCGGAGGACTCGCCATAATGTGTTTCACAAAAGCTTTCGGGGTGGTATTTTTAGGGAATCCACGGCACTCGTTTGAACATGAGATCCGGGAAGTTCCGTTTCTTCAGTTATTGCCTTTATACTTTATTGCTGCCTTTATTGTTTTCATTGGTTTGTTCCCGGGTATCTTTTTAGACCTGTTGATAACTCCTGTCCAGCTGTTTACCGGAGTAAGACAATTGCCTTTTACCTCTTTTCAGGGGAATGGTATGGATGCCTTGTTATCGGTGAGCCACGCCAGTTGGCTTCTGATACTCCTGGTAGTATTCATGCTGGGTATTCGGAAGTTTGCATTACGGAATAGGACAGTCACCGTGCTGCCTACATGGAATTGCGCCTATACGGCTCCTACAGCCAGGATACAGTATACTGCCAGTTCGTTTGTAAAGACATACACCAAACTTTTCGGCTTGGTTTTCCTGATATTCAAAAAGGAGAAAGAAGTGGAAGGAATATTTCCAACAAAGGCATATGTTGAAACGCGACCTTATGATAAAATAGAACGATGGTTTATCGATTATCCAATCACAAATTTAAAGCTATTCTTAGGACGTTTCAGGTTTGTACAAAACGGTAAATTGCAATTTTATATCCTGTACGGGATCCTGTTTATCATATCGATTATCAGTATTCCGATTTTATACGATAAAATAATGCAATTCGTTGAATTTTTGAGAGAATTATAACCTCACCCCTACCCCTCTCCTGTAGGAGAGGGGGGAGTGTGCAGGACGCAGAAGTATTCTTTTAAAGAATATGATAGTATAGATATTTTGTTATTGAATTAAAAGACAACTAAATTAAAGACATTATTATGCTGAGCTTATTATTAATCATCTTAGCCGCCACCTTTTTTACCGGTGTTATTATCCGAACGAAAAGTATAGCTTCAGGACGTAAAGGACCCGGGATATTTCAGCCGATAAAGGATGTGATACGTCTGTTCCAAAAAGGGGCAGTGTACAGCGAGACTTCCAGTTTTGTTTTCCGCATTGCACCAACCATTTACTTTTCTTCTGTATTTGTGGCAATGCTGGTTGTACCATTTGGTCAGTCGAAAGGGGTAATCAGCTTTAACGGGGACTTTATTTTCTTTGCCTATGTATTGGGATTGGGCAAGTTCTTCAGCATTATCGGTGCCATGGATACCGGCAGCAGTTTTGAAGGTATGGGAGCTAGTCGTGAAGCACTGTACTCCATGTTTGCAGAACCAGCCTTTTTTATCCTTATGGGTTCACTGGCATTACTGACCGGGCATACTTCGTTTCAGGAGATATTCTCAACTCTTCACCTGGGATCGTCCATTACCTATGCACTGGCGGTATTGGCAGCCTTTGTATTTTTAATGATCGCTATGATTGAAAACAGCCGTATGCCAATTGATGATCCTAAAACGCACCTGGAGCTTACCATGGTGCACGAAGTGATGATACTGGACAACAGTGGTTTTGACTTGGGGTTGATCCTGACAGCCGGATACCTGAAGTTTGCCATTTACGGGGCTATCATATTTAACCTGTTCAGCGGATCTATCAGCTACGGGTATGCCATACCTTTGTTTTTTGCTATGCAAGCATTCCTGGCAATCGTTGTGGGCATGATTGAATCGTTTATGGCACGTTCGAGAATGAATCACAATGCCCAGTTTATTGTGGTACTTTCGTCGGTTGCAATACTTATATTTTTCGGGGCATTGCTGGTATCGGGAAAATTTATGTAAATTGTATATTCTAAAAAAACTAAGACTTAAGAAAATAATTAATAGGCATCTTTATATATTTTACAATATAATCAGCTAATAACATGAACTTTAGTCAATTATCAGAATTCCTGAAAGACACTAACGAAAGGTTATTTCGAAGGGCTGTAAAAGCCGTAAATATTAACCTAACCTTAAGAAATTGGATATTTGGATATCATATTGTTGAGTTTGATCAAAATGGTGATGACAGAGCTCGATACAGCAGTAAATTGCTTGAAAGTTTAGCAAATGAATTGGCTATAAAAGGTCTTACTGCACCTGAACTTTCGCGATGCCGGCAATTTTATAAAACTTATCCACAAATAATTGAATTATTATCTGAAGAATTCAATTATTTATTGCCTCATCACATTCTTGGGACAATGTCCCAAGAATTAGAAATTCAAAAAGAATTAAATTTTGGGACAACGTCCCAAGATTTACTATTTAAGAATAACACATTTAATAACAGCCACTTATACAGATTAATAACTAATATATCATTTTCACATTGGGTGGAGTTAATAAAGATTTCAGACGATGTAAAAAGAAGTTTTTACGAATTACTCATTCTTAAAACACAACCAAACATAAGAGAATTACGAAGACAAATTCAGACACTTTCATATGAACGATTGGGATTCTCAAAGAATAAAGAAATTGCATTTGAACAAATTCAACAGAAAATTAATCCTGAGTTTAGCTCAGACATTGTAAAGTCGCATTATTTCTTCGAGTTTCTTGATATTAATCAACCTCAATTAATTGAAGAAACCGAATTGGAGCAAGCATTAATTGATCATTTACAAGAATTCATACTCGAATTAGGTAATGGCTTTTGTTTTGAAGCCCGTCAAAAACGTATTCTCATAGGTGATGAGTATTTTTTTATTGACCTTGTTTTTTATCATAGAATATTGAAATGTCATGTGCTATTAGAACTAAAAACCGATGTTGCCGATCATGAACATATTGGAAAGTTAAAAACTTATATCAATTATTATAAAAAGAATTTTGTTTTGTCAACTGATAATCCACCTGTTGGTATTTTGTTAGTCACCGACCAAAATAAAACACTTGTGGAATATGCAGTTGCAGATACAGATATGGATATATTTGTAAGTGAATACATTCTACAATTGCCAGAAAAAAAGGAATTGGAAGCCTTTATAAATAGAGAATTAAAAAATATATAAACAAATTTCATCCTGATTAATTCAGTTAAAACGTCGATCTTCTTCATAATAGAAAATCGAATAAATATCTAAATTTAATAAATTAAGAACTTATGTTACACGTACTTCTTATAGTTTTTCTTATCACACTGTTTTACATAGCCATTGCGAACCGCATGACGACCTATGTAAATGTGCTTGCACTGCAGGGCATCCTGTTATTCTTCGTGGCATTCCTGGAGTTGAAACATATCAACACCCTCAACCTGATACTCATCTTATTGGAAACCATCATCTTTAAATCGATTGCTGTACCGGTGTTTCTGAAATATGTACTGAAGCGGAATCATATCACCCGGGAAGCGGAGCCTTATCTGCCTAATTTCGTCTCGCTGATTATCACCACGGTGATTGTGGTGACCACGATCCTGCTTTCAAAAACCATGGAAGAAAGCTACCTGGATAAAATGTATTTTGTTGTGGCACTATCCACCCTGTTTACGGGACTTTATTTTATTGCAACACGCCGCAAAATAATCACCCACGTTATGGGATACCTGATAATAGAAAACGGTGTTTTTGTATTATCACTGGCAGTAGGAAATGAAATGCCAATGCTGGTCAACCTGGGTATTATGCTGGATATATTTGCCAGTGTGCTTATCCTGGGAATCTTCCTGAATAAAATCGGGGATGTCTTTAAGGATATTGATGTCAATCAGCTTACGAATTTAAAAGATTATTAAAACCCCTAAATCCCCTAAAGTGGACTTTAAGAGTAAGTGAATCAAAATCACAGAAAAAAATGCTAATTATATCATTTTTGGAACAATGGCTTACTACCATGCCTTGAGACAAAAAAATAAAATAATAAAGAAGATAATTTAAGACGATACTAATCAAATTCCCCTTTAGGGGTTAGGGGTTATTAATAAAAATAAGTAAATTTATGATAGAGATATATTTAATAGGATCAGTACTAATTGGGACGGGAATATTTTTCAACAGGAGAAAAGTACTCAATTACACCTTGATTTGGTTGTTCATTGCCTTGCAATGTGCATTCACCGTGTATGCCTGCATGAATTACAACCTTACTGAATCGACCTATTTCACGTACGACTCACTCGGTATTATCATGTTGCTCACAGCAACCATTATTTCCATTCCGGCAGTTATACACAGTCACATATACATTGAAGAGAGTGAAGAGAAAACACCACGCTCGAGGGCAACCTATTTCGGGGCACTGGTTCTTTTAATCACAGCGGTCAGTGCAGCCTACCTGGCGAATCACATTGCCGTAGTATGGATATTCACCGAGATAACCACCCTGAGTGCTTCAGCGTTGATTTATCATCACCGTAACAAACTGGCGTTGGAGGGTACATGGAAATATGTGTTTATTTGTGCTATCAGCATTACCTTTGTTTTTATCGGTATTTTGTTTTTAAGCCTTTCATTTGCCAAGGCAGGATCGGATGATTTATCCTATAAAAACTTATTATTACACAGTTCTATCCTGAATCTATCATGGTTACGACTTGCATTCTTATTTATCTTTACAGGATTCACTGCAAAATTAGGACTATTCCCCATGTTTACTGCAGGGGTTGATGCAAAGGATAAAGCACCCGGTCCTGCTGCAGCCTTGCTATCAAGCATTATCATGTGTATGGGCTTTGTTGGGATATTCCGCATTTATATTGTGATGGCTAACACCCCGTTACTCCACTGGGCAAGTCTGGTTGTAGGTATTGCAGCGTTCCTGTCGTTGTTCATAGCAGCCGTTTATATGATCAAAGTGAAAAACATAAAGCGCATGATGGCTTATTCAAGCGTTGAGCATATGGGATTGGTCATGCTGGGTATTGCAGCCGGTGGAATCGGTTATTATGCAGCCATACTACACATTGTGCTCCACGCATTTGTTAAGTCAAGTTTTTTCTTCCAGTATAATCAGATCTACAGGGTATTTAAAAACAAAAACATCTATATGTTGGGTAATTATTTCAAATACAACACTACCGGTGCAATTGTGGTATTGCTGGCATTTATTAGTGTCACTGCCATGCCTCCTTCGGGTATGTTTGTTAGTGAGTTTCTGATATTCAGGTCACTCTTCGAATCGAACCAACTGATCCTGTTATTAGTTGTATTGTTGCTGCTCACTCTTATTATCTGGGCGTTTGCCAAAAACATATTCAAGATACTGTTTGTTCCTCCGGTAAATTTTGATGAATCAACAGTACCTGCTATTAGCCCCTGGAGGTCGGTATCGCAGTTTATACTCATTGGTGGTGCTGCATACCTGGGATTGAACCCACCAATGGTGTTTGTGGATTTGATTAAGGACAGCATTATGTTGTTACCACATTGATTCAGGAGTAAGAAGTAAGAGGCAAGGAGTAGGTAGAAAGTAGAAAGTAGTAGTTGCAGTAATACAAGTTAAAAAAACAAACGTGATTATAAAATTTTTAATTGAAATACAGTAATCGTAGATATTTAATGATCTACTTGTTAACCTACAAGTACTTACTTGTCAGTGATCTGTCAATTATTAATTATTAATTTCTAATTATTAATTACTTAAGTATGAATTATATCAGCATAAAAAACAACCAGACCATTTTGCTTTCGGATATTCCGGAAAGCAACTATGAATCGTTTTATGATATGAACCTTGAATTGGTTTTAGGTCATACCGACAGACATTGCGTGAATTATTTCGGATACAGAGTTGGCAATAATATCAAACTCATTTGCTGTATAGCTGATGATGCAGCTCATGTGATACTGGTTTCAACATGCCTGGTTAATAAAGCACATGCCCTTGAATCGTTTACTCCTCAGTTGTTGTGTTTTGAGAAATTCGAACGTGAAATACATGAGAACTTTGGCATTAACTTTATAGACCACCCCTGGTTAAAACCTATACGATATGCATTCAACAGGGATGATATGTCACAAACCAAGGAAAACTACCCGTTCTTTTCCATCGATAGTGAAGAGCTTCATGAAGTGGGTGTAGGTCCTATTCATGCAGGGATTATTGAACCGGGACATTTCAGGTTTATCTGCAACGGTGAACAAATCCTGCATCTTGAAATTCAACTTGGATACCAGCACCGAGGTATAGAGCAATTGTTTATTGAAAAGAAGAAACTTCTTCAACGGGCAACCCTTGCTGAGGATATCACCGGTGATACCGTTGTTGGACATAGCACTGCCTTTGTGCATGTATGGGAAAGCCTGTGCGGTTTTGAAGCAGGCAATGATATTGAATTTGCTCGTACCCTTGCATTGGAACTCGAGCGCATAGCCATTCATGTGAGTGATTTAAGCGGTGCCTGTACCGATATTGCATACCAGTTAGGCAGTTCAGTTTTTGGCAGGCTCAGAACACCGATTATCAACTACATGCAGGAATGGGTTGGCAGCCGCTTAGCAAAGGGACTAATCAGGCCTGGAAGAAACCAGTTTCCATTCACACCTGCACTTGCCGAACGACTTACACAGGTACTGGATATTTTCGAACCTGAATTTAAAGAAATGGCCGAAAAGCTATTTAGCCTGCCAAGTGCTTTATCCCGTTTCGAACGTACCGGTGTGGTATCCAATGATGATGCAGTTTCGATAGGTGCAGTAGGCATGACAGCACGAATGACCAACCTGAAACGTGACATCCGGAGCTCCCATCCTTTTTCTCTTTACGCAGGATTAAACCATTTACCTATTTTAAAGCGACATGGCGATGTGTATTCCCGTATTCAGATACGAAAAGAAGAGATAGAACAATCCCTCATGTATATCCGTAAATTAATATCTGAAGTTCCGGTACCATCTGCAAAAGAAAACATATTAGCGGCTCCGGCATCTGACTCATTCTGCCTTGCGTTAGTGGAAGGCTGGCGTGGTGAGATATGCCACTGTGCGCTGACCGATTCTAAAGGGGAATTAATGATGTATAAAATAAAAGACCCTTCGTTCCATAACTGGCTGGCTCTGGCTTTATCCGTCAGGAATAATGAAATATCCGACTTTCCGATTTGTAATAAGAGTTTCAACTTTTCCTATTCAGGACATGATTTGTAGTAGGTAGTAGGTAGTAAGTAGTTGGTAGTTGGTAGTTGGTAGTCGGTAGAAAGAAGTAAGTAGTAAGTAGTAAGAAAGTAAAAAAACAAATGCGATGTTCGAAAATATAAAAATAGTATTTCATCAGGGGAAGCAGTTTATTCCGAATGTACGGACAGCTGTTGTTCCGGGTATATTCAGAGGCAGACCGGTCATTACCCGTGAGAAAGTAAATGAAGAGAAACTCATTGAAACCTGCCCGACAGATGCTATTTCTGGTAATCCTGTTAGCATTAACCTTGGAAAATGTACTTTCTGTGGTGAATGCGCTATGCGTTTTCCTGAAAAGATATCTTTTACAAAGGACTACAAACTGGCAACGAATGTAGCTGACCGGTTAATCATCCGGGAAGGTGAAGATAAAGCTGTGGAGGTAGATCCTGAACAGGTTCGGAAAGAAATACACCGCATACTGGGAAGATCCCTGAAGCTCCGTCAAATATCGGCAGGAGGTGATAACAGCTGCGAAATGGAACTTAATGCTGCCAATAATGTACAGTTTGATATGAGTCGCTTTGGTATTGATTTTGTAGCTTCCCCACGTCATGCCGATGGGATTGTTATAACAGGACCAATCACCAGAAACATGACTGATGCTGTACAAATTTGCTATGATGCTACTCCCGACCCTAAAATAATTGTGTTAGTGGGCACAGATGCTATCAGTGGAGGTTTATTTGCCGGGAGTCCTGCAATAGATCGAAGCTTCCTTGAAAAGTACCCGGTTGACCTGTATATCCCGGGTAACCCTGCTCATCCTCTCACCATTGTAAATGGATTATTGGATCTTACCCGAAAACTTAAATAAGGCAGAAAGGATTTTTTAAACTATTTATTAGCTTTCAAAAAGAAACTTAAAAAGTTTAAATGACGATTTTCATGAAAAAAGCACAAAATGTTTTATTATTTCAATCCAAAAGCGTATTTTTGTATAGATTTTTTTGAAAAATGACTAACCGGTACGAAGAACTTACATACGCATTTGAAATAAAACTGCGAAAATTAATGTCGGAGTATTTGTTTTTAAAAGAGCAAAACTCCTTGATAAAAGCAGAATTAGATCGCAAACAAACCGATTTAATGCTCGCTCATCAGGAGATCTTGGAACTTCGAAAGAATTACGACCATTTACAAATTGCCAGAAACCTGGGTGTTTCGGAAACTGAGAAAGCTGAATCCAGGCAACAAATCACTAAAATGGTGCGGGAAATTGACAAGTGTTTAGCTCTTTTGGATGAATAGAGCTTATGAAAGACGATAAATTCACAATAAATGTTCAGATTGGTGGCTTTAGATTGCCATTGAGTATTCCTCGTAAAGACGAAGAGTTATACCGGAAGGCTGAAAAAATGGTTGTACAGTTTCTGTTAGAATACCAGAGACAATACCGCCAACGACCTACCGAAGAAATACTTACACTGGTAGCATTTCGAATCGCTGTAATTGTTTCAAAACAAGAATTAAGCGAAGATACAGTTCCTTTAGCAGAAAAAATTCAATCCCTGGATAAAGAATTAGAAGCATTGCTTTCAAAGGATTAAATACATTTACATCGTTTTCAAGACATTCCTTTCCGCATTACATTGTTAAGGTAAGACTTTATTCAGTTTAAAGTCTCTATACTTTCGATGGAATGCTTTTTTTATGCCCGATACTACGAATAACCAAATTACTAGCTTACATATTTTTAATTATTTACATTCTTAAATTCACAAAATGGAAAACATAATAATCGGACTGATTGCACTTGTTGTAGGAGCCGGAGGAACATTTGCCCTTCTACGCTTTGTCAACAAACGCCAGGTTCTGGAAGCTGAGGCAGAAGCTGAACTTCTCAAGAAGAACAAACTCATTGAGGTCAAGGAAAAGTTCATTGCCCTCAAGGCAGAACATGAACAACAGGTACAGGAACGTAACGCAAAAATTCAATCAGTAGAAGTAAGGCTTCAACAAAAAGAATTGCAACTAAACCAAAAACAGGGTGATGTTCAACGTAAAATAAATGAAGTTGACGGATTAAAAGAATCGCTTGACCTGCAACATAATGCAATTGAACTTAAGAAAAAAGAACTGGATACCCTGAATCATCAGGCTCATGAACAACTTGAGACTATATCCGGTTTATCTGCCGATCAGGCTAAAGAACGGTTGATAGAAGCACTAAAAGAAGAAGCTAAAACAGAAGCCATGTCCTATGTCAACGACATAATGGAAGAAGCTAAAATGACAGCAAATAAAGAAGCTAAGAAAATCATAGTTCAAAGCATTCAACGCGTTGCTACTGAAACAGCAATTGAAAACTCCGTAACAGTATTTCATATCGAATCGGATGAAATAAAAGGACGTATAATCGGTCGTGAAGGTCGTAATATCAGGGCACTTGAAGCAGCTACCGGTGTTGAAATTATTGTTGATGACACCCCTGAAGCTATTGTTCTGTCTGCCTTTGACCCAGTACGTCGTGAGATTGCACGTCTTTCCCTTCACCAATTGGTGACTGACGGACGTATCCACCCTGCCCGCATTGAAGAAGTAGTGAATAAGGTGAAAAAGCAGGTTGAAGAGGAAATTATTGAAATAGGCAAACGTACTACCATTGACCTTGGAATTCATGGGTTGCACCCTGAACTGATCCGTCTGATTGGGAAAATGAAATATCGCTCATCGTACGGTCAAAACTTATTGCAACATGCCCGTGAAACAGCGAATCTCTGTGCTACCATGGCAGCAGAACTGGGATTGAACCCTAAAAAAGCAAAACGTGCAGGGCTATTACATGATATTGGGAAAGTGCCTGATGATGAACCTGAATTGCCACACGCAATTCTTGGCATGCGTCTTGCAGAGAAATACAAAGAGAAACCGGATATTTGCAATGCTATCGGTGCCCACCACGATGAAGTGGAAATGGAAACACTGATTGCACCAATTGTACAGGTATGTGATGCCATTTCAGGGGCACGTCCCGGAGCACGTCGTGAAATTGTAGAAGCTTATATTAAAAGATTGAACGATTTGGAAGCACTGGCGTTATCTTATCCCGGAGTACTGAAGACATATGCCATTCAGGCAGGCCGTGAGTTACGTGTAATTGTAGGTGCTGACAAAATTGACGATAAAGAAACAGAATTGCTGTCATTCGATATCGCAAAGAAGATACAAGATGAAATGACCTATCCGGGTCAGGTGAAAATTACTGTTATCAGGGAAACCCGAGCAGTGAGTTACGCTAAATAATTCATAATTCGTAATGCTCAATTCATAATACATAATTAATAGTTTTGTGTTTTGAAGTAAATAGTAGACATTCAATTTGCATTCGTTGCAAGTGAATGTCTATTTTTATGCTTTTAATTTGCCTATTGGTTTTCATCCTATAAAGCAATACTTCTCTTTCTTTTACGAGTGATGCATAGCATATACCTTATGCACATCATTTTAACCATATAAGTTGAACTCAAGAATAAATTACTGAAGGCTGATATTATGTTTCAGCATCCAAATGCAGGTTTATTTTTTCCATGCAGTAAAAACCATTTAACAAAAGGAGACAAATATCATTTTCTTTCGTCTACAATTTAAACTACATTCTATTCTAATAAAAACTCATTGAAATAAACCTTAATCAAAGCCAGGTTTAAAAGTATCTGTCAATACTGATCTATAATCAATTCATCAAACATGAGAAAAAGAATTACCTCAATAGTTTATTTCTGGTCGTTTTTAGTTACATATGTTTTTAGTGGAAATATATCGGGAAAATTGATCGATAGTATTACGAAATTGAAAGTCGAATTTGCCACTGTTTCAATATTCAATGTTGCAGACAATAAATTCATAAAAGGTTGTGCTAGCAATGAAGCCGGAGAATTCAGTTTTAAGGAGCTTGAACAGGGTAAATACCTGCTTAAAGTAAGTTACATGGGTTATTCTCCCATTGAACTTCCGTTGTCCATAGATTCCAAACATGCCAGTATAAATCTTGGGGTAGTTGAACTTACCGGGACATCACAGAAGTTGAGTCAGGTAGAAGTAATCGGGCAAAAATCACAGGTCAGCTTCGAGATTGATCGAAAAGTTTTTAATGTTGACCAAAGCCTGTCGAGTGCCGGTGCATCTGTTGCTGAACTTCTACGAAACATCCCATCGGTGGAAGTAGCTGCAGATGGAAATATTCTACTGCGCAACAATAAAAATGTCATTATATGGATTAATGGTCGCCCATCAGGGTTGAATGAAGAAAATAGAACACAGATACTCGAACAAATGCCTGCTGAAACCATCGATCGTGTTGAAATCATATCAAATCCATCGTCAAAATACAGTCCGGATGGATCGGCAGGTATAATCAATATTGTGCTGAAGAAGGTAACAAAAAGTGGTAAATCGGGAAGTATCTCTATTGGAGGTGCTACAAATAAAAGTCGGAATGCCACATTGAATTTTTACTATAGCAATCCAAAATGGGAGGTTAATACAAATATCGGCTACCGGAACGATGTAAAGAATATGTTTTTCAATAGCGACCGTTGGTCGTGGAATCCGCTTTTGCCTGATACCACAGCCCGTTATAGCAGAGATAAGGTCATAATGGATGGTGATGGATTTTTCGCGCGGGCAAGTGCAACGTATCACATTGCCTCCAACGATTACATTAGCCTGAATGGTATGGCTGCTACTGCGCATCGCAATGTGTCTGAAAATATCGGTAATCAAAAAATTAAAGATGGGATTGAGACATTGGACTTCAGAAATTCAACTTCACCATCGGATCGAAATACATATAGTCTTTCACTTGAATACTCACATAAATTTTTAAAAAAAGGACATGAAATAAGAGCCTATATTGACCAGAACTGGATGACTGCAAAAAACAACCTGGAAGTTAATCAATTGGACTCTTTGTATAACTCCCGTTATTTTCAATGGACAAATTCTGGAGCTAACAGGCATGAAACAAATTTCCAAATAGATTATACATACCCTGTAAACGAAAACATGAAACTTGAATTCGGATATAAAGGTGAGTTTCTATGGCGGGACAATACAGTTAAAGCAGAATACGGACTCAGCAAGAATATGCGTACCGCCCAGCATGAACTGGATAATCTTTTTGGAGGGAGCGATAATAGGAACTCCCTGTATGTAAACTATTCCGGGAAATATAAGAAACTGACTTATCAGGCAGGTTTACGTGCTGAATACAACATCATGAAAAATCAATCAGTTACCTATGATAAAACAGGGATTGATTCCACCACTTTATTCAACAGCAATTATCCCGGACTATATCCGAGCATATTCTTCGACTACGAATTACTTTCCAATAACAGGTTACAGTTAAACTATACGCGACGCATTAACCGCCCCAAAGGACGAATGACAAATCCCTTTATGAATGTCGCTGATTCGGCTAATATCGAGTATGGGAATCCTGACCTGACACCCGAATACTCCAACTCTTTTGAGTTAAACCATATCAAGACCTGGGAGGATCATATGTTATCGTCTCTGCTGTATTACCGCAGTACCAACGATGTGATTCAGTGGTTGAATTATGTAAAAACAACCGGAAATTATGATGTGAAATATATAACTCCTAAAAACATCACCAACTCACAGGCTGCAGGTTTTGAGTTTATCTTAAAAAACCGTCTGTTTAAAATTCTGGATCTTACTTCAACATTAAATTTGTATTATAATTATCTCGATGCTTTTGAATATGCAGGAACAACCTATGCCAGTACTGAAAATTTCGGTTGGAGTGGTCGGATAATTACCAACATAACCCTCCCTGCGGGATTTACCTGGCAGGTTTCAGGGGGTTACTCATCACGGCGAAATATCCCACAGGGAACAACATTACCTGTTTGGGGAATGGATACCGGATTGCGCAAATCATTTCTTAACCGAAAATTAATGGTGAATCTTACGGCACGCGATATCCTGAACACCAGGATAAACAAAGACATTACTTCCGGAATCAATTTCTACGATTATTCTGTTAATCAGTTCAATGCCCGTATGGTAGGAATATTAGTAACCTACAATTTTGGAAAGCAGACTAAGAAACAGGATAATCCAAAAAGAAGTGAAAGCAACCCGTTGGGAAGTGAGGATTAAATAGCGCTATAAATACCAATATATGCGACTAAGAAGATTTGGAAATATTGATTTCTAAAAATCACAAAACACATATTAAATAAAGATTTAGCTGCTTAATCATTAAAATGCAGTGTATTAAATCTATTTATATTTCCGTATACATGAAATTCAAATAATAGCCCTATCTTTGTACTCATAAAACCAACAGGTATCAGGTTACTGTGAATTTGTTCCTGTCTTGTTACTTGTTTGCTATTTTGGCGCTGGTTTTATACTGATTATCAATTTAATAAGAGTACTATGGGGCTGTTTGGTTTTGACAGCAGGTAGAAAGGGTAAGTAAGCATGTCGAGCATTGAGAAAGCGGCTCGTAAAACTCGGTTCTTACAACTATAACTGGCGAAAATAACTACGCTCTTGCTGCTTAATCGAATAGAGTAGATTAGGCTTAATTCCGGTACTAGGTACTGGAACGGGACATTTCCCAAATGCCGTCGCCTCGAGGCTATTTGATATGGAGATGCAGCTAAATCGAGGATAGTTACGCTTAGCCTTGGAAGCGCAATGAAATAAAAAGGATAAGGTGTAGGCTGGTGGCTTCGGTCTTACTTACGCACGAAAATCTAAGCGAAGATAAACATGTAGAAGGCTTATTATTTCCTTGTTTGGACGAGGGTTCGACTCCCTCCAGCTCCACTATTTTAAATTAAACCATTAAAAACGAGTTACTTAACTAACTTAAAAGATTAAATTAAATCGTGTGTAATCGTGTATTTTGTTTAACTGATTAATTTTTAATTACTTACAACGTTTAAAATACACGATTATGCCACGAAAACGAAGTATTATTATTTTCCCTTCATTGAATGATCGCGGTGGTGATCTGAGCCGTAAATGGTATGTAGAATGGAAATGGCAAATGCCAGGTGAAACGGATAAACGGATAGAACGTGCTTATAAAGGATTAGCTGAAGGAACGGACTCAGAACGTCGTAAGATTGCTAAATCCATTATCAGGGAAAAAACAGAGTGGTTTAAATCAGGGGCATATTTGCAGGGAAATGAGACGAAGGTATATGCAGATGAACTGTTATACCGGAACGAAGCAAAGATGTACGGACAAGCGCGATCACAAGTAGTAACTACCCGAACGAACCTGAGCGAATACCTTACCGTTATGAAAGAAAAGGTAAACGCAAAGAGTTACGAAAGTTATGTTTCAAAATTACGAATCTTCAATGCCTGGCTAAAGTCCAAAAAGTTGGATGAATTATACATTAATAACCTCACCCGCCAACATATCATTGACTTTGCCGTGTATCTTTCGTCCGAACAAAAGTTATCCAGGCTAACAATCAAAAAGTACATTCAAATAATCCATAACTTTTTTAATTTTGAATTGGACCGTAATACAATAACACTTAATCCGGCAGAACGTATTCCTGCAATGGGTAAAATAGTAGATTGTGCAGCCGTACCCTTCCATACAGATGACCGTACTAAATTAAAAGAAGCCATTTCACATAAGGATCCGCAATTGTGGTTAGCATGCCAGGTACAATTCTATTGTGCCATCCGCCCGGGTACTGAAATACGTCTAATGAAACTTAAATGGATAGATTTTGAACATGCAAAGTTCAGAATTCCAAATGAGGAAGCAAAAAATAATAAAACAGAACTGGTCAATATCCCATCATTCCTGATTGATGAAATGAAAACAATGGGAATCAATACCTTTACCGATAACGAATTGTATTTATTTGGTAAACATGGCCGGCCGGGGGATGAACCGCTTGGTAAAAATACATTACGTAACCGATTTAACCGGTACCGGGAAGCCCTTGGAATAAATAAGGACCATAAATTCTACAGCTGGAAACATTCAGGAGCAATATCACTTATTCAAAATGGTGCACAGCCATATGATCTTAAAAACCATTTACGACATGCCAGTTTCTCAACTACAGAAGAATACTTGAAAAAGCAAAGTGGAAACGTTGATCACATTTCCACTTTTACTACTAAAATATAAAAAAAATGGTGGGTCGATATATCGGCCCACCATCTAAAGAGTTATTGGATTAAATTACCATGTATTTTGTTTAACTATTACCCATGCGTAGGTTGATACACCAGTTTGCATGCACATTTCAAGATAAGAATTATTTGCATCTTTTCTTGTTCTAATTGTAAATTCATTATCTACACTTGCAACATCTGTATCATCTCCTATTTTTATACTTGAACCTAATTTTACTCTTCCACGTGATGTAATTCGCAGCCATTCTTTCTCGAATGGTGATGTATTGGAATTTGAAGTCATTAAAGCAAGATAACCATCTCCATTATTATCCGAAGAATTTTCTTTTCGTCCGACTATTGAGCCAAAAGGTGTTTTTATTTCATCGGTTGTGCTATATCTCCCGCCTAAAGAAAATTTACCACCTATGTCTGCCCCCATTGCATCTGAGGTCATTATTCCAGCGTTATAAAGTAAATCGTTTTTTAAAGTATCTATTACTTCAAATTTTGACGCTGGTTCATTTATGCCTGAACCGACACCAAGTTTTCCATCCACTATGTGATTATCACCTGTAATGACACGACCTCCAGATGGATTAAGTTTTAAATCTGTAGCAGATACTTGATCTTTGGTTGATTGTATTGCACTATATGAATCTGCTTGGTTTACCCATAAAGCCAGAGTTTGAGGATTAGCAACACCATTTCTACGAATTCCAACTGTAGGTGCATCATATTCTCCATCTACAGGACTGTTAATGTCTGCGACTATTGCCCTAGAGAAGTTACCGATTGGTGAAACTCCTATTTGAAAAGGATTACGAGTTTCATTTCCACCATAATTTCCATAAATAAGCCATATTCCTCCAGCATTACTTATTGGAGGTGAATTAGCATATAAAATATTTCCAAATACAACGCCTGAACCACCATTCAATATTATTTCTGGTGGGGTTTCTCCTGCAACCCCACTACCTACCTTATTCCCAAAAATAGTGTCATTAAGAGCCGTAGTTACTGTAATAGCTGCTCCGCCATTATCATAAATAACATTGTTCGTTATCCATCCCGTATATCCACCGGTTCGTAAAATGCCGCCTCCTAAATTGCTTTGTATTTGATTCCCATCTATATAATTTGTGTCCCATCCTTCAATAATTGCATAATCGGTAAATCCTTGTATCATATTACGCGTAATATGAACATTATCATCTGTCTGCCCAAGAGTTGAGTTTGTAATAAAACTTAGAGCAACATATGAACCAAATCCGTTTATTTTATTAATAGTTATTCCTTTATGTCTTGCAGCTCCGTGCATATTTGCTACTGTATCGCCAATGGTAAACATATTTATTGCAGTTGTAGCAACAATTTGACAACCTCCTGGTTCTCCGGGTAATTGAGGAATTGGATAAGCCGTTCCAGGTCCTGACCAAAACGGTTCTGAAACGCCCTCAATATCTATCCAATCCCAATCAATCAGAATACTTCTTAATATTGGATAATATCCCGCATAACAATTTAAAGTACCTCCATTTGCTCCAAGTTGGTTAATTGCCCATTCTATACTCCCGACTTGATTAGGGTCTCCATGATCGGTAATGGAAGTAAAGGGATAAATATCAATTGATCGAATAATACCATTTTTGTCTTTATGTAAAATATAATTTGTAAGTGGAGCCATCTCCACCATTGATAAATTTGTAGAACTCAAATAACTGCCACCGGACACGAATGAACTTCCATTCCAATAATTCCAATTTCCATTATCTAAAGTAATATAATTAAATGAATGGTCTGGATTTCCAGCATTTAAGTCCTCTAAATTAGCATAAGGAGGTCCTTTTGGAGCACCATTGCCTAACGCTGAAACTTGGCTTTGCAAATTTAAATCTGCATTAGTTCTATTGCTTGTTTCTATATCTAAAGTATGCTTTATGTCATAAATACCTTTAAAGGATGCATCTATCTCGTCAAAACCCTCATTCACCTTATCAAAATTAGCCTTTAATGCTTCACGTGCTTCACGACCAGTTCCGGAAGTTCCATCCCACGGTTTTATTTCTTCAAATGTTTTCTTTGCCATAATATATTAGTTTATTATTTTAATGCGTAAAACTTACCTTTAACTTCTTTCTCAAATCCCTTTATTACGACCGTATGCTCGAGGGATATCGGCATGTAGGTTTTATTGTTGATACTAAATAAATTTGCAGCTGATGTATCAGGAGTTTCCTGAATGGTAAATAAATATTGAATTGTAGTATCAATGATCGATTGTTGATGATAATCGGATATAATTCCACCTGCGCCTTTTAAACGCATTCTTTTTGTTGCAAATGGAGTAAAATAAGTAGTTCGCCAGTTTTCAAAATCTACAAATCTATTTGCACTGTTTCCATACGTACCAACTTCAGGATAATTATCTGTATGTGAAAATGGATATGTCGGAGTTATAGATGCATAATCTGAAAAAGTAATTGCAACATCAAACGTGTGAAGCATTCCGGTAAATAAAGCGACCTCGATACTTTTTGACCGAGTTATATTTATAGGTCCTGATTCAACAGCATCAACAAATCCCTGTTCAACGGCTATATAATATGAATTTGAGCAAACCGGCAATTGATAGGCTACTTCTGTTACAATAGGATAACCACCTATTGTAAGCGTGACAGGTTTTTTATTAATGGTAATTTCTGCAGGCGTAATTTTCAATTCAAGTATACGATCATCCGTATCACCTACAGGAGCAAATTTATTTATCAGATTTAAGTATTTCGATAAATCTGAAGTTTCTTTTACAGAATATAGATTGATACCGGGTATTCCATAGAAATAATCATTGTTTAACTCTTTATCACGATAGATATATAATTGATTTATAAATTCATGACTAACTTCAATAAAATCCCTTAATGCAGCAAAATTATCGAACTCAGCTATTTGACATTTTGCGATGATATCATCGCTTAATTGTTGATATTTGAAATAGGTAGTTGATGTTGGAATACTATATTTAACCTTAGTAAAGTCAAAGAATGAATTAGCAGGTACATCTTCATTCAAATCACGCTGATAAGCATCTACTACAACCGGGATAACTATTTTTTTTGTAGATATATTTATACTAAGCGATACAATGTTCATTATTTTAGTAGATGCATCGACTAAAAAACTAACATTAAAAAAATTAGATACAGCTGTTATAAATTCAGCAATTGTAATGTCAGGTAAAGCATCGGCATATTTTAACGAGTTAACCGAATTGATAAGATACATTTTTTGTGCTCTATCATCTGAATTAAGAATGTTTGTACCCATTGTAAACCCTAATACCGATGGAAGTTTATTTATATAGTACAGCAGGTAAGGCTGCATTATAATATCAGTAACTTCAGTAATTGGTACTCCCGGAGTCTGAGAATTATTGGTTAATTTATAATCATTATATATTGTCCCTCCAATTTTTACAGGTGCACATACATAGTTTATTTGTATATCATACCCAAATGAAATATGCTGTAATCCATAACCTGGATACGATATAGATTGATATGCTTTTGAGAAATTTATAGTATCTTCAGTTCCCCAGTCAAATGCCCATATTTTTTGATCTTTAGCTATATAATTTAATTCTGAATTACCAGCTACAAATTGAGTATTAACCTTTACATCCGTATTAGATATTACAATTATTTTCCCATGTCTTATTTTATTATCTACTATAAGTATAGCATTGTTTCCAACGGGTGGAATAATAGTATTTACGCCATTAATAACTTCAGTAGTATTAATGGCATTTGCTAAGATAGGATTGCTTACAGAAATGTTGATACGGTTTAAATGTTCAAAAATCTTTGCATTGACAGGATTTAATAACGATAATTCCATATCCCATGTGAAATCACCATTATTGGTTATTTCCGGATTATCTTCATTGAGTGTTAAACTCAAATCATCCGGTAATACCACTGCTTGTCCTTCTATATATAATTCTGTCATAATTCAAAATCCTGAAAATCGAAACTAACACTTATTCCATTAAAACCACCATATACCTGGTATTCCCATTCTGTCTTAAATGGCTTTGCAAGGAGTTCGTTACCATCACGCACAACGCTACTTAGTCCATGTTCCAACGCATATTCCTTTACCAGTTTCATAATGGCCTGCATTTTGGCATAATGCATTGTTTCAGTAGTATCTTTATGGGATCCCGGATCAATCTTTTCAAGTAGAAAGAAAAGTTGATGATTCATTTCTGAATAGTTGTCAGCATCTTCCACCTGGGCATCTGCATCCGGCATCTTAACGGCCAGTATAATTCCTTTTTTATCCGCAATCTTTTTTACCAAATGCTGTTCGGTAGGTGATATCAATATATGATCAATTACTTTACCCAGTACAGGCTTCGTATTTATTTTGCCATCATCAATCCAATGGTCATCATCAATCCACAATCCTTCACTCAGTACCCAGTTCTCACCGTCAATCAGATTATTGACAGTTTCCTGCATATCAATCAAAATATCTTTCAGTCGGTTAATTGGTATCATGATTTCTTTAGGTTTTCAGCGGTTTGATGATCGGCTAATAGTTTTAGCATGACTTTAAACAGGAGTGCGTTATCTGTTTCGTCAACATTCCCAAAAGTACGACTTTCGGCAAGCGTGAAAAGGACAGAAGTCATGCCCAGGTTCTCATCTTTTTTACCGTCCGGATCACCTCCTGAAGTAAACAGTGCAGCAAAAGAAACTTCATTCCCTTCTATATCAAATTCACCGGTCATCAGGTATTTGCAGAAGTACGAAAACCACAGATAAACTCCCCACTTAATGTGTTCCGGAACATTCTTTACCCTGCCCGCATATTTCTCAATATGGTATTCATTGAACGATTCTCGGTAATCCCCTTTAAATGTTGATTTCTTTGTATCCTTTGCCGGTCGACGGTATAGTATCCCAACTAACCCATTCAGCGACTCCATATCGTGGTTGATGGTATAATTGTTATACATCCAGCATGCTTTCCTGTACTCCCCTAAGCGCAGATCATACCCGGCACTTTGCGGACCTACCAGTTTGCCAATCTTAGGTATCAGGTTTTGAACACTGTCGTAATTAAACAGAACCTCACCCCCTGCACTATCTTCTAAAGGAGATGGGGTAAACACCCAACTAAGGATATTGGCCACTCCATTCACCAGTAACAGGTAATCAGCCTTTTTAACCGGACTAATAAACTTCTTACGGCCACACAGAAAATCGGCAAAGTCTCTCAATACATCTTGCTGGGTAATCGTTTCATTCACCATCATGACAAATATTTTTTTGAGTAGATATTCAAATTGAGGTTGGTTTAATTCGTCCCAACATTCCGGAATGGTTTTGTTTTTCTTCATGATTCAAATTTACTATTCCTACCCATCTTATAAAAGGACAAAAAAAAACGATCACGAACTTCCATTGCGCCATCTCTTTCCCCTCTCACCTGGGAGAGGGGGTTGGGGGGTGAGGTCAAAATAATACCGGAGGACTTCACAGCCTTCCGGTATCTCAAAACTTTTAAATCTAATACTATGAAAAAATCACAAAATCTATATGTTGTTGAAAGCAAATTTAAGAACTTTAATTTTCACAGAAAGGACAAATATATTTACACTACCTACTACCTACTACTAACTATCCAACCACTGACCATCATCCAACCATACCTTATTATCTTCCCATTTGCCATATTCAAGGATCCAACGCATAAATGATTCACCGGTAATGAATCTGTTATCAATAACATTTGCAAAGTGGAAAGTGAACGCAACCGGTATAAGGTTACCCGATCGTATACTTGTTTCCGATTGTTCTTCAGATATTACTATTTTTCTCCACGATCCCAGGTAATAGATCCGCACATCTTCGGAGTTAAATAGTTCGCGATACCGTTCATAATCATTCATACTGAATATCTTACCGGAGTTCACAGTAAACTTATCAACCCGTTCGACGTTATATTTTAGCTCTGTTCGGTTTATTGTGGCCGTATTGAACGTTGTTTCACCTTTTCGGGTAACATTCCCACGGGTAACAATTGTTTCGGGCACATCAAAACTGTTTTTAAACATAAAATTAAGCGGTGCCAGGTAATTGGCGCGATCGACCATTAATACCTGGATCTGATTTGCTGTTTTTATGCGTAATGCAACAATGGTACTGGCATCAATAGCAGGAAACATTGCAGAAATAACAGAAAATGAAACATCCATTGTTCTGAATGTTCCTGAAGCCGAACCGTCCAACGTTACTTCATCTGAATTTGTCGGTATTCCTGCAACCATGTACGTAACAAATACCTTCACCGGTGCCAGGAGTTTACAGGTTATATATTCATTTGATGTGCGGGTGATTGTTTTTATTTGTTTAAGTAAATTTAGAAATACATTTCCGTTTACGAAATCGGGTGCCGGGACATCTGAATATGCTTTACATTTCAACACTTTGAAAATTCGTGCCAGTGCAACCGTATCTATTTTCACGGTAAACGATCCCATTAATGTTGGATGATCTATTTCGTCGATCGTACCTGAAACATAATTTTCAAAAAACCTACCCAAATCAAGCACCTTAATAGTCCCTGAAGCATCCGGTGTATATGTTTCCAAAAGCAAGGAAGTTGTACCCTGAAGTATTTCAAATGTGATATTTGCCGTTGACGTGATGATAAAATCTTTTACCATGGCCGAAAGGCTGTATTCGTCGGGTTGTTGTACTACCGTATAGCTCATATAAATAGTAAATAGTAAATGAATAAATAGTAAATTCTTATACCCGCATAAACTTATTCTTCGGATCATTCACCGGCATAACCACGACTGCGGGTAACCCGTTACGCGTGCGCTTAGCCAATTCAATAAGTTCTTCAGCCTGATCTTCCAACCAATCGCTCATCTCGTCAATATCGCTTTTACTTGCAGCGTTTGACGTATCGCGGGAGTCGGAACTACTTGAATAGTTACGGATAACGCCTGCAGGGATAATACCTAATGGCAACCGCTTTACTGCAATGCTCATGGTGAGTAATGGGATAGCCGGTAACAGGTATTCGATGACTTCCTTATCCTTTGCGCTCAATTCAGATCCGGTAACATACCGTTCATAATCAACTCCGAATTGCTTTTTAATCCATATCCGCTCCACTTCCTTCAAAAATGGCAATAACAGGATAAATATACGTCCGGAGTTCTGTATCGGATAATACTCATTGAATTTAGATGTTGAATTAATCAACAACGATTTCAATGCTTTTTTATAATCGGAGGTTGTCCAGGCATCAACGGTATTCTCATCCAGATAATCAATCAATGCATCAACGGCACTGTAATACTTATCCAGTTGGATTTCATCATCTGCCTTTAATTGCCATTGCCACGGTATCTTTTCAGTCTCCGAACTGATCTTTACTTTACGCCCGCTGTCCTCATGGCTGATATCATTCGAACGATACATGTTGAATGTGGCAAGTATGGCAATCGGTAACTGAACATACGGTACCAACCCGATATTGGCAGGCGTTGTATCGGTGGAATGATATGCCGTTTCAGCCAGGTTATATACAGCGGCCCCGATTATCTTTTTCAGGTCGGCAGTAGCCAGCATAATATCACCCGTCATTTTTTCGAAAGAATTATTGTTGTAATAATTTCCGGTTAATGACCTGAGTTCAGAAGTTCCGTTATCATCTTTGTTGAATATCATAATGTGGAATTTACTATTTGTTTATTTACTATTTACTATTTAGGATAATAAGTCTTAACTACCCACTACCTACTACCTACTACGTACTATACTTTCTCTTTTGTTCTGGCACCTGCTGATAAATCGCTTTCCTTCGCTGCAATTGGTTCATACAATCCCATAGATAGATTCTTTGTTGGAAAATTGATTTTAAACGCTGCATGAATGGCTTCGAATACAATGTCTTCAGCAATCTGTACATCGGCTGCATAGAATAGTTTCCAGGCATACAGTATCTGACTACCGGCATCCCCTTTGCCCTGTATAATGATATTGGACAATGCCGGGTTTAATCCGAATCCACTGGTTGTTGAACTATCAGCTAATACCGATATTTCAGCCTGTGCTTTAATGAATTTATCAATATTCATTTCTATCGGTTCAATCTTCCAGTTACAGGCATTCCCACTATCATCAACAAAGTCAATCGATTCAAAGAACTTCCCTGTATTTGTTTTACCGGATAGTACGTTGGCAATCGTTTTGGTCAGTTCGTCCCGGAGTTTATCCACTTCAGCGGCTACCTGAACGTTATCATACTCCGGATGCACTTCTCGAACCATATAATCTTTTCCTTCCCAATACTTTGCAGGTTCATGTACCTGGTAAGCGGCTGCAATCATATTTTCAGTCAGGTACTGAATAATTTCAGGAATATCGTTTGCCCGACGTATCCAGGGGATGGACCCAATAAATGTTGGTAATGAATAGAAGTTACGCCCAAAAGTCTGGTAATTGTGATACCTCATGGACATTCCGTACTGATTTACTACCGGATAGATTGGATAACGAAGGGCAGGAACACGGTTTGTATTGTTTTCAAAATCCCAAACAATAATGTTCGTAGCATCTTTCAACCGGTTACCCGTATCAGGCCATTCCAACCGGCATTCGTTGGTATTCTCGCATTCCAGTTTAGCAATCCACTTTTTACCAAGGCGGTTGGCTTTTCCTGAATAATATTTCACGTATACGCCCTGCATATAATTAAATTCCTGCAGCGAATTGCGTACAAATTCCTTATAATCCCATGTATCAAGCCACGCCTGTACGTCAGTATCTTCCACCCATTCGCGTACAATCTCGTTATTTTCGAACTTCAACCTGTATAGGAATGGACCTTTGCCATATTGGAGTCCTGTTTTACGTGCAAGTATGCCGGGACCGAGGTTATTTTTCTCCAACAGGTTACGGATATTAGCCGGCAGGTTATTGTCAGCACCATGAGGAACCACACGCACACCACCCACCTGATACGGATTACTTTCCCAACTTCCCTGCATGTTCAGTACCGAATGCATAATCTGATCATCCTGTCCCGAATAAGCAACGCCAAACGTTCCGGATTTCGCATTCACAAAATTTAAACCGCCAATTCTTTTAACCGCGCTATCCCCTGAAGGGGGATTTGAAGATACTATTGAATTACTATTTTTCATAAATTATATTTTCTATATTCAGAAACCTGGTCTTTACTACCTACTACCTACTACCTACTACCTACTAATTAAGCTCCAGCTTACACCCATTAAACTCCATCAACAATATCTGGTAGCACATTTTACAATCATTGGTATCTACATCCACAAAGTTCAGCATCATGTCCGCATTCGCGTTTTGCTCCAGCGTACTTTGTTTCCGGAGTAATGCATGCGCTACTTCAACTATTCCGTGTGAGGTACCACGATCTTCAGAATAACTCATAAATGAGAACTGAAACGATTTACCCGCGCTACTCAGTGATCGCATTTGTTTTATAGCAGCATATACGTCCATAATTACTTTTTAAGTTCAATATATTTTAAATAATTGAATGTTGTATTTGGATTTTGGGCAACGATATCCAGTTGAATAGATTTGATTCCCCAACTCCACCAAAGAAAGTGATGTGCCGGGATTCGCGAAGCAACTACTGTTAGACTATCCTTTGTTTCAACTATTAAATCAATTGAATCACCATTAAAACATCCGGATACGGTATTCCATTTATCAGTATAGTTCAGGCATTTTATTGAATCAACATATTGAATTTTTGTTTTAATAGTCGAAGTAGTTTGAGTTCCTACGTTGGCTACACTTTGAATATTCTTAATCTTCAGATTTAAATTGGATATAGTTTGCGCATCCGATTTGCTATATTTTTTAAATTCATCAATTGTATAATTCAATGAAGCAACTTTTGCAGCATTTAGATTTATAATCGAATCTTTTCCGTTTATTTTCTTTGCCCCGGTATTATACGCTACTTTATAACTCTCAAAGTTATTATTCAACACCGATACGTTCGAATTTAAACGAACATTTTCACTTTTAAGAGTTCTATAATTTGAAAAGAAAATGAAAACGATAATTGTAAGTACAACTATCAATATAAGTTTCCATTGCTTTAATAAAAAGTTAATTGCTATCATAATAGTAAATTGTAAATGATTAAATAGTAAATTCTTAGATCCACCCTATTTTGTGCGCCATTTGTTCACGCAAAATCAGCATATCAATATGCCGTGGATCCTGATACCATCGTTCACTCTTTATCCACACCAACAAAAGAGTCTTTAAAAATGTCCGTTTGCGCTTTTTCATAACCATCTGCTTACTTTATAAATTTGAGTTTTTAATCTTCTCTTTTTAGCACATAAATTACCTTCCCGGCTTCCATCCTTGTTTGTATTCCCTTCAACTGTCACGGTAAATGGAGTGCCGTATTCCCATTTATCAATAAAAAATGTATGTGCAATACGTCCCATTTTTGGGAACCATATACCGCCAACATCGGCCATCTGTGGAGTCAATCCTTTTCCACGTATATAAATAACTTTACTATTCGAAAACCACGCAGGAGAATAACCACTTATTACTGTTTTAACTCCGGCTTTCTGAAATGACCAACAAACAAAAGCTGCACACCAGGGATCACCTTTTTTTAAGTGGCATGATTTAAGAAATAATTCAACACGCTTACCATCATTGTGTCCGGTTAACTCTTTAACTCCAACTTCGGCCGTATAGATATTATGTACAAGAATCTGTTTTTCAGAAGGTGCATTTATTACCGTCCCGCAATAAGCGTTTTGGATAATGCTGCCAATAAAAACAGTAATGCAAAATAAACGGAGTAAACAAGTGTAATTCTTTGCCATGGTGTCAAATCTTTAAAATCACATTTCATTTCAGTTTGAAGATAGGTTTGGAATCGGGTAAATACAATTCCGAGTATGATCCATGCCATTGAAATATACAAAAATGCCTGTATGATTGTAAAAACAGGAATCTGGAATATCCCGGCATCAAATTCGCCTGCAGTTGGATCAATTAATTTAATAACAGCTTCTATTAAAAACCATATTCCGAACACAACCGGAATAGTAAGAAACTCATGATACTTTTTGAAAAATTTTACAAGTGCTTTCATGGTGATACTCTATTTAAACAAGTTAATATTAAACATCTTTGTGGTTCGATTAAAGCGTATTTTGTAAGGATTTTTTTCATCTTATCATTAATGATATCTATTTCCTTACGGTATTCTTCTTTCTTCTCGATTTCGTTTTGTCGTTCATCGATCAGTCGTTTATTTGTTTCTTCCAGGTCTTCAATCAGTTTTTTATAGGATCCCTGCATTTCTGTCAAAAAAGAATTTTCGGTTTTACGTTTTGCATATTTTGCCGAAATGTACGAAGTCATTACCAGTGCTATCCCTGTTATAATAGCTACGATAATAGTTGGCTCACTCATGGTTTATTCTATTTATAAATTGATATCCAAAATTACATTACTACCTACTATTTAAAAAGGACACGTCTACCTACTACCTACTACTAACTACCTACTATCCCCTCGATGCATTTTGCACCATCTTCCCGTATCTGTCCAGTTGCTTTGCCAGTCCATAGTTACCGGATATAGGAGCATACGCCTGTATTCCGGCATCTAAATGAGCATTCAGTCTGTCAATTGATTTTGAAGCCTGAGCCAGCATTGCTATTGCCACTTCATTACTTACCGTGCCGGCACTACCACCCGAACCTGTAGCATATCCACCCGCTTGATAACCCGGTGATGGCTGGCTACGTACTTTCTCCAGTATCTGGGTAGTATTCATTAAATGGATGGTTCCGTTCTTTTGCGCCATATCGAATACATCGAGGAACTTCTTAACCTGGGGATTCCTTACCGCCTTATGGTTAGCCACAAATTCAACACCGTGCACATTTTCACCATTCGAAAGTTGTCCACGCACTTCAGTAGGATCATTTCCACCCGTATAACCTCCGGAATACTTACCTCCTGAAATGGTATTACCGATAATTGTTTTAGCAGCACCAAATGCAGCCTCAATAAGTCCTACTAATATTATAGATCTTGCTATACCGGTAGCACCAAATGTTGCAATGCTATCAGGCATGGCCAACGATTGAACTGTAGCCCCTGCAATTGCCATTTCGGCTTGAGCTTTTAAATAATCCAGTCCCAAATTAATCATACTAACAAGTGTCGATTTCAAAGCATCCTTATTACCCGTTGCCAGATTACCAATTGCAGAACCAATATCTTCACCGAACTTAGTAAATAATTGTGCCCGTTGCTGATATTTAGAAACGTAGGTGTCGGTTAATTGATTTTCATTTTTGATTAATTCATCGTTAAGCTTAGCCGTATCCAATCCCGCCTTTTCTTTTGCTGACATTTCTTTTTTTATGGCTTCAATCCTTTTATTAATCAGGATGATTTCAGGATCAGCATCTATTTTTTTCAAATTAGAAAAAGGAGTACCTGTTTTCTTACTTACTTCAGCTTTTTTAGACAGTGAATCAATTTCTTTGTTGTATTTATCATTTATGGATTTGTATTCTTCATCGAATTTCTCTATTGCCTGTTTCAGACTATTCTTTTTAGCCTGATCATTTATTTTGAACAGATTATCATTGTGTTGTTTTTCGAGTAATTCTAATGCTTGTAATTCGGTATCGGTAAGATCTTCCCTTTTCTTATTGAAAATTCCAAGTTCTCTTAATCGATCATCATATTCTAAATTTTCTTTTTTTACAGGATCGGCATCAAGCAATATTTTATTTATTTTTTCCTGATACTTTACATCCAATTCAGCCTTTTTATTGTTTAATTCGCTGATTTGTTTGTCAATATCAGATTTAAAATTCTTATCCGTTACTTTCGATCTGTATTTCTGTAAAGCCGCAATTTTAAGATCATAATATGCTTTATCTTCGGAAAGTGTTTTATTATTATACTCTACCTCTGTTTGATTCTCCTTTATTTTAGCTGTTTTAAGTTTAGTTAGCCTGTCGGTATGAGCATTATCGATTGTTTGAGTAATCAGATCCAGTTCTTTTTTTTGAGTTTCAATAGTTCCGGGGTCTGTACTAACTGATCCATGCTTATCATTTTTTACAGGTTCAATTATTGTTGCTGCCGTTTTTGCAGTTTGAATTATTCCTACAAATTGAGATTTAATAGCATCTGTCCCTGTCTTAATACGTTTAAAACTATAGAATAAATCGTTTACATCTGTATTAGCAGTTTCTCCCTTCCAAAAACTGGTAATTCCTTGTAATGGTATTGCGTTTTTTTTGAGAATATCCATTGCAAGCAAATAACCTTTCTTTAAATCAGTTTGATTCTGGGAAAATGATTTTCCTATCTGTTCAGTAATGATATTTGCAACTTCATTCCCTTTTGTTTTAGCAATATATTCACGCAGGTTTGAAAGTAATTTTGCTTGTTTCTCTACTTCTTTAGTAGTCAAATCATTTACTGATGCATTCTGCATTTTTAATGCGATACTATCACGAAGCGCTGTGTTAGCTTGTATTTGTGCTTTTTCAATATCAGTAATATTCCCTTTTTCATCGATTAAGTTTTGGATATAAGGTCCATATTTTGCCTTTATCAAATCTAAAAGTTTTTTCTTTTCTTCTGATCCTGAATTTGCTCTTTTATAGGCTTCAAAGACATTATCAAGTGCTAAAGATTCTTTTTGATACTCTTTATTAAAATCACTCATTGCTTTTTGAGCATCAGTTTGAGCAGTAGTTAATTTATATATCAGAACAATTATACCCGCAATTAATGTCCCTATTAAAACATATGGATTGGATAATAGCGTTTTAAAAAAACGTACCGTAGCACTATTGGCAACATCCGTTGCTAATGCATGAGCTTTTGTTGCAGCCGTACTGGCAATGCTGGCAACTGTATTGGCGAGAAATGCGACTGTCAGAAATCCAATTGCAGAAACAATCGTAATTAACAGGGAAGGATGTTTTGAAAATACTTTGAGCACTTCCACACCCGCATTGGTAATACCCAGTAATGCCGGTTGCATATTTTTCACCAACTCCATACCTACCTCGTTGTAGTTGTTTTGTGCCTGTTTTAGTTTTACGGATGTGGTATTGGTTGATATTTGTGCCTGAGTCATAGCCACGTTGGTACCGGTAACTGCTTTTGTCAACCGGTCGTATTCGCCGGCATTATCCAGCAATATTTGACCTGCCGTAATATTTTCAATTCCAAATACCTTTTGCAAATAGGCATCACGTTGCAGGGCAGTAGCTTTAGCTTTTAATTTTAAGTTTACTTCGTCAATGGCATCACGCATATTGAATGATCCACTGACATAACCCACGCCCGCTTCTTTCATTTTAAGCAATGCGCCACGTAATTTTGTACCGGCTTCCTCTCCTAGCAATTGTTTTGAAGCCAATACTTCGAGGGCTGCCACGGTTTGTTCCAGCGTCAGATTACTATTCATAGCCACTGTACCCACATTCTTCATTGAACCGGCAAGGCTGTCGGCTTCGGCACTTCCTTCCAGAGAACCTGCAGCAAGTACATTGATAATACGTGATGATTCTTTGGCTCCCAGGTTAAACTGATTCATGGAAGCTGTAACCACTTCGAATGCCATTTCTACAGGAACACCGGTAGCCGCCAATGTCAACGCCTGTTTTGTCACTTCAGCCATTGCTTCTTTATTCTTCAGCAATTCAGGCCGCTTACTTCCTATAATGGTATACCCATCTACAATTTCTTTGCTGGATGCTTTGATCCTAACACCTTCCTCCGTGGATGATGTGGATAGTTTCTTTGCCTGAGCCGTCAACCATTCCACCGACTTATCATCCAATCCGGTAATAGATTTAAGGTTTGCCTGGCTATCTTCCAACTGCATGCGTAGGTCCATAAACTTTTTCAACGCGAACCATACACCTGATAAGGCAGCAATACCGGCAAGTGCTCCGGATATCATCTGACGAAAACCACCATTCATAATATTTAACGAGCGTGCTGATTCAGCCGATTTCTCGTTTAATTTGGTCATTCTTGCAATTACCGGTTTTAAATCATTATCCAGTTCCTTCCATTCATTACTCCCCTCAATAAACCGATCACGATCATTTTTTATCGTTTTATACAGTTTTTGCAGTTCTTTCATGGAAAGTCCGTACAATCCGGTTTCCTTTTTAAGTTTATCCAATGAAGTAATTAATTCATCCTGAGATTTTTTTAGTTCTCTATATTCCTGAGTATCTTTCTTTTTTGCATTAGAAAGTTGCTGCATCTCATCACCTACTTTTTGAAGTGCCGTTTGAGTAGCCATTGCCTTACTGATGGCATCGGCATTATTTAAATAGATGGAAAACCGTAAATCCTTTATAGTTACTGCCATATCATTATTATTTACTATTTATTCATTTACTATTTACTATTTAGGAAATAGCGTCTTATATTACTCCCCTTTAGGGATTGGGGGTTCTTGTGTCATTGATCTAAATATATTCTCGTTGCATTAATCGTAATATCATCAGCATATGCTTCCACAATGGCCGATAGTTCAGCAATATGTTGCTCAATAACCGGGTTAAACCAAAGGATAGGTTGACGGCCAAAGGTATTTGTTTTCGAAGTACGTGTTGTAACTCCCCCACTGCGGTGATATCCACGCCCAACTCCCATGTGGATATACACGCCTTCCGGACGGAATGAGAATCCGATACGGTCAATCTCAATCAGTCGACCACTCCAACTCTTTTTATCGGCATAGTAGGTATTTTTCAGCGTGGAACTCAGTTTTTTATCATCCGTAACCATACTTCCAATAGAACTGACCAATCCCGAACGTACCGTTTCACCCCACGCCTGTATCGCCGAGTTGTATTTTTGCAGGTCTTCCACGCTCTTACTTCGGAAGTACTTACTTACTGTACTTTCGCCTGTAATTTCGATTTCAAACGGCCCTTCGTTTTTAAATTTATTGCGTTTCGAAGGTCTGTCGGTTACTCCCCACCGGTCATGCATAGTGATGTATTTTAAGTTAGTCAAAAATAATACAGACAAGGGATAGCCAAAAGGACAAAAGAACCCTTAACCCCTAAAGGGAGATAAGAAAAGAAAAGCCCCGAACGGGTTTGGTTCGGGGCTTTTAAAGTTTAGTTATTACTTAACTTATATGTTTATTCATCTTCATAATAACGATCTTTTTCGTCGGTCCATACTTCAGCACATAATTTCTTGTTTTTATTTAAACAGAGTCTATAAACTGTTTTACATTCAGAACATGTTTTTTTATTTCCAATGATATCATGCAATATACTTGAAGACATTACATCACCATCGTTATCAACATATACATCTATGGAATATTCATCTATAGAAATATATTCTCCACATGTACATATAAAATTGCAGTCAACATTTAAACTCGCAGATATTGATTGAATATCAATCCCGCTTTCTAATGCCTTATTATATTTATTTACTAGGTCAATATGTTCTTTATTTCCAATTTCCGGAATAATAATATTCCCTTTTTCGTCGGTAATTTTACCCTTTACTATTTTAAGTTTCATTCAACATCTCCTTTCCTATTAATACTACATTCTTTCAACAATCCGTTCAATTCTTTCAAATCATCCTTTAGTGATTTCACGTTAATAAGGTAATTGCTTAGTTCCCTCATTTTTATAATATCATCATTACATACCTCAGTCAGGGCACCAACCAGATAATCATTCAATTCAAAAAGTGATTCAATAGCCGAATCAACATGACTTTCACTACCTTCTGAGTAAGGTGCCATTTGTTTCAGGAAATCAACTAATTTGTCAGTTACTTCCATACCATTAATAATTGTCATACGGCTTTCCTCCCTTCAGTAAAACTAAGTTGCAGGTTAAACCCATCGGCACGGAATGTAAGACTGGAGTAATCAGGTTCGGAATGAAGGGATACGCGGGTAGCACCTTTAATTTCTTTTTTCGCTTCCATGTAAAAATCATGGAGAATGGACAATGCACTTTTTTGATCAACGATACCGGAACCTTGTACAGGTTCGGTTTTGATAGGCTTTGCAGGACTGGGCCTGTGGATGGAAGTAGTTTTCATTTGGTAATGGTTTTGCGTTTTGCATACAAATATCCAACTGTATGCATGTTGGGTTTAGTAAGTACAGAAAAACGGCTGTACATTTCCAGGTCGCAAAACCATTACCACGAGCAAGCTCAAAAGTAAACAGGAAATAATACAGCCGTCGATCTTTAATTTCTTTTGACGGTAATTGGCATAAAAAAAGCCCTTTGAAAAATGGGCAGCTTATTGGGCTACTCGTTTAATGGTTTTGCGTTGCAAATATCAGAATAGTTTTTGAATTGACAATACGAAAATGAGATTATTTTTAAATTATTTTAATATGAGCATTCCACTCACTATACAACTATTCGGATATACTATATTATTTATTAAAAATGTTCCTGAATATGATATTTTTACATTTATTACACCGTTAGCTCCAGCACTTATAGCTTCTTTATAAAGTTCTTTAAAAACATCTTCTAATTTTGCTTCTTTATAAGTAGTTGGATCATAATACAAGTATACTTTTTCCGGATCTTTATCAATACTACCGGATGTAGACATAACATTGATACTTCCTACAGGTTTATAATCAAAGCTTACTGAATTTGATTCGGTAATAAAGAAATTTTTTTCTAAATATTTTGAATAATCAAAAGTATAAGAAGTCATTAAATATTTTGGAACAACTGTACAAGAAGATAATAACACGGCCATTATAGCCAACACCATGATTTTTTTCATAACAATTTAATTTAAAAGGTTGATAATATAGTTTATAATATAATTTGCAGCATAAATGATCCCTGCAAGAATGATGATTGCAAGTCCTATCAATTGATAGTATTTCAAACGTTGCTTGAGTTGATACATGTTGCAAAGATATATATAATATTTAACATAAAAAACCCGATACTATCAGCATCGGGTTTCTTTTCTTATTCCTCTTTAGGGATCAGGGGTTCTTTCTTTTTCTCAGCGGCCAGTCGTGCCATCCGGTTTGATACCAGTTGTCTGAAATAAGTGATCTGATAATTCACCTGGTCAATAATGGCATCGTATTCGTGCAAGGTATTAAATACGGCATAGGCATTAATGTTCAATACCAGTTCGCGGTAATCGGTATCAAGCGCCAGGCGTGTTTCCGTTACCTTCTTTTGCTGTATGGCATTTACTTTTTCGGCACCACGGGCAGACAGGCTCATGGTAAACTCAGCGTTACACCGTGCAATGTCTGAGAATAACGCTTCACCGCCAATGGTTTTCAGATCAGCTTTCAGTGTTTCAGATATTTCGTTGTTACGTACTGTCATCATGCTGCTTTTTTTGTCATACGACAGTTGCTTTACGTCTCCGTACTTGTTTAATATGAACATAATCCGTGTACCGGCTTCGCGAACAAGCGGATCCATTTCGAGCATGGCCGATTTTACCTTCAGACGAAAACTGGCATCGAGCTGGTTGCGTTGCCTGTTAGCCTGAACTACTTCCAGAGTACGGTCACTTCCACGGGTTTTACCCATTGCCGCTTCCTGCAGTTGCAGATTCTCAGAATAGCGTGATACTACTCCAAACATATCCGAATTGGACATAAGTACAGACGTACGATTCAGTGCGTCGATAATCACAGAATGAAATTGATGATGCTCACCGTTAGTCAGTCGCATCAAACAGATAGATGAAATTTGTTTCATAACGATTAATTTTTAAGTAAAACAGTTGGTTAATTACCCGCGTATTGCGGTTTTATCGTTTTATACACCTGAAAAACAGCCGTATATTGTTCGTTTCTGTATATTTTACATTAAAAAACAGGTTCATTTCATGTCAATTTATATCGTGTTGCAATATCCATATCCAACATTTTACAGTTTTCAATTCTTTTTATATCGAAAACACAAAAATAATTATCGAAATAAAAACATTAAAGGACAAAACTGGTCGATAAGTTACCCGACATGGTCAACATTTATGCATTTTGTTACACCTTTTATGCGCTAACGGCTTATATTTCACACTACAAACCCCCTCTGGGTAAAGAATGTATTTTTATCGCCCTGATTTTTGGCCGACTCGCTCTGTGCCTGCCTTGCAATTGCACGGTTTTTTGGCAGGGGAAATGTGAGGGAGAATGGGGTAGTGGGTAGTAGGTAGTAGGTAGTGGGTAGTAGGTAGTAGGTAGACAGTGCTTAGTAGGTAGTAGGTAGTAGGTAGTAGGTAGTTGGTAGTGGGTAGACAGTGCTTAGTATGTAGTAGGTAGTAGGTAGTGGGTAGACAGTGCTTAGTATGTCGTATGTAGTTATCAGTAAGTAGTATGTAATTATAGTATACAGTTGTAGTCGATAGTTTATGATTGCGTTCTTACTACCTACTACCTACTACCTACTACCTACTACCTACTACCTACTACCTACTACCTACTACCTACTACCTACTACCTACTACCTACTACCTACTACCTACTTAGGACTTAGTGCACCTCCTGATCCCTTAGGACTTACATGTTGCATGAACTGTTTACGACACATCAGGTACTTGAATGCATCAGTGAAGTTGGTACTCTCACGGGGTAGGCGATGTGCTGGTAGTCCATCGCCTTTCTTTTCTTTTACTACTAAGCCGTTGCCTTTGGGTCCTGTGGCTATCTTAGCAGGTGTACGCTCCAACTGTGCCTTCAGGCATGGGCAGTTAGTACGATCGATCATAAGCATGGGCAACTTCTTATTACTGCCACTCATCAGTTCCATCATGAAGTTATACTCAGCATTGCTGTATATGTTACCCTGACTGAGTGATAACAGCAATACTGTCCATCCTGTGCTCTTACCATCTTCATCACGTTCTATTGCCTTCTTGATCTGACTGGCTACGTCCTGCCCTATCTTGCTGTAGTTGTTGGCTGCCCTGTCGTAATACAGTTTGAGTTGCTTCACCTTATGTGGCTTATAGAAGCGTATGAACTCATCGGCTATCTGCCTGATGTATTGAGGGGGCAATGTGTACATCTCTTTAAGTATGCGATACTTCATGCCTGTTTGCTGCCCGAATACCAGCCATAACGTATTACCGATATCCAACCCACCCTCAATGGCACGGTTCGTATCCAGGTACTTCAGTATACGGCAATCGGGTTCCTGTCCGAATGGTAGTGAATCAAGGTACTTATAATCGTTTCCATCATTGTAAAAATGCTTTTCGGATAAGTTGCTGTAAAAACGGGATGCAGCACTTAGTATAGGAATAATACACAGAATAGCGGACAATACGCCCTCTAAACCCACTTCAAACTCATCACTAAACCAATCTATGGAAAGGATATCAACGTTTATATACGAACTGGCAATCCAGAATAACGATACATCTTTCCGGCACTTTATCCAACGCGCTTCCCATCGTTGCATATTTTTTTCGGCCAGTTCTATTTTTCGGGCATTCTTTGTCTCCAGGATGGCTGCATATTCAATTTTTGTTTCATTATATACAAATCCGACACGGATAAGCTGCAGCAACTTCTTTTTATCGTTTTTCTGGACCATCTTTAGCATCCAGTCATATTCACCGATATTATTCGGATCGGGCATATCCGATGTAAATGTCTGCGAACGGTAAAAAGGCGATTCACCGTATTTAGCACGATATCCACGTACTGCTTTTAACAGGTTGGCAATACGCACTTCAGGAAAGTATTTCACTTCATCACCGAATATCCCGACATACGAACGACCGGCACCAATGGCTGGCCTATCGAGTGAAACAAATGTCAGGTTGAATCCGGTAAAAAATACCATAGTATTCTTCCAGTTGGACATGATGTTGTACATCTTATCACGCCATTCCTTTGGTGGTTCGCAATTAATCACATAATGTACACCTTCCTCCCACCCGTGAAGCCGCAAACCTTCCTGCAGGGATGGAATAACGTTTTTATGGAGGTTCGCATACGTATCACTTGCCCAGGCGAACGGTGCACCCGGGCAATCGTATACAGCTTCCTGTAATCTCTCAACGGCAAAGTTGGTAGTTTTGGTAGATGCACGGCCTAACAACAACGCCACCTGATTGGGCATGATAATGGCAAACAGTTGTGCCAGCCAGTTGGAATAACGTACTTCTACATCATCACGATTGAGATTCAACCTTGTTTTCTTGCTCATCGAATAGTTCTAAGAAGTTTACTTTATTTACACCGGCTTCCATGCGGATACGGTTCTTTTCGCGTTCGGATATCCCCAGGTTATCAATCTGATCACCCAGTTCTTTACGGTCCACAGATGGTAACCCAATGGATCCGGGATTGAGTGAATAGATTTTGATAGGCTTTTTATACAATCCTTCCGGTATGCGGGCAGGTTCTGGAGTATCAAGACCTTTGATTTTAAATGCTTTTGTCATAAGATCTCCATAAACCTCCATATCCTTTGAACTTTTAGCCGTCAGCTTCACCACATTTGCAGCAGCACGGATATCTTCGTACATGGCATTACGGTGTGCCTGGGGTTCAACGTTATCATACGAATAGAACAGGTTAATGCATTCGTCGAACATCTCGCGGGCTTTTCGGTATGGTATGTTGATAGGTGGATGCTGAATGAATGCAATAGCGTTTTCTTTGCCGTATTTACGGTTCAACGTGTTCAACAGGTGCAATACGTCCAGATACTTCTGTTCGTCGTCTGACAGCGTTTCTTTTGAGCCTGACTGAATATAATCCTGCAGGGTATCGAAGTGAGATGTATTAAATGCCGCCATACATGATCTGATCTAACGCGTTTCGAAACTTCACCGTCTCACGGAGTTTATCCAGGCGTTGTGCCTGGGTGGCATTATTCGGGGCATCGCTTACCATACCGATACCTTCCATGGCTTCATGATGCAATATTCCAAAATCGTAATGGTATTTTAATTTACTGTCAATAAGCATATAATAGTACATGAATTCAAGTTTATCAATCTTATAGAACATGGCAATCTTCTCGGGAGTATACCCAATGGCCGCCAACTTTTCGTACTGATCCCAAAAAATGAGTTTCATCCATTCAGGTTCATTATCTTCATTCCATGTAACTAATTCGGTTATTGTATCCATGTTTCTGTATTTTCTTATCCCCCTTTAGGGGTTAGGGGTTCTTTAATTCAATAGTCTGCGTACTTCTGCCAGTTCATTCTGCTTTAATTCCAACCGTTGTTTCCTATCGGCCAATAATGCCGGCTTATCCCCTTTTGCTATTTCGGTTTCAATGCGCCATATATTATGCAGTAACTTTCTTTCTTTCTCGATAAGTTCACGTATATTCATGGCTTTCAAATCCTTTAGATGATTGAAATGTTTGAATATCGGGTGTTTTCCAAGGATAGAGTGATGTTGCTTATAGTAGTTTAATTCGGCATAGATGGCACGGTTTTCACGATAACTGGATATCAGTTCACCTGCAGTGGCAGCACATTGCTCCAGCGTGGTGCATCCGGATAACTCAGAATGCAATGTCCGGTACCGGTAGAAACTTGAAAACTTATCGGTAACCAGGGCTTTTAGTTCAAACGGGCAATCGGGAGTGGATAGGAAAGGAAATTCATCTCTGAATGTCGTTTGTTTAGGAGGTTTTGAGTAGGTAGTCGGTAGTCGGTAATTGGTAGTAGGTAGTAGGTAGTTGATTCCTGCTAACTTACAAAGTGAATCTGTCAACAACCTGATATTTTTTACCGGATTACTCTTAATCAACCGAATGAGTAACAGGTTGCCGGAATATTTTTCCAGCAACCTAATACCATCTTCAGGAATACATCCCGATTGTAACCAATTTTGAACTACTTGTTTCATTCCTTAATTAAGAATAACCCAATCTTCAGCCAACATATCAGTCTGAGATGCTAACCATCCATTCACAACGGTACCGTCAGCAGCTTTCATACACAGGTAAGCAGTAAACTTAACTGTATCTGCCGGATTTGTTACATCTATCCCATCCTGTGCGTAATAATCCTTTACACTTTGTGGCAATGATTTCACTTTATTGACTACCATGTCAATATGTAACTCATCAGCTGGACGCATAAATACAAACATCTTTTTCCCATTCCAACCTTTACGGGCAATTAATTTCCCTTTTTTTACAGCTTCTAAAGCTTCACTAAATGTTATTTCTTTCATGTTTTAAATAGTAAATAGTAAATGAATAAATAGTAAATTATCTTATCTGTGTAAATTTTTCTTTAATCTGTGTAAATCAATTTTCAAAGCGTGAAGGTTCAGAAAATTTTGTTTCCAAAAATTCAATCAGCAAATCAGAATAACCAGTTTCGGAATTGTTCAAAAACTTTTTACCGTTTACAAACCGAATAAAATCATCACGATTTGGTTTTGGTGATACTACCCGAAGTAAGTAATGACCGTTGATGTTGTCGATTTGTTGTGGAATATGATCACCATAAATAAGATTGAAATAAATGGAAGGAAGAAGCAATCCCTCGTCATTTAAAGAAGGTATTTCTTCAAATAATTCAACTAACTTTTCCTTTTCGTAACAAATAGGCGTATGAGTGTCATAATTATGAATCGGACAAATACCATTACCAAATAAATTAATAGCCGTAATCGTATCATTCCGGTTAATTTCATAGTGTTTGTTCGTTCCGTCAATATGTTTCAACTTTCCATGAGCCGTTAATATCTGAATATCGGCCAGCATAACCGGTGATACCAGGTAGATATCATCATTGCTCCAAATAAAGCAATCACTTACCCGTTCGTCGGCAATGGCCAGCTTCAGCTTTTCGAGTGTATCGATTTGCGGATTGTCTGAAAATTTATGTGCAGGGATATGAATTACTTCATCCGAGAACCATTCTTCACTGTCACCGATCACCACCAGTTGAAAATCTTCCCGCAAATTCTTCTGCAGGGACCTGACAGCAAAAAGCAATTCATTCCCCTGGGCATCCGACTTCAGGTAAGGAATACAAACGGTAAGTTTTGGCTTAGAAAGGATCTCAGGTTTTTGCATTATATCCGCTTCAAATTCTTCTGCAGTTGTTTTTGGTATCAGTTCAATAACAGGTTTCGTAATATCCGGAGTATTTTGGTCTTCCGGAGTTATTTCTTTCTTGACTTTCTTCATGATTTACATGGTTTAAATGTTTAAAATTTCGTTTTATAAATAAGTATACAAATTTGCAATTGCAAAACGATTCTACAAAGGACAAAAAAGAACCCCTAACCCCTAAAGGGGGAAAATAAAAAACCCGAATATCGCTATTCGGGTTTTTCTTTCTTTTCTTATCCCCCTTTAGGGGTTAGGGGTCTATAATCCCGCTCCTTCACTTCCAGTCCCCGTTAACCCCAAAATAGCGTTAATGGCAAGGTCGTCAGTTAATGGAATAGCAGCTTTTGAAATATGACCAAGAACAGATCCCGGTATCAAACTCTTCAACTGAATAGAGTGACCTCTTTTCTTCGAAGAATCTTCGGTATTGTCCTGGGTAAATTTCAACGGATTCCCTTTTGTTCCGGCAATCTTACAATCGTTACCTTCGCATGGGATAGAGATAGCACCTAAATCTTCATTCAGGTTGTTTTCTACGAATTCATCAAACTCCAAATCAGTACCAGGCACTTCAAAATCTACGTTGTGAATATGTCCGCGGGCATCATCATCACCGGTTGAAGTCTGGAATACATTTTGAGTGGAAGCAGTATGATAAATTCCAATTGGCTTTTTCAATGCCAGGAATGAAAAGTCAATCACTTTCACACCTTTTTCGTCACGGATGCAAGTTGCGATATCATCCTGTTTGTAAAGGAGTATATACGCACCTTTACCAACCGGACGACCGGCATTAGGACTTTTCTTTTTGACAGATACAAGTGTATATGACATAATATTTATATTTTTAAAGATAAAACTATTTTTTAGTTAGAAATCAAATACATTCAGTTACCGTGCTGAGAACGGTAACTGAATGATTATTGATTGATTACAATCCGTTACCCGGAGAATCATCCAATACTGTTTCGCCCGGTACATACGTAGCAGGTACATAAGCGAAAATTGCTTCTTCCATGGCAAAACCACAACCTTTCCAAAATTCCATGAACACTTTCACGTCGTAGTTCTGAATCTGAATGAATACTTTGGCTTCACTAACATTACGTGATTGCAGGTGAATGAAGTTTTCTTTCGGAGTGATTACGAATGCTTTTGTTCCCTGAAATCCATCAACAGGAGCAAAGGTCAATTTGCTAAAGTCGAGTTTCATCATTTCACCATCCACGTTTTTAGTCGTTGGATATTTAGCACGGTAAGCGCGGCCATACATAACGATCAAATCAGGATCAGCATGAATGGTGATTGCTCTTTTTTTGTATTTGTAAGGGATATTATCCACTACAGTATCAAAACTTGCCAGAATATTTGCATCTGTCAACGTAACACCATTCAGCAACCAGGTTGAACGGTTTCCAACTTTTTGTTGAAGTTCATCCAAAATGGTTAATACACCGTCCATTGATTCTTCAGCGGCCGAACCTTCAGCACCATCCTGAGTCTGGGTACGTTCAACGAACTTACCTGTAGACATAGCCAGTTCTAAATCTTCCAACAGTTTAGGTAATACCAACGTATTGGTGATAAACGCAACAATCGGCATTTGATCCGGTGTCATATTTTCATCATACAGGTAACCAATATACTGGTCAACGATATTTGCAGGAGTAATAGCAACGTTCACTTTCAATTTGAAGTTCTTGATAGTGATCGGGGTAAATTTTGCAGAACCTTTAGGAGTCCATTTTGGAGTAAACTGTTGAAGTACGCTCGTTTGAATTGCTTCAGTGGCACGCCATTCGGTTTTGTCAGTCAAAACGGTAGTCATGTAATCGGTAATGGTCAAACCAAGGTTCAACTGACGAAACACATCAAGTTTTTGACCTGAAATGTATTTACCAAATTCAGTTTGAAGTTCAGCAGTATCAATGGTTTCGTCACCACTGTATTGCATGGTACCGGTACGGAAATAGTCAGCAACCACTTTGTTGTGCTGATAAGCCATGTTAGGCTTGAATGCGATTGCTTTTTTACCTGCGCTCATGTCAATAACTTCTGTTTTGTCATCTTCCGGAGTTTTTTCCAATTTTGCTTTTTCAGCTTCCAATACCAATTTTTCACCTTCAAGTTTGGTTTTTGCAGCCAAAGCAGCATCAAACTGAGTTTTCATTGTAGCCAGTTGACCCTGTAATGCGAATATTTCCGGATTGGTAACTGTAAGATCAATACCAGCCGCTTGTTCAGCGGCTATACCTGATTTCAATTTTTGGAGAAATAACGGTCCCCATTCAGCAGTAATTTTTTGCTCATCATCTGCTGAAAAACCTGCCTTACCGTCCGCTCCTTTTGGTACGGAGGTAAAACCAAGAAAAGCCAGAGCCATGGCAAGTGCTTGTTTAAACATAATTGTTGTTTTTTTATTGATTAATAAAACTGTTTGCTATATTTTTATTTCTGATACTCTTTGCATGTGAAATAGCCATATTCATATCACCTACATGATCAATCAATCCGTATTCTTTTGCCTGTTGAGCAAAAAACATACGTCCGGATATGATTCCTTCAATATCAAGGTTCAAATTTGGTCGTAATGATTTTACTGTTTCCTTAAATCCAATGGCCAGCGGGTTCAATTCTTCTGACTTCAATAAATCATACCTTGTTTCGGGAGTTGGTAATGCATCCACGGCATTCATAAATGGTTTATTCTTCCAATCAGACTCATCCGAATAAACTACATGATCTTCTATTCCGGCCGCTTCGAGTTGTTTTTTATTGGTGCGGAACGACATCATAACTCCAATACTACCTATTTCAGCAGATATAGAATTCCCGGCAATGATTTCATCACACTGGCATGCAAAATAATAAGCGGCCGAAGCGCAAAGATCAACCAGGGCAATAACAGCTATTCCTTTGGATTGTGCATATTTGGTAACGTCGATCAATGGAGCAATAGCATCCACCGATCCACCACCTGAGTCAATATCATATATAAGTGATGTGAATTTACCGGAGTCAACAGCTTCTCGAATGGCATCGGCCACTTCCATGGTGCCATAACTGCAATATGAACCATATTTCAGCATTGTGCCTGAAATACAGAAAATAGCGGTACTGTCTTTTGGTACATTATCGAAAGAAGAATCACCGGAACTCATTTTGGTTGAAGTACCGGCAATGGATAGTTGAATCTTTTCGCGTTCGGATAGAATAGTGGAAAATTTATCGTCGGTATATTGACGTTCCAATAATTTGTCAACAATGCCCAGCTGAGAATCAATTGATCTATTCAGAATAAACCATTTTCCACGTATAACGGCATTAAGTAAGCTACTATTTTTCATATTTCTTCTATACTATTATTGATAGTACAATTTTAAGTAGAAATATAGCCGTATGAAAGGACTTTTTAAACAGTCAGGTATTTGGCTTTTTCGGCAGAAGTACGGGTTGAAGTCAGTGTTGTCATGGCTGGCTTTTCGCTTTTCAATGAAGTTAATACAACAGGATTGTCGGGCGTGCCTATTATTTTTACGTCACCGTTCGAATAAACAGCTTTTAATATCAGGAATTTTCCGGTTACATCCAACACCTGATCATCTATTTGTTTGTTTTGTCCGCGGATAACGATGGAAAGTTCCTGGTTAATTGATCCACCATTTTCGGGATCTTCTTCCTGAAATGCAACCGTAGTGAACTTTATCCGTTCAAATACTCCGGAACATTGACAATGTATACCCGGATAATCAACGAACGATATATTGTTAAGTTCGGAGAAATATAATTCTGATATGTCCGAACGCTTGTCTGAATTACGTTTTATTTCCATATTGTTAATTTATTAGTGCACGGTTAGTTAGTGGTTTAACTCTAAATACACGTTTTATTGCTTTTGGAGTTAAATGTTTTTTAATTTACTGTATAATAGCGTTTTGAATGTCCGACACTACACGTTTAATGGTATTACGCCTGTTACGGTAATCCATTTGCTTGATCATATCGAATGTAAACTGATTTTTCTTTATATTCATGCTTGCCAATATTCCCTCAATGATGAACTTTTGGCAATATCCTTTTTCATATCCTGTCTGGAAGAACTCACGTACCCGGAGTCTGAAAAACGATTCTATGTAATCATTGATCTGGTTCGATTTCCATTGTGAGAAAAAAATAAAGTTATATTTCACCACATAATGCGTATCGTGGTTAATAGGCAGGATCAACTTCACCGGGTTAACACACTTTTGCTTTACCGGCATATCACTAATGGACCACATACTGTCGATAAACATGCCAATTTCATTGCGTTTATTCAATTTAATACGTTCGCACTCATCTTCACCAAATTCATAAATCATGAAGTCATGCAGATTAGGACGTAAATCAAGGATAATGACAGGTTGACTCTCAAAAATTGGGTTTTCCATAAAAAATAGATTAACAAATTAATACATTCAGACAAGAAAAAAATATTTTCACTCCTACAGGTGCACGAATTTTCCGACCTACAGACCTACAGACCTACAACATTTTGTTTTTGGCAGCTAAATTACTAAATATAAATAACATAACCTAATGAATGCAGTTAAAACACCGACCTACAAACACCGTTTTCGACCTACAAACGTCATATTTAACTATTTTACGACCTACACACCTAAAAACACCCGACCTACAGCGACCTACAAAACAAAATCTCAGACCTACACCGACCTACAAAAAAAGCATACACGAAAAACACACAAAACAATGATTACCACCCTTATATATATATTATTTTATTGAAAAATATTATTATTGTAGGTCTGTATGTCTGTAGGTCGGTGTTTTTATTTTTATTTTTCAAGTATTATTTATTTGTTATTCTTAAAAAATTAGGGGGTGCGGGGGATTTCAAACCTTAATGAAATATAAAACTACCCCCTCCCCTAAAGGGGAGTAAGAGTGGAGAAAGAAATAACCCCCAACCCCTAAAGGGGAGTAAGAAATGAATAGTACCGACTTCACAACTATCGTATATAAGAAAAGCCTGCAGAATAGCAGGCTTTTGATTAGTATCGGATCTTATCCCCCTTTAGGGGTTAGGGGTTGTTTTTATTCGTTTGTAAATTTCTTTATCCCTTTTCCCGATCTCTGTGAACTCCGGATCTGATTTAATGGTTACTGATATCGGAGTATCAATATAACCGGCACCAATGATACCCACTGTGGCCGCGTGATCAAATAACCAGTTATCACCACAAAGGATCTTCATTTCTTCCGGTATGGGTACGTACTTCCGGCATACCATAAAGCATCCGAATGATTTGCGGGGAAAACCTTTGCTTTTATCCCAGGTAGTCAGTGCCGTTTTGTTTTCACTCAAATTATTAATAGTAGCACCTACCAAGTCATAATCGTTACGTATGGATACGGCAAACAAAATGGAATATAACCTGCTGTATGAAATATCGATATCATCGTTGGCAAGTATAACGGTAGCGCGTGCATAGTTAGCACCTAAATTCCATGCTGCATTAACATAACTATTTTTAGTCATATGGGCTATCCTTATTTTAGGTGATCTGATAATTAATGCCCAAACTGGAGTACCACCATTATTGATAATGATAATTTCTTCAACAAATGTGCATTCAACATATAGTTTCAGCATATTGTAAATAAGTGGGCTTTTCCACATGGTTGGGATAATGATTGAGAATTTTTCCATGATCTATTGTTTTGATAGTTTTGAATATTCTTCTTCAGTCATTGGATAATCCCAGAAGCTCAATTTACCTTTTACATTCAGTATCGGTTCTTTGAATAAAATAGGATTTGAAAGAACCCAATTATAAGGTTTAAAAGGTAATAAATGTCTTTCAGCCCATACACTTGAATTATTAATCATACAATCAACTATTAGAACTGAACCTATAATAGCACCATTGATTAAATTATCCTGAATAGGCATCTTATCAGGAAGTTTTAAAATTAGATGTTCCTGTTGTGCGTAATTTAACAGTCCAGGTATCTTCATTTGTTTAGCACTTGCATGGATTAATATCCGTTGTCCAATATATTTTTTCGGACATAACCAAGTTCTATTCTCAATATTTTTTACTCCTGAACATATAAGCCACGCCCATGGTTGTTTTACTGTTAAAGTTTTCATGGCTCAATTGTTTTTTCTTTCTCTTCGAATATATCCACTTGCTCGTCATTGAACATCTTAATAAGAGATGTAATCCAGATAAGTAAAATAAGCAGTCCAACTGCACCTTCAATCCATTCGGGTGCATTGTAGTAATCAACGGCTAAAAAGCAATACAATGTGGGCCATACGGGTAAACGTGCCGGAAAGATTGACCTCGATAATACTTTAGTTTTTTTCTTCATTTTGATTGATTTAATTATTTGTATTTGGTATAACTTTAATTTTTCTTGCTAAATCATTGACTAAGTTTATTTTTCTTGCCTTTAAATGTCTGATTGTAATATGTCCGCCCATGTTTATAAGGTCATTGATTAAATTCAATTGCGCCTGTATTTCTAATTCCGTTTTCATGTATTTAAACTATTAATTCAGCAATATCCGCTGGATGATAAGTTCTCGCATTCTTTTCACCTTCCAATTTCACGTATATATAATATACATAGTCAATACCATTCAGGTTATTTTCTTCCATTTTTGAAATAATACCTTTTTTACCCAATGCCAGGCAAATTGCACCCTTAAACATCCAACTTTCTTTTTTTCTCATAACATTGATTGATTTAATTATTTATAATTGATTTAAATATCCGATACTAATTTAATTCCCCTTTAGGGGTTAGGGGTATCAAAACGGTATATCATTCCCCTCCGGAACCTTCTCCCCTTTTTCATTTACTTCCACATTCCGTTCAAAATCGATATCGATCAAACTTTTCAAAATGTTGTAGTTGAACATATAGGCAGATGTGATACTGCTTTTTGGTTTCATTTTCATCCTGGCATAATTGCTGACGTTCACCGATTCACCATCAGCGGCCACAGTAGTATCATTACCACTGATATCCATTTCAGCTTCTTCCCATTTAAACCGGCAGGAGTTGGTAAGTCCGATATATGCCTGGTTCGATTCGAAGTATGATTTAAGCGACTGGCGGGATAAACTTTCATCGCGCCCAATTGTGGACGAATAAAGTGAATATACTGATTCAAATGAGACATATAGTACTTTTGTATCCATTGGGAGATCTACTTCTTCCATTTTCTTCGAACTCAACATCCGGGTTACTCTGACTGACGAATTAATCTTAATTTCACGTCCTATTTTTATTTTGTTGTGCGTGATCAGCGTGGATATGGTCTGAAAATAGGTAGATAGTTTGTTTGTGCTGGATATACGTTCCAGTTGGTTTAATACCTTTTTTTCGGCTATTGGAACGAATTCCAGGTAGGAGAATGGAAGTTTCATGTGCGGTGCGTTTTCTTCAATTAACCTGCATGTAGAAGTCATTAGTGCACATGCATTGATAATACGAGTCATACCTTCTGTATTAGTTACTGATATCCTTACTGAGTCCTTTAGTTTCTTTGTTTCTTCACTCAGTATAGTCAGGTACTTTTTTTCAAATAAAGGTCTTAATTCAAGTACCTGAAGCAATATATTCGAAAGACCGGTCTTTTCATGGTCCTTTAATAGATTGAATTTTTCAGTATCTTCATCTGTGAAATCACCACCGGCACGGTGAGGTACATCGCACATAATACAGCGGTTCGATAATGCGCCATCATCCTGTTGAGCCGCTTCCTGTCCTAATAGTATAATACTGGCATTTATTGCCGAGCTGTCCAGTTGTTTAGAATTCACATCTTTTACCTTGATACGACCTTCACCGTCCAGGGTTGCTGCTTTCAATCCCTGAAACTTTGATTTGGAAATATCACGATCGTTGTATTCTTCCATCACCACCGGAACATTGCGGATAGATTCAAGTATCATAGAGAATCCGGCATCTGAACCAATGTTCAGGTTAAATGCAGGGGTGGTATCAACCATGTACAGGTTACGGATACTTTCGGCTATCTGGCTCTTACCTGAGCTGGTAGGACCGATAAAAAACAAGGCTGTGAAGTAACGCCTCATTTCAAAGATATAATCACGGAAAGCGCACGTAATAGCGAATAATATGGCCCATTTGCCATTGTCACCAATATTATAAACTCGGTTCATAAGTCCGCTCCAATCTTCGAAACTAATTTGCTTTTCAAAAGGAATATCCCGATACACCAGGTTACGTGCCTGATTAAATGTTGTGTTTTCACCTTCCTCTGAAATACGTATTTTTGAAAAAACAGGTGAATAATAATTCTCTTCATTATGGCTTACAAGTCCCAGTTCGTCTACCGGTTCAATTTTATATTCATTATCCACTTTATGATATATCGCATTTCCAAAGGCAAAGAAACCTTTCGGGTTCTGTCCGAAAGTTCGTATAGCCCGGCATTTACGAAATCCATAACTCATGGTAACCCAAATACGACTAAACTGTTCCTTATTTCCCCAAAAATTATAAGACCCTTCATTTACCAAAGTCTCATGCATTTTAGCTAATAAAGTAAATACGTTTGATTTTAATTCTACATATCGATCGAGCTTTGGATCCAGGTGACAAAGTTGAATTACCCGTTTATTATTGGCATTATCATTTTCATTATCGTAAACGTGAAGCAATGGTTTAATGTAACAATCGGAAACGGATGAAAAACTACCACCAGCATTGTTACGGAACATATACGAACAAAATCTTCCTCCCTTATCGGCCAACGGATAAAACCCCCATCGGGTACAATTATAGGATAATACCTTATCATTTTGAACATAATCAGGGACTATTTCAGCATCAACATTTAATGCATCATTCATCGCTCCAAGACGTTGATTATCCAATAAAGTCTTATCTTTCCTCTTTGCTAAAAATGGTTTCAACACTTTATCCAGGGCAGTTACTTTCAGACCAAGCTTTTTGGCGTATTCGTCAATCATCACTACGCGGACCGTGGCTTCGATATCCGATATCACTTCAGCACAACGGCCAATGATTTCACCTTTCTTTGAACCGTCAAATGTGTCTGCTAATATGGAACTGTATTGATCGGTATAATAATCACAAAAGCTTTTTAATGTCTGTACATCCTTAATTATGTAATCCACTGAAATATCGAAGCCGTTTTTATGCATATTTTTCAATATAACAAGGGGCTTTGTATCTCCACAATCTTCATTTGGTGCCAGTCCTTTAAACTCTTTTACTGTGAGTTTGCTGATCTTTGACCGTAGCGACTGTACATCAATCAGAGTAGGTGTACCAACCACCAAAACCATTGGAGTTTCAGAAAAATCATTGATAAAGTCTTTCTGATCGAATACTATGCTGCATTCCTGGTCATCATCCGATTCCATTAATTCAAGTGCATCCTCAATTCCATAGAACCCGTGTTTCCATTTGTCAACCTTTAGTTCTTTGGTTGGTTTAATGCGTTCTTTAATGATCAGCGGGGTTGTTTCAAACGTTGTGGCCAACCTTCCGGCATATTTATCACGCAGGTATTTATCAGGCACCACCGAAATACATTCACATATCAGATCCAGCAACTGGGTATTTTCAAAGTCTGAAGCTGAAGCTACTTTCTTTGCTTCGAAAAAATATTCGATAAAATCAAGTTCACGGTTGGTGAGTAATATATTTAAGTCCTGATCAATTGTAGCCTTTGCAAAATCATCCGGATCCTTTCCATCGGGTAACAGAATAGCCTTTACATCAAACCCATGAGCCAGTAATGTTTTGGCGTTGGCAATACTGGCTTTCAGTCCTGCACTGTCCGGATCGTACATCATTACCACGGTATTGGTAAATCGTTTCAACAGTCGTGCCTGTGCATCGGTAAGCGCGGTTCCTGATCCGGCAATGACGTTGCGTACTCCACGCTGTGCAACCGATACCACATCAAACTGACCTTCGAGCAAATAAACCTTATTCATTTTTGAAATGGATTCCTTTGCCTGGAACAATCCAAAAAGTACCTGACCTTTATTAAATACCAATGTATCACCTGAATTCAGGTATTTGGCAGCTTTGGCCGTATTATCTGTTATTCTTCCGGTGAATCCTACCGGCCGGCCGTAATTGTCCAGGTATGGAAATGTGATACGTTGACGAAATACATCGTACTGGAATTTCTTTTCGTCTGATATGGCCGACATTCCTGAAGCGAGTAACAGATCCATGCTGAAACTCCTTTTTGGAAATTCGCGGGTTATTTGATTATCTGTCAGTGCATACCCGATTTGATACAGTTTGCGGGTTTCGTCACTGATCTGTCGTTCGGTACGTACATAGTCATCAGCGGCCTTAAATGCAGTTAGGTTCGTTGCAAATTGGGTATTGCTTTCCTGCAGTACCAGGTATATTGATTCGCGTTGCTTTTCTTTGGCAATTTCTTCTGCAGTCTGAGGTATAACCGGTAATTCGATATGATATTGATTGGCCAGTGACTTAACGGCTTCTACATACGAAAGATGTTCATTCTCCTTTACAAAGTTTATCACGTCACCATGAGCACCACAGGCAAAGCACGTATATATTCCCTTCTGTGGCGAAACGGTGAGGGATGGCGCCTTATCGCTGTGAAACGGACAGATACCAATGTGATTCCTACCGTGTTTTTTGAGAGTTATTGAGCGGCCAATTACTTCAACGATATCGGCACGGTCTTTAACTTTATTTTTTATATCTTCTGATATTTGTGTCATGATGTGTTTTTCAAGTAAATTGATACGTTCTATTATTTCCAGTTCCGTATTTTTGAGGCTTAATTGTAGTTGTAAATGGAAAATCAGACTTATTTACTTTATCTAATGCATCTTTAATTGGTTGCGCATTGGTAAAGAATTTACGTTCTATATTCTCATATTTTATTCTGACAACATACCTTCCTTCACCGAATTTTGTTTTCACATCTGGTGAAAAATCAAGAACTTCTATTTCGCAATTTGTGACATCTGTGATTGATATTTGTTGTACCGGGAATATGTTTTTTTCATCAGGTTTTATTCCTAAATCAGAAAATTTCTTCATGTTTAAGTATCTTTTTTTGTAAGTGTTTAGAATTACAATGTTTTGCCCATCCTAAGTGGGGTGCAATCTGCATTTTATATTGTTTTGGATCCAGTTCCTTCTTGTTTAGTTTTGCAGCTTTCCGACAGAACCGGACTTTAATTGATTTACGCATCAAGATATGCGTATGTCTAAATACATATCCAACGAAATCAATACCACGAACTTCAACTGGGAATATCTGATAATTTCCCTTTAATTGTAATTTTAATTGATTAGTCAGATAATAATCAATGTTACCCAATAAAGAATGCAAATAAGGCTTATCCGGTGCCAGTATTACAATATCATCTGCGTACCGGTAATAGCACTTCACTTTCTTTATTTCCTTCATATGGTGATCAAAATAACTTAAATAAAGATTAGCTAAAAATTGACTCAGATAATTACCGATCGGAACACCAGGCGCACTATCAATAATATCATCAAGCAGTTTTAAAAGTCGAATATCCTTTATCTTTTTTCTGATAATACACTTCAGTATTTCATGATCAATATTCGGGTAGAACTTCTTAATATCAAGTTTTAAACAATAGGTAGTATTTTCGATATCGGTTAAATCTCGTTTTAAATCATTTAAAACAGCATGAATACCTTTCCCTTTGATGCATGCATAACTGTGCGAAATGAAGACTGAAACCCATACAGGTTCTAAAATATTCATGATAGCATGATGTACTACCCGATCTCGAAACGGAAGTCTGAAAATTTCCCGTTCCTTTGGTTCGTAAATTTTAAAGACACTGTATTCAGAAGTCTTATAAATTCCGGATATCAATTCGTCGTACAATTGATTAATGTTTCGCTCAACATTTTTCTCGAAAATCTTCACCCCATATTGCCCGGATTTACCTTTCCGGGCTTTCTGGTATGCAAGAATTAAATTATCTTTTGTGACTACCTTGTCAAATAAATCAGTTATCCTTTTCATATGCCTGGCTTTCAAAATTGGAACTTTCTCGTTGGATACTAATACCAGTTGAAAGATTAGTCGTTTTTTACTAAGAAGTAAGGCCTTTGTCTTTTTAATTACCAGTTGGGAACTGGAACCTGCATTCGAATTCGTATTATCGTAATTCGTATTGTTCAAACCGAACGCTGAAGCAGAACCAGCGAAGACAAACAGCCCATAATTTTTATCCTATTTGAATCTCTTTCCAGACATCCTTAAACTGAGTGGCTGAATACTCTGCCGTTTCTTCGTCAAAATTTACCAGACGGGAACCGGAACCCGCAGACGAAACCGTAGTAGCGCAAGTCGTACCGCGCAAACCGAACGCCGAAGCAGACATTCTAAACCATGCACGCCATTTTTTTTCTGACCAATTATCCCAATCCGGTTTTCTTCCTTCATTTAAAGCTTCAGTTATAACTATACCATTGTACAGATTTTCAAAATATGATCTTAAATCGTCAGGCAAATTAGAGAAATCAACAGTTGGTCTACCTGATATTTGAAATGCTTCTTCTATTGTTACAGGTCTTTTTTTCTTCAATTCTTTTTCTTTTTTCATTATGTTTATTTGTTAAAGTGAATTATTAAAGTGATAACATGTCTCTGAACTCGTTTTTAAATCTTTCTCCAATTATTTTGGCATTATCCGATTTTAATACGCTCAGGCGGGAACCGGAACCCGCACCCGAAAACGTACAACCGTAATACGTATCGTCCAAACCGAACGCCGAAGCAGAACCGTTATTCACAAAATATGGATAATGTCTGCGTTTGTCTTCGTTATAAATATCAATTCTTTCACCTTCGTTGAATGCCTCCGTTACTACGAGACATTTATACACTGATTTAAAGAAGTCACGTAAATCCGTTGGTACACAATCAAAGTCCGGTACTGAAGGTCGTCCTGTCTCAGTTATGGCATCTTCAATAGTGAATATCCTGTCTTCAACTGACGTTTTAAAAAAATCTTTTCCAAATGTGTCTTCAAGTAATTGCTTGAATTCAGGAGAGGCCGTTTTATACATGCTTCTTGCCTTACTTTCTTCTAACTGTACTGTCTTTTTCATATAATTTTTAAATTTAAATTGTATATAATTTATTCGTTTTCAAACATTATCATTTGCCTTATTTCGTGTATACCTTCCAGTGTCACATCAAAATAATTAGCAATTCGTTTTAATTCATCTTCTTTAATCACTTCACTTCCTTTGTATATTGCCCAGTATCTCTTTTGGCCCATCTGTATCTCGTTAAAGAATGACCGTGTAGGAGTGAAGCACCCTACATCCTTGAATTTCTTTTTAAGTACTTGTAGTAAAAGATTATCTTTCTGTACGCATAATCTTGGATCATTCCGGTACCGGTGGATAAACAGATTTAGTGCCCGTTCACTTCGCCCAATGTCGGCTGCAATTTGTGGGAGTGGTTTGTCCAGGTAATGTTTGAACAGGTATCTTTTTTGGGAAGTGGTCCATGGTTTCATATCGTGCAAATTTGTGGGTTATAATGGTGTAATCAGAATTAAATTCATAACAGCATTCAGTCTCAGAGAAAAAGCAACAAGCAATTTTGATAAATAAATAATATCGTGATGGTTTCACCCATTTTTCAATAAGGAGTAATTCTCCGATTTTCAATTCATCAAGTAATTTATATACCTGTCGTTTGTAGGTCCAAAATTTTTCTTCTCCCATTTCAGCCATTGCTGTAAGTATCCAGGAGTCATCGGTCAGCGAACTTAGTTTATGCTCAGATAAATTCATGGTTTATCGGTTTTACGGGATTTTAAATACAAACTCTTTTCCTCTTTTGTCATATTAATCAGGTTTTTTATTCCCTTATAAATCAGAAAAAGCGCAGACAATGAAGCCAGGATAATTAATCCGATAGATATAAAATTCATAGTGTTGAATTTTAGCGTGAATTACTTTTGGAAAGTTGTTAGAACAGTAGGTTTACCACATACCGGACAACTTATAGGATTACACCTGACACAATAGGTCTGCCCGCAGTTATGGCAATCGATATCAATACAGTGGTTCATATTGGCTCGTTATAACGATAATTACTATTGAAATAAAAGCCACTGAGAATAGAATAAACACAAGAATATTGAATGTTGATGATTTACTTTTCATATTAAATAGAATTAAGGAGTATACAAATAATTAAAATTGAGATAAAAGCCCAGGATAGAGAATCGGCTAACCGTTCATCCCTGATATCAGCATCATGCTGTTTTGCGTTTTCGAAGTGACGTTGGTTTTTGTACATGGGGTAGTGATTTAATGAATTCAATACATGTTCTGATAATTGCAAGTTTTTCATATAAGTCTGTTTTGAGCAACAGAATGAATCCTTTTTCTTTGCTGGAGTGAATGCATGTGGCTGTTCCGGTTTTCTCAATTTTATCGGATAATATATAAATATCGAAAGGATGTTCTGAATTAATGAATAATTTCAATACATCCGAATTTCCGGTTACTTCGGCCAACGTAAGAATCGTTGAAGGGATGGTGATAATGGTGGAGTTAGCAGTGTTATTGATTTCCATATGATTGATTTTTATAAGTTTTATTTCAACTATTTAATTTTGGTAGAATGATATAATTAATCTGACCACATTTGCACTTCCAGTATTCCGTTCCCTGGTACCAGTCGCTTTCCGGATTGATTGCCTGGCATTCGCACGCTTTACAATAAAAAGTTCCTTTTGCCCTGGCATAACCAACATGTAAAGCTGAGCGTGGATAACCATTTTGAATCATTTCATTTCTAAGCCTGTTTAGTTCCGAAAAACTACCATCCTTATACTTTTTATCACGGAGGGTTAAGCGTGCAAGTGTTGTTGGCATATGATTGATTTTAAAGTTTACTCTTAAAAAAAAACTACCGTACTTACTTTTGTTTCTCTCTCATTGTGCTACGAAGGCTTTTTGAGTAGGATATTAATACGTCCGGTAAGTACGGTAGTTTATAAATAAAGGAGTGGGTTTTTCACCTCCCCGAGACTTCAGGCTCATAATCTCAAAGACACGTTCAGATATTTTGTTGTTTATTGTCCCGCTTCACCCCTTTTTTATCTTATTTAAATTTAAGCCGGTGCCATAATTCAATCAATTGTGAAGTCTTATGATATTTATACCTGGTAAGCATATTCTGTCGGTGTTTTTTGACAGTATTTAATGCAATGCAAAGAGAATCAGATACTGCCTGTTCATCAAGTCCAAGCACCAGTAGACGGAGTACATTTATCTCTGCTTTTCGTAGTTTTGTTGATCTTTCCGGATAACAAGCAGCCTGTATATCGCATGTGTCGCATTCCCCACGCTTTGGGCAATAGCAGTATTCGAAGTTTATATTTCCTGCAGCATCAATATCCATTAAGTGATCAAAGGACCCTGCATGTAGTTTTAACCACATTCTTACTATCAGGAATTGAAAATACATATGATTTAATGCACTGTTGGCATATCTTTTTTGTAAACAGACTGCAGCACCAGGGAACTCTTCCAGTATAAATTCATATATCTCTGAGATGATATGACGGTGTGTCTGATTCAGGATATAGGATTTTTCATCCATTTCTGTGACAATTATTTCCCCCTTGTTATTGGTTACGAATTCTATATTACTTAATTTCATCGCAAGAAGTTTTTTTTCGTTATACGTTCCAGTTCTCTAAATTCCAGTTCTTTGAATGAGTTATCGCTAACCTTTGTATAGAAGGTACTATATGCAATACCTACGGCCATCATTGAATCCCTGATTGCATTTTTTGAATCAGTATCAAGTGTTTCGAAATACTCCTTAAAAAGTATTTTTTCATTATTTATGTGAATTGTTTCCATAAGTTCAATAATTAGTCTTATTTTAGTACTGCAAATATATATGATTATTCCAAGATTGGAACTATAATTACCATATAATTTCAATAATAATTCTTATTTATAATCATTCAATGGAACAATAATGTTTATCTATCATAAAATAAGAACTTTAATAAGTGATTTACAATCACAAAAAAAACACATCACTATCCAAAATATGGCTAATGATATGGGTATTTTAAAAAAATCTTTGGATGATTATAAGGAAGGAAGGACTATACCATCAGTCGACAAGCTCGAAAAGATAGCCGTTTACTTCAAAAAGGATATGAATTACTTCTTTGATCAACCGGGTTGGAATAATTATGATATGAAAATTAACTTACCCGAACAAGTAAGTGAATCAAACGAAATATATCAACAAACATCATCTTCCCGTAATCCGTGGGAACTACTTTATGAAACTCAACGTGAACTTATGGAAGTAAAAGTAGAAAACGAACGTCTAAAAAACGTATGTGCACCCGTCAAGGATGCGAAGGTAGGATAGTTATGTGGATACTTTATCCGGTGATAAAATTATTGATTCTAATTCAAATTGCATCATAAACACGATAATACACGAATACACGATTAACCACGAACTACACGATTCTACCATATATACACGTAAAGGATCGCAGGAGAAAAGGAGAATCCCTCCAGCTCCACAAAAACCAGTTAAACGCCTGATAGAGTAACATCTGTCAGGCGTTTATTTTTTATTATATTATTCTATCATTCAATTGATTCCTGGGTTCAATTGAAATATCTTCCATGTTTCAATATAATTCATTCACCAGTATTTCAATTTCCTTTATTTTATCCGAAAATATACGGACTTGAAAAACAACATCAATCTTTATCTGTTAATCCGTTGTTGTTTCATTTGAATTCTCAGAACCTGATTCATCTCTTTTACCCCTAAACACCCTGATGATCCTTTCCAGGTAAGTATCAATATCTTCATCTTCATGTCTGGTATTAACGCTTAAGACTTCAGTAAAACTATTTATCAATTCAGTATTCAATCTAAAATTTTCAACAAGGAGACTCTCGTCACCTGTTTCCCAGAACTGAGCTTCATCGTTCATCTTAAAATCAGACAGATATTGGGATTCTACATACCGGAAAAGCCCGATAACCATTTTATGTATTTCAGCACCTGCATATTGTGTTTTTATCGAATTCATATACAGGTATTTCCGCTCGGATTCGTCGGTGCTGTCACCCCAACAACTAAATTGCATGGGCCCGCAAAGCCTTCCATTACTCGCAAATGAAAATGCCACCGGTTCGCATTCGGGCGGGTTCATGCTGATACCATACAGATTCTCATCATGCTCATCATCCGTATAATAACCAATTGGAAACTCAGTTTCATAAATAAAGTATTTCCATCCATGAACTTTTGAAATTTCCTCAAGTTCTTCAATCAACAAAGGCAGTTTATGCTTGTCGGTAATGCGACCGCTGTAATGAATTGATAGTCCCATAAGTATGTTTTTAATTTGCAAATATAGCAAATTACTTAATTATGACAATGTACTTGAAATGTGAATTTATTATCAACTTTATAAGCCTTATGGGAATTTGAATTCCTAACTATTTTCCGGTCATTTAGTTCTTGCTTGTACAGGATATAATGCGGAGATACATTTAATTTGCAATGAAAGTACTGAAGGACCATATATACATCTGTTTTAGATATAAAGGGAAAATAGAGAGACATCAAAGAGGGTTTCGAGGGGGTTCAGAGAGGTTTACCCCTCCTAACCCCCTCGAAACCCCCAGGCAACCCCCAGGCAACCCCCTAGGAACTACGAACAAATGAAGTAAAAAAATAAGGTAAACTGCTCTTGAAATAAATTAAAAAAAAAGAAAATAAAACTGCCCATTCAGCGTTTTAAGGATGTATTGAGGGTCAATAAGACTAAAACAAGTTAAGAGACCAGATGCTGTTCGTTAAAAACAGATAATGTGTTGATTAACGTTGTCCTGTTATGGTTATAAATTGCTAAAAAAAATCTATCTTTGCTACCTGAAAAATTTGAATAATTTTTTATAATCATTCGTATGAAATCTGTATTAAAAATTCGCTTACTTCTCGTTTTACTGATAGCAGTTTGTTCGTTAAATGCTCAAACTTATCGCCTGCAAGTGGGCTACAACAATCCGGTACGTACAGGAGCGGGCATTAGTTCCACTTTTTTTAACGGTGTTCAACTGGGCGGAACGGCCGAATATGATTTAAAAAATAATCTAAGTTTGCTGACAGGTGTACTTTATAATTTTGTTTATTCAGACAAGATTCAAAAATATCCGAATTCAGCAGCTGTTACTTATACAACTCAGGGTCACTTTTTGGACGTACCAATCCGCCTGATCTATAATTATCCACTTAATAAAAATCTTAAACTTTTTGGATTTGGAGGTGCTAATCTGAATTTCGGATTATTTCAAAATATGAAAATCACTTCAACACAAACTTACAGTCCAGCTAGTCCTTTTTATGTGCTACCGCGTTCAGTCAATGTATATAATGGAACAGACCAGGATTACCAATTGAACAGATTAAATCTTCAAATCGGCCTTGGTGGTGGCGTACAATGGAAAAGATACTCCCTTAAATCCGGTTACGACTTTGGGCTTAACAACCTTAACAGGCTCGATACGGGAAGCATGCATCAAAGCGGCTGGTATGTGACTTTAGGATTTAGTTTCTAAAAAAAATATATAAAGACAGAAATGACTAAACTCACTGAATGGGTTTAGTCTTTTTTTTTACAAATAGTAGCATTTAGCACCTAATGCTTTAAAATAAATCATAGTATTATTATTAATTGTTCATTATTTATTATTAATTGCCTTGTATGGCGTTAATTTATTGGATAATGATTATTTTTGCACTTAATTCAGCCTAACGTCTGTATCTGAAAAAATGAATCTTTACTCTATTTATCTTCAACATCCGATAATTTGTACTGACAGTCGGAATTGCCCGTCAGGATCACTGTTTTTTGCCCTTAAGGGTGAGAATTTTAATGCCAATGCCTTTGCATTACCGGCATTAGAAAAAGGCTGTGCCTATGCCGTGGTTGATGAAGCTGAATATGTACTCGACGAGCGGTTTATCCTGGTGAATAATGTGCTTGAGACTTTGCAGCAACTTGCCCTTTATCATCGGAAACTCCTTGGAACGAAGATCATTGGAATTACAGGTACCAATGGCAAAACAACGACAAAAGAATTAATTGCAGCTGTATTGAAAGAGAAATACAATATTCTTTATACGCAAGGTAACCTGAATAACCATATCGGAGTACCTTTAACATTGCTCCAATTGACATCAGAGCATCAGATAGCAGTGATAGAAATGGGAGCTAATCATCCGGGAGAGATTCAATTTTTATGCAACATTGCCTGTCCTGATTATGGCATAATAACGAATGTAGGGAAAGCACACTTAGAAGGATTTGGTTCGTTGGAAGGTGTCATGAAAACAAAAGCAGAACTGTATGCGTACATTTTTGCCTTGGGTAAATTAATATTCATAAATTCAGGCAATTCATTGCTGTTGAGTATGGCTGAAGAATCAGGATTAACCCAGCCTGATAGGGTCCTTAGATATAGCCTGAATACTCAGGGAAATGCAGCAGATTATTTTGCAGAGATAACCGATTGTAGTCCTTTTTTAAACATAGAATGGAATGTCAGAGGAAGGGATACACATGAAATTAAAACTCATTTAATAGGATCGTACAATGCAGAGAATGTATTGGCAGCTATAACCATTGGTGACTATTTTGGCGTTACAACCGAACAAATTAAAGACGGATTAGAAAACTATATTCCTCAGAATAACCGTTCACAGTTAACGGTGACTGAACATAATAAATTAGTGGTAGATACTTATAATGCGAATCCGACAAGTATGCAAGCAGCCATTTTAAATTTCGGGCAAATGCATGTAGAACAAAAAACACTTATTTTAGGCGATATGCTTGAACTGGGAAATCAAAGTGCTGAAGAACATCAGAGTATAATAGATTTACTTCAACAAAACAGTTTTAAAAACGTTTTGTTGGTAGGTAAGGTATTTAAAAAAACACAGAATCCATATTCTACTTTTGAGAATGTAGACGATTTAATAAGCTTTGTGCATAAAAATCCACTAACAAACAATTACATACTAATAAAAGGGTCAAGGGGAATAAAACTTGAAAAAGTAATCCCGTTGTTATAACAAAAAATAATTAATAATTAATAATTCAAAATTAATAATTAATATAATACTGATATTAAGGTATTTGCAAATAATAAACAGTTCAACAAAGAACCACAATAACATATAAACGAATAAGCAAGTTGATTTAGATTAATCTCTTACATAAATCAAACAAAAAGAATAAAATGGATTCAGATAAAAAAAGAATTTTAACCATCATCACCGCTGCAACAGTAATTATTATTATTTTGGCATTTGCAGTGTTTTATTTCGTACGAAGAGCAAATCAGAAAGAAGCTGAAGTGGCAGAAATTGTGGAGCAAATGAATTTTGAGAAAGAACAGGTTCAAAAAGAATATTCCAATCTTAATCAGGAATTTGAAGGATATACTACCACGATTAAAAATGACTCACTGGTTAAATTACTTCAAAATCAGAAAACAAAAGTTGATCAGTTATTAAATGAACTACGGATTACAAAATCGACAAATGCACGTCGTATAGCCCAACTAAGACAAGAGCTTGCAACCGTTCGCAAGGTAATGATTCTATATGTAAATCAGATAGATTCATTAAATTCAGCCAACAAAGTACTTAAAACCGAAAATGTTGAAGTTCATAAAAAATATCAGGCTGCTACTGAAACCGTACAGCAATTATCAAAGGATAAAGAATCATTGAATCAGGTTGTCACAAGGGCTTCCATTCTGGAAATTACAAATTTCAGCATGACTCCACTTAACAGCAAAGGGAAAAAGACAGGCAGGTTCGCGCAAACAACCAATTTGCAGTTCAAATATACGATTGCAAAGAATATAACTGCCCAAGCGGGAGATAAAGTAATCTATTTGCGAATTACCCGTCCGGATGATGAAGTACTGACAAAGAGTCCGAACAACGTTTTCCCGTATGAAAATAAAAACATAGCTTATTCAGCCAGTAAAAATATTGAATATACCGGAGAGGCGAAAAGTGATGTTATATTCTGGAAAGTGGGAGAAATTTTACCAAAAGGGACTTATCGCGCTGAGTTTTTTGCTGATGGTAATCGTATTGGAAGCTTTACATTTGCGTTTGAGAAATAGTGGGTAGTGGGTAGTAGGTAGTAAGTAGTAGGTAGAAAGTAGAAGGTTAGCTGGTAAGACATTTAAACTCTTAAAACATCAAACTCTTCAAACCTTCAAACTCTTCAAACCTTCAAACCTTCAAACTCTTCAAACTCATCACAAAATAGTAAATAGTAAATGTATAAATAGTATATTACCAGGTGACACAGTCCTCTAAATTCACACATGATGCAAAAGCAATCGCATTCGATATACAACATCGGAATACGATAAAGTTCAACATTTCACGCTATGATAGAGCTGTAAAAGTTGGAATGGAGCGTTATAACAATCTGGGGAAAGCTAAAACAAACGCTGCTGCAATAAAGCGGGATGTGCTTCAACACTGGGAGAAATACCTGATACAATTTGAAGAAAAAATAAGTGCGCGTGGAGTACAGGTTTTGTGGGCAAAAGATGCCGGAGAAGCAACTGCTTATATAGAAAATATTCTTCGTGAGAATGATGCTCATTTGCTGGTCAAAAGCAAATCGATGACAACCGAAGAAATTGAGTTGAATCATATTGCCGAGAATGTAGGTTGTGAATCGGTTGAAACAGATTTGGGTGAATTTATAGTGCAATTGGCCGGTGAAAAGCCATACCACATAGTAACACCCGCAATGCATAAATCGAAGGGTGATATTGCCAGGTTGTTCAATGAAAAATTTGGCACACCTATTGACAGTACTCCGGAAGAGATGACGGAATATGTGCGTCAGGTACTTCGAAAGAAATATACAACAGCTCAGGTAGGAGTAACTGGGGCTAATTTTTTAATTGCTGATATCGGCGGAATATCAGTGACCGAAAATGAAGGAAACGGACTCATGACAACAGCATTCCCGAAAGTACATATAGTACTGGCCGGCATTGAAAAGATTATTCCGTCAATGACACAACTTGGGTTATTTTATCCATTATTGGCAGCCCATGGGACAGGACAACAAATAACTGCTTATAATACCATTTTTACAGGACCACGACAATCAAATGAAGTGGATGGCCCAGAGAAAATGATTGTTATATTACTGGATAACGGACGGACAGCTGTATATAATGACAATGAAGCTTATGAATCACTGGCATGTATACGTTGTGGTGCCTGTCTGAATGGATGTCCTGTTTATAAGACGATTGGGGGTTATACCTATGATACAACATACAGTGGCCCGATAGGATCAGTACTGACGCCATTTTTACGTGGGTTTAAAGACTTTTCCCATTTGAGTTTTGCGTCTTCCCTTTGTGGAAAGTGTGTTGACGTTTGTCCGGTAAAGATTCCGTTAACGGATATTTTGTTGTCTAACAGACGTCAATCTGTGGAACATAATTTACGTCCGGAAGCTGAAAGGTTGCTAATGAAAGGATTTAGGCTGATTAGCTCCACCCGTACAGGATTTGACCTTTTCCCCGGATGGTTGAAAACAATGGGAACATATCCGTTCAATTTCATTGGTTGGGGTCCAAAACGCTCTATGCCGTACTTTGCAAAGAAATCATTTTCTCAACAATTTAAAAAGAAACAAAAATAAATATCTCCATACAATAACGGTAACAAATATGAAACAAACATCAATTGCCTTTTTTATCACTTTTCTGTTATTAATCATCATGTCAGCTTGTAAGGAAAATGTATACATGGACTGGAAGCTTAGAAATGATAGCTGGTACGCTGCACATAAGAACGATCCTGGCTTTATAACAACTCCAAGTGGTCTATGCTATAAAGTTATTCATCAGGGATACCAACGCAGGCCAAACATCAATAGTGTTGTCATTGTAAATTACAAAGGAAACCTTATTGATGGTTCAGTATTTGACTCTGTTCCAGCCGGCAGCAGTATTCAACTTCTGCTATCCAGCACTGTAAAAGGATGGCAGGAAGGAATTGCAAAAATGAATGGCGGAGGTTCTTACAGATTTTATATTCCCAGTAGTTTAGGATATGATACTGTATCCACCAACCCAAAAATTCCACCTCATTCTGTATTGATTTTTGATGTAAACCTGATTGACTCATATAATTAACTCACTTTCCACTTTCTGGTGGAGGATTAATAAATCATCGTATGAAAAAAGCACTTATCATTGTTTTATGTTCCTTTGCCTGTTTCACTTTTGCAGCTGAATATACCGTTCAGTCAGTGCCAAATCCAAAAACAGCAAATGCACATGCATTTGTAAGCAATCCTGATGGAATACTAAAGACTGAAACTGTTCAGCAAATGAATGAATATCTGGATTCACTTCAGGCACAAACAGGTTCGGAAGTAGCCGTTGTAGCAGTAAATTCAATAGGTGCTAATGAGTTGAAACCATTTGCTACCGATTTATTTGCCACATGGAAAATCGGGAAAGCTAAGCAGGATAATGGGTTACTTGTATTATTCGTACTAGATCAAAAGAAAGTAACTTTTGAAACCGGTTATGGACTCGAGGGAGTACTTCCTGATGCCATTTGTAAAAGGATACAAATTCAAAAAATGATTCCCGAATTCAAGAAGGGGAATTATGATGCCGGTTTAATGGCAGGAATTGTAAGCATTGCATCTGTTATCAAAAAAGAACCTTTACCGGAAGTAGCAAAACCAGTCATTGCATGGAATGAAATCTTACCAATTGCCGGCGGCATATATCTGATATTAGCAGTATTTACCTTAATATGGATTGGTAATTCAATCCAGAAAATCAAACTGAATAAAAAATTAAACAGCAACATAGCCAGGTATAAAGCATTGAAGAGTGAAAAGTCAGGTGTAATAAGCCTGGTATCCATCATGATTCCTATTGTTGGATTTGTTTGTATCCTTTTATTTTCAAATCCGATTTACCTGTTATTGTTGATTCCGATCCCACTTACTACCATACCTGCCAACATATATGGCAGATTAATGATGCTAAAGATCAGGCGTGCCCCTATTCCTTGCAATGTTTGTGATGGAACAATGCACATATTATCGGAGAAACAGGAAGATGTTCATTTAAAGGTTGCCCAACAATTTGAAGAAAAATTGCATGCAATCGATTATGATGTATTTGTCTGTGACAAATGCGCCAATGAAGCTATTTTCACGTTGGACAAACCGAGCGTTTACTCTGAATGCCCTAAATGTAAAACAAAAGCATTTATTCTGAAAGAAAAAAGAACAATTGTAGCACCGACTTATATCAGTGCTGGAACCGAAAGGACCACTTATGTCTGTAAATTCTGCGGGTATGAGGAAAACGACAACCATAACATTCCGCGTATTAATCGTGATGGAAGCTCACTGGTAGCAGGTGCTGTTCTTGGCGGTCTATTCAGTGGTGGAGGTGGTTTTGGTGGAGGAGGCTCAGATGGTGGTGGAGGTGGAAGCTTCGGTGGAGGAATGTCCGGAGGCGGAGGATCAACCAGTGGCTGGTAATCTTCATGAATCATTGAACTGTTTTACAATAATAGTAAGGAAAAAATAGATCTTATACAATCAACTTTCATTTTTGTTATATAGTTATCAAACACAAATAAACATTTATCACAATGAAAAAGAACTCAATTATTTTACTTTCAGTTGCTGCAGTATTAGTTATTTTATTTATGTGGGGTACTTCCGGCTATAACAACCTGGTAACGTCAAGAGAAGAAGTAAATAGCCAATGGGCCAATGTTGAGAGTCAATATCAACGTCGCTCTGATCTGATACCGAATTTAGTATCAACAGTAAAAGGATATGCAACCCACGAAAGCTCAACACTGGAAGGTGTAGTTGCTGCACGTGCAAAAGCAACCCAGATAACTATAGATCCAAAAAATCTTACTCCACAGAAACTACAGGAATATCAGGCTGCTCAAGGTCAGGTAAGTTCGGCCTTAGGTAAATTATTGATGATTACAGAAAACTATCCTGATTTAAAAGCCAATCAAAACTTCCTGGAATTGCAAGCGCAACTTGAAGGAACAGAGAACCGCATATCGGTAGAACGCAACAGGTACAATGAAACAGCAAAAAATTATGATGTTTCCATTAAAATGTTTCCAAAATCCATCATTGCTTCTATTTGTGGATTTGCAGAAAAACCATATTTTGAATCAGAAAAAGGAACTGAAAAAGCACCTTCTGTAAAATTTTAAACTAACAATTATGTCCAAAGACTCATACAAACCTGCATCAGATCGATATACGAACTCTGTTGGTTATCAACATTGCGGGAAAAGCGGGTTACAATTACCACGTATTTCACTTGGATTATGGCATAATTATGGTGATGTAGATGATCAGGATGAAGCCTTGAAAATGATTCATTTTGCCTTTGATCATGGAATAACTCATTTTGATTTAGCAAATAATTATGGTACTCCATTTGGAAGTGCTGAAAAGAACTTTGGTAAGATCCTGAAAGATCAGTTTTCTTCATACCGTGATGAACTGATTATAAGCACCAAAGCAGGGCATGAAATGTGGCAAGGCCCATATGGTGATGGAAGTTCACGTAAGTATTTAATCGCAAGCCTTGATCAAAGTCTGCATCGTATGAAGTTAGACTACGTGGATATCTTTTATTCGCATCGGTATGACGCTACCACCCCATTGGAAGAGACAATGGGTGCTTTATCGGATATGGTGAAACAAGGGAAAGCATTATATGTTGGGATATCAAAATATCCTGTCGATAAAGCACGCGAAGCATATCAGATTCTGCGGAACAACGGAACACCCTGCCTTATTAATCAGGATAAATACAATATTTTTACCCGTCAGGTTGAACAGAATGTGATTCCTCTTGCTCAGGAAAATGGTGTAGGAATTATAGCCTTTTCACCACTTGCTCAGGGTCTGTTGAGCGATAAGTATCTAAACGGCATTCCTGAGAACTCAAGAGCCGCACATAGTTATGGCTTTTTGCAGAAAAATCAGATTACGCCTGAAATTATTACTAAGATATCGAAGTTAAATGAAATTGCCGGACAACGTGGACAAACATTGGCTCAAATGTCGTTAGCCTGGTGTTTACGTACTCCTGAAGTAAATTCAGTCATCGTAGGTGCAAGTTCATTAAAACAATTGCAGGATAATATCGATGCAATTAAAAATACTCAGTTCTCAAATGACGAATTGTGGAGGATCGGTGAATTAGGATAAAACTGAATTGTATTCAGTTTAAGAGTTTAAATTGCAGTCCTTTTTATAAAATATGAGATTAGTATTCATAAAATATTATCTGGTCATTTCATTCCTTACAGTATTATTTGTAGGTTGCAATGACAATGTAATATCATCAATACCTGACTTTCCGGTTTACCTTGATTTAAATCTTACAACAACTTATCCAACGTTTAAAAACTCATACCTTAAATATCTTATTTTTAAGCAGGGAGTGTTTGTAACTGACAGGATTGGGTATGGAGGAATCTTAGTATATACCGGATTTGATGGTGCTTATTATGCATACGATATGGCATGCCCGTATGAAGCGAAGCAAAATATCCGTGTATATCCAAATTATTCCGGACAAGCAGTTTGTGAAAGTTGTGGTTCTGTTTTCGATATTGGATATGGCATCGGATCTCCTTCGAAAGGAGTAGCAAAGGAAGCACTTAAAAGATATAAAGCAACATTATCGGGCGATGTTCTGTTTATTACAAGATAAAAAAAAGGCTGTTTCAATTGAAACAGCCTTTTTCTATATTATCAATATCCAGGATTCTGAACTATGACTGCACTATTAAGTCCGATTGCATCTTGCGGTATAGGGCGTAAAATTTTATAATTACCATCTTTCCCTTTCATATTCGATTCGCTTGGAACATCCGGATTGTAAGTAGAAACATATTGAACTAATTTACCTGTACGTTTCAAATCATACCAGCGATTATACTCTCCGGCAAATTCACGTGCACGTTCATCCAACACATAATCAATTGTTGCACTTGCTGAAGTAATAACTGTTGCTCCGGCGCGTGTGCGAACCACATTTATATCATTTGTTGCTTCAGTTTGCTTATTTCCTAATTTAATATAGGCTTCTGCACGTATTAAATAGGTTTCAGCTAAACGGGCTAGAAATATGTCACGACGACTGGCTGTTGTATTAAATGGAGCATCTGGATCAGAGAACTTTTTGATACATGGATAATCCTTATCCAGATCGCTCTTTTCCCAGTTATTTACGGCACCTGTTGTTGGCCATTTTATGGTTGTTTTTGATCGACCGGTAGAATTGATAGCGATCCAGGCATTTACATCAACTTGTGTGGCTCCCGGTTTAGGATAATACATAAGAACCTCTAATGTATTGCGCGTATCAAACTTTTTGAAATATGAATAGAAACTACACTTACCTGTTGCAACTACTCCGTAAAGTTCCTGCATAAACGTACCTGCAAAACGAGTATCGGCAGCATCGGCGCTTAACAGATTATACAACCTCATAGTTGGTTTCAACTTTGTATTCATATAAGGCATTCCGTCATTCACAGCTCCATCAGCACCTCCCAGATATGCACCAAAAGAAGATGCTTGTGAATTTCCAAGGGTTACACTTGCCAATGATGTTGCACTATATTGTACCGAGAAAAGGATTTCAGCGTTCTTTTCAAGACCTGGAAAGAAGATACCGGTTTTTCCATCAAATGGTAATGTAAGAGCTTGACCATTTATTGCAATGGTTGCATAATCCACCGATGATTGAAAATCGGCTGCAGTACCAAATGTTTCATATCCTTTTGTTAAATAGACCAATGACAAGTAATGGTTTACAACACGTTGATTAACCCTGTTTGCTGCAGTTGCCGGAAGATCGGCTAGAGCACTTTTCATCTCATCGATAATAAAGGTATAAACATCTGCCTCAGGTGTCCTTGGATAATTTGTAACAGGAGAAGTCAGGAAATCTTTCACCAGAGAAACATCCCCAAACTGTTGAACAAGATGAAAATAATAGAATGCACGTAAAAAACGTGCTTCAGCAATACGTGCTGCACTTTGTTTGTACAATTCTCCGTAATAAATGGCATCATTGCATCTTTTGATTGACTGATAGACAACCTGATAAAATGCTTTCACCGAATTGTCAGCCGGTGTCAGATTCTGATAGGTTCCTAAACCCTGGGAAACAAGACCGGCTCTTGCCACTTTGTATAAGTCGGTACCTGCTACAAACATTTCGATATTGTCTCCATACACATCCCGCAAAGTTGAGTAGCAGGAGTTTATCAGTGACTCATAACCTGAAGCGGTTTTATAAAATGTAGCAGCATCGGGATTGGTTTTATTTGTTTCTTTCAAATAATCCGAACAGCCTGAAAGCATAAATGCTGCAACAAGTGTGAATATATAAATTATCTTTTTCATATTATATCGTATTAAAATAATTGTGGTTAAAACTTAACATTAACTCCTAATTGATAAGTAATGGTTGCAGGGCCATTATCTTTTCCCATTGAAGCTCCTGCCCATTCAGGGTCAAACCCTTTATAGTTTGTGAAAACAAAAGGATTCAACACATTACAATACACCCTGAAATTAGTGATATGTAATGGTTTAATGACTGATGTCGGAAGTGTATAACCCAGGGTTATATTTCTGACCTTAACAAAAGAAGCATCGACCCATGAACCAGGCATTTCGTTCGCAGTTTCCTTTGCAGTATGCCAATACGGACCACAATTTGCTTTTGTAGCATTATCGGTATATACCATTGGACGAGTCTGATTGTTTATTGCAGTTTGTTGGGTATAGTAATATCCATCAGCCCCAATCATGGTTGTTCCGGCAGGAATGTAATAATCCATTACCAATTTCTGTCGACCACGGTCATTGTAATTCGTGAATTCCTCAATAAATGGAGAAAATACTGTCATACCCTGTGCCGTATAAATGGTCATGGCAAAATCAATTCCTCTGTATGATAAATTTGTGCTTAACCCTGCTGTATAGCTTGGATCAGAATGACCCTGAATTCTGCGGTCGTTGGCATCAATGCCGTTATTATCATAATCAACTACTTTAGCCTGGCCTTCGCGTGCAAGAACCTTGCCGGCTGAATTCACTACTCTCGGATCTTTGTTTGCTATAGCAGCCAATATACCATCTGCAGTCCAAACACCATCAAACACATAGCCATAAAGTGAATTAATATCCTGGCCTACCATCCATTTTTGGGTGCTGCTGTTGATAAAAATATATCCTGGAGTTGTATTTCCGAATAAATTCATGATTTTATTCTGATTCGCAGAAAACGTACCGCTTACAGTCCATTTCAGATTTTTTGCATTAATAATATTTGCATTCAATGCAATTTCAATCCCTTGGTTCTGAACCGATCCCAGGTTGTCTGTCATTGTTCCGGCACCTGATTCAAGAGGTAGGGTAAGAGGTTGAAGTAAATCGGTAGACAATCGATTGTATAGGTCGACAGTTAAGTCAACACGGTTATTCCACAATCCCAGATCAAGTCCAACATTAAACTCCCTTGTTTTCTCCCAGGTTAAAACTTTACTGGCTAATGGACCCGGACCTACACCCAAAGCATTGCTTGAACCAAAATTGTAATATGTTTGAAGGTTAGCAGGAGTCTGCGTCTGATATGGATTGATGTTATTATTAGCCGTTGTACCATAACTTGCACGTAATTTCAAATTGGATATTACATTTTTTGTTGATTCCATAAACGACTCTTCCGACATACGCCATGCAACTGAAGCAGAAGGCAAAGTCACTGCCTGGTACCCTGCAGCAAGTTTAGAAGATACATCGTTTCGAATAGTAGCAGTAACAAGATATTTTCCTTTGTAGGCATACCTGGCTCTTGCAGCATAAGATATCATCGAAGATTCGGCATAAGCACTTGTTAGTTTTGTGTTAGCGGTATTTGATGCAGCACCCAGATTATACCATTCATAGTTGGAATTATAACCGGCAGTACTGGTGGTATAAAGTTCTGAATTTTCAGCAAATGCACTGAATAAACCCATAACATCCAAATTATGACCGTTTTTTAATGTAAACTTATAATCCACCTGATTATCCCAGGTATAATTAAAATACGTATAATTGTTTACACTTGCTTTGGCATCATTTTCGACAGCACTAGTTAATGGGTTGTCATAATTCCCTTCAGCCAATGTACTTTTATATATTCCGGCACGATAGGTATTAAAACTTGGTAAAATAGTTGTCTTAAGGGTTAAATTTTTAATTGGAGAGAATTGCAGGAATGCACTTCCCATGGCTAATATTTTTTGGGTATTATTCGACGTATTTGCCAAATCGATCAATGGATTTATGGAAGATGTAAATCCACCCCCTCCTATTGAATTTAAAAAGCTTGCATTCCCATTTGCATCTTTCACATTTTCGGTAGTTTTACCAGGCACTACGATTACATTTCCTTCCAGGTGGTTTAATAACGGGTCAAGATTTCCGTTGGTATACGCTGTTGTGATCGGACTCATTCTGTATGCGCTTAATATCCCGTTATCACTACCGGTTTCCTGCGTTGAATATGCAGTATTAATATTAAATCCGGCAGTCCATTGGCTATTCAGGTTTGCAGTTACACTTCCTTTCAGGTTGTATCGGTTATAATTGTCATTAATAAATACCCCTTTCTCATCCTGGTATCCAATACCAACGACATAACCAACATCTTTCGTACTACCGGAAATATCGATATAATGATTCTGTTGAATGCCTTGTTGAGTTACTAAACCAGCCCAATCGGTGGTGGAGTTATTCAAATACCGGTCAAGCAACCATTGGCTGCCACCCCATGTCCCATTTGCATAAACAGGTTGAGAACCTTTCCCATTATTTAAATCACGATACTGGAGTCCTCCAAACCACACATTAATCAGATCAGCTTTGGCAAATTCAATTACACCATCACCATTTGCATCCGAAGTATATTGGTAGTTTAACGCCCGATATTTCATCCATTCCTGCGTATCCATAAACTTAGGTGAACGTGCAGTATTACTCACCCCATAATATCCATCATAAGATATGGAAGTTTTTGAAGCCTGCTGTACGCTCTTTCCTGATTTTGTCTGAACAATTACCACACCGTGCGATCCACGTGATCCGTAAATGGCAGTTGAGGAAGCATCTTTTAAAATATCAATTTTTTCTATATCCTGTGGATTCAGAAAGTCAATACTTGAAGTAATGACCCCATCTACAACATAAAGTGGAGAGTAAGTCCCGGAGACTGAGTTTTGTCCACGTATAATAATATCATACGCTGCACCTGCACGTGAAGAATTTTGTGTGATTTGTACACCTGCAACTGATCCCTGTATGGAACTTATTACATTCGTTACCCCTTTCTCTGTAACAGTTTTTGAATTAACACTCGACACAGCACCGGTTAAATCACTTTTTCGTACTGTTCCATACCCAATTACGACAAGTTCATTCAGTTCGTTTGAAACCTGTTCCATAATTACATTCATCGAACCTGATGTAACAGGAACTTCCTGCTTCTTCATTCCCACATACGAGAAAACCAAGGTATTGGCACTCGTGGGAATTTGCAATGAGAATGTTCCATCAGCATTCGTTACTGTTCCAACAGTTGTGCCTTTTACCACAACAGATACTCCGATAATAGGATCGCCGGTAGTTTCCTTAACTACGCCAGTGATTGTTTTTGTCTGGGCTATTAGTATCCCATATAAGGACATAGCCACCACAAGAAACAATGCACGCTTCATAAGTGAATTGTGTTTCTTCATTTTTTAATAAATTAGATTTTAAGGATTGAATTTAATTTGCATCTTTTGTGCAAAATTAATCGTACAAATTTACAAATATCCATTATGATTTATGTGGATTTTTTGACTGATATTGTGTATAAATTATATAATATTAAATTAATCACTATTTTTATAATGACACAACAATTTATTACAACATTGAATTTGTTGTAATTAAAAACTAAGTAATAATGATTAATTCCAGGATTTAGGCTTTAGTACTAACGCGGATACAGGTACTAAAAGTACATAGAGTGGATAGAAGATGGATAAGAATAAAGAATAAAACCAAATGTTGTTTAATTGAAAAAACCTACGTACTGAATATAAAAAAACAATATCAACTATGTATTTAAAGATGAAAAATAATAGGAAGACAATTATTGCAGCGGAGTTTACAAATGAGAGTCCGGCTAAAACCACCAAACACAAATTAACTAGAAATACAATACAAGTTGTGAGAATTATTTGCCAATCCCTATAGGCAGGAGATTTTGAAGTCCATCTACGACGTTGCTTTATAAATTCCCATATTGTTTTAGCATGCGCTGTAACAACAAAAGCTGATTCTGATTTTAAGAACCGAATAACTCCTCCCCTTTTCTTAATACTCTCCAGCAAAAACATATCGTCGCCTGACATTTGCTCCTCATGTAGGTCTTTCTGACTTCTAAGCCATGATTCCCGTGTGAAAGCCAGATTGGCACCATTACATAAAACAGGCATTCCTGATCCGGCAGATCCGGCAGCCGATGCAATTAAAGCAACAAACTCGAGTATCTGCAGTTGCGAAAACAAACCCTTATGCCAGGAAAGCTTTACAGGACATATTATTAAATCAGCCGGATATTTTCTATTAAAACAGACGATAGACTCCAACCAATGGTATGAAGGCAAACAATCGGCATCAGTGGTAACAATCAATTCATTTGTTGAAATCAGGATACCTTCCTTAATGGCATTTTTCTTACCAAATCCTGTGGCATCTACAAGTTTAATTTTAGGGAATACTTTTTGTGATTCTTCTATATGATATCTTGTTGCATCTCCCGAATGATCATTCACCAATATAAGTTCAAAGTTTTGATAACTTTGTTGTGCCAGACATCCTATGAGTTGTCGGATATGATTTTCTTCATTCCGACAAGCCACAACAACCGATAGTCCTGTATGTAGTTGTTCATTTCCTTTTGGAACAAAGGCATTCAATCGCCTCCAACCGAAAAAAAATACTGTTATAAGAGTAAAATATAAAATTCCAACCAATATTGCACTGCTAACAATCCACCACATGTAAAATTAATTTATGTAAACAATCTTCATTTTCCCGGAATGCAAGTTTATGAATTTTCAAAATAAATAATTCAAACCGATATATGAACCGGTATTTCCATCTTGTTTATCAAAGGCTTTCCCAAAGTCAGCCGAAATAACAAAATTCTCATTCCAACCAATCTTCAATCCGATCCCAGCGGAAGAATGAAATTTTCCGGAAGAATAATCATTGAAATAGTTCGCTCTGTCGGTAGCCGATACAGTTGCTAAATTAATATCTATTGGTTTAAGAATTATACCTGAATCGAAAAACACATTTGTTCCTAAATAGAAATTTTGTTTCAGCAGTTCAAAACGAAGAAACTTATACCGGAATTCAAAATTACCAAAACCCACATCCTCCCCGATAACCCGATTGCGCAATATACCACGAATTGAGCTCTTACCACCCAGCCCCTGATTGGTAGCTGCAATTAAATAGCTCGTAATCAATAAAGGTTGAGCGTAATAAGGCACATGGTTATTCCCAACCGACATCTGGTAATCCAGGCGATAGGCGAATGACAGATCCTTCGTTAACGTGAAGTACTGCCTGTGAATAATTGCCAACTTTGTATGGGGAAATGATTCGTTTAGAAATTTGGGTGTCGATTGAATAACTGCTTCCGTAAAAATCCCTTTCATCGGGCATGCCAGCTGATCCCTTGAATCGTATTTAAGTCCTATCTTAAAATAATTTATACTTCCACCCGGAGCTTCTGACGGATTAATTAATCCCCAGTCCTTGTATTTTTCAAATAACGTTTCACCTGTCTTTGTAATACCAAGTTTATTATTGTTAACCGTGTCCATTTTAAAGTGATAAAAGGTATACCCGGCTACCCAACCTAATTTAGTATCTCCAAAATAACCCTGGAAATCGGCTTTTGCCCTGAACATGTCTTTTTCATTTTTATAGAACAACCTGTTTGAGCTGTTAAACAGAACCGGGTTATACACACTTTGATAGCCATTGTAACCATAAAAATCGGACATTTGATCAGTGACATAACTTATGTCCACCGTGGTTCTAACCTTTGGGATCAATCGCTCCGAATCATATCTTAAACGGGCTATTGTGGTACCTTTGGTATACGTTGACAACTCCAGATACAGCGAATGATCGTATTTTGGGAATCGTGATCCATCACCGTAAAGATATAAATTTACTAATGCTCCATACTGAAAGCCCAGGTCAGAATCATAGGATACAGCTGGTAGAGCGCCAAAACTTAATCCCTTTTTGGGAAGCTGTTGAGCAATGACTGTAGTCATTGTCATAAAAAAACAAAGGAGCAACGTATTTTTTTTCATCCCTATATTATTTTCAAATTAAGTTTTTTAGTAATCAGGTATATTCTCATTTTGAAGTTGAATTGTGAAACAAGAACACTTTTTAGGTAAGTTTTTATAATTTGGGTCAAAGATATAAAAAATAAGGGTGTTAAAAGACATATTGATAACTGAAAAAGATGGATAAGTGCATTTTTTTACTTAATAAGCAAATAGTAAAAATGGATTAATTGCATATAGTATAGAAACAAGTTTAAATTTTAAGGGATGAACTCTTTATGTAATCGATTGATAAACAAAAGGCAATACAATTCCTAAACGACATTGATTCATAAAACCACATTAATTTCAAAAAAAAAATGGTAGTAACATGATTTTATCTTTGTTTATGCTCTTTTTTAATCACAATCAAATGGATTATTTCATACTTCCATTTTAAGTATAAAGTGGAATCGGAGAGATTTCCGAAAGGGTTCTGTTAGGGTTCAGAGTGCTAACCCTATCTGAATCCTAACAGAACCCTATCCGAACCCTATCCGTACCCTATCCGTACCCTATCCGAACCCTATTTCAAAAATGGACGAATGAACACTAACATAAAATAGAAAGTGTTCAATTTTCATGATTTAAAAACATCTAAAGAGGACTTTCTATCAGACAAAATTGTATAATTTTATGTGATAAAAAACGAACGAGGCAGATAATTCATTTCCCCCGGGAGCTTATCTTTCCTTCACAAAATGCATATCATATTCTTATGGTGGCATCGCTATAACCATTCAGTGTTTAAGGACTGAAATGATCGAAAGATTAAAAAGTTTGGTGATATAAAAAAAGAAGGGATAAATGCTGAAGGAAATTAATCAGAAAAATATATGCTTTTTATAACGAACAAAAATTAATTTATTTTTCGATAGGATTTTAAAAAAGGAATAGGTTCCGTTTTTTATTCCTGAAAATAATTATCTTTGCATTCAGTTGATAATTAATTAATATTATTTAGATTCATGAATAAATTGGTTTTTGCTACCAATAACGCACATAAGCTGGCTGAAGTCAGAGCCATACTGGAGCCTGAATTTACCATTATCAGTTTAAATGATTTAAATTGTCAGGATGACATTCCTGAAACCGCCAACACATTGGAAGGGAATGCCTTACTGAAAGCTACCTACATTCATGAGAAATTTGGATTAGATTGTTTTGCTGATGATACAGGCCTGGAGATTGAGGCTTTGAATGGTGAGCCGGGTGTTTATTCAGCGCGATATGCAGGAGAAGATAATAATTCGTACAATAACATGTGTAAAGTATTATCTTTACTCGGAAATATAACAAATCGAAAAGCCAGTTTCCGTACAGTTATTGCATTGATCATTGGTGATAAAACCATATTTTTTGAAGGGAAAATAGATGGTAATATTGCAATGCTTCCAAGAGGCGAGAGTGGATTTGGGTATGACCCCATATTTGTTCCCGAAGGTTATCTCTTAAGCTTTGCACAACTAAGTGCCGACGAAAAAAACAAAATAAGTCACAGGGCTTTGGCAGTAAACAAGCTGATTGATTTTTTGCAATACAATACTAAATAAGATACGAATTTTCGTTTATTTCGAACGATCTGATAGACCGAAATAATAAAATCAAATTAACTCTGACAAAATAAAACAGAAGTATTTGAGTTTTATTGATTTGCGGGCAACTATTCGTTGATTCTTTTCAATTTTCAAAATAAAGTGTGTATGTATTATATGAAAAAAAGAATATTCATTACCGGGTTTTTACTTATTGTTTTTGCCTGTTCCATATGGTCACAAGTGGCAATGGGTAAGTGGAATACTCATTTTGCCTATAACAGTGTCTTGCAAATTGCACAGTCTGAAAATAAAATATATGCCATTAGTAATGGCGCACTATTTTCTGTAGACAAACTTGATGGGAATATGGAATTTTACAGCAAGTTAAGCGGATTAAGTGATGCAACTATTTCACGTATCGAGTATGACCCAATCGACAAACAGTTGTTAATCGTTTACGAGAATGGGAACATAGACATTTTAAATAGTGGTGGCGTTACAAACTTACCCGATTTTTTCAACAAGCAAATAAGCACAAATAAGGTTGTAAACCAGATTCAGTTTTATCAAAACAAGGCCTATCTTTCTTGTAATTTTGGAATTATTGTATTGAATATGCTTAAGAAAGAAGTGGCCGACACGTATTATATCGGGCCAAATGCTTCGGAGGTAAAAGTTCTCAACACGACCATAAATAATGGAATCATTTATGCACTGACATCTTCTACGGTTTTCAATGCTTCTGAGAATGACCCGCACCTGGTAAACTATGCAAACTGGTCAGTAACATCAGGACTCCCGGGGTTTGGTGATTTTCAAAAGATAGGAACACTTGGTGGGCAACTTATTTTATTACGTGGTGGAAATCTTTATAAACAAGAAACGAATAATTCATGGACACCTGTTCTTCCAGGGATTTCAGTTTCTGATTTTAATGTCACGAATGCAAGTTTGAATGTATTTACCGGTAGCACAACTTATCTTATCAATAGTCTTTTCAATGTTTCTACAATTGCAAATTTAGGTACAATAACCGATGCTGAATTTGACAGTCAAAACAATACTTATTACTTTGCAGCGAACAACCTGGGAATAATTTCATACAAACAAACAGGTTCTGAAACACCTGTTATAAATTACTATAAACCAGGAGGACCAGCAGTCAATATCCCCTGGAACATGACATTTGCAGGGGGAAAATTATTTGTAGTGCCGGGAGGTCGTTGGGGAGAACAATATAATACACCGGGAGCTGTGATGATGTATGAAAAAGGAACATGGACAAACATCCTGTGGAGTGATATTCAAAAAACAACAGGCCGCCAGGCTTTGGATTTTATGAATGTTGCTGTTGACCTTACTGAACCTACAGACCCAAATGAAGCTAAATATTCCCACTTTTTTGTCACTTCGTATGGAACCGGATTGTATGAATTTAAGAATAATATTTTTGTGAAATTATACAATGAATCGAATAGCACTATTAATTCTATTTACCCCGGTAATCAAAATTATATGCGTTTGGATGGCGCTATTTATGACAAACAAGGGAATCTGTTTTTAGCAAATTCACAAGTTGCATCATGTATAAAAGTTCTGCTTGCAAATGGTATATGGACACAATTGAATTACCCAAATACTGTGCAACCCACGTTGGGAAAAATACTCATAAACAATCAAAATGAAAATCAAAAATTTTTGATTTCTGCCCGTAGTGGCAATATTATTGTTTTTGATGACAATGGTACAATTACAAATCAAAATGACGACAATTCAACTTTATTATATCCATTTAATTATCCGGAGACTGACAATTCAGGGAATGTTAAGATAGTATCTGTAATACCAGGTGCAATATATTCAATTGCTCAAGACAAAAACGGGGTAATATGGGTTGGAACGAATGTTGGGCCATTTCTTTTCAATAATTTATCAAAAGTATACGATTCGAATTATACCTGTTCCAGAGTTAAAATTCCTAGAAATGACAGTACAAATTTAGCTGATTATTTACTTGTTGGAGAAAGCATACAAGCTATTGCTATAGATGGAGCTAATCGCAAATGGCTTGGAACGAAATCCTCTGGAGTATATTTAATGTCAGAAAACGGACAACAAACCATTCAGCATTTCACCATTTCAAACAGTCCTCTTTTATCAAACAACGTAATGTCCTTAGCAATAAATCCATTAACCGGTGAAGTATTTTTTGGTACAGATCAAGGCATTGTATCTTACCAAAGCGATGCAAATGAAGCAAGCGCTACATTTGGAGATGTATATGCTTATCCCAATCCTGTTCGACAGGGATACACAGGAGTTATTACCATTACCGGATTAATGGAAAATTCGCAAGTTAAAATTACAGATATTGCAGGGAATCTGATATGCGAAACAGTCTCCAATGGAAGTCTCGCAACCTGGGATTGTAAAGATGTTCATGGACGAAGAGTCAGTACTGGAATTTATTTGGCCATATGTGCCAATGCTGACGGAACTCAAAGTGCTATTACAAAGATTTTAGTTATAAATTAAAGAACAACACTGTTTAAGAACTAAATCTTTATTATCAAACAAAGTATAAAAAAATGTTTCAATTATAGTTCAAAAGTAATAGTAACTATAAAGCAACATTGTTCTTAAAAGCCGTTTTGATTTTTGTATTTAATACAGGTTCATGTTTTCCATTCAAAATTTCTAAAAAGTAAAACTAATACGTAATTACTCAATGCAAAATATGACTTATGTGTCCAATGCAAAACGTTACTTGAGTGGTTTACTTCTTGTTTTAACTCCCTGGATTTTACTTTCTATTATAACAGCTCTTTTTGCTAAGAATTCGATGTTCATGTTAACTCCATATTGGAACGATGAATTAAGCTATTGGCATGAAGTCTTATCTTTTTCTACTAAAGGTCTAAACTTTGGGTATTATACTATTAACGAGATATTACCTAATTCTTTATCTTTTGGCAATCATGGTTTCGGAACCGTATCTGTTTATACGGCTTATGCCAAACTTTTTGGGTGGAATTATTACTCAATAGCTATTTCAAATAATGTTTTTATATCAATAGCATTTCTCTTGTTGATTTTAATCGTTAAACCTACAACAAAAACAACTCTCCTAATATCCTTATTTTATATCACTTACACACCTTTGATTTTATATTGTTCAACATCAATGTCTGAGTTAATGAATTTTGCAACTCTAATCGTGTATTTCTCATTATTATTTAGTTACATAAATTATGATTCAAAAAGAAGAAATATTATTCTTTTTATTCTGATTTTCTTTTGCATTTCCATTTCATTTATCCGCATAATTAATATTATCCTTTTTCTTCCAATAATTTTTTATTATAACAAAGACTTGAAATTTAACGGTAAAATGATTATTTTACTCACAGGTTGGATTATATTTTCTATTTTTTTGTTCCTGGTTAATTCACATTTTGTTTCTCCATATCCTTATTCATTCCTAAGTGAATTATTTTCAATTTCTACTATATTTGATTTTACAATATTCTTTCTAAAACATCTTTGTCTGAATATATTAAGGTTTTTTTATCCATTTCGAGATGATTTTATTCAGGTGTTACAGCGTTATTTAGTTTTTTCATTAATCATATGGTTTTTTATTAAATCAAGAGTTTTAAAATATAAGACTTCAAAAATTGATATGTTCTATTTTAGTGCATTTATACTGATTTTTCTTTCTTTACTTATAACTTTTACCGCCTATGATGTTTTTAATTGGCGTGATTACAGAGTCATTACGCCACTCATATTTGGTATTATTTTGTTTTTTATACTTTCAAATCGATTACAAATCATTAAAATATTTTTTTTAGTCAACTTATTCGGATTGATCATATTATTTTTATCTCCCAGAATACAGGTTGAATTTCTAACTAACAGTCATCGATATACACGACCAAAAAACAATGTGGCCTTGAATAAAATACAGTATTCTGAAAAAGCAATATCAAAATTTAAAAACACTCTTGTTATTGACAATTACGATGAAGATGTTTTTTTAAACACTCCTGCTGGGATAGGAATTACATTTTCTGATACAATTTCGGACAAGTTACAATCAAGATATATTTATACTCATACTCCCAGAGCACTAAAATCTTACCAACAAATTATTAAATCAAAGAATGGCATTTTGTATCAAAAGAAAATCTAATATAATTTAGTTGATTCTTTTATAATTTTTATTACCTATTACCCAATGGGCATTTAAATGTATTTTATGAATTTAAAATTGCAATTATTTTCATCCTAAAATATACGCGTAATATTACTAAATTGATTTACATTACAATAATAGCAGATAATTATATTCTAGTTAATTTGTTGCGTAGACAATCATTTATTGTTTCTTAATATTTTATATTACTATGATTTTATAATATATATTTATGTTTATTACTCAAAAAGCTCATAAGATTCTTTCGAATAAAAACATCTGGATTGCTCTAATAATATTTGGAGTAATATGCAAACTGATTTTATTACCAGTAAAAACAGGTGATTATATATATTTCATTGATCCCTGGATAGGATTTATTAAAACCCATGGATATTTTTCGTCATTAAAATTTGGATTTTATGACTATACTCCTTCCTACATTTACATCCTGATTGCAATCACTAAAATTGGGTTAAACCCTCTTTATTCGGTAAAAATAGTCTCCATCTTATTCGAATACCTGGCGGCTTTTTTTGTTGGAAAAGCTGCCTGTCAAAAATACCATGACAACCTCTTGATATGGATTTCACTTGCCATTATTCCAATAATCCCGTCTGTATTACTTAATAGCAGTTATTTATCACAATGTGATTCAATTTATGCTGCATTTGTAATGGGTAGTATTTACTTTATTTTGCAAAAGAAACAATTTCTCTCCATTTTGTTTTTAGCAATAGCTTTTGCATTTAAGATGCAAACTGTAATGATTTTACCCTTCTATTTTGTAATGATGCTGAGAGGAAATATCCGTTGGTACTATTTTTTATTGGTACCCTTAGTCTTTATTCTCAGCATTACCCCTGCCTGGTTATATGGACGATCCTTTACAGAACTCTTAAATGTGTACATATCACAAACAGATCGTTTCAGGTATCTCACACTCAATTTTCCGAACATCTATATCTGGATAAACAACGGATTGTACGAGCCCGTCAGAATGGGAGGGATAATTCTGACAATTATTCTTACATTATTTTCAGGCTTTTGGTTAAGTAAGAAGCGCTTGTTCTTTTCGTATGAAAGCTGGATTAAACTGGCCTTTCTAAGCTCAATTATTGTTCCTTACTTGCTTCCGGGCATGCATGAAAGATATATGTATTTAGGAGATTTGCTCGGACTACTTTATTGCTTAATACTTAGAAAGAATATACATCTTCCAATAGGCATCTGGATTGTATCATTTTATTCGTACATTCGTTGCTCAAGATTTAACGAAATACTACCAATGTCGCCAGCATTTCTTATTTATTCATTCGTAATTGTTTTTACTTCAATTGATTTTATCAAAAGTCTTAAAATTGAATCAAATGAAATTTGAAAGCCGGACTAATCTGATTTTTCAGTTCTTAATTGTGCTGACTTATACACTTCTTACAGTTATGTGTATAAATAACTGTTTTTTTTGGGATAACATTCAACAGATTTCCAAAGAAGCACATTGGTTTTATCTTACAAATTTCCACCAACTATTAATGCCTTCACAAAGTTCAGGTTCTGGAATTGTTGCAACAGGCTATCACCCTCCATTAATGGGAATTATGACAGCTGCTTTATGGAAGGTTTTCGGATATAAAATATGGGTTTCGCATATTTTTATATTTCTATGGGCACTTATACTGATATTCAACGTCTGGTGGATAATGAAACGATTGTTTCCTGATAAAGTTGTCGGTTGGGTGTTGCTTGTCACCTTATTGGAATCAACTCTTTTGAGTCAATTTTCTATTTCTTCACCAGATTTCATTTTATTCACCGCATTTATCCTGTCACTTCGAGCCGTTTTAGAAAATAAATCGTATCTGTTATCAATCGGTGTGTTTTTTCTTTGTTGTATTAATATGCGGGGAATATTTGTAGGAGGGATTCTACTGCTTACCCATTTTTATTTTATATATCTAAAAACTTCTGCAAAGCCCGATTTCCGCACAATTATTAAAATCATTCTCCCCTATTTGCCTACACTCATTCTCCTTGCAGCATATTTTACATATTATTTCAGCGTAAAAGGATGGTTTTTCTCCAATTCGGCAGAGAATATCCATTATTCATTACCAGGCGGAATAGGAAGGATTATTAAACACCTGGCAGAATTTGTCCTTCGTTCAGTTGAAAACGGACGTATCATAATTTGGATAATTGGAATTTATGTTGCTTATATATTAATAAGAAGAAAAACAAGATTAACACCTGAGTTTAAAACCCTGTTATTCTTTCTCTTACTTCTATCTGGGTTATATATGCTTTTTGTTTTTATTACCCAAATGCCTTTTTCAGCGAGGTATTTTATGCCTCAGTTCTTTTTGCTGACACTTCTTACATTTCTTGGACTCAACACCTTTTTAAACGATAAAAAGGTGAAAATTGCTCTATTTGTTGTACTGTGCTTTGAACTGACCGGTAACTTATGGATATATCCCGATAAGATAGCTAAATCGTGGGACTGTACACTTGCCCATTTGCCCTATTATAAAGTAAGAGAAGAATGCTTTAACTATATCGACCAACAGAAACTGGGGTATAATCAAATATCTGCAGGTTTCTGTTTATATGGCAACAGGGGCTTTGTAGAGCTTAAGAATGATGGAAAGATAGTTGGGACAAATAGCGATAACAAATATTTTATCTACTCAAATATTTCAAATGTAGAAGATTCATTTGCTGCTGACTTGAAGAATATACAACATTGGGTCCCTGTTAAGACATTTAAGGAGTGTCCTGTTTACATCACTATATACAGGAATATTTTGTTTAAAGAAAACGTAAAACAATGAAAACCAATAAATCCCTTATACAATTTATTAAGTTTGGAATTGTAGGCGTATCCAATACCCTGCTTACTGCTGGTGTTATTTGGATATTTCTTAAAGTATTTCTTTGTTCTGATTACCTTTCGAACTTAATCGGATACATCATTGGACTAATCAACAGCTTTATCTGGAATCGAAATTGGACTTTCGAAAGTAAAACAAAACTAAGTGTTACTGTTTTTAAATTTATAGTTACCTTTGCTATCTCCTATTTATTTCAATTAGCAAACCTGTATGTGTTGTTGCATTATTCGCACATCGATCCTTATCTATGTCAGTTACTTTCAATCGTGGTTTATACCTGTATCAATTTTGGACTAAACAAATACTACACTTTTAAAAATTAATGCCAAATGAATAAATCGCTTAGTGTTATTGTTCCTTGTTTTAACGAGGAGGAAGTAATAAATGAGACCTATAAAAGATTAAAGTCAGTACTGGCTAATTTAGAATATAAATCAGAAATTATCTTCATTAATGATGGTAGTACGGATGAAACTGAGCAAATTCTTTCAGATCTAACTAAGACTAATGATAACCTAAAAATCATTTCATTTTCAAGGAACTTCGGGCATCAAAGGGCTGTAACTGCAGGGTTGAATAATTGCAAATCGGATATGGCTGTAATTATTGATGCCGATCTGCAGGATCCTCCTGAAGTAATTCCTGATATGATTCAAACAATGATAGATTCGAATGCTCAGGTTGTGTATTGTGTAAGAAAATCAAGGAAGGGAGAAGGGATTTTTAAAAAGCTATCTGCAAAAGCGTTTTATCGGTTGCTTAATTTCTTTTCAGAAGTGAGGCTTCCTGTTGATACAGGTGATTTCAGGTTAATTGATAAAAGCATTATCCGTGAGTTCAACCAAATGCATGAGAAAGGGAAATACATTCGCGGATTGGTATCATGGATAGGATTTAAACAAGTCCCATATTATTATGAAAGAGAAGCACGCTTTGCTGGTGAAACCAAATATCCATTTTCAAAAATGTTGAAACTGGCAACTACCTCTTTGCTTTATTTTTCTACAAAACCATTGAAGCTGGCGACTGCATTAGGGTTCTTCTCAGTCATGTTTTCATTGATATTAGGGGTTTGGTCAGTTTTGGGCAAATTAATGGGATATACGCATGCCAGTTCAGGCTGGACGTCATTATTCGTATTGATTATATTCTTTGGTGGAGTTCAATTGCTAACCATAGGAATTATGGGTGCATATATTGGCAACTTATTTGATGAAATCAAAAACAGGCCGGAATATATTATAGAGAAAAAAGTAAATTTTGAGACAAAAGAAGATGGAAAACCAGTATAATCGTATAAAATCAGATCTTTATTTCCATTCACAGCCCGATAACCTGAACTGTGCACAAGCTGTACTGAAAGGTTTTCAAAAAGAATTTAACATTACAGATCAGGAGATTGAGGAATACAGAGCCTGGGGTGGTGGAAGAGCAAAAGATGGAATTTGTGGAGCATTGTTCTCGGCAGATATGTTGCTTAGAAAAATCGGTAAACCAGGAATTACAGAGGAATTCAAAGCAATAGTTGGTAACGTCCACTGCAGCGAAATCAAGAAAGCAAAATTTTCTTGTATAGATTGTGTACGGATAGCAGATGAACTTATGGTAAAAAAAATAAAGTAGAGCATATTGCTCTACTTTTTATTTATCAGGTTCATAAATTCTTCACGAGTTTTCGCTTGTTCAAAAACACCGGTAAAATCAGAGGTTGTTGTAATTGAATGTTGTTTTTGTACTCCACGCATTTGCATACATAAGTGTTGTGCCTCAATGATAACCATAACTCCCATTGGATTTAATGTTTTTTGGATACATTCTTTTATCTGAGTGGTCATACGTTCCTGAACCTGCATTCTGCGGGCATACACTTCCACAATCCGTGCTATTTTACTCAAACCCGTAATCTGTTTATTTGGTATATAAGCAATATGTGCCTTACCGAAAAAGGGAAGCATGTGGTGTTCACACATTGAATAAAAATCAATATCCTTGACAATTACCATTTGACGATAATTTTCGGTAAACATAGCCGATTTAATTATTTCTTCCGGACTTTGTTCATATCCCTGCATCAGGAACTGCAAGGCACGTGCTACACGCTCAGGTGTTTTCAGCAAACCTTCACGATTAACATCTTCACCTAAAAGTTGAATAATCTGTTTGTAATGTTCCGCAATTTGTTCCGTTTTTACAATGTCAAAAGGAACGGGTTGGTTGATATTAAAATCCATCATGTATTTATTTAGAAACTGAAATGATTATTTGTTCACGGACAATATAAATTTCGCTTCTCATACTCGGAAAAGCTTCAATTAGTTTAGTCCTGAATTGTTGGGCCTGGTACTGTGAAGTGAAATCACCAACTCTTACTTTCCAGAAAGGAGAAGAATAATTCACATAAACTGTCTGATCAGGAAAAGTTTCCCGTATTTGCCTTTCAATTTTAAAGGCTTCATTTTTTGCAGTCCGTTGTACATTACTCGAGAAAACCTGTACACGATATCCAGAAGTTATCTGGTCCTGAGAGCTATTCGGATGTTTTTTATTCGCCAACAATGGTTCAATTCGCTTGTCCTGATGAATTTTCACTGTAGCATGAGTTGTCGAATCTGCTGTTGTAAGTGCTTCGAAAATATTATTTCTTTTCGAATCCGTATTTTGTTGAGCACGTAAAAAACCTGCAATAAGCAGGAGAGCTACAAAAAACGTAAAATCTTTTCTTTTCATTACTCCGATTTTTTTAGGGTGCAAAGTTATACAAATGTTGCGGTTTTTCAGACAAGTAATACCAATTTGTTGCTTATTTGTTTTGTAAAAACCTAATAATCAATTTTTATGGCAAGATTTAATTACTAACTATTTATTATTAATTACTTAATGCTTATCTTTGTTTTAGTTTTTATACTTATCATGACAAAAACCAAATCAGCCATTATTGTAGCCGGTGGAAAAGGTATGCGAATGCAATCAGACATTCCCAAACAATTCATCGAATTACAAGGGAAACCCATATTAATGTACACACTCGAAGCTTTTTATCAATACGATGCTTCAATTCAACTTATACTGGTACTTCCATCGACTCAAATAATCATTTGGAAGGAACTCTGTAAAAGGCACACCTTCAACCTGTCACATCAAATTGTATCAGGCGGACAAACCCGATATAACTCAGTTCAAAACGGACTAGAGCTAGTTCAACATTCCGGGTTGGTAGCTGTACATGATGGTGTCCGTCCGTTTGTAAGTATAGTGACAATAGGACGGTGCTTCGATGAAGCAGAAAAACATGGGGCAGCCATACCAGTAATTGATTTAGTGGATAGTATACGGCAAGTAACTGAAACAGGAAGCCAATCAGTGGACAGGGCTATATACAAATTAGTTCAGACTCCGCAGGTTTTCAATAGTGAAATGCTGAAAAGAGCCTATAAGCAGGACTACTCTTCACGCTTTACCGACGATGCCTCGGTGTTAGAAGCCTCCGGGGAAGTAATAAAACTGGTAGAAGGAAATCGAGAGAATATCAAAATTACTACGGGTTTTGATTTAATACTGGCCGAAGTATTGCTTAAATCAAATCCTATGTATAAGTAGTAATTCTATGGATTCCAACACGATCAATAAACAATGGCTTGATACTTTACGTGCAATGGCAATGCTGGGGGTAATTATTATCCATGTTTCAAGCCCGCTGGTAAAAATGGCATATGGTAAAAACATGTCCTACTGGTGGATCGGGAATGTGACAGACAGTGCTGTCAGATTTGCAGTCCCTTTATTTTTAATGCTTAGCGGGGCTACATTGTTAGTCAAAGAATACAAACTGGTTGATTTTTACAAAAGAAGGTTTTTACGGGTATTGGTTCCATTCCTTTTTTGGATGATTGTTTACTGGATATATCGTTGGTTGATACTACTACCAAAAGAACAACCCAAAGAATTACAATCAATTCTGCAATGGGCAATAAATTTATTTTTAAAAGAAGGCATTTCAAAGCATTTTTGGTATATTTACATGATTGTATTTATTTACCTCTTTGTACCTTTTATGGGAAAAGGGTTACGTAAATTAAGTAACAACGTAATTTTGTACCTGTTGGCAGGATGGGTTATATTGACTTTTGTTCTTAAGTCAATGCCACTTAATATATACAATTGGTCGGGTGAATATTTCAGTAAACTGCTGGGGTATTTTTTATACTCAGGTTATCTGGTATTGGGTTATTACCTTAGTAGACTTACAGTCAGCTCAATCAAAATAAGATATTTTGCTTCAGTAGTTTTTTTAATTAGTGTTTTGTTAGCAGCAGTTTCAACGTACTATTTCAGCAGAACTGCACACAAGCTTGACCTGACGATGTACGGTTATTTATCGATTAATACAATGATTCAATCTATTGCAATTTATCTGATATTTAAAGATATAGAAATTAAGAACAAGCATTTATCTGTTATTCAGCACACTATCAGCGATTACAGTTATGGGATATATCTGGTTCATATTCTGGTTATCGGGATATTCTTTAATAACGGCATTTTTTGGACAATGGCACATCCGTTGGTTTCATTGCCCCTGATAACGGGAATGACATTAATTACCTCCTATTGTATTATTTATATCCTGAGAAAAATACCTTTTGGCAACTACATATCGGGCTAAATTACTATGGATTTACTAGCAGACATAAAATATTTACCCGGTGTAGGTCCTAAAAGAGCTGATCTGCTCAGTAAAGAACTTGGCATTCATAATGTCGAGGATTTATTGCGTCATTATCCGTACAAGTATGTAGACAGAAGCAGGTTTTATTACTTGCACGAAATTTCAGAAGACATGCCTTTTGTTCAGGTAAAAGGTCAGATTATCCGATTCGAAAAAGTAGGTGAAGGACACAATCAACGGCTAACAGCCATTTTTACCGATGGCCATGAAACAATAGAATTAGTATGGTTTAAAGGTGTAAAGTATATAATTGATAAATACCACACTAAAATTGAATACGTCATTTTTGGAAAACCTACTGCCTTTAATGGACGGTTTAATATTGTTCATCCGGAGATTGAACTTGTTTCTCAATTACCTCCTCCCGAACAAATGGGGTTACAGCCTTTTTACAATACTTCCGAGAAGATGAAAAGTAGTTTTCTGAATTCAAAAACCATTCAGAAAATTATATTCCCTTTTGTCCAGGGAATAAAAACAGGCATTCCCGAAACCCTTCCTGCTTATTTATTGAAGAAATTCGGATTATTAAATCTTACTGATTCATTGGTAAATATTCATTTTCCTAAAAATGCCGATGCCCTCAACAAAGCACGTCAACGTCTAAAATTTGAGGAATTGTTTTATATACAGTTAAGCATTCTTCAACAAACCAAGTGGCGTGACCAGCATTACAAAGGTTTTGTTTTTGGTCAGATAGGTCATAATTTCAATACTTTTTTCAGCAAACATTTACCTTTTGAATTAACAAATGCTCAAAAAAGGGTGTTACGTGAGATACGGATTGATGTAGCTTCCGGCAAGCAAATGAATAGGTTGCTGCAGGGTGATGTTGGTAGCGGGAAAACGTTGGTAGCGCTCATGGTCATGTTAATGGCTGTCGACAATGGTTTTCAGGCATGCATAATGGCTCCTACAGAGATTTTAGCAAACCAGCATTTTGTAAGTCTTACTGAGTTTCTGGGTGATTTGGGTGTAACAGTTGCATTGCTCACCGGCTCTACCCGTCCTAAAGATCGTGTGATCCTGCATGAGAAGCTCCGCAGCGGTGAGTTGAATATACTTATCGGGACACATGCTTTGATAGAAGATGTCGTTCAGTTTGCCAACCTGGGTATGGTAGTTATAGACGAACAACATCGTTTTGGTGTAGAACAGCGGTCTAAACTTTGGAAAAAAAGTGCGCTGCTTCCACACGTTTTAGTTATGACAGCTACCCCTATACCACGAACCCTGGCAATGACGGTTTATGGTGATCTGAGCATATCGGTAATTGATGAACTTCCTCCCGGACGTAAGCCAATTCAAACCTACCATTATTATGAAACCAAACGGCAGGCATTAAACGGATTTATTGCAAAACAAGTTGAGGCAGGGAGGCAAATTTATATTGTTTATCCTCTCATTCAGGAATCTGAGAAAGTTGATTTACAGAATTTGGAATCAGGATATGTTTATATTTCGGAGACATTCCCAAAGTATAAAGTTAGTATGGTTCACGGGAAAATGAAGGCAAAAGAGAAAGAGAATGAAATGCAGAAATTCGTAAGAGGTGAAACCCAGATAATGGTTGCAACTACTGTTATTGAAGTCGGTGTAAATGTGCCAAATGCTTCGGTAATGGTCATTGAGAGTGCCCAGCGGTTCGGGTTATCGCAGTTGCATCAACTCCGTGGAAGAGTGGGACGTGGTGCAGAACAGTCGTTTTGCATTCTACTCACCGGATACAAGTTAGCTGCAGAAACCCGGAAACGAATGGAAATTATGGTAAGGACCAACGATGGGTTTGAAATCTCCGAAGCCGATTTAAAGTTACGTGGACCCGGTGATATGGAAGGAACTCAACAAAGCGGATTGCCTTTCGATCTCAAGATTGCTAATTTAGCCCAGGATGGCAAGATGCTGGAAATAGCCCGTAATATTGCTATGGAAATTCTTGATAAAGATCCACAACTCCTCGAAAATGAGAATAAGGTTATGGCAAATCAATTAAAAAAAATGAAAACGAATACCTTAAATTGGGGTTCAATTAGTTAATAATATAGAACTTTCTTTGAATACAATTCTCTTTTTTTTAATTTTGGAGAGCATTACAGATTCAATGTACTTTAATTCCCCTAAAAATATGGAAAAAACACTTGTAATTATTAAACCCGGCACAATACAAAGAGGGTTGATTGGTGAAGTGATTAAACGTTTCGAACGAAAAGGGCTGCAATTGTGTGGAATGAAAATGATGCAACTCAATGATGAAATTCTTGCTGATCATTATGCTCACCTGGTACAACGTCCTTACTTTAAACGAATAAAAGATTCCATGATGATTACCCCGGTAATAGTTTGTTGCTGGAAAGGGTTGGATGCCGTCCATATTGTTCACGAGATGGCGGGTAAAACAAATGGACGTGAAGCAGCATTCGGAACAATCAGGGGTGACTTTAGCATGAGTATTCAGGAAAATATCATTCACACCTCCGACACAGTTGAAAATGCTAACGATGAGCTGGTGCGTTTTTTTAATGACAATGAAATCTTTGAGTTCAATCATGCAGGATTGAACTATCTGTATGCGAATGATGAAATTTAACGGTTGATTCCTTTCTGCTTTGATTTATAAATTTTTGCATACCTGAGTGTGCATCCCTAAAAGTATTCTATGCCTTCTTATCTCAAACAATACCTTACAATATTTACTTTTTTGCTCCCATCTTTAGGATGTCTTTCTCAGCAAAACAATTTATCCATCTTTCCGAAAAGAGATACTGTAAACGTGTATCGTGAAATGTTGAACGATAATTCGGATGACTTAATGGAGAATCACCCTGCTGAGGATATCTATAATAATATCTGGACCAGTGACCATGTCAATCCGTATAAAGTTCCTATTGAAAGTATGCCCGATTCAGTCCGGATCGATTGTTCCAATTTTTTTGTTCCGGTTCGTGGACAAATAACTTCTGAATTTGGTCCTCGTCGATTCAGGTTTCACTATGGGGTTGACCTTCGGTTGAAAGTTGGTGATTCTGTTCGCAGTGCATTCTCCGGGAAAATACGTATCATCGATTATGAGGCTCGTGGGTATGGAAATTATATTGTCATCCGTCATAATAATGGCCTTGAAACGGTATACGGACATCTTTCGGCAGTATTAGTTGCTATGAACCAGAATGTGAGAGCCGGACAACTTATAGCTTTTGGAGGAAATACAGGTCATTCAACAGGTCCACATCTTCATTTCGAGACCCGTTATATTGGGAATGCATTAAATCCGACACACCTGATTGATTTCTCCACCGGGCGTGTTCGGGATAGGTCCTTTCTGATAACGAAAAAGAAATCCTTCTATTATCAACATGAAGCTCATGCCACTCAGCAGGCGAAATACTATATAGTACGTAAACATGATGTATTAGGACGAATTGCAGCCCGTAATGGTACAAATATACGGTCGTTATGTAAATTAAACGGTATTAAGCCTAAGACACATTTAAAGCCTGGCCAACGATTAAGAATCAGATAATTAAGCTTTACTGTAATCGACCTAAAAAATAAGAGAAGCCGCTTTCAACTAAATGAAAGCGGCTTCTTTTATGCAAATTACGTATGTAAATTAATAGCGGTAATGTTCAGGTTTATATGGTCCATTAGGATCAACTCCAATATAAGCTGCCTGCTCAGGAGTCAGTACAGTAAGTTTTACACCCAATTGCTCCAGGTGTAACCGTGCTACTTCTTCATCCAGGTATTTTGGTAAACGATATACATCCACAGCATAATCTTTCGTAAACAATTCAATTTGTGCCAATGTTTGGTTGGTGAATGAATTGCTCATCACAAATGAAGGGTGACCGGTGGCACAACCCAGATTCACTAAACGTCCATCAGCAAGCAATAAAATGCTGTGACCATCAGGGAAAATGTATTTATCAACCTGAGGTTTGATATTTACCAGTTTAATTCCCGGGTATTTCTTTAGTTTTTCAACCTGTATTTCATTATCGAAATGGCCGATATTGCAAATGATAGCTCCATCTTTCATTTTTGCTATATGTTCGATACGAATGATATCTTTGTTTCCGGTCGTTGTAACATATAAATTTCCTTCAACTAACGCTTCCTCAATAGTGGTTACTTTAAATCCTTCCATCGAGGCCTGTAACGCACAGATAGGGTCAATTTCAGTCACAATCACACGGGCACCATAAGCTAACATGGATTTCGCACAACCCTTTCCAACATCTCCGTATCCGCAAACAACTACTACCTTTCCGGCCAACATAATGTCAGTGGCACGCTTGATTCCATCTGCCAATGATTCACGACAACCGTATAAATTATCAAATTTTGATTTAGTTACCGAGTCATTTACATTGAATGCAGGGAACAACAAAGACCCTTCTTCCAACATTTGGTATAAACGGTGAACCCCGGTTGTGGTTTCTTCCGAAACACCACGGATCTCAGGAATCATACGCGACCAAATGGTGCTGTCTTCCTTCAATACATTTTTCAAAATAGCATACAACAACCGTTCATCTTCTCCGCCGGCTTCTTTATCCAGAACAGTACTATCTTTCTCAGCTGCACCACCAACGTGAATCATCATGGTAGCATCTCCACCATCATCTACAATCACATTAGGACCTTTGTGGCCTTCGAAAGTCAATGCCTGAAGTGTACACCACCAGTATTCTTCCAATGTTTCACCCTTCCAGGCAAACACAGGAACTCCTGTAGCAGCAATAGCAGCTGCCGCATGATCCTGAGTTGAATAAATATTACAACTGCACCAGCGCACATCGGCTCCAAGTTCAACAAGGGTTTCAATAAGTACGGCTGTTTGAATGGTCATGTGAAGCGAACCCATAATGCGGGCACCTTTCAATGGCTTTTGCTGACCGTATTTTGTCCTTAATGACATCAATCCCGGCATTTCCTTTTCAGCAAGTTCCAGTTCTTTCCGGCCAAAGTCAGCAAGTGACATGTCCGCTACTTTGTACGGTAACGTACTAAATAATTCTGTTGTATTCATATCGTATTTTGAGTTATTTGTATTTCTTTTTTTAGTTATGATAACGGGAGCGCAAAGGTACAATTTTCCAGTGGAAATTTATATCTTTGTAGACAATAATTATTTAACCATGCGGTAGATGCCTCATTCAGGAGTGCATTAGTTTAAATTAAAAGCCGGTTATTCCGGAAGCAACACTTAACTCTCTTTTTAAAAAACAGCAATGGAAAAACTTAACATTTTATGGACGACTGACAATAAAGATACTTTCTTCAACATGTTATCCATGTATACGATCAACTCCATAAAAAATAACTGGTGGAATGAGGTCAATGTCATTATCTGGGGAGCTTCTGCAAAGCTTGTAGGGCATGACAAACAAGTCCAGACAGAAGTCATGGAAATGATGGCAGGTGGGGTTCATGTAGAAGCATGTAAAGCTTGCAGTGATAACCTGGGAGTTACTGAAAAACTTATTCAGATGGGAATACAAGTAAAGTATATGGGTAGCCCTATGACCGATTATCTCAAATCGAACGATAAATTCATCACAATCTGATTTATCCTATCATGTTTGTCGATATCCATACCCATTCAGTTCTTCCTACAAGCGATCCTGGAATACGAAACCTGACTTTCCCCATGGCCCGGAAAATCTTTGCTTTGGATGAAAAAGGGATGTTTTCTGCCGGTTTTCACCCCTGGTATGCCGATTCTTTTTCACCGGAACTGATGGAGGAACTGACAACATGGACATCTGATAAGAGGTTTATAGCCATTGGCGAGTGCGGACTCGACAAAAACAGCAAGACTCCCTTTGAAATACAGATATCTGTTTTTGGACAACAAATCATGCTCTCTGAAAAAGCACAAAAGCCAATGATCATTCACTGTGTGGGTAGTTTTAATGAATTATTTGCATTGAAAAAGAAGATAAACCCTCACCAATTGTGGATTATCCATGGCTTCAGGGGTAAACCTCAACTGGCCACTCAAACATTAAATGCAGGTTGTGCGATATCCTTTGGTGAGCATTTCAATCCTGAAAGTGTCCGCCTCACTCCTATCGATCGTTTATTTATTGAAACGGATGAAAGTAATATGCCGGTATCGGATATTTATCAAACCATTTCGAAAATAAAAAATTGCACAGTCGAAGCATTAAATGCCGGCGAAAACTTAATTACACCCCTAACGCAATATTTTAAACCTTTTTGAATCAAATTCCCGATTCTTCCATTTTATCAAACTCTTCCCTTTTTGTTTTACCTGATATTTTATGGAAACTTTCTACATGTTCTTTTTAAAAATCAATAAAATCAGATTTTTTATTTACAGCGTCCTTTTTAAAGAAAATAACCCTTTAAGATGCTGATCGACGATTCCGAACTGTTGGCATTCACAGTTTCTATAGCCATTGGCATATCGGATTATAATCCCCGGACGGCTATCGTCATGATTATATGCCCATTCTAACGAAACCTAAGATATACTCGTCTTTTGTATAATGAGGAATCGGTGAAACTTTGTTGGGGGTTTGTTGGGGGTTCAGAGAGGTTTACCCCTCCTAACCCCCTCGCAACCCCCTCGCAACCCCCTCGCAACCCCCTCTGAACAGCGGACAGATAACGGAGAAATAAAGAAGTGAAATCGTTGTTTTGAGGAGTCCGAAATCCGAATTAGTGTATGCACGTATAAAATAATTAAGCTATGAATAAGAAAAAATATTATTTCGGCTACTTATCAATAAAAGTAATTGTCATTCAGAAATCTAAATTTAAAAAAAGGAATAAAACTTACTATATAATAAATACATCCGAATTGACTGTTAAAAGTATAATCGTTTTTCTATATTAATTTTAAAGCAAGTCAGCACGATACGTTTTTTTTGTATCTTTGTCATCCGTATAAAATTTAACATTGAAATGAAAAAAATAATTCTCACCTTCCTGTTTTTTGCCCTAACTCCTGTTCTTTTTGCACAAGGGTTCTCGTCATTGCAACAACGCAAACTGACAAATGCATTAACTGCCATATCCAATTTGTATGTTGACAGCATTAATGATAAGAAGCTTGTTGAAAGTGCCCTGGAAGGAATATTGAAAGAATTGGACCCACACTCGCTGTATATTCCAAAAGAAGAAGTTGAACGTGTGAATGAGCCGCTCGAAGGCAGCTTCGAAGGAGTAGGTATTCAGTTCCAGATGCTGGAAGATACGCTACTGGTGATACAGACCATATCGGGCTGTCCCGCCGAAAAAGTAGGTGTATTACCGGGCGATCGGATTATCTATATTAACAATGATTTAGTGGCCGGGGTGAAAATGCAAAGTTCAGATATCTTCAAACGCTTACGTGGACAAAAGGGGACCGAAGTAACTGTAAAAATATTGCGTGATGGAAAGAAAGAATTAATAGAATTCAAGATTATCCGCGATAAAATTCCGCTATACAGCGTGGATGCCAGTTATATGATTGGCAAAGATATCGGGTATATCAAGATAAATAACTTTGGAAGTACAACTGTTCAGGAATTTGAGAAGGCTTTTAACACACTGCGTGGAAAAGGTATGAAACAGCTTATCCTGAGCTTGCAGGGAAATGGCGGTGGCTATTTAAACGCTGCCATTCAACTCGCAGACGAATTTCTGACAACGAATAAACTGATCGTCTACACCCAGGGATTAAATCAACCAAAGACAATTGCCGAATCAACAATTACCGGAAATTTTGAAAAAGGAAAATTAATCGTATTGGTGGATGAATTTTCTGCCTCTGCAAGCGAAATTGTTTCGGGAGCATTGCAGGATTGGGACAGGGCAATCATTATTGGCCGTCGTACGTTTGGAAAAGGATTAGTTCAACGCCAATACCCATTGATCGATGGTTCAATGTTACGACTTACCGTAGCCCGTTACTATACACCTACGGGACGTTGTATACAGAAATCGTACAAAGGCGGGTACGACAAATATGAGATGGATTTGTCTAATCGCTTTAAGAAAGGTGAATTCATGCATGCCGACAGCATACATTTCCCTGATTCATTACGTTATCAGACCCTGAACCTGAAACGTACCGTTTATGGTGGTGGTGGCATCATGCCTGATATCTTTGTTCCGCTTGATACAACACGATACACAGACTTCCATCGCAAGATTGTTGCAAAAGGAGTGGTAAATAAAGTGTGTGTTCAATATATTGATAAAAACCGTGCAGAGTTAAAGAAAAAATATACTTCATTCGACAAATTTAAGAAGGAATATGAAGTTGATGATGCATTTCTGAATCAATTGATCATTGAGGTAGGAAAAGAAAAGATAAAAATTGATTCTGCTCAGTATGCCCTATCGAAACCTCTTATTAAGCTTCAATTGAAGGCCTTGGTTGCCCGCGATTTATGGGAGATGAACGAGTACTACCAGATCATGGATGCCGATAACGAATCGTTGCAGAAAGCCGTTGAGATTCTTCAAACTCCGGGATCATATGAGAAGATACTCAAATAGTCCTGAAGGGTTTTATATTTGAAAAGTAATGTGTAAAGAGTAACGGGAATTTCATTCCTTGGTTACTCTTTACTTTATTTGGCTCATTATCAATTTAATTATCTTTTATTACTTCATAAGAAATCACATATCTCACTAACATGATATTAAATTACTTATTTACAAACTGGATTGAATTGGTTGGTGCTATTCTCAGTTTAATTTACCTGTATCTTTCCATAAAACAGAAAATAAGCCTGTGGGTATTTGGTTTTCTGTCATCAGCATTTTATATTGTAGTCTTCTTCCAGACTAAATTTTATGCAGATATGAGCCTACAGTTCTATTACCTTGCAATCAGCGTGTACGGATGGTTTGTCTGGACACATGCCGAACCTGAGACTGGGCATGAACTCCCTGCTACAAAGATTTCACGCCAGTTAATACTTCAACTTCTTGTTTCTTCGATTATCATTTACGTAATCTATTATATCATACTTGCCAGATTCACCGATTCCACCATTCCCAAGGCTGATTCACTGGTTGGAATGCTCAGTGTGATCGGAACCTGGATGCTGGCACGTAAGCTGATTGAAAACTGGCTGGTTTGGATAGTGGCAGATGGCATTGCGACAGGGCTATTCTTTTACAAAGGTTTATATCCCACTGCCATATTGTTTATTATCTATACAGTGATGGCTGTTGTTGGCTACTGGCAGTGGCAGAAAGATATTAAAACAATGCAAACCTGAGTGTATTTCACATAACGACAAACTTAGTTAACATTTCTTGTTCGTACAATGAATATCATTAGGATGTTGAATTTTCAGGAACACTTATTACAATTACTTCTTATGCACAAACCTGTATCAATCAAAAGCTATAACAATACTATGATAATAAAAAAGGAGAAGTTATATAACTTCTCCTTTTTTATTATCGTCACGTTTATCATCTTAAAAAACTTAATGCATTTTACTTCTAAAGGAAGAGAACTTGTTATGTTACCGGAATCTTTGATTCAAAAGAGATACATACTACAAAGAATCTATTTTTCTAATTGCTTTTACCGTTTCTAAGTAAAGAACAAATCAACAATATCTTCACGCTGTATATTGATTTTAGCCTTTATAATACATACAAACCATGAAACTCAAAATGGGTACTTTATTAATTGTAATCCCTTATGTTATTTCATATGTTTTAATATCAATGTATAAACTGAATAGCTTTTGAATAAACCCCCAAACGCCATATTACAAAGCATTAGCACCAGAAAAGTTCAATATATTGAGAATTACATTATTTGATTTCAAGAACACTGTTGAATATTATTTTATGTTTCTTCACATTTAAACAAATATACTAATTCCAAATTTGTAAAATACATAATTAAGGTAGTCAATTAAACATATGATTAGTAATAACCATACAATCATCCATTTAAGAATTTTTATTAGAAATATATTGTTAATATAAAATCGATATTCTTGAGTTTTATCAAATTGTTTATGACATTTTTCAATGTAAACATCAAAACAAGCGATAAATTAGAGTTAATATTTCGTAATATTGCCCATATTAAGTTCTATTCTGCCGGTTTAATTATAAGAATTTATAAATTAATTCTGAGTAGAAATTCAATTTAAGTCTAGAAATTAATAATTTAATCAATTATATAAAAAAACCAATTAAAACACAACTATTTTTTACTACAATCAAAATATTTTTCAAAGCAGGAATAATATTTAAAGCACTTTTACGTTAAACGTTTTAATTCAGTCCTTTATTAAATTTTAAGTGAAAGGATCCACTTATTTGAATTTCTACAACTGTTTAACCGTAATCATATTTTCAAAAACAACACTGTATTTTTTGCTTCATGCAATAGTATCTTTTGCTACATGCATATATTAATTGCTACACAACATCAAATGAATGGATATTAAATAGTTATACATATCTTTGTTATGTAGTAATCAAGAAATAAATCAGAAAATGTTTCTTTATTTGAGACAGCTTTCCAGTATGAATTAAATAATAAATTTATATACACTCATAAACATGTAAATTTATAAACATATAATACTATTCAGCATTAATAAATAGAAAGCCATCAAAATATCATTTAAATAATATAAAACAAGAACAAACAACAACAGTTGTTTATCACGATTTTAATACATTTTATATATCTATATTTATCCTTCACAAAATATCCGAATGAAAGAACTAAAAATAATCAAGAAACAAATTCTATTAAGTATAATATTTACAGTTATATTCCAATGCTTTTCCTTTGGTCAGGGATCTTCCTATAGCGGACCATACACAGCTTCAGCACCTATTGTAAAAAACGGTGTAAGCAATATCACTATCAGCGGATTACAAATTTCAAATGCATCAGGCCCTTGTATTACTTTAATTAATTGTTCTAACATCACTATCCAGAATTGTAAATTAGGTCCATCAACCAGTAATGCAGTTGACTTAAACAATTGCACGAACATTACAGTTACGAATTGTTCAATGGCAAATATAGCAAGCGGACTTCATGCATACATGGGCAGTGGAATAAAATTCATATATAACGATATACAAAATGTGGTAGGTCCATACCCACGTGGACAAATGGCACAATTTGATCATGTTTCAGGGACAGGTAATCGTATAAATTTCAATTCATGTGATAATATATCAGGTCAAAGTAATCCGGAAGATCTAATAAATATATACATGTCAAATGGAACTGCGAATGATCCTATTCAAGCTTGTGGAAATTGGTTGAGAGGTGGTGGCCCTTCATTAACAGGAGGTGGAATGTTGGTAGGTGACAACGGAGGCACATATCAACTCGTTGAAAATAATGTTTGTGTAAATACCGGACATGAAGGAATTCAGATCGCAGGTGGTCATGATATTACTGTTCGGAATAACAAAGTTTACTCACAACAAACAACTGTAAGTGCGATCGGTGTTGTGGTTGCAAAAGAGCCTACTGCACCTTGCACTGTTGAAAACAATCAAATTAATTGGATAAATAGCCAGGGAGTACAAAAAAACCTGTATAATGCAGGAGCTGCCTCAGTTATTACGGGATGGAGTACAAACACCAATAATACAAGTTTAAATTCGTCTATTCTCCCTGTTAAAATTATTGGAAGAACTCTAAAAGATACTATTCCAACCAAGCCAGATACTATTATAACCAAGCCAGATACTATTCCAACTACAAAACCGGTTGTAGTCAATTTGAAGATCTATCCGAATCCAGTGTATAGTAGTTCCTTTATTGTAACAGCTCCTACTCCAAATATTGATAAATTAGTCATTTACAATTCAGAAGGACTAAAAATGATTGAAACTTCAATTAATAAAAGTAAAACTGTAATTGATACCAGCATACTGGCAATGGGAGTTTATCATGTAAAAATACTCGAGAATGAAAAGATACTTGAGGAACGAAAAATAACAATAGTGAAAAATTAAAGTCTCGTATCAAAATTTCATTCTACATTACATGTTATATCTTAGAAATTTGCAACACACCTTCAAAACCTGACAACCTTTCAACTTAATTTTTAAAATCAATTATCTATTGTAAAGGTAATATCTGGATATCCGGATCCTAAAACAGCCTTTTTAGAACAATTGTTTTAAAATGCATTCCACATTTGTGCTGGAATGCCCTATAAACCTTTTCCAAAAAACAAGTACAAAACAACATTAAATTGCTTTGCATTTAGAGTCTTTTGCGCTTTAAATTCAAATTACACAAAGAAGTCTCGGTATCATTTACAGCGATTTAACAAATCGACTATAAATGATATCACAGACCTCCATTACCTCCTTCACCGAAAACTACAATCCTTCAAAACAGGCATTAAATCATTACTTAAATGAATTTCCTAGCTAACTCACACCTTTTCAAATCTTTACCACGTGCACTCCTCAATGGTAATATCTGATTCAGAACACTGCATAGATTTCATGAAATTTCTGCACTAAAAATATCTTAATACATAATTATCAAAATCTTTATGAAGAAATAAATCAATAAGATTTTAAACAAATACATAAAAAATAAAATGAAAACAATAAACAAACAGATATTACTAAGTTTAATATTTATAGTTATATTCCATTGTTTTTCTTATAGCCAGGGATCAACATATGGTGGAACTTATGTAACATCAGCGCCTATTGTAAAAACTGGCGTAAGCAACATCACTATCAGTGGATTACAAATCTCGAATACAACCGGTTGCTGTATTACTTTAGTCAATTGTTCTAACATCACTATCCAGAATTGTAAATTAGGGCCATCATCAGGAATTGCGGTTGACTTAAACAATTGCACGAACATTACAGTTACGAATTGTTCAATGGCAAATATTGCAAGTGGTCTTCATGCATACATGGGCAGTGGGATAAAATTCATTTATAATGATATTCAAAATGTGGTAGGCCCTTACCCTCGTGGACAAATGGCACAGTTTGATAATGTTTCAGGTACAGGTAATCGTATAAATTATAATTCGTGTGAGAATATTTCAGGTCAAAGTAATCCGGAAGATCTCATAAATATTTACATGTCAAATGGGACTGTAAATGATCCTATACAAGCTTGCGGAAATTGGTTGAGAGGTGGTGGCCCTTCATTAACAGGAGGTGGAATGCTGGTTGGTGACAACGGAGGTACATATCAACTCGTTGAAAATAACATTTGTGTAAATACCGGGCATGAAGGGATTCAAATAGCTGGAGGTCATTGTATAACAGTCAGGAATAACAAGGTTTACTCACAACAAACAACAGTAAGTGGGGTTGGAGTAGTAGTTGCCATGGAACCAATTGCACCATGTTCAGTTCAAAATAATCAAATTAACTGGACACGTGCCGATGGATTAGTAAAGAACCTGTACAACGCATCAGCATCCGGAGTTGTTTCTGACTGGGGTACAAATACGTATGATCAAACTTTAAACTCATCTATTCTTCCTGTAAAGATTATCGGGAGAGCTAATGCTGTAACAACCGGAACTGTTTCAGCACCTTCAATAAGCGAGATTAAAGTATATCCAAACCCGGCATCAGATCATATTACAATCGAGTCATCCGAGGACGTAACTATTGGTTCAATTTCAATTTACAATATTAAAGGACAAAAGGTAATTGAACAATCGATAAAAGCAGGAAATATTGATATAGATACTCATAATTTTGCAAAGGGAATTTATATTATGAAAATATCAAGTAATAATCAACAAATTGAAGAACGAAAATTAATAATTGGGACTAAATAACACACAGTTCAAAGTCATTTGAACATATATAGATCAGATTACAACTCAGATTTTTTTATAAATTTTGTATGTATACCTCTTATAAATATCTTCTATCCTTCCAACTTCACATTTCCTTATATTCCAAATCCAATTGATTATTTAATAGCCATTACAGTTACATTTTAGTTACTAGTAAGTACACCTGGTGAAAAGCGAAAATTGAATGTTCATCTGTTCATCTGAGAAAAAGCTACATGAAACCTTTTTTCAGGTACTTATATAGATAATCGAGGAAATCTTGAATATAATTATTATCTGAATATTAGTAGACACTATAGATATATTTATGCCTGATTTTAAATTTTGCTCATAAAACATTTACATTAACATCTAACTTAATTAACTTCCACTTCTATGTCACAACATTTCTTTTAATAACCAATAATCATTAAATCGTTGATCGAATTATACTTAAAAATAAATCAAGAAAGTTTTTGCATACTAATATTGAAATTATTAGTATAGGGATTTCAAATATTAAATTTCTCCAATTTCTTATCACAAGATAAATTAGAGATATAATAAAAAAGACTGTATCATTTTATAGATACAGTCTTTTTATATAAATTAATAATGATCTCAACTTGAAATTATCTAAACTTGTTTTTCATTTACCGACTCTTTTTCAATTATATAATTAATGGGTTTAGTATGCATTTTTATAAGCATTAGAACCCATTACTGTCATTAATACAATTTTTATATCCCACAAAAACGTCCAGTTATCGAGATATTTCATGTCATATTCAACTCGCTTTTGCATCTTCCACAATTCATCTGTTTCTCCCCTGTATCCATTAACCTGGGCCCAACCAGTAATACCCGGTTTTACATAATGACGGACTCTATAAAAATCAATTAATTCTGAATATAAATCTGTATGTTTCAGCATATGCGGACGTGGTCCTACTATTGACATTTGTCCAAACAAAACATTAAAAAACTGAGGAAATTCATCTAAATTATATTTACGAAGGAAACGACCAACTGGTGTAATGCGAGTATCACCCATAGTTGCCTGTTTCTCATCAGCATCAAGGCTAATACACATACTTCTAAATTTCAAGCATTTAAAAGTCTTATTATTAATCCCTGTACGTTTTTGGATGAAGAAAGCAGGTCCTCTGGAAGTTAATTTAATCAATATATAAATTACAGGGAATAACCAGCTGATAACAAATATTATCACCATTAATGAAAATATTATATCAAAAGCTCTTTTAAGAAAACGGGAATTAAAATCATCCAGGGGTATTTCCTGTGGATTTATAACCACTAAAGATCCAACTGATTCCAAATTCCTACGAGACTTGTAATAAAATTGATTTTCGGGAACAAATCGTAGTCGAACCCCTAACTTATTACAAATAGCTAACAATTCATTGCTCTTGTTTAAGTCATTGTAGGCAGAGAGTGTAACAAAAATAATATCAATTTGATGTTTCATTACTAAAGGAACCAATTGATCAATCTGGCCCAAAACATCTTTATTATCATTTGGTCTTTCTGTTACATATCCTAGGACATCATATCCCAACATAGTATTGTTATTCAACAAATCGCGTAGAAAAATACCCATTTCATTTAAACCTAAAATCAACACCCTATGAATATAAAAACCTTTAGCGCGTCTATATTTTAGATATGTGTATAAACAATAGTAAAAAATCAATTTACCCACGTAAAATACGGCTATATATTCTAAAAGAAATATACGTGAAAAGGTTCTGGGTAAAAACATTTGAGCTAATAGTAACGAAACTACAATGAAAATCAAAATGCGTTTGTTTATTCGTTTTGTCCTGTTTATAAAATCATCATGTAAATATAAATTTCTTCTTGAGAATACGGTATAAGTAATTATCCCTGACAAATTTGCATGTAAAAGATATAAGCTTATATCATGAATATTTAATTCCTCGATAAATGAGGTCATTGCAAAAATAAGTGCAACAGAGATATTAAGAATAATCAAGTCAAAAAACAAATACAAAAATTTTAGATCATTTTCGTTTGTATTCATAATAAATTCTTTTAAACGTAAGTATAAAATTTTTCATAAGGTGGTTTTTAATAGTTTCATCGCACTTTATTCAATGCTTTATTATGGATATAATTTATTTACAAATACAGAAATACTGATTAAATAAAAAATAACATCAAGCTCTAATTTTTTCCATCAACACATACCCAATAAACTTCACATTGCCGATTAAGTATCTACGCCACATTCTCCGAGGTTCTTTGAATAATCGGTAGGACCATTCCAACCCTAGCTGTATCATCCAATCTGGAGCTCTTTTAACCGTTCCTGCATAGAAATCAAAAACTGCTCCTATACAGCAGATGTGACCAACCGCTAAATGGTCGAAATTCTGATAGGCCCATTTTTCCTGTTTAGGAGCTGTCATTCCCATAAATAAGACATCCGGCTCTACAAAATTTACAGCATCAATCATCAATTTACTTTCTTCATCTGAAAATTCTGATTTGTATGGAGGAGAATAACTGAACACCTTAACATTTGGGTATTCTATTGAAGCTCTTTTATGGATTCTTTTTAAAGTATCGTCTGAACTCCCTAAAAAAAAGCATTTCCCATTAATTGCATTAACACGTTCCATTTCAAACTTAAATAAGTCAGCTCCTGCAATTTTTTGCAGTCGTTCACCTGTTAACATACGGATTGCCCATACTATACTTACACCATCGGGCAATAGCACATCAGAAAATTTGAGAGCTTTATGAAAGTCTTCATCCTTCTGAACAGTATTAAATGAATGAGCATTAAGGGTGTTAATAAGCACCTTCGACTGCTGAATTGCATTTAAAGGTTTATTAAACAGAGTATAATTTTTCAACATAATTATTTCAAGAGTTGAATGAATCGATTGGAATATTAGAACAAATTATCACTTATAAAGTTTAATTAATAGAAAAATATCATTTAATTCTTTGTATTCTTCTCTGCTACTGTTTGTAATATTTCGTTCAAATTATGTTCGAATCTATCTAAAGTAAATTCATTTTCGAATTTAAGTCTACCGGCTTTTCCCATTTTTTCTCGTAATTCTGGATTTTTAATCAAAGCTTCTATTTTTTCAACTAATGCCCCAACACTATTCTGAGGTACAAGATATCCACTAATACCATCTTCAACAATATCAGAAATCCCACCTTCATAAGTAGATACAACAGGCAAAGAATATTGCATGGCTTCCAATAAAACCAAAGGAAAACAATCGTTTAGTGTGGGATGGACAAAAATATCAGCGTTAGCAAAAATCTCTTCTTTTTCCTTTCCGAATTTCTTTCCTAAATAGTTTACTCTCGTTAATAACTGTTTCTGTTGAACTATTTCATAGAATAAATTCGCATTCAAATCACCCTCGGCACCAATAAAATTACATTCAAAGTCAATCCCCCTATGTTGCAAAACAGTACAGGCATCTAATAACACAAAAATTCCTTTTGATTCTTGTAAATTCGATAAGAACAAAATTTTTACTGTTTTTTTCAGTATCAAAGATTTAGTATCTAAATTTGTAAATGTATCAACAATCCCATTAGGGCAAATATAAACGTTTGAAATAGGCACAAAAGTCATGACATCTTTATACAATTGATTTGAAAGCAGAATAACATCTGCATTTTTAAAAACAAAACGGTAAAACAGGGCGTTTAACTTCATTTCTTGGTTTAGTCGAACTCCTTGGTTATGCAAATGATAAACCCTTTTAATTCGAAAGAAACGTAGTAATACAATCAATAATACATCTTTATAAAAAGCCATACCCGAAGCAGTAAGTGCAAGATAGCAGACATCTGGTTTATCCTTTATTATTTCATACAACAATCTGATCCAAAGATTTATAAACCGATATATTTTTATAATACTCGGTTTCCCTGATTCGTTCATAGTGCGTGACACAAGAAGATTAATATACCTACAATAAAATGATTTATTTATAATTAAACTATTCTTAACAGCTTGACCAACTATTGAAGAACCATGTACAGGTGGTGGAAAATGAAGTATAAAAAGTATCTTTTTCATTTTTTTATCGTTTGGCATTTTTCGAAATTTATGGTTCAACATTTTTCTAATTTAGCATATATTATATAAATATTTTTACCCATTTCTTCTCAAAATTAGTACAATTCAATATAATGTCTCTTCAATGTCTTTTATTTTAAATGAGATCTGTCAATATTTAATTTCTAAATTTAATAATAATTATTATTTCTAAATTGCTTCTGATTTTCATTTGTTATCAATAAAACTAATTTTTTAATTGCTGTTTTCACAGATTGACTCCCATACTTGTGTGTTATTCAAGAATGTTATACCATCGCAAGAACTTATTAATTTAAATAGATCTTCTAATTGTTTCCACAAATTATATTGTTCTATTTCCCATGAATGTCCCCAAATATGAAATACACTGTCTGAATTTGCATTTTTTAAAATATTGTGTTCTGCCAATCTTAAAAAATTTCTATTAAAAGGTAAAAAAAGTAAATTTCTTTGAATTGGTAATATATTGATATTTTTTACGCAATGATATAACAATATAATACTTGAATGGTTGTAAGCTTGAATTGAAGTATTCATCAAGTTGAATTGAGGTTTAGAATTTTCCAGAAGTCTAGTTGTCCTTCCAAACAAATAACCTGCTTTTTTTATGAACTGTACATCCCTTAGTGAAAATTTACCGCCCGGGAAACAAAAAGCAAATATCGATTGACCAATGATTTCCTCTAAAATAATTTTACATTCCGTAATTTCATATTCCGCTTCTACATCACCAAGACTATTTAAGCGTACATGGTTTACTGTATGGCCTCCAATCTCTTGAAATGTTGATATCTCCTTCATCAAATTTCTTTCCATTACAGCATGTTCAGTGTTTGATAATGGAATATAAAAAGTTGCCTTTAGATTATATTTCTCAAGTAATTCTAAGACTTTGATATCAAGGGGATGACCGTCATCCCAACTAGTAGTTATAATCATTTTAATTATTTTAAAAACTGAAATATATTTTAATTAATTTATTTATTGTGTTAGATCATCTTTTCTTTTCGTCGGAAAAACTTAATCATTGTTCTGACAGAATTGGAATATTTTGAATCTTTTATGCTAATCAATTTATTTAAAATAAGATATTTAATCCTATTAAAAATATAACTTATAGAATAAGTTTTATATATATAATATGAAAATAGCAACTTAGGTTTTGCCATAAATCTTTTTTTCAATTCTGTTTCTCCCCATAAAAAATGTACAGTCGATATTTCATTCTCAATTGAAGTTTGAATTAGTTGATATACACAAATTTCTCCAACATTATATTTAGAGTAATTATTATCATAGGCAGTTATATGTAAAAACAAACGCTTATTTATAATTGTTGATATACATCCGGAAACAATCACACCATCTATCTCTAAATATGCAACACATCCATAATATTGTGAGTACTTAAAGGTGTACAGATTATATGCACTATCAAAATTGCAAATTATCCCCTTTTGTTTTAACTTATCATAATTCAATTTAATGATTTTATTAATCAAAGCTTCTTCAATCTCTACTCCAAATTTAATAACAAAATTAACTTGTGGGTAATCTCTTGACAATCTTACTTTGCGGTTCTTTAGATTTTTACGGGTATGAAAACCAAGTTCCATGCAATATTCATCCATAGTTGATGGCAAGTCTAAAACATAATCATCGGCTTTATAAAATAGAAAAGACTTATTTAAAAAGTATCTTTTATAGGATGCTACAATTTCTATCTTTTTAATAAACAGAAATTTTTCAAATAATTTTTGAATACATTCTTTAATAATTTTCTGATCAATGTCAACAAGAGAATTAAAACATGAAGAAGTGTTTCCTCTATTACCAAAAACCAGTAAATCAATAAGATCATTATTCTCATATACAAGCATATAATTAATATCATAAGAAGTATAATATACTTCCATATATCGACAAGTTGTGAAATACGAATTATATCTCTTTATCAAAAACAACTCATAATCAATGGGTAACCCTTTTTCGCATTCAATAAAAATCATTTCTTAATTATTTTAATATTTAAGAGAATCTATTTATTTTCTTTACAAATCTTTAAAATCGTATAATTGTTTAATTCTTATGATATTAGTATTTCGTGAGATTAAATAACTGCTACTATATAAATTTCAGCATTAAAAGAAGAAGAAACTATTACAATAACAATTATTCTTGAATTCAACCTCCAAATAGACTATATCGTAATATCAATGATATACTTATTTAAAATAAAAAGTGATCGATCATAATTTTATAAATTTATTGGAATTATTTCATATAAAAATCAAATAAACCAACTGAAATAAATCCAGACCATTCTTTAAAATTTGGAATTTAAAGAAACTCAGATATGTGAAATTTAGGAATATGAGTAAAAAATAAATATTTTCTTACCTGTTTGCGCAATTATTATTTGAATTTAATCAGTAAAATTACTTACCCATATTCGTTTATTCTTAAGTAAAGTTTTGAATATGCTTCTATCATACTACTATGCGAAAATTTAGTGGAAACATAAAAATATGCTTGATTTTTAAGTGACTCCATATCATATTTTCTGTTTTTTATATTTTGAAATATAGTCACCAATTCAATTTCATTTTCAAGATGAAATAGCAGAGGCCAGTCTTTAGGCAATGTTTCGCTAAGTCCTGGTGCAATTGCTGCAATTACAGGTACTTTCGAATAAGATGCTTCAATGGAAATCAGAACCAACCCTTCAAATCGAGATGGCATAATGAGAAAATCAAATGCATATAACCTCTCTGATATATTTGGAACTGAGTCATATACTATTACATTTGAATTTACTTTAGCGAGCTTTAATACTTCGTTTTGATAGGAACCTTTTCCAATTACATGAAAAACAAAATCGTCTTTGAATCTGTCATTTAACACTTTAATTCGTTCAATTAAAATGTCTATTCCTTTCTGATTTTCAAATCTTCCACAAAATGCAATGTTAATCTTTTGGTTATCAATTTTGAATGTATGTTCTGTTTTTTGGGGAATAAGGCATCCGTTATAAATGGTAAACAGATGTTTAGAAATATTTAAATTATATTTATTCCGCAAATCATTATATGATTCTAAGGCACAATCTGAAACTCCAACTATCCAATCATCGATAAATACGGTTTCGACATACCTACCCAATTTAATATGAGTAGGCCAAAGTACAGTATTATGAATTGTTCGGACTATTTTTGGGAACTTGATATGCAAAATTGTAAATAGACGTTTTGTACTTGAAAGTACAAAATCAGGCTCATCGGTATGAGAATGAATAATATCCGGTTTTTCAGCCAATAAATGATAAAAGAGCAAGAATGGACTAATTATCAAGCTAAATACTTTATTTCTACTTCCAAGACTAATTATTCTGATATTCTTTGAATGAAGCTCACTCTTTTTTTGAATAGAATAATTGTCATTAGTTTGATACAATTCCACTACTACAAATTCTAATCTAACAGGTGAGTTAGTATTACAAAACTCAGATAAATTAAATGCTACTATTTCTGCTCCACCTAATTGAATTGAACTAATAAATTGAAAAATCTTAATCATTTCATTTTCCTCCATTCTTCAATAAAATTATGTTGATAATCTGGCATTTTAGAAGGTCTTTTATTCATATCGACATTTCTAATTGCATCAATCGAGGTCAAAAATTTCTTCAATTTTTCATTCGTCAATTCTTTATTCAAAGGATCAAAGATTAATCCTTTGTCAGATTGAATCAGACTTGAAGCACCAGCATATTTTGAACAGAAAACGTTAAGCCCGAAAATTAACGCCTCATTTACAACTGCACCAAAAGGTTCATATAAACTGGGTAAGACGAAGCCTGAAGCGCAAAGGTACCATGCATAAAGATTCGTGCCTTCATACCTTCCAGGCAAGAGTACCTTATTATCCAATTGCGTCTCCTTTACTAAAATTTCAATTTTGTGTCGTTCCTCACCATCTCCAACCAAAACCAGAACTAAATCTTCTTGATTCAAGAGTAAGTCATGTGTTGTGTTAATAAAATGCATTAATGATTTTTCTGGTATGAATCGTCCTACAAATAATAAGACTTTCTTCCCTTGCAAATTATATTTTTTTACATATTCCTGTCCAATGCATTCCAGCTCTTCTTTGTTGCTTCTCAATCTTACTGGATTTTGTAACATGGGTGAAACAATTATTTGTTGACTGTTAATGTTAAATTTATTTTGATAATATTGCGATACTTCATCAGTCAGCAAAACCAAATAATCTAAATGATTAACGGTCTGTTTCCGTGCAATGTAACGAATTTTTGATTGAACATGATTGCAAATATCAATACTATCATCTATCAGGGAACCTATCTTTTGATTAATAAATCCAAACCGTTTTAATAAAATCAGATATTGAGTAATGAATGAGTATTCATATCCCATTATTACATCTGGATTAATCCGTTTTATTGTTTTAAGTATTCCAAATCGGAATACTCTTCCCATTATGCGAGGCCCTTTCAATAAATAAGAAACTTTAAACTGTAACTGTGAAATCAGTTTACTTTGATCAAATTTATGATTCCAAACGTTATCGAAAACAAATACCACTTCTAAATCATACAATTGACTTAATGAGTTGAATTGATCAACTAAATATGGAGCTAATGCAGGATGGAATATTAACAACTTATTCATAAGAATAGAAATTTGAATCAAATTAATAAATTAAATAAAATGTATATCCTCAAAACCATGCAATCTATTTAATCTAAAAACAGCTTTTTATAACACATTTTTCATGTAAAAAAGCTCTTTTCGAATAGCTTAAATTCATTAATTCACAGCAATAAATATAACCGAAAATGAACAGTATTATTCAACCTGATAAATTAGGATTTCGAACTTACTAATTCGTTGAATTCTAATCGATATTTTTCTATAAATGCATATATTTTGAATCTCATCATCTGCAATTAATGTTTATGTCTCAATTTTTGAATTTTCACACGATTCATTTTATTATTATTTATTTGTAAATGTGAGTGATTAATTTCTTTCTGAAAGAACATTTTGATTTAAATCGTTGCAATAATTTTTCGGATTCTATCAACTCCTGATTCAAATGAAAAATTCAGATTATATAAATCTATTATTTTTTTGCTAGTGTCAGCCGCTTTATTTAATTCTATAATTTTTTTTAATGCCACATCAAAACTACCTGCATCAAAATATGAAAAAAGATAACCTGCATCTTGAAAGGCATCATAACCCCTTGCAGAAACAGAGTGAGCAAGAACTGGCAAACCGGCTTTTAAGCCGTCCATAATACGTAATTTAAGACCTCCACCAACACTTGTTGGACAAATATACACGTCTGCTTTTGAAATTACATCCTGCATATTTTCAGGATTTTCAATCAAATCAATAGACGGATATTTTGAACAGGCATTAACAATTTTTGCAGTTGGATTGCGTCCTGCTATTATAAGTTTACTTTTGGGTAATAACTTTAGCAACAATGGATATTCATTTTCTAAAAATGGGATTAGCGACACTTCTGTCTGATGGTCACCTAAAGTTCCGGTAATTACAAAGCATATGTTTTTTTTAGGTATCTGATTTATTGTCTTTTCTTTAATGTTAGTTGATATTGAAACTATTCCTGGTTCAAAGCAACCTAACTTTACTACTTTTTTTAATTTAAAAGGGTCATAATGTTTTTGGAGCAAACTTTTATCTTCTTCAGTCAAAGTCAAATTCAAATCACTATTCTGAACAGCTATCTTTTCAGCCTCTTCGAGTGCATGCATAAAAGGGATTCTCCATGCAAAAAAAGGTTTCGTGCCTTTGTAATATTCCATCTCATAATTATGATGAATTATGACTATTTTTACTCCAGTTGATTTTACTCTTTTCAACATTCCTGCTGAAGTTATGCTATTGTCAAAAACAACTATATCCGGTTTGAATTTTTGTATTTGAGGAATCAGAATATCTGTATATCGGTGAATTCTACCTCTGTAAATATCAATAAACTTTTGTATTTTAGTCCGATTATTCCTAACTCCAATTTGAATGCATTTCATGTGAATATAATTGGAAATCGGGATTCCTCTATCCGGGAACAACAACATGCAAGTGTCTGCTATCTCCGAAAATGCATTTATATAGGCTCTGGAGGCAAAACTTCCACCACTGTTATCATCCAGATAATGATGTGTAATTATAATAACTTTCATATTTTGCACTTACAGTATGAATTTCTAAATATATTTTTGGATATTGAAATTTGTATAGTAATTCTGATAATTTAAATTGCGATATTATTTAGTAGTCAAGTTTATGCATATTTGTTAGTATTCCAGGAACAGATTTATCCAAATTGTTATTGGATCAGTTTTTCAATAAATACACAGTTGTTCTAAGATTCTTTAATAAGATATTAATTATTTAATTCTTTCCTTTCTATTTTTTTCAATAACTCTTCTATAGCTGTTATATTTCCATCATAATATGTTGGATAATTTGTATAGAAAATATCAAAGACTTTTTGAGGTGTGGCATCCAATTCATATGTTTTCATAACATTCTGAAGCTTAATTTTCAAATCCTGATTACCGGTATACGTTACAAAACATTCAGGCAGGATACCCGATCCGTGAATTTGTGGATTTTCATCTAATCTCCACGACATTGGCCAGGAAGAATCAGGAGTAAAAATATAACTACCACAACATAAACACTCTGCAATCGGTAATCCAAAAGCTTCCATGGATTGCATAAAATAAAATGTTGCACTCATGTATATTGCTCTTATTTCTGTAAATGTATAGCTTCCTTCCAAAGAAATAAATGGAATTTTCAAATCCTTCAATATTTGTATTTGCATGTTACGAAAATCTTCGAAACCTGGTTGCAAGAAATCAACAATAGCCATAAATTTTTCCTTTGTCTTGGGTTTCAATCCGGTGCTTCTAAGGTATATACCTATTTGACTCCAGGGTGCTGCGGGTATTTGTCTGATCTCAGTTACTTGAGCAACTGCAAGATGCCAATTATACCGTTCTATTGACATTGAATTTGAACTTTGGAGTTTTTGAATTTGTGTAGGTGCATTGCCTAAATAGAATACTTCATAAAATAATATTGGTATAACCCCTATTTCCTTTCGAAGGTTTTCAACACTATACGTACTATTCATGAATGCTCCCGGGATACAATCGCAAATAACAATAGCATCAAAATCTTTCAATTTTTCAATAAGTATTCTATCTTTAAAGAAGTGCCATAATTTATAACCAAACCAAAGATGGAACTTATATTTATGTTTCACTTCTTTGTACTTTAATAAACGTTTTAAAGCATCAATTCTGTAGAAAACTTCTGATAATGTGTTAGTCGACTCGAGTTGCTGATGAAGACAATCTGCCAGGACACGTGGGCTACGGGGAGCCGAACTAGATAAAATTGCAATTTTAATCATAAATATTTATACTAGTCTGAAATAAATTATACTCAATAGTGTCAACCATATGGTTAAATTCACAATAGAATGAAATACATTTAAAACTGTGGAGATTATATCAAATAAGAGTTTCTTATAAGATAAACTTCAAATAAAGGAAGTGACTAAACGGTCAAATAACTTAACCTGGAATTTTGTATGACAATAGACTAAATAGATAATCAAACAATTACTTTTTATCAGATGAACAGAATGTTCATTTATAAAATTCATTTTTGTTTCCAAGAATAAATGATAAACCTCCAACAGCATCGGCTATTTTCTCAACTCCGATAAGTTTATTCGAATTTCCAAATATTAAATATGGAAACAAGATCAATAAACCAAAACAAAATTTCTTTACTATTTTAGGTAAAATATTTAATCCTGGTTTTTTATTCTCAATTAGTGAATTGACAAAATAAGAAGTATTTGAAGTCCTATAAGTCCGCTTAATTATATATTTAATTTTTGTTCTACTTTCCGGGATTAATTCAAAAGCTTTTGCATATGGATTACATCTAATTACACCACCCATTCTTGTAATAATACTTGTTAAGTAGCAATCTTCGCCTCCAGTAAAATTCAACCTCACATCGAAAGGTCCTTTAATTTTATCCAGACATTCTTTTCTTAATAATAAACAGTTTGTATAGGCTTCAGTAACAATATCACCATAATTGAAAGAATAACCAGTGTGAAAACGATTAATATAAGCAGGCACTTTCGTGTTAAATATAGGAGGATTAATACCCCATACACCATCAGCATTAAATTCTTTCTGACATCTCAATAATTCAACAAGCCAGTCAATTGCGACAACTTGGTCATCGTCGACGAAACAGCAGAAAGCACTCCCATTAGCTCCTTTAACTGATGTATTTCTGGCAAAAGCAATACCTTGTTTCGTTTCCAGGAAGTAATTAATTCTGATATTTGATTTTGATGAGAACTCTTTGATAATGTTTTCAGAGTAATTTGCTAAATCATTCTCTACTACAACAATTTTAATTTGCGTATCGATAGGCAATTGCATTTTAATGAAACTATCCAGTAGTTTTTTCAATCCTTCCGGTCTTTTACGGGTACAAACACAAATTGTTATATCGATCATTTCTTTCATGAATACTAATTCTATTTAAGGAAGTTAAGTGGTAAAACAAAATCTCAATCATTCGCAGAGAATTTTTAATTTATTGATATCCTTAAGTCCATACTTCTTTTAATCATATATCTTGAAATAAATATTATTGGATAAATAAAATAAACTTATTTTTTTAAAGAATATGAAAGCAGTACACCTCTGAATTGCCTAAAATAATTGAAATGAATTTTCCCATTATTTATCCATCCAATAATGTCGAATTGCTTCATACACTGGCTAAAAAGTGCTACTCCATCTTCTACAAAGTTGTTTATTTGTATGCAACTATTTGCGTAAGGGTAAGAATTTTTACTGAAACAAACTTTACGTACATAAGGTAATTTTTCAAAATCTTTTAAATGATCCTCTGTTGCATAATCTTTATCCATTGTGAATTTGACACATATATTATCCCAGTTAATTCTCGCTTTTCGACGGTTCCACTTCTCCAATGCATCTTTTTCAGATGTATAATGTAGAAAGTGTATTTCAATATCCAATATCTTGCCTACTGGGAATCTTCTATTTTTAGTCCTTAATTCATTTATTTTCTCATATTCTGATTCAGAAACAAATTCCAATTTAGATTCTAAATACTTATGCGGATCTTTCAGAAATTTAATATAACAAGGTGCCATCAACATCAAACCAACGAATGGAGTATTGTAGGGGATTTGCATTTTTCTGTATATTTCAGCTCCCCAACAATCATTAGAGAAAATACAAAAATTCTTTTTTGAAATATGTTTATCAAAAATGTGCTTGTTAAATTTAATCAGGCTATCTTTTAGATATTCTTTAATTATTGCCATCCTGTTTTTCCTGGAAAGAAGTGTATTCTGTTATTAAATTGAATTGATTTTATAGTTTTAGTCTCAATCTACATATTAGAGATTTAAAAAACAGACTGATTCAGGATGGTCGAAATATCTTTCATCATCGTATTATATTTCTCTAATTGATTATTACTGAATAAGCGACATTTTTCATAGTCGAAGTTACTAATCTGAGAAAAGACATACTCGGGAGTAGGACGTTTATCTGAACTTCGAAGAATGCTGACTCTGTTTTTCAATAATCCTGCATGGGACAAAATATCGAATATTTTACTGGATTTATAATTGACAATAAACTTAAAATTCACAATGCCATATAAATCGAATGAAAAAAAAGGTACAACATTATGCAATGCAATTACTATAGGGTGCATTTTTTCTCCAATGTAACCAGATGAATATTTAATTAAACCATACCATTCTTTTGGACTTAAAGGAACTTCAATTATAGAGTCAAAAGGTGGATCAAAATTCATCCCATTTGGCATGGTTAATGCAACACATTGTAAATTATTCATTTCAGCTAAAGCCTTAAATGAAGTAAGCCAATCTTTTGAAACAACTTTTGTGTCATAAAAACTGAAAAGTAAATACTTTTCTTGAAGTTTGAATTTTTTTATAATATCCGCTTTAGTGTACTGTTCTTTTACATTTTGATTATATGCAAATACCGGATCTGGTGTTATGTTAGTTATTATAGTTCCATGTGATAAATGTTTTATCATTTTTCTAGTCCAATCATCTCTGACAGTAACAGATTGAAACTGTTTAAGAAACATTTCCATTTTTTTTCGTAGGCTTCCATTTATAAATTTATAGTCTGTATTTTGAGATGAAGCTGACATTATCACTACTGGAATTTTTTCTTTTAAATATGGAATAAAACTCCCCCAGAAAGGATTAGGAAACAAGACATCGCTTTTAGGCATAGCGTTTAGAGTTATACCTCTTCTACTAAAATGAATCCTGGAGAAAGTAGTATGATGTTGTAAAACTGCATCACTTCCAATAATTATTCCTTTTATATTATACTCCTCAATTACTTCAGCAATTCCTCTTTCATCTCTGCAAATAGATGTACAAGGAAGATATCTTTGGATAAATAATTTGTGAGATTCTGCTTGTATTGTTGGGAAATTATGATCGTAGCTTGTTTCTAAATCCAATGGTATCCAATTAATTATTACTGGTTCGTATCCATTATTTCTAAGATATTCTACAGTTGAAAGTACTTGTAAATTAGCCCCAAAATTATAAACTGAATGGTATGTCAGTATTCCTATTTTCATATAAAGTAATTTGTAGATTATTAATTATAGGAAGTTATACCTATAATTCCGTAAATAATTTAGTGAAAAGTGACACAATTTCATTTCAAGTATCAAGAGAAGACAAAATGCTATCCTTTTCATTCAGTAACTGATATTCATTATAAAACTTTTCCACCATATACAATGCAATTGATTGAACAATAAAATTCCCATCTCTATAAAACTCCATAGTCGTTACTGAGCTTGCAACAAGATAAATAAACCATATTCCAATATAATAGTATGCAACTGGCACTTCCAGGAGAAATGCCTTAATGGAATAGGCAATCATGGATATAACTGCAAGTATTCCAATCATCCAGCTTAAACCTAAAATTCCCCAATCTTGCCAATAGATACCAACTGCTGGAAGACGACTCATATATCGTCCGTAGGAGGAAGTTTCTTGTTCAGTACTGTATGTCATTCCTGAACCATAAATATATTCCCAAAAACTTTTAAAATGATCATGGGTATAATATTTTAATTGAACTACCCGAATATAATCCTTGTTTGAGAGCACCTCTGTTTGTTGTCTATCCATCATTCCGTTCAGCTTTTCAGAAAATACCGGAATCTGTAACATTGCTACAAACAAACCACATGCCAACAAGCTGAATAATAGTATATTCCATTTAAACCCTTTCACCCTAACGATTAATAAAAAAGTAAAAATGCTGATCATGACTAACATGGTGCGGAAACCCATTAAAAAAATAACACTAAAACATAGAATTGCAAGAAATAAATAATGTAGTTTTTTATTATTGTGTAAATACTTATTCAATCCAAAGAAATATCCTAATGAACTTAACCCTTGAGCTACCATTCGAATTCGAATATTATCCGTCGTAATATTCTGGTCTTCACCACCGGAAAATATAACTTTTGGAAAAACAATATACTGGACAATGTAACAAACACAGAAAATAATTACCAATATTAATAAAGCGGTTTCCATCTTATATATTGAAACATCGAGATATTTCAATACGAAATAAAAAAAGATATAGTAATAAGAAACACTTGCCTTAAATGTCATCAACATTGATTGTCCCCTGAAATAGTTACAGGATATAATACTCAGGCATAAACCAATAAAAACCGCAACAATATACCACTTAAAGATGCTTTTCTCTGAAAACTCAATTATTACAAAAGGAATCATCATCCCCAACAATATCGTGTTATTGATTTTAGTCAGTCCAAAGAAATTTGTCATTAAGAGAGATAGGAATATAACTACATAATACTTCATTGTCTTTTTTGTTTATTCATCATTCGAAATTTTTAAACCCGTTTACAATTAGCGAGTTTATTCTTTTGTGTAATTAACTTACCATATCAGATGTCAATACTGGCTTCCTTACAAAGCCATGCTGTATTTTACTTAAAAGATATGCAACTTTCAAATGATTACATTCGTCTTGTCTAAACTATATCTGGTTGAAGTTGCAATCTTAAATGTTTCTGGAGGTATCCCACAAGCAACCATTGCAATAAATACTTCACTCTCTTTTATCATGCTTAATTTTCTTAATTCTATATCTTTTTCTATGGAATTACTGCAGTTTAAAATACAAGCGCCTATTTGGTTGTAATGTAATGAATAAACCAGATTCATCAAATATATACCTCCATCAATGTATGCCTGATTTCTTTCTTCCTGACCGGTAAAAACTCCTAATTCACTTGCAACTATAATCAGTTTATTCGTCAAATGACCAAATCCTCTGTTTCCTCCTTGTAAATCCAGTAATTTTAATATTTTCTCTTTATCTGTGTATACATAAGTTCTCCATGATTGACGGTTACATGCTGAGGGAGTATTTCGGATAAGATCTAAGGTATTCAATATTTTATCCATTTGTATATCCTCTTCTATAAAGTTTCTTATACTCGAACGTGAATTGGAAAATTGAGAAAAATCTCTATCTGTCTTTTCAAAAAAAACTGTTTTAGTTACTTCTTTCTGAAACGTAGCTTTTACATCTGTCGAATAACTCTCGAGTTTTCGAATTGCAGAAATAACTTCAGCATCTAACTTAAAATGTTGAACATTATGAAAATTTTCATATTCCATAATCACTCCTATAGCATGTAACAATTGTTCATCATTATTTCCATAATTTAATATGAACTTTTGACAAACTCCACATAAGGAAATAACCAATTCCTTTCCAAAGCCTAAACGAGTTTGAGGCATGGTTAAGCCTTTTTCAATTACGTGATATTTTCTAATAATTTCTCCAATAAGATTTAATGACGAATTACGTCCGGAAATACCGGAAAATTTATAATAGAGTTTTAAATCATATTGATAGTGCTTCATCAAATTAACCATTGATGAAATCATCATTTTCTTTATTCTCAGGTAATAGACAAGCTTCAAAGGCAAAATAGTCTCTATCGTGTTTTTTATTTTCGTATTCATGTCTGAACTAAATTTTTATAAAACATGAGTTTTTAAATTACTATAGCTGATTGTTTGATGATTTCTTTTTTAAAATGCTTTTTAAAAGAAGCCGATCATTCTTCGAAAGACCAATCAAATAGATTGATCCGAAAGCTGTAATCACTCCACATGTACCTACAAGTAGAAACCGTGATAAATTATCTTCTAACAACAGAACCAGCCATATTGGCAAAATATAACCAACAATATTTACTAAGAGTATTTTCATCAACACCTGATTGAGAAAATCTTTAAAATCTAACCCGATCATACTCCTTAACATCCACAATCTAAGAAACAAACATATAAATGAGACACCTATGGCTACATACATTGTAGTTTGTGGAGGAAACCCTAATTTAAGAAAACAATATGAAATAGGTAGATTTAGTAACATCATACTTCCAACTATAGTCTGATATCGTTTAATATCACCGGTAGCTTGTGCAGCAGTCATCAATGGATATGACAATGAATCAATCAAAGCCGCAATAATAACTAATCGAGTAAAAATTATAACATATTCGGGAGTCTCTTTTAACCAGAGTGTAAGAATGAAATTTGTTTCCAATAAAACAGGCATGGAAAGTATAAATAACAAATAGAACGATAATTTGGAACTCTGAAATACTAATTTTTTCATTTGTTCCTTTTCATTGGCAGCATAATACTTTGTTATCTGTGGGTTTACTGCCGTAATAAAATTAGATACAAATTGATTAACCGAAGTACTTACCTGAAAAGCTATTCCTCGTGCAGTATTAACAATCGGACCGAAAAATATATTTAATAGTATATTGATTCCCTCATTATTAAACACTCCAGCTAACGAACCAAATAAATTCCATCCTGAATAGCTCATTAAAGTCTTAAATAACTTTTCTTCCCAATAGAACTGGAACTTGCATTCTTCGTACTTTCTCTTGCTAATGATTATATAAATTGAACTAATCATACAGCTGGTCGCAAACATCAAAAGACCATAGAGTTTTAATTTGTCGAATGTAAAGAGTACTAATAAATAAACAATAAGCAATTTCAACGTAACTTCAATAATACTAACGTAAGCGTAAACCTTCATATTCTCACGTGCGATAATTGCAGCATTGTAAGGGATTGTAATGATACTTACAACAAAGGAAAATATTGTGAATTGATAAATCCAGTTAGCTGCGGGCAACCGGTTAATTGGAATTACCATTTTATGGTTTAAAAACCACAATCCAATGGTTTCGGCTAATACTATTACAATAAGTGCAATTATAATATAGATTGTTACAGTTAAAGCAAATGTTTTTTTTAATTGTAAAAAATCATTTCGTCCCAACTCAAAAGCAAAAAAACGTTGTGACGCACTTGCCATTGTGTTGCTTAGAAGAGCAAACATTCCTACTACACCGCCTACAACATTATAAATACCATAATCCAAAACTCCGAGTGTACTCAATACGACTCTTACCGTGAAGAGTGACACAAGCATTGTCAGTAGCATTCGAAAGTAAAGTAGCAAAGTATTCTTTGCTATCCGTTTGTTATTTTCAGAAGACAAAATATTATTAATTAAATATGAGTAATCATTCTATTTTCTAACTCTTTATCTTGTCGTCATCATTTCCATAACCATATCCATATTTATTGCCATAGCCGTATTGATGGGCACTTTTTCTAATATCAGTATCATTCAATACAAAATACATGTTTTTAAGTTTGCTGTTTGTAAAAAATACTGCTGCATCTACTATATTTTTCTTGGGTGTATAATCAGCCCTTACAACATACAGATTTACATCCGTCAACCTATTCAGAGAAAAACTGTCGGAAACTACTTGTAACGGAGCTGTATCAATGACTATATAGTCAAACTGTTTACGAAGATCCATAATAAGTTTGTCCAGAGAGGGTTTAGCTAACAATTCACTTGGATTTGGTGGTTTAGGTCCTGAATTTATAACATATAAATCAGGATGTACTCCCGAAGGTTTTATCAGGTCATCCTGAGGCATATGTCCTGAAAGAAACATAGTTATACCCGTCGAATTATCCATACCCAGATAAACTTCCAATGTTGGTTTCCGGATATCCAGACTAATAATCAGAACCTTTTTATCCAACAGGGCTAAACTTATTGCCAGGTTAATTGCGACCATGGTTTTTCCTTCTCCGCTTATACTTGAAACTATATTAATTACCTTTTTATCCGGAGTATCCAATACAAAAAGGAGATTTGTACGTAATAGCCGAACCAACTCGGTAAAACTGTCAGTACTGTTTTCATGAATAATAACGTCATTGGATTGTTTGTTCTTCGGAATTTCGCCCAAAATAGGAATAATGGTTAACTCCTCTAATTCTTTTTTATTCTCTATTTGATACCGGAGTAAATCACGAATTTTAATGCCTATTATCGGGATACCCAGGCCAAAAAGGATAGACATTAATAAAATCATTGTCTTTTTAGGACTAATCGGTTCGCCACCATTAACATTATCGATCATCTTTGCAACAGGTTCCACCACGGACATATTCAGGTACTTTTCTTCTTTCTTTTGAAGTAGAAACAAAAACAACCCTTCTTTCACCCCTTGTTGTCTTTTTATTTCAGTGTATTCACGTTCCTGACGTGGAATAGCCCTGATATGTGCTGCATTTTCCCTGTTTTTTGACAAAAGATCCTGTTGACCGATTTGCAGGTTATTTTTTTCATTTCGCACACTTGATTGAACAGAACTAAACATTGATTCAATTTGATTTGTCAAATCAATCATTGCCTGATTACTATTTGTGGCTATTCTTGAAAGTCGATTTCGTTGTAATAACAATCTATTGTAATTATTAATCAATTCAATCAATCCCTGGCTTTTAATGCCCGAACTTGCCGGAATAAGCTGGTATCGATTCTCCTTTTTATGAAGATATTCATCAAGATCAGAAATGATAGCCATTTGAGTCTCAACATCGAGTCGTTTTTGTGTGAAATCATTGTTTTGTTGAATAAACATGTCTGATTCCGTTTTAATATCAGTCAAACCCTGATTCTGTTTATAATTTTCAACTTTTGTCTCAACGTCTCCAAGTTCCCTGGTAAGTGTCATTAGCCTGTCATCTATAAATTTTGCTGTTGTATTGGCCATTGCACTTTGATCGTTCATATCATTCCGGTTATATATTTCTACCAGTTTTGTCAAAAAATCCTGACCTAGTTTTATATTGGAAGTCTTAAATGTAATATTCACCACTGAAGTAAATTTTGATGTCAGGTCCATTTTCAATTGTCCCATTATTTGATCTGCTTTCATCATGGGGTTAACCAAAACAACTTTCATAATCATATCTTCACCTGGTCTGAAATCGCCTCTTGAGATATTTACTTTCCCGAATGGCAACATCACTGAATTATCGGATATTGATGCTTTTACATTGTATTTCTCACCCTTATAAACACCGAAAAACTCATACACTCCATAAGGATGAGTCAAAATTTCAAATTCGATTGTTTTATTCATACTTTTCAGGAAGGTATCAGGCAAACGGACAAGAATTGGACATTCTGATCCATATAATATTTTTTCCCTGTATGATCCAATTTTAGTATCCATGGGTCCAATACCGAATTGTTTAAGGATCTTGAATGTTCCGATTTTAGAATAACTGGCATAAATACCAAGTTCACGGACAACCTGCTCTACTAATACAGATTTATTCAAAACCTCTAGTTCGTTATCAACATTATTCTTTTGAGAATAAAGTCCCATTTCTTTAAAAACGTTCATTTCCGATGAACCGCCACCTTTAATATCATCTTTCAACAAAATGGAGGTTGCAACTTCGTAACCCGGTAATGTAAACTTCAGATATACAACAGCAATGATCAAACAAAGAACCAAAGAAATAACAATCCATTTCCAGAAAGCGAAATATTTAAATAAAAGAGCTTGAAAATCAATTTTTTTCTCGTTCCCTTTTTCAAATTCGGAGTATTTATTCATAATTAATTTTTAAATTAAAATCTGAAATAATATAATCATTTAGCATATACAAGAACCTGTTAAAATTTTACATTGAAAACCGTAAACAACAAACTGGTTACTGATAACAAAACAGACAAAGTAGAAATTCCAAACGATTCTGCCGCTCCATAATTAGATGATTTTGATCTCGACTTATTTGGTTCTACATACACCACATCATTTTGTTCAAGATAATAAGCCGGTGAATAAATAACATTTTTGTCATTCAAATTCAACGTAATGTATTCTTTAGTACCATCTGAATTTTCTCTTAACACCGTCACATTATCGCGGCGTCCATAAATAGTCAGATCACCTGCCATAGCCAGACCTTCAAATATTGTAAGTCTATCGTTGGATGTTTCAAATTTGCCGGGTCTAAGTACTTCTCCTAAAATATTCACCGAGTAGTTTATAAACCGGATGGTAATAATTGGTGATTCTTTACTAAATGCAGCTGATAGTTTTTTTTGAAGTAAAGATTCAAGATCTTTACGTGAAAATCCTGCAACTTTAATTCTGCCAAAAATAGGGAAATCAATATTACCGTCATTATCTACCAGATAAGTCTGCAAAACCGGTTGTGAAAGGATACTATTAGAATTCGAAGCTTCTGCAATCTGAGGAACTACCAGATTGTATATCCTCGAAGCTTCAGGTTCTGTACTCACCACAGTAATACTAAGTATATCTTTTGGCTTTATTCGTGCATCATACAAACCTGTTGAGTTTTTTTCTATATTGTAAATACCTGAAGAAATGGGAACAGAACTAAGGCTTTTATTTTTAAGTGAGCTTGTTGAATTCTTCTGAGTTTCATTCGTATTTGTTTTATTGTCATGTCTCTGGAAGTAAGCAATATCTTTTACAGATCCACAAGAACTCAAGAGTAGTATCAAAAAGAATAGCACATAAAGATTCGTCTTTTTATAATTCATAATGATTCCTTTTTTTTATCCGGCTTCTTTAATTTCAGCTATTGCCGGATAGTGATTAATGGTAAATTATTACTGATATGTGTCGGAACAAGCATATACAATTTTAAAACTCATTTCAAATAAGTTATTTTTTAGATAATTACCTCATTTGATCATTTATATCCTCCTGGTAATGTTTTCACATAACAATGTTCGTCAGTCCCATTAATGGGCAACAAACGAAAGAAATGGTTAGCTAAAAATGCTATCGTAATTCTTTCAATAAAAAACACACTTCCAAATATCAGTGCAAATCCAAAACCAGTAAGAAAATCAAACAGAATGTTTTTTTTGTTATTTTAGTCTGTTCTTTCTCTATTTCATAAAAAAAGCCCTTTACGAAGCTCTTTAGTTTTATTATACAAAAGAACTCCAGTTGATACTTATCGAACTCTTCTGTATAATTACTTACCTAAAATTTCAATCTAATTAGATTCTTTAAATTTTACGAGCCTTCAAGTGTATATAAATTACCTAATATGTGTGAAACAATATGTAGATACGCCAACATCCATGGCTCTTTCACCGGAAATCAATCCCATAGTTTAATAAAGGTTATCATTATACATAGTCCTAACAAAGATTAAATCAAAAGGTTTATGGAGTAATTAGAAAATTAGGTTTTCCAGCAGCTAAATTATCCGGATTAGCAAATTTTAAGTTTCCTTATACGTTGCAGGTCAGAATGTTAAGGGGTATCTGAAAAATAAAGAATATGTGTTAAATTAAACTGTTTAATAAAAAGCCGGATGTTATTAATGAACTACAAATTCCGGAAAGTATATTAAAAACACACAGACAATAGTCAAAGCGTAAAGCATTGATTGAATTCGAATTAAAAAGTAAAAACTATTCTATTCTATGGTTATTACATTTCTAAAAGGAGAATACTGAGACAGATAGCAAGGATTGACAAATGCTGGATGCCATCATCCTTTTTGCCAAAACTCAGTTGATTGTGAAACGGGGATGTTGAGAGTGAAAGAAACTAGCACACTTCACTAAACTTCTTATTGTTTAGCATGTTATAAAACACAGGACACAATAGACGTATGAAGATTCGTTTGCAGAATTTTTTATTCTGAAACTTTTTAAATCATTTATAGTTTGAAGTGGTGGTGTGAAAAGGAAGAAATGAAAAAATCAGAAAGTTTAATTGAAACAATTAATTGACTATTTAAAATTCAAAACAGTAGAACGAAGATCAACGATACCGACTTGTCGGAATTCACAATTTCTATTGTTATCAGTATATCGGATTTTAATCCAAGTATAGTTATCAATCAACCAATTAACAAGTTAACTTAATCAACAAATTTTCTTTTTCCCCTTTGTTATTCGTTCACTCTTCCGAGGGGGTTGCCTGGGGGTTTCCTGGGGGTTTCCTGGGGGTTGCGAGGGGTAAACCTCATTGAACCCTCACTGAGCCCTCATTGTACCCCCTATAAACAACGAAGAAATATCAGAAAAAATTCAGTTCGTTTGTCGTTGGATTATTTGTTGAACATCATTAAAATAGTTCATGGAAAAAAAATCTTCGGTTGACCAACAGAATTTAAATAAGACGATATAATAAACCGGTTGTTTTTTTTCTTTATAGCGATAACAATGATAAATCAAACCGGGTATCAATACCAAAAACTTAATATGCTGCAAATACAACATGTACTTGTTCATGATACAAAAAGACAATTCAGATATGACTGAACATTTTTATAACGGGTTTTTCTTGTAATCATTAATCTACAAATAGGCCTGTAAACCTATTAGTTTTTTGTTTTCGTGTTTCTTCCAGTACCAATTATTGACCAGGTTGGTGACATAGGCACTACCGGCACCAACAAGTGCACCTGCCAGGACATCAGATGGATAATGGACTCCCAGATTCAATCGGGAATATCCTACCGAACAAGCCCAAAAATAAGTCGGTGCAATCACATACCATTTTGGATATTTCAGGCTTAAAGCAGTTGCGGTGGCAAATGCTACTGAGGTATGACTGGAAGGAAAAGAGGAGGATGCTTCATAAAAAGCCGGATCAACGTTTAGAGATGGATAAGTGATGTAAGGCCGTGTACGGTTTACAGAATATTTCAACCCATAAGAAATGCCTGCTGACACGCCAATACTAACCCCTACATAAAGAGTGTTTTTTAATAAATCATCATTTTTTTCGATAAGTGCAATGGTACCCATAACAAGCGGCACACCTATTGCAACGTATTGAGTGGTATTGCTAATAAAAGCCGAATAGTGGCGCAGAGGTGACGAAGATGTCCCATTCAGGCTTCTTAATAGTTCTATATCTGCATTTTGTGCAATAATTTGAGTACTAAATACTGAAAAAGTACACCAAAGCAGAATAATTGTCGTAAATTTGCACATATTTTTTTGCCAAAGATAATTATAATTTGTTGAACCGTTGAATTCCGGATTCATGAAAGTGTGATTATTTAAAAAGGACCATTTATCTCCATACGTTTGGTTTAAATGTTCTGTTTTACACCCTGAAAGTTTCCTAATTTACAAAGATGTTGAAAATTGCTATCCTTGGACCTGAATCTACCGGAAAAACTATGTTGGCCGGACAATTGGCGGATCATTTCCAGTCACCCTGGGTACCGGAATATGCGCGTGAGTACATTGAAAACTTATTGGTTCCATATACGTACGATGATGTTTGTAATATTGCCCGGAAACAAATAGAACAAGAACTTGAAATTGATGTTATAACTGACAAGGCAAAATATGTCTTTTTTGATACTGAACTTATAATAACCAAAGTATGGTTTTCCTATCGTTTTGGGAAGGTACCCGACTTTCTGACAGAACAGCTAAATTCAGGTTATTTCGATTTATACTTACTTTGTTTACCCGATTTACCATGGGAACCGGATCCTGTTCGCGAACATGGTGAAGATCGTGATTTTTTCTTCAATTGGTATAAAAAAGAAATTGAACAAACCGGAAAACCCTATGTTATTGTAAACGGAACCGGACAGCAACGGTTTCAGAATGCATTGAACGGGTTAAAAACACTACATAATAACTTATAGGCAAAGGTTCAAAAAAACAGAAGTAGAATTTTAAAAACCTCTTTCCTGTTTTTACAGCTACCTGACTTTTGGTCCCAAAAATACACTAGTTTTTAAGAAAATGAATGATGACTTATTAGACACGATAAAAAAACTTTCTAATTTGGAAGGGTTTAAAGATGTTTGTCATGAACAGGGGAGTAATGATGCGATGCCTTCTGCCGATGTGTTGAAAGAAATCGTACAGTTGGCACGTTCTATTTTATTTCCTGGTTATTTTGGCGATTCAGCCGTCAACGCGTTAACCATGATGAATCATATCGGTGTAAATATCGACCGCTTGCAATTACTGCTCTCGCAGCAAATAAAAGCAGGTATTTGTTTCAGCAATCAAAACGAATCAGTACAGTTGAAAGATACAGAACAAACCGGTAGTAGAAAAGCTACTGAATTCATTACACAGCTCCCTGATATTCGCGAGAAGCTTCACACCGATGTGATTGCTGCTTATAATGGTGATCCTGCCGCTAAGAGCTTCGGAGAGGTGATTTTCTGCTATCCCAGCATTCGGGCTATCAGCAATTACAGGGTTGCACATGCTCTTTTAAAATTAGAGGTGCCGCTTATTCCACGTATCATAACAGAAATGGCACATTCCGAAACAGGAATTGACATTCATCCCGGTGCTACCATTGGCGAATACTTTACCATTGACCACGGAACAGGAGTGGTTATTGGCGAAACGGCCATCATTGGAAATAACGTAAAAATGTATCAGGGTGTAACACTCGGTGCCAAAAGCTTTCCGTCTGATGAAAACGGGAATCCGATTAAAGGCATTGATCGTCACCCCCGTATTGGAAACAATGTTATCATTTATTCCAATACCACCATCTTAGGACGGATAACTGTTGGTGATGGAGCTGTAATAGGAGGTAACATGTGGGTTGACACCGATGTTCCTGCAGGCTCAAAACTTGCACAAAATAAAAAAATAAGTAAATAAGTAAATACGCCCAATGTACTCACTGAACATTGGCATTAGACAATAGATAAAAGAATATATGGAATTTGAAATGTTAGCAAAAACCTTCCGTGGATTGGAAGAAGTATTGGCCACTGAATTAGTAAATATCGGTGCCAATAATGTACAAATCCAACGAAGGGCGGTAAGCTTTACCGGCGATAAAGCCTTAATGTATAAAGCAAATTTGTGCTGCCGGACAGCTTCACGTATCCTCAAACCGATTTTATCGTTTGATGCTACCAATCCGGATGAAGTATACGAACAGGTAAAAAGCATCAACTGGAGCGATTATATGTCGGTTGAAAGTACCTTTGTAATTGATTCAACTGTATTTTCGGAAGTGTTCCGTCATTCCAAGTTTGTGGCTTATCGTGTTAAAGATGCTATTGCCGACTGGTTTACCGAACGTTACGAACGTCGGCCTTCTGTACGGCTCGAAGGTGCACAGTTGATGATAAACATACACATTGCCGAACATCGCTGTACCCTGTCGCTCGACAGCTCAGGCGAATCGTTGCACAAGCGAGGTTACCGCGTTGCACAGACCGAAGCACCGCTGAATGAAGCCCTGGCTGCAGGCATGTTGTTGCTGGCAGGTTGGAAAGGTCAATCCAACTTTGTTGATCCCATGTGCGGCTCAGGAACCCTGCTTATTGAAGCAGCCCTGATTGCCCTAAACATACCACCCGGCATTTACCGTTCTTCTTTTGCCTTCGAAAAGTGGAATGACTTCGATGAAGAACTTTTCGACACACTCTATAACGATGATGCATACGAACGTCCGTTCGACTTTAAGATCTATGGTTCGGACAATTCGCCTCATGCCATTAAAATTGCCGAACAGAATGTAAAGAGTACCGGCCTGAGTAAATATATCGACTTACAGGTTATGCCTGTCCAGAAACTTGAAGCCCCAGCTGAGAATTGTATGATTGTAACCAATCCTCCTTACGGAGAGCGTATCACTTCCGATGATATTTACGGATTATATGCTGCATTGGGTACAACCATTAAACATAAGTTTGCCGGAAGCTCTGCCTGGGTGATCAGCTCACACGAAGAATGCCTCGATAAAATAGGCTTTAAACCCACAGAACGTATCCGTTTGCTCAATGGAGCACTCGATTGCTGGTATTGCAAATACGATATTTTTGCGGGGAAGCGGAATGATTACGTTGCAAAACGCAAAGCAGAATAATAATTACAGGTGCTCACACCTTTTTTCAGGAATTATTATATTTTAAAAAACAAGGTAATTGCTTTATAGCTTGCAATTTGAAAGTTGCAGGTTATAAATTGCAAATTTAAAGCGGCTATAATGCTTGCCAATATCAAAAATTATCTTACTTTTGCAGAGCAATTGCCCAGATGGCGGAATTGGTAGACGCGCTGGTCTCAAACACCAGTGGATTCACTTCCATGCCGGTTCGATCCCGGCTCTGGGTACGGATAACCCCTCTTAATCGAATGATTAAGAGGGGTTATTATTTTATTGGGAGGTACTATAGTATTTTTGGTCCAAACTTTATGCCTTATTTTAAAATACAACTAAAAAACTAATTTATTTGGGCTCAAGGTAATTAAGGAATCAACCTGTAAAGGATTCACTTGAAGTAATGCCGTCACTTGTAAGAATAAAAAATCCTCCTACAAATCAATCTAAGATTTGTAGGAGGATTTTCTGATTAAATGAATAATTGGATCTTTTATCCGTGAATTAATTTTATATAATTCAGGAGCGTATCGGATTAAAAAATACCAACCGGAGAGATTATTGAGCTGAAATTCAAAATCTTTATATGTGGAAAGATAATATTTTAAATGTTGACTATTTAAATATTATGATCAATAAAATTAAAACGATCATATAACTGGTAAATAGTACAGATAAAATTTTTACGATCGAAGGTTGTGTTAAATATTTCATACTATCTGAATGTATAAGAGTTTATAATTCCAAATTGAATGTATCTAATCTTCGTTTTATTCTTATTTATGCAATAACATTACCACTACTGCCAAAATCAACATATAACTTGAAAAAAGTATACATACTGTTTTTACAAAAGAATAGAGATTAAGAGTTTTCATACTGATAGTTTTTTTAGAAAAGTAAAATTTAATATAGAATCTAAATGAGTGCCGACAATAAATGAAGGTTTTTTATTTCCCTTATTTATGCATGATAATTATGAGAGTCATCAATACCAACATATAACTTGAAAAAAGAATAGAGACTGTTTTTACAAATGAATCAACCTTTAATGCTTTCATAATAATTGAATTTTAAGCGAATGAATTTTAATAATTGAGATAAAGAATATTGTTTTCGTTTTACAAGACAAATATATATATAAATGTTGTTTCATCTAACATGCTCATTTCAGTAGTAATAGTTCTTTGAATGTAGTATTTTTTCTTTTATAATTAATCAACTGAAATATAAACAACATGGATGAATATGCAGTATTTATTTACTTTGTATTAATCAGGATATGTAGTCCTTTGCAGAAATGGGTATTAAGTAATTTATCTAAAAACAACTAAAAAGTGAGGTTTATCTGTTTTGTAGTATATTTTTTGCTTGTGTTGTATTTATTGCTACACACATAAAACATATTTTTTTTTACAGCTACATCGAATGAATGTGTATCGAGAGTTTATACTATTTTAGATAACTTTCATATACTTTATTTAATTATACTTATATTGTATTTAACTGTATTTAACTGTATTGAGACTGTTTTTAAGCATACTTATCAAGTTTATCATAAAATGTCCTACATAACTATATATTTTTTATGCCATTATTTTTGGTTTCTACAAAGTTAATAATGTAAGACTAAAACACGAAATCAATTATTTGATTTTTTTCTAATCAATTAACTGTCTGAATTTGATGGTTTTGTTTCAATCAGTAAACCCATTTATAATTTAAATTAAAGGACGTTATCAAAAAAAAAGATAAGAGCAAAAATGCTATAAAAGCGTGAGCAAATTATACATTTGATAATTCAGATTCTACAGATAAAAAAAACATGAAACCCCATATAGAGCTTCATGTTTTATAAATACTTAATATTCCCTGTTACCGAATAGATATGCCAAAACCTGCTGATGCAACAGGATATTTCTGGAATGCATATTGAGCATGAATGGTAATTACCGCTAATTTTAATCGAAGTCCCAGTGTTGCATTAGTCGATGTCTCACTTGGATTGAAACTAATCGGATTTGTGATATTTATGATTTTCATTATTGGCTTTCCGTTTGCATTTAATAGCGGAACTGTTTGGCCTAATACTGTGGTAGTTACAGGGTCACCCAGAGTAGGATAATTACCGGTCATTGACAAATCAAAATTTGTATTGGTAATGCCAAATCCAACATAAGGGGTAATGAAGGCAATTTTCTTCGAAAATACAAGATTGGCGGTCTTAGCGGTAGCACTTATTTTCATTCCCTGGGTGGAATAGTATGTTGAGCTCACAGGTTGATCTTGCTGAGTAGTTACCCCACCACTCACCAATTTATCAGGAGTAACCTGATAGTTGGACGAGAAAGCATAATTCATATCAAATTTTGAATATGCAAGTACAACAGCAGCATCAAAAGGAAGATCCTTTACAACCGGGATCCATTGTTTAAAGTTATGCTTTATTCCTATGCCCCACATCGAGGCTTCAAATCCACTTACACTTACTTTAGGTATTAAACGGATCGATACGTCATTAATATAAGGGATCCCCAATGTAACCTGAATGCTTGCTGTTGGCACATATTGCGAAACACCGGATGGGGTAGTAAATGAAACAATTTTTTGTCCTGCCAGTGGATTTGCCTGACCATTCGAAAGAGTTTGTGGTTGATACAGGTTCAACTCTACGCCATTTCCTTTTCCTGTGAAAGTAGGTGCTGATGTTGTACCTGTTACTGTCGGTCTCAAATTGGTTAACCCCGACAAGCTAAATGTTTGATCGGATGTAGGTGCCTGAACCGCACCTACGCCAAAAGTCACGTCGAATCCCCATGCTTTATGTACGGCAGCCGTATTGTACCAGTTAGTTCCTAATCCCGCTGAGAAACTATTCCCTGCAGGTTTAAGATAGCCTTCAGCTACTTTATTTAAATCAGTAACTCCTGCTTTAAACAGATTAGAAATATCATTCTGGGCATCCAGCATGGAGATACAACTTCCTGTTAAAAGAATTGTAATCACAGAGAGAATAGTCTTTTTCATAATGTTTAATTTTTTGAATAATTTACTATGATTATATTTAACTTGCTCTAAACGCACAAAAATAGTAGTAAAAAATGATATTTTCATTACAAATAGGTATATATACATACAAAACAGTTGTAATTATTGCAATTTAGTTGAATGTTCGTATATTTGAACCTAAAACAATAAAGAACATAATCCCTGATATTATATAGTAGGTAATCTGTTTTTTGCTTCTATTTCAACATTTGAATCTATTTGCAAAGAATTACACCTGGAATAAACAGTCACAATCAAATGAAACAAAAACATCAAATCATTCTGACGATCATTGTACTATTGAGCAATCTAATACTCGACAGAATAACAAAACTGATTGCTGTTCATTATTTAAAAGGGGAAGAAATTATATCACTCTTTTATAATACAGTTTTATTAAAATACACTGAAAACACCGGTGCATTTCTTAGTATTGGTTCACATTGGCCCGATAGTTTGAAATATCTCGCATTAATTATCTTGCCTGTTATCATTTGTTTGTACGGACTTTACTATTGTGCATTCAGATTGACTGATAAAAAAATGGTAATTATGCTGGTTACTATAATTGGAGGCGGGCTTGGAAATTTAATTGACAGATTAAACAATGATTTCAGGGTAGTTGACTTTATCAATTTTGGTATTGGCACTGTTAGAACAGGCATTTTGAATGTTGCAGATATGTCCGTAACATTTGGGGTTATCTTTTTGGCCATCTATTCATTACAAAAAAAAAGTGTTGAAAATTGATTTCAGCACCTTCTTTTATTTTGTAAATTGAATATTAGTTGAGTTTTGCCAGTGCCTCTTTGATCCAGCCAAATGCTTTCACCAGATTTTCATCAGATGTGGCATATGAGAAACGAACACAATCGGGAGCACCAAAAGCTCCACCACCAACACAAGCCACATGTCCTTCTTCCAGTAAATACATTGCCAGGTCACCTGAGTTCTCAATAGCCCGGCCATTGAATTTTTTACCAAAATACGTACTGCAATCCGGAAAGATATAGAAAGCTCCCTGAGGATCATTCACTCTCAAACCAGGAATCTGACGTGCTAATTCAACCACCAGCTTCTTGCGGCGTTCAAATGCTACACGCATAGTCTCAACACAACTCTGATCACCCGTATAAGCAGCCTCAGCTGCCTTCTGAGCTACCGAACATGGTCCTGAGGTATATTGACCCTGGAGCGTATTGCAAGCCGATGCAATCCATTTAGGAGCTGCTATCCAACCAATGCGCCAACCCGTCATGGCATATCCTTTAGAAACACCATTGATAACGACTACCCGTTCGCGTACATTTTCGAATTGAGCAATACTTTCGTGGGTACCCAAATAGTTTATATGTTCGTAAATTTCATCGGAAAGTATAATAATATCAGGATATTTTGCCAACACATCTGCCAGTTCCTTCAATTCGGCTTTCGAATATACGCTTCCAGTTGGATTTGAAGGGGAACAAAGAATGATTGCTTTTGTCTTTGGAGTAATGGCTGCTTCAAGCTGATCGGCAGTAATCTTAAAATCCTGATCAATTCCTGCAGAAACAAAAACCGAAGTTCCATCTGCCAGTTTAACCATTTCAGGATAACTTACCCAAAAAGGGGCTGGAATGATAACTTCATCGCCTCTGCTGATAATTGCCAGCAAAACATTACAAACAGATTGTTTTGCTCCATTGGAACATACAATTTGTTCCGGTTTAAAGTCCAAACCGTTTTCTGATTTCAATTTAGCACAAATAGCATTCCGCAACCCCGGATAACCTGGTACCGGTGAATAAAATGAAAAGTTATTATCCACTGCTTGTTTAGCAGCTTCTTTAATATGGTCAGGAGTGTTAAAGTCTGGTTCTCCAACACTAAGGTTAATAACATCGAAACCCTGAGCTTTAAGCTCATTACTTTTTTGCGACATGGCAAGCGTCTCAGATGGAGATAATGCGGCCAAACGATCAGATACTGGATACATATAATGATTGTATTTTTTGTTATTAATTCGCCGCAAAAGTAATCAAAAAAAACCATTTGGATGTCATTTTGCAGCTTATTGATTTAAATTCATTTTGTTAAAATAAGATTAGAGTCCAGTTTAATGGCTAAAATTTGCTTCGCACTTCGATAGCCTAATTCAAAAATCTCTCTGCCTTTATCTACATCGAACGTATCATAATTGCCCATATCAACCGGTTCAATGAGAAGATCACATAACTCTTTGTCGTGAATGATGTTGGCTTTAAACATAAAGTTGTACGAACGCATGGCAACATTTAAAATACTTTGCTTGTAATCGTCAGCTACCAGTGGACTTGCATTAATGCCAATCACTTTTTCACAGTCTCTTCGTATCGTGGAAACAGGAAAATTCTTAAGGACACCACCATCCACATAATGAATACCTTCTATTACTTTTGGGCTAAAAAGCACCGGAAAACTGCATGACGCAACTATGGGATCAATCAATTGACCTTTACTGAAAGTCACACTTTGCCCTTTATCCAGATCAGTTGCAACAACCCTAAGTGGAATAGACAGCTCTTCAAATGTACGTGCCCGTAATTTCTTCTTTAAAAAATTCTGAAAGATATCCGTTTTAAAGAACCCACCATCAGGGAGTCTGATCTTAGTCATATTTCTAAAACTGATCTCTTCAAAACAAATGGCTATTTCATCAGGAGTATATCCATCTGAATAGAGCGCACCTACTAATGCCCCTGCACTGACACCCGAAATAATATCCGGTTTAATGCCTACTTCCTCCAGGGCCTTTAATACTCCGGCATGACACAATCCCTTCACTCCTCCCCCACTAAGCGCTATGCCTATTTTGTAAGGTTTCAGATCAAATACTTTTAATAAATCCATAATAAATGGAATTTAAAAATGAAACATTCGTGGTTTAAGACTTCTGTTGATGTATAATTTCTACATGTACAAAACCATCAATTCGAATACGATGAGAACTTCGACATAACACGTTCATAATAAGTGTTTGAGACAGGAATATCGGGTGTATTCTCAGCATCAAGTTCCATAACAATTCCTCCTTTATTCTTACGAAGCACCTTCACCTTGTCCAGGTTAACAATAAAGCTTCTGTGGCAACGAACCAACTGACTGTCTTTGGTCAGATTTTCGTCCATCCATTTTAATGAATTACGAATCAGGAATTGCGACAGTTTTGATTTATTGAGATAGTGTATGGTTATATAATTATCTGATGATTCGATGAACAATAGATTTTCGAGCATTATGGTGATACGCAGTTCACCTTTTTCATCCGGGAATGCAATTAAATTCTTTCGTAAAGCTCCTAAACTTTGATCTACAGTTGTCATCTTTTGCAACAGGCTATTTTTATCACGCCACGAGAAATACAGCCATAAAATAGAATACGGCAACAGAAGCACTAAACTTGTATTTACTGTCGACTTATGAAATATCTCCATAAAATCACGATCCATTCCTTCCTTAGGAATAAACTTTGTAAACAATGAATAGAAAAGTGACATGGATAAAATCTCACCCAACACCCATAAGCCATATTGCAAATACGTAACAGAATGTTTTTTTACAAACAAAATCATAAATAAGCGACTGATTACTACCACCAGCATACCTATCAGAATAATCAGGCTTGAAAAAAAGAAGTATTTAAAATCCGAGATATTGGGATACCATCCTCTTGATCCAAAAGGTTGAAAGATATTGATAAACAGCAAGGCAAAGATAGCAGTGAATAATATCAATCTGTTGATATTTGCTTTATCGTATAAATAGGATGGAATTTTTGTATTCATACTTCTATGGTCAGTGAAAGAATTCAGGACAAAAGTATATTATTCTACTCAAAGTAGAAAACAACTCATTTCCTGTAAGGTTTAAAACTACCCCATAATTTCATTTTTTACCCCTCAGTGAGCACTTCAGTCCCATGCACGGATTATACTACCCAAAAAATTGCAATTTATATTTTCTAACGTTAACTTTGCAATTGAAATTCATTTATTCTAACAAAATGAAATACACCCAACGATATCAGGAACTCAACACTCAATTCTCATTTGGAACTGACACTCATCTCATTGAGTCCAATATTGATATTCGTTATTTTTCATTTCAAAGTACAAACGAAGAAGATCTAAATGGAAACTCAAATTATATTTCCAGGGATAAAACGATAGTCGAAAATCAATCTTTTGTTTATCCCGTTTTTATGCCACATGGTTTGAACAAAGCGGATAATGCCATTTTACTCCTGCATGGGCTGAACGAACGGAACTGGAATAAATACCTTACCTGGGCAGAATACCTCTGTTCAAAGACAGGAAAACCCATCATCCTTTTTCCGATCGCTTTTCATATGAACCGTTCTCCGCAGAGATGGTCCAACCCAAGGGCATTACAAAGTATTATGGACCTGCGACGTCTGGCCAATGGAGCAGACAGGTCATTAAGTTTTGCCAATGTGGCTCTAAGCGAACGGATCAGTGAAAATCCATATCGTTTTTACAGCTCCGGACGTCAAAGTATCCGTGACCTGAGTACACTCTTCACCCAGATTAAAGGAGGGAAACACGTGTTGTTTAAAGAAAATTCTCAAATCGATATTTTTGCCTATTCTATTGGAGCTTTCCTGGCTGAAATTACCATGTTGGCTAACCCACTCGGCTTATTCTCCATGTCGAAAATGTTCTTGTTTTGCGGTGGTGGTATTTTCAGTTCCATGGTGGGGCAATCGCGTAGTATCATGGATAAAAAAGCATTCCATATCCTATATGATTACTATTTAAACCGGTTCAACAAATCAGAAACAGAGAAAATGCCAACAGATATAATGTTCGAATCGTTTAATACAATGATTTCAACAGACAGGAACAAGTCGGTTAGAGAACATTTTTTCAGTCAGTTTGAAAATAACCTGAAGGGAATATCACTTAAGGATGATAAGGTTATGATCTTCGATGGCATACCGGAGGCATTGGGAGCAGATTATGCAGCAAAGCAAATAAAGCAGATGGATTTTTCATTTCCCTATACGCATGAGAATCCGTTTCCGGTAAACGGGTTAGTCGATTCAAATGAAGTTGATGCAGGTTTTCTTACTGTCTTTTCAGAGATTGCGGAGTTTTTCAGTTAATCCGGGTAGATCTTTTATAAAATATAGGGGACATTTATTCTGATTTCGGTGTTTTTTCATTCTGATAGAGTTTCAGAAGTCTTTTTGAATTATATTTGCAGGCGCTAACTATTTTATAAAGTCTAACGAAGCAATATCAGTTTAAAAAAACATGGATACTTTTCTTATCGTTTTAGCAGGAATCTTTTTATTAACCGGACTGGCAGGATGTATTTTTTCCAAATTACCGGGGACAATGATCTGCTACCTGGGAATTATCATACTTCAATATAGTTCCATTGCCGAGTTCTCAGTTCATTTCTTTATAAAATGGGGAGTATTGGTTATTGCCGTTCAGGGACTCGACTACCTGATTCCAGACTGGGGAAACCGTAAATTTGGTGGAAGTAAAAAAGGTGTATGGGGTAGTTTATTGGGCATGCTTGCCGGAATGTATTTCGGTCAATTAGGAATAACCCTTGGAGCCATTTCAGGAGCCTTTATTGGAGAACTTATTGCCGGGAAAGTAAGCAATAACGCGATACAATATAGGTTTGGGGCATTTAGCTTTTTTATTCTGGGGACTATTTCACAGCTTACAGTGGCTGGGATTTTGATTTATTATTACATTGACAACCTAATGTACATATTGTAATATTTCATATAAAAAAACCCTGAATCTCTTTATGACATTCAGGGTTTTATTAGTTACAGTATCTGTTAGTTCAGGATTATTTCAAATACCTGTTCCAACGTAGCCAGGGCTTGTTCGCCTGTTTTCATATTCTTCAGCATCACTTTGCCTTCAGCCATCTCTGTTTCGCCTACAATAGCAACGAATGGTATTTTCTTATTATCGGCATAGCTCATTTGCTTTTTCATTTTAGCCGGTTCAGGATATATCTCAGCATTGATTCCCTTTGTTCTCAAACTACTTAGCCAGGGCAATGAATACATCAATTCTTTTTCGCCAAAACTCACAAAGAGAATTTTAGTCTGTTCCATCGATGTTTCCGGATATAACTCCAACTGGTTCAGCACATCGTATATTCGATCGGCACCAAAGGATATTCCAACACCGGATACGCCTTCCATGCCGAAGACACCTGTCAGGTTATCATAACGTCCGCCACCTGTAATACTTCCCATTTCAACGTCGAGGGCTTTCACTTCGAAAATAGCACCTGTATAGTAATTCAATCCGCGTGCAAGGGTTAAATCAAGTTCTATGGCGGTTTGCACATTCATAGCATCACATAATCCGAAGATTGTTTCAAGCTCCTGTACACCTTTCAATCCGACTTCCGAATCCGCTAAAACAGTTTTGAGTTGTTCAAGCTTTTCAGTATTCGTGCCACTAAGTTTTAATATTGGTTGCAGTTTGGCAATAGCTTCATCCGATATGCCTTTCGAAGCAATTTCTTCATTCACCTTTTCCAACCCTATTTTATCCATTTTATCAATGGCAACGGTTATGTCGGTTATTTTTTCGGCTTCCCCAATGATTTCGGCAATGCCTGAAAGTATTTTGCGGTTATTTATTTTAACGACAACATTGATCTTTAACCGGCGGTATATTTCGTCCACAATCTGGATCAGTTCCAGTTCGTTCAGCAATGAGTCACTGCCCACTACATCTACATCACATTGGTAAAACTCCCTGTAACGTCCTTTCTGCGGACGGTCGGCACGCCATACAGGCTGTATCTGGTAGCGTTTAAAAGGAAAGGTTATTTCATTCTGGTGTTGTACGACAAATCGTGCAAAAGGCACAGTAAGGTCATAGCGCAATCCTTTTTCAGAGATTTTATTGGTAAGTTTCAGGCTGTTCCTTCCCTGCAATTCAGCATCATTCAGACCACTCAAATAATCCCCTGAATTCAGTATCTTGAAAAGTAATTTATCCCCTTCTTCACCATATTTCCCCATTAATGTGGATAGGTTTTCCATGGCAGGTGTTTCAATCTGCTGAAAACCATACAGGCGAAAAACATCTTTTATGGTGTTGAATATATAATTCCGGTTTGCCATTTCCTGTGGCGTAAAATCGCGGGTTCCTTTTGGAATGGAAGGTTTTTGCATAATAAATATAAATAAACCCCTAACCCCTAAAGGGGGATAAGAGTTTGATTAGTATAGGTTTAAAATAATGAAGCACAATAAATATTTCAATCAGAGTATTGGTGATGTTTATTCAATTTAATCATAGCTGTCACACAAAATCAGGATAAATCAATTCACCTGTATCTTTTTCAGTAATGAGCATATCAAAAAGTTTTTCCGTACTTAAATGCCACAATTTAGTTCCTTCCAAAGATAAAGCATCATATAATTTTGAGTCATAAAGATAAAGGAGTGCAGCATCAAAATCAAGTCGTTGTTTCTCCACAATCAATGAAATCAAATCCTCTACTTTTAGTGGCATGATCGATTCGAATACACTTTCTTTCTTAAGAGATATAAATAATAATCGATATTTAACCAAATCAAACAGATTAACATTCTATCGGGGTACAAATATACGTAAATCTTTTTATCCTACTTAAATAAACATGTTTATACAGAATATGTTTTATTTCAGATCCTCAAAATTAAATTCCTTATTTTTATGCTTTTAAGGATTTGATTATCTGTTCCGTCGCCCCGGTATTTTGCTTTACGTATTCCCCGGCAATCTTTCCGGCCTGTTTATCTTTTAAAAGTCTGTCTATTTGTGTCTCCAGGATTACATAATCCGATATGGAGAAAGCTCCGCCAACAGCTATCAGCTCACGTGCTTCGCGAAACTTCTGGTAATTGGGACCAAATACAACCGGTATGCCATACACAGCTGCTTCGAGTGTATTGTGAATCCCTACACCAAATCCACCGCCTATATATGCCACGTTGGCATACCGGTATATCGACGACAGGATACCGATTACATCCACCACCAGGCAATTGGTGTTTTGCACATTTTCAGGGGTTGCCTCCGAATAGCGTACAAAGTTACCATCCAATAACCCGGATATGCCTGAAATATGCGAAGCATGTACTTCGTGTGGCACTAGTACCAGTTTTACATCCGGATGTAGTTTCAGATAACGAACCAATAGTTCTTCATCCTTAGGCCACGTGCTGCCTGCAACAATTACTTCCGGTGCATTCTTTACAAATTCCTCAATCAAAGGTAGCTGTTTGGCCTGCTTGAATAAATCGTAGACCCTGTCGAAGCGTGTATCCCCACAAACGGAAGCAGTTGCAATCTGATGGCTTTCAAGCAAATCAAGCGATACCTTATCCTGCACAAATATATGACTAAAAGTACGTAATAAATTCAGGTACCAGTTTCCATACCCTTTAAAGAATATCTGTTCCGGACGAAAGATAGCCGAAATGCTGAATACCGGGACTTTTGCCTGCTGCAATGCCAACAGGTAATTGGGCCAGAACTCATATTTTATAAAAATAGCTTTCGAGGGTTTAACCAGGTTCATAAAGTACCAGGCGTTGCCGGGAATATCCAGGGGTAAATACGAAACAATATCGGCACCTGCATAATTTTTCCGAATCTCATATCCCGAAGGAGAAAAGAATGTCAGCAGTATTTTGACTTCCGGTTGATCACGTTTTAATTGTTCTATCACCGGGCGTCCTTGCTCAAATTCACCCAACGAAGCTGCATGAAACCATACATATCCGCCATTCGGATCAACTTTTTCTTTGAGCAACTTAAATGCATTATGTTGTCCTTTGCATAGCAATCTTGCCTTTTCATTAAAAAGCGAAGCTATAAATATGAGAGCTCCGTAAATATAGATACCGATCGAATAGAGTATTTTCATGACTCCTGATCCGTCAAACGACGGAAAATTAAATTAGTTTGTTTTGTTTCAAACCCTTTTTTCCGGACCTTTTGAGCTTCATATCTTTGTTAGCTTTTTGAAGCTACCGGGAATTTAGTCTTAAAGCCCCTTTAGGGGTTTGGGGTTCTTAAAAAGAAAAGGCATTTCAAAAATAGTTTTTGAAACGCCCTTTAATGGTGTGTAAGTCAGAATTACTTTCTGATACCCAATTCTTTGATAATTGCACGGTAGCGATTAATTTCGGTATCTTTCAAATAATTGAGAAGACGACGACGTTTTCCTACCAAAATTACAAGAGAGCGTTCTGTACTATAATCTTTTTTGTTTAACTTCAAATGTTCAGTTAAATGGTTGATACGGTATGAAAACAATGCTATCTGACCTTCAGATGAGCCAGTATCAGTGTTAGACTTTCCGTGTTTACCGAAGATTTCTTGTTTAATTTCTGCTGTTAAATACATGATAATTTATTAAAAATAAATGTTTTAAAATACAAACTTAGCAATGCACACATCGCAAAACTACCTGTTTGATTTTGAGTCTGCAAAGATAAGTTTTTAATTTTGAATAACAAAGCCATCAGTTCCTTTTTCCTGAAAAAACATCTCGTAATGAGCCATCTGCCCATTTCATTTCCTTCTTATCAAAGTAGAATTTACAAAGAATGGTAACTGAAACACCAATAAATGAACCCACAAGAACGTCCAATGCAAAATGCTGGGATAAATAAAAGCGTGAATAACCAACCAACAGAGCCAACACAAAATAAAGGAAATGGATAGCAGGTCGCTTTGTAAAAAAAGCTAAGGCTAAGAAAAGTGCAAATGCTGTAATAGTATGTCCGGAAGGAAAACTATGTGACGAATGCAAATGTTCCCCAACGATTTGATGCAACTGGATATTCGGATAATGCTCCTTAAAATACAAAATTGGCCGCGGTTCATTCCAGGTTTGCTTTATAATGACAGATACCAAACCGGTGGCTAACTGGGATACCAGAACAAACAATGCCATTCGGTACCGGTAAAACAACAAACCAGCAATAACCACATAGGGTACCCAATCGCCTACATAGGTGAAATAACGGAAAAATACATCGCCCAACGGACAATTATATGATGTAAGCCACAAATGAAGGTCAGCCTTGTTATTGCATACTATCAGCACAATGAAAGTAATAACAAACACCAGGTACGGAATGTAAAATGCACGGTATCTTTTCATATTGAATAAATTATATAAAACCTCTTGAATCTGAAACACAAAGCATGGAACACGGAACGGAGAACGCGGAACTCTTTAAACTTCTCAAACTTTCAAACTCTTCAAACTCCTCAGAATCTCCCTCTTTCCCGGAGGTCCCTGCAACCGCTCAACCGTAAAACCGGCTTCCTGCATGGCCCGACGCACAATGCCCTTGGCACAATATGTGGTCAGGATGGCTCCAGGGTTGCAATGCGCATATATCATAGAAAAAAGCTCCCTGCTCCACATTTCAGGTTGCTTCTCCGGTGAAAAAGCATCAAAAAATACCACATCAAAGTTCCCCTCAAAAACAAACTTTGTAAAATCGGTCTCAATCTTTTTCAATGAAAAATTGGGTGATATTATTATTTCTTCATTCCAGGGTGACGTATGCAATTGTTCAAACAACTGCCGTTTTTCCGGAGCAACTTCTTCCGGATAATTCAATTGCAATGCCTTTTCCACTTCTACCGGATACAGTTCAAGCGATGTATACTTTATTTTTGTCCCGCTCCTTTCCGATTCCAGCAACGTCAGAAAAGCATTTAATCCCGTACCAAAACCAATTTCCAACACACTGATCTCCGGCTTAAGGCATTGCTTCAATCCGGCTTCAATAAAAATATGCCGCGATTCCTGAATGGCTCCGTGGGTAGAATGGTAACATTCGTCTATTCCGGGCACAAAAAGGGTGTGCGATCCGTCTTCAGTCAGTTTTAATTCTGTTTGCATAGTTTATTTCAAAAATCCGGGGACATTTCGGCAATCCGAATTAAATCTCCCGGATTACTTTCTAAAAAATAAATCCGGTGGCTTTCATTCGAGTAGGAGAACAGCCTAAAAAACGCTTTCAATTTTATCCTGATGGCTTTACGTTTCTAACTGGCTACAAAAATAGCCTAATATATTGCATTAAACAAGTCCGGACACCCTGAAACCGTTAGATAAAGCCTTCGGGTAAGAGAAAATCTTTTACATATTCCATATAATTCTTACATGCATTCAAACTCCTGGATATTTTTTTATATGATTCGTATCTATTTTTCCGCTCTTTGTTCAGGGCAGAAAGGGGGTTGCCTGGGGGTTCAGATAGGTTTACCCCACCTAACCCCCTCGCAACCCCCAGGCAACCCCCAGGCAACCCCCTCGGAACACCCTCTATACATACTATAAATCCTGAATAAAACAGAACAAAAACAATGTACAGTTTCCTGAAAAGAAATAAAAAAGGGAACAATGGGGAGTCTCCGAAATAAAACAAAATGAATCAGGAAGTATTTTCATCGGTATTACAATGAATGGATAAAGCATAAGCCACTCCCGGAGACATTAAATTGTCGGGTTGAAATAAAAAGTGACAAGAATTAATAATATAACTGAGATTTACAGGGCAGAAAAAAAATAACCGCTATCCCTTATTGGAGCAGCGGTCATCCTAATTATGCATTATGAATTATGCATTATGAATTATCTTAATAGTTTTGTTTCTCTACCTCAAAGTAAGCCTGTGGATGTGCACAGGTAGGACAAGCTTTGGGAGCTTCTTTGCCTACATGGATATGACCGCATTCGCGGCATTGCCAGGTGGTTTCTTCTTCACGGGAGAAAACAGTACCTGCTTCAACACGTGCTAACAAGCGACGATAACGTTTTTCGTGCTGAACTTCTACACCTGCTATTTTACGGAAAGTAGCAGCGATATTCAGAAAACCTTCGGCTTCGGCAACATCGGCAAAGTGTGGATATAGATCAGACCATTCTTCGTATTCACCATTCGCAGCAGCCAACAGGTTTTCGACTGTAGTTCCAATCTTTCCGGCAGGATAAGTGGCTGTAATTTCAACATCACCACCTTCCAAATGATTAAAATACTTCTTTGCATGTGCTTTTTCCTGTTCCGCAGTTTCAAGGAAAATAGCTGCAATTTGTTCATACCCTTCGGTCTTTGCTACCTTGGCAAAATACGTGTAGCGATTGCGTGCCTGGCTTTCACCGGCAAACGACTTAAGCAAATTCTTTTCGGTTTCAGTACCTTTAATACTTTTCATTTTTGTAGAGTTTTAATAAGTTGAAATATATGATTTTAAAGAAAATGCAACGTGATACTGCAAAGATACATAATTATGAAATTAAAACGGACAATCATTCTTCTTTCTTTTGGGTTATTTTTAATAGAAATGTACTGATGAAAGGATAATTGGTCAGAAGGATATAACCCAATATTATTTTTGTAAAACTAACTGCCCAATGATAGGTACTATAACCGTTTAACCCTATTAAATCGGCTACAGTAGAAGTATGTACCTTAAATGCTAAATAAGATTGATTTAAAAACACAGCAATATTATCCAATATCATGGTTCCTCCTATTATAAGTATCCCCAGTTTCAGTATATTATCCAACCCGAAATTTTGGAATTCTATCAAATCATTATCAAATCCTTTATCCAGGTTAAGCAAATTTATCAAAACATCAGTTTTAATAAACAGCATATAAATTAAAATTAAAAAAACAAGGAATATTAAAATTGCCATAAGTATAGCAGGCAAAGTGAAACCAGGAATAAATGACAAGAAATAAAACTGCCCTGTTGAAAAAAGGGAACTAATCATCCAATAAAGCCCAAACAACTTGATAACAATCCGAAAGAAATCCCTTTTAGTCATGACATTTAATATTAAAGCATTAGTTTCAGGTACCAAAGTTAAGAAAAAATCATTAACACATGACAATACGAGGAATTATTTCTATTTACATGGAGAATTGATACCTCCTTTAAAATCCGTATCTTTGCAAATTCAAATTACGAACTACCGACTACAAACTACCTATTAGAATATGATCAGTTACCTGCAAGTAGAGAATCTAACCAAATCGTTTGGAGACAACCTGCTTTTTGAAAATATATCGTTCGGCATTGCCGACAACCAACGAATGGCATTAATAGCCAAAAATGGAACCGGAAAAACAACCTTGCTGAATATCCTTGCAGACAAAGAGGATTATGACAGCGGAACCATTTCTTTCAAGCGCGACCTGCGCATATCTTACCTGGATCAGGATCCTGATTTTCCAAAAGAACTGAGCGTCCTGGATGCCTGCCTGAAAACAGACAGTGAAGTGGTACGTACCATTGCGCAGTATGAACATTGCATGCTATCTGCCGACCAGGAGGGACTGGACGAAATACTTGCCAATATGGACTTGCACAAAGCGTGGGATTATGAACAACGCATTACTCAAATCTTAGGCAAACTCAAAATCACCAACCTGGACCAGCTGATCGGAGAACTCTCGGGCGGACAATTAAAGCGGGTAGCACTGGCCAATGTACTGATCGGTGAGCCTGACTTGCTTATTTTGGATGAACCAACGAACCACCTTGACCTTGAAATGGTGGAATGGCTTGAAGACTTTCTGAAACGCTCGAATATGGCACTTCTCATGGTAACTCACGACAGGTATTTTCTGGACAGGGTATGTACCAATATCCTTGAAATAGACCATCAGGCTATGTTTCAATACAACGGTAATTACAGCTATTACCTTGAAAAACGCCAGGAACGGATTGAATCGTTCAATGCAGAAAGCGAGCGCACCATCAATTTATACAAAAAAGAACTGGACTGGATGCGACGTCAGCCACAAGCAAGGGCCCATAAAGCCAAATCACGCCAGGAAGACTTCTATGAAATTGAAGAACGGGCAAAACTGCGCCGCAACAATGACTCCGTACAGCTGGAAGTGAAAGCAAGTTACCTTGGTTCAAAGATATTTGAAGCGAACTACATTACAAAGTCATTTGGTGACCTGAAAATACTGGATAATTTCTACTACAACTTTGCCCGGTATGAAAAAATGGGAATCGTTGGGAAAAACGGGACAGGTAAATCCACCTTTCTGAAGATGCTCTTAGGAGAAGTAAAGCCCGATAGTGGTTCGTTTGATGTTGGCGAAACAGTTGTATTTGGTTATTACAGCCAGGATGGCCTTGCATTCGATGAACAAATGAAGGTGATTGATGTGGTTCGGGACATTGCTGAAGAAGTGGACTTAGGTAATGGCAAGAAAATGTCAGCTTCTCAGTTCTTGTTACACTTCCTGTTTACCCCCGAAACCCAGTACAATTATGTTTACAAACTAAGCGGTGGGGAGAAACGTCGGTTATACCTGTGTACCGTATTGATGCGCAATCCTAACTTCCTGGTTCTCGATGAGCCTACGAATGACCTTGATATTGTGACGTTGAATATATTGGAAGAATACCTGCAGGCTTTTAAAGGTTGTGTGATTGTGGTGAGCCATGACCGTTATTTTATGGATAAAGTGGTAGATCACTTAATGGTTTTCAAAGGGGATGCCGAATTGAAAGACTTTCCGGGGAACTACACGGACTACCGCGAATGGAATGATTTGCTCGAAGAACAGGAAAAGGATGAAAAGAAAAAAAACAAAGAGCCAAAATCAAAAATCAAAGAACAAGGAACAAAGACTCAGGATAATTTAAACAAGACTCAACAAGCGAAAATGAAGGAACCTGAAAGCAGAAAACTCAGCTTTAAAGAGAAGAAGGAGTTTGAAGGGCTGGAAAAAGAAATCCCTGCACTCGAAAAAGAAAAAACAGAAATTGAAACCCAACTAGCTTCGGGCAACCTAAGTACCGAGGAGATTCTGAAAGTATCTCAACAACATGCCTTAATCAATGGCCGGATTGATGAAAAAACCTTACGCTGGTTGGAATTGAGCGAGATATAATATTACCCATAAAGGGTTGAAACGTTATTCCTGCTTCTATTTTTCAGGTTATCCTACTATACGATTTAATTGAAAACACTAACCCTATCCCCCTTAAGGAGGTAGGGTTAGTGTTTTTATATACCATAAACATGGTATATAAAATACCCTATCGGTGCGATTGTGAGAATGTGAAATCTGCCGTATTTTTGCATCATAAAAATAAACAAACCCAAATACTTTATTATCATGGCAAAAATAGCAAAAGATTTAACTGAATTGATTGGGAATACCCCACTCGTTTATCTTTCTAATTATAGCGCAAAAAAAGGATTGCAGGCAACTGTAATTGCGAAACTTGAATCATTCAATCCGGCAGGTTGTGTAAAAGAACGTATTGCCTTGTCAATGATTGAAGATGCCGAAAAAGCCGGACTACTGAAAGCCGGGATTGAAATCATTGAGCCTACCAGCGGAAATACAGGAATTGGATTAGCCATGGTAGCTGCTATCAAAGGGTATAAACTTACACTTACCATGCCTGAAACCATGAGCATTGAACGCCGCAACCTGCTAAAAGCCTTTGGAGCAAACCTGGTGTTGACTCCCGGTGCAACCGGAATGAAAGGCGCTATTGCCCGGGCAGTGGAACTTCACGAAGAAAATCCTGCTTCCTTTATACCACAACAATTTGATAATCCTTCAAATCCTGATGTACATAAACGTACTACCGGTGAAGAAGTATGGCGTGACACCGATGGTAAAGTCGATATATTTGTTGCCGGAGTTGGTACCGGCGGAACTGTTAGCGGAGTAGGTGCTACATTGAAAGCTCATAATCCGAATGTAAAAATAATTGCTGTAGAGCCTTTTGAATCTCCTGTTCTATCAGGTGGAACTCCCGGCCCTCATAAAATACAGGGAATTGGTGCCGGATTTATTCCTAAAAACTACAACCCTGCAGTCGTGGATGAAATCATTCAGGTTACGAACGACAACGCTATCCTGACATCACGTCAGTTGGCACAACAGGAAGGTCTGTTGGTAGGTATATCCTCGGGAGCAGCTGCTTATGCCGCAACTCAACTGGCACAACGTCCTGAGAATAAAGGAAAAGTGATTGTAGCTTTACTTCCTGATACCGGTGAACGTTATCTTTCTACCTTGCTATACGCATTCGAAGAATATCCACTTTAATCAGGGGTAAGAAGTAAGAGGTAAGAAGCAAGTAACTTGATTCTGAGAAATAAACAAATAGAAAGAATAGAACAAATAAAAAAATAAAAAACCGGAAATAAGGTATTTACGTTAAGAAGCATACACTTTCAAAAACAAGTTACTTGCTTCTTACCTCTTGCTCCTTGCTTCTAATAAAAAAATACATTATGGCTGATAACAATTTTAAATTTGAGACTCTGCAGGTACATGCAGGACAGGTAGTAGATGGAACCACCCATGCACGTGCAGTTCCTATTTATCAAACAAGTTCATACGTTTTTGATGATGCTGCCGATGGAGCAGACTTATTCGCATTGCGTAAATTCGGGAATATCTACACCCGATTGATGAACCCCACAACAGACGTATTTGAAAAACGTATTGCAGCACTCGAAGGTGGAGTGTCAGCATTAGCAACTTCTTCCGGACAATCTGCTCAGTTTATCGCACTGAATAATATCGTGGAAGCAGGGGATAATTTTGTTTCAACTTCCCATTTATATGGCGGAACCTATAATCAATTTAAAAATCAGTTTAAACGTTTGGGCGTTGATGTACGCTTTACACCAAACGACGAACCGGTAGAGTTTGAAAAACTGATTGATAATAAAACAAAAGCACTTTATCTGGAAACAATCGGGAATCCCGATTTAAATATTCCTGATTTTGATGCAATTGCTGCTGTTGCCGACAAACATGGCATTCCACTAATTGTGGATAACACTTTTGGTGCCGGAGGATACCTGTTCCGTCCATTGGAACATGGAGCAAGCGTTGTGGTTGAATCGGCTACAAAATGGATTGGCGGACACGGAACTTCGTTAGGAGGTGTTATTGTCGATAGCGGTAAGTTTAATTGGGGTAATGGAAAGTTTCGTGCATTTACAGAACCAACCGATAGCTACCATGGATTAGTATTCTGGGATGTGTTTGGAACTAATGGCCCATTTGGCAATATCGCATTCAACATTCGCGCTCGCGTAGAAGGACTTCGCGACTGGGGTAATACAATTAGCCCATTCAACTCATTTCTTCTCTTACAGGGGCTTGAAACGCTTTCTTTGCGTGTTGAGCGTCATGTTGATAATGCTCTTGAACTTGCTACCTGGTTGGAAAAACATCCACAAGTGGAATATGTCAATTATCCGGGCCTGAAAAGTAGTCCGTATCATGCATTGGCAACAAAATATCTGAAAAAAGGATTCGGAGGAGTACTGTCTTTCAAGCTTAAAGGCGATGCCGAAAAAGCTGACAGCCTGATCAACAATCTTAAATTGATCAGTCACCTGGCCAATGTAGGCGATGCCAAGTCGCTAATTATACATCCGGCTGCCACTACACATGAACAACTTTCTCCTGAAGATAAAATATCGGCTGGAGTATTCCCTGGTTTGTTACGTATATCAGTTGGCATTGAAAATATTGCTGATATCAAAGCTGACATTGAACAAGCCTTTGAAGCCATAAAATAAAATGCAAACTTGATTTATAACTTCTTATTTTTTATTTGTATAGTTAGTTAGTAATTTTTTATCGATAATTGCACTCCTGTCATAAGGGAGTGCAATTATTTTTTTAGCACAAAGTATTGTACATAAATCATTGATTTTATTCTTGAATATCTATAGTCTTATTATCCATAAAAAAGACTGATTTAGCAAACCAGTCTTTTATTATAGAATTGATATTTTGAAATTAAATGTAATACTCAGGATAAGCTGCAGGATTTAAAAGCAACTCCATAAACACATTACACCGTTTATGTAAAGTAGAATTTCGAACATCAAACTCCACAGGCACTTCCTTGAAACCAAGCTTTCGATATAAGGCTAAGGAAGCTTCCATTTTGGTATTCCCTTCAAGGATAATACGTGAAAAACCACGCTCCCTGGCTTTTTCTATAAATGTCTGACCCAACTTATATCCGATTCCTTGTCCATGACACTCTGGATCCACAACCATTTTAGCGAGTTCGCAAGAGATACCATCGATAACTATCAACGCACATGTTCCAACCACTTTATTGTTATGTAATGCGATAAATACATTACCTCCTTTATCAAGAATATACTTTTGAGGATCATTAAGCACCTGAATATCCGATTCCTCCAACCAAAAATATGTTGATATCCAGTCTTCATTAAGCCTTTTAAAATCTGCTCCAAATGCCATGGAATGGGATCTGATATCTATTACTATGTTCATTTACGTTTTAATTTAAATATGTAAATATCCGGTTTAAATGAATTGAATAAATCAGTTTGTTTATTTAAAACACCACTGTTTACTTAAATTCCTAATCCGTCAAAAAATGAACTGACAATGGCTTTTTGTTGCAAAATGCGGGAACCAGGTGGAACGCTATTAGTAAGCCAGACATTACCTCCGATAGTTGAATCTCTGCCTATGGTAATTCGCCCTAAGATGTTGGCATTTGCATAAACTACCACATTATCCTCGAGTATCGGATGACGTGGAATTTTGAGAGGCAGCCCGTTATCGTCCATACGGAATCGTACAGCTCCCAATGTTACACCCTGATATAGCCTAACATGATCTCCGATTATACATGTCTCGCCAATCACTACCCCGGTTCCATGATCAATACTAAAATATTCTCCTATGTGAGCCCCGGGGTGAATATCTATCCCTGTTTCGGAATGAGCTAATTCAGAAACTACACGCGGAATGACAGGAACACCAAGATTTAATAATTCATGTGCTATTCTGTGATTGAACACTGCACGGATAGAAGGATAACAAAATATTACTTCCCCGTATGTATTAGCTGCAGGATCCCCATCAAAGGTTGCTTTTATATCGGTAGACAACAATCGTTTTAATTCAGGTATTTTATTTATGAAGGTAAGTGCAATTTTCGAAGCTTGTTCATCTGAATGGTCAATTTCATTATCCGTACTGTCAAACCGAAGTCCATTGAGTATTTGCTCTTTCAACAGACTATATAATCGTTCAATTTTTACACCTAAATGAAATTCCAGTGTGTTTGAATTCACTACCACTTCACCAAAATATCCCGGGAAAATAATTGCACGTAGTAATTCTACTATTTCATGCAATGTCAGCAATGAAGGAAGCGGTTTATAATGTTGAGGAATATACTCATATTCCGGAAAGTTATTCTGAGTTAGCATTGAAATGTTTCTTTGAAGTACTTTTACTATTTCAGTTTTCATAGTCAAATGATTTTAAATTTAGAAGATCCCAGTATCATTTATTGTGTTCAAGTTTAATTCATTTAATTATGAACACACTTTTTCACCCTTTCGAGTCATTAAAACAAAGTTATTTCAGCAAAATTAATCAATTGTTATCAATATAAAAATACCATTTGTTAGGCATATTTATACCTCGTTTGTGGTATAAAATGGTTTATTTGTTACGGAAGAACTAACTATACTTTTTCATTTAAAGCTTTTTTTACCTTTTGGAATCTGAATTGGTTGTTCTCTAACAAAAAAACAGGTTGATTCGTTCTTGAATCAACCTGTTTTATCTTTTTAATTATTCGTCACCTAATTTCGCCACTTCCTATACAAATTCTGGACTCTGCATCATAAATCACTCCAAACTGACCAGGAGCAATGCCTTGCAGCCTCTGAGTTGATCTCAAATGTACTCCATCAGAAGATAATACAATCTTCCCGGGAGTAAAATCCGGTGTATGCCTTATTTTAAACGTTATATCAATTTCATTTGTACTTTTCTGCCATGGGTTATCGGCTATAAAATGGAAATCATGCATTGAAAACTCATTCCCGTATTGTGTTTCAACTAGAAAGCCCTTTGAAGCATACACGATATTTGCTGCAACATCTTTTTTAATTACGTACCACGGTCCTCCAGAAAGTCCTAATCCTTTACGTTGCCCAACTGTATGAAACCAATATCCATTATGTTTGCCAAGAACCTTTCCTGTTTCAAATTCAACTATAGGACCGACTTTCTCACCTAAATATCGTCTGATAAAATCATTATAATTAACCTTCCCCAAAAAGCATATACCCTGGCTGTCCTGACGCTTAGCACTTGGAAGTTCAGCTTTTAAAGCTATTTCACGCACTTCATTTTTCATAAGGTTGCCTATAGGAAACATAAGTTTAGAAACCTGCAATGAATCAATCTGTGCCAGAAAATCAGTCTGGTCTTTCACCGGATCCTTTGCTGTAGCCAGATAAACCTTACCGTTCTCCTCTATTGTATTGGCGTAATGACCTGTGGCTGTTTTATCAAAATCCTTACCTACCCGTTGTTCGAATACACCAAACTTAATTAATTTGTTGCACATTACATCTGGATTCGGAGTTAATCCTAGTTTCACTTTATCAATTGTATACGACACTACATTATCCCAATAATCTTTATGTAAATCGATAATTTCCAATTTACATCCATATTTACGGGCTATAAGTGATGCCATTTCAATGTCTTCTTCCGAAGAACAATGCAATAACTCATCATCATCCATACCAATTTTGATATAGAATAATGTAGGTGTATATCCTGCTTCTTTCAACAGATGAACCACCACTGAACTATCCACTCCCCCCGATAATAATGTTGCTATATTCATTAATAAATTATCAATTGGTCAATCTTGTATTTTTCAGTTCTCAATTTTGATGCTTAATACCCAATTATATATAATACTCAGCCATATCAACAATCCCAGATCGCATAGCATATTTAGTTGCTTCATGAACATTATTAACTTCAATCTTTCTGAATATATTTTTACGATGTGTCATTATGGTATGTGCACTCACATTTCTATGCGCAGCAATTTCTTTCGTTGTTTTTCCCAAAGCCATTTCTTTAAGGATCTCTTGTTCTGTAGTCGTAAGTATTTGTCGGACGTTCAGGCTATGGGTATTTTTATTGTTATCGAGCAGTAGATTACTTACATGATTACAAATATACCTATATCCCTTGATTGCTTCTTTTAAAGCACTGCCAATTTCTTCTTTTGTACAATCTTTCAAAACTACACTAAAAGAATGAGTATTATACAATAAAGTTCGTAGAAATTCATCGCTTAACTCTTCCGAAAATAATATCCAGTCTACCTGTTCAAATCTACTTTGTAGAATGAGTAATTCATTTACACTTTCAAAATTAAAAAGAGTATAATCAAGGATTATCAAGGCAGAAGGATATTCTGTCAGTAAGGTAATCAGTTCCTTTTTTTCAGATACATCAAAAACTGCTGTTATCTCAGTTTGATCTTTCAACAAATAATGCCATCCTGCATTTGATATATCCTGGTTATCAGCAATTATAATATTTCTCATCGTTTATTACTTTCTTTTGAAAATCAGCAATAATTAGTTTGTTTTGCAAAATTACTGTTTTAAACAGCAATTCTGTCAAAAACATAAAAAAAGACGGCATAAGCCGTCTTTTTTTTATATTTTTATATATAATTTCAAAGCATGCAACTCAAACTGATTATTTTAATATTCCCAAAGGTCTTGTTCAAAATTTAGAAGCTCAGTTTCAATTCTTTTTTGTTCTTTCCTTATTTTATTCGGATCGGTCAGATATTGTAATAACATACGATTGTTAAGGTTACTATCTCCTAACAGATAATCAGAGTAGAACTTTTGTGCAAAAAATTCATCATAAGTCAAACGTTGTGTATTATTTCCGTTTGGTATTACATATTGTCTAGCCAAATAAGGACGTAATTCATCAAACAGGAACCAACATAATACAGAACTTTGGAAATAGCTCCAGGTATCAACGGATGCATCTAATGTGACATTTGTTTCGGTCAGTGCATACAATGGAGCAATAGCTATGATCTTAGAATACATTCGGGAAGTATGTTTATCAAAAAAAACAATTTCTTGAACCAAAAACTTCAATTGATTCTTAACATAATCTTTATAGGCATATGTTGAAACTACAGGCTGTTGTGTGATAGAATCGGGTATAATTAGAGGAGTTTTCCTTATAGTATTATTGATAGTGTCCTTTTCACAAATCTGAAAATAATTTTTCAGGCTGTCTTTTGACAAAATTCTTTTAAAAACTGGCTGAATATCACGTTCTATTTTATCATAAGCATTCAGAGAATCATTGATAGCAGCATCAAGCATTACACGAAACAAACTTTTATATTGTTCATTTGGAATTACCGGAAAATAAAGCTGATAATTTTGCTTGTCACGCATGTCGATTATCCGATATACTATTCGTGACCAAACTATATCATCTGCTCTATGGTTTATTACAGAAATTGTATCCGCCAATGAATTCAATTCTGTAGTTTGAATAGCCACAGTACCATTCTTTTCAAAAAAAGGCATTTGTGTCTCTTGTGCATCAACATAATTGTAAAAAAATGAAATGGTAATAACCAATGAGACAATCCAATATTTTTTCATATTATCATTTATTTATTCGTTCTGTTTCTTTATTGAGCTTAAAGTTGTATAGCAATTGAACCTAAATCCCTTTGTAACATATCCGGCCCTTCAGCTTTTATATTATTAATCATAAGTATATCCCCTTTTATCAGCTTATCCAAGAACCCAGGACTTAGTCGTGAACCTGAAACCTGTAAAGGTGATATTCCTCTCGCTAACATAGTGAATGAAGTCACCCTAAACTTTGCTTTTACTAATTCATCCTTTCCATAACTTGCAATAAGTGTTGAAGCCCTTAATGTACCTGGTGATAAAAATCCTCCTCGTACAGGTTTTGCTCCTGCATCATTCGGTTGTATGAAAGCTTTTGGATCAGGCAAATATTTAACCCTATATGCACCACCTCCCATTTTCTTTAGCTTTCCTTCAACTTTAGCCCAAACTTCGATGTTTATTTCTTCATCACGTGACGGTTGAATCATATACCTACCTCCATCTTTTCTGGCAGTACCCCCAATTACCCGAACAGAAACATTTTCATTAGCAACACCCGGGACTGAAACACTGAACTTGTTGTCAATTCCACGATATACCACATTTAAATCTTCATTGGATAAAGTTGCTGTAGGTTCACCAACAATATAGCTACTTTTAAACGGACGGACCAGAATACTTCCATCGTTCCCTTGTAATCTAATTTGACCGGTATATGAAATAACTCCAAGTTTATTTGCCATTACTTCATACAATCCTTTTGAATTTATAGCCTGTCCATTAACAAAATAATTGGGCTTTTGAGTTGAATCCATTGCCGATAATACTATTTGGGCACTGTATTTCTCTCCGCGGATTACATATGGAGTATTAGGAACAACTAATGCAGTAATTTTATTTACCCGAATATCCATAACGTCAGTCTGTGTTTTTAAATACTGAATTATTTCAGCTTCCGACGAACGTACATCACTCTGATATTTTGTCAGGATCGTGATAACTGCCGATACCGGCATTCCTTCAAATAATGCTTCCTCCCAAGGTTTTCCATCATGCGTCTTCCCAGTTGAAAAGATTGATTCATACATCTTTTGCTTGGAAGGATTTTTATCTGACAATTGTACCAAATATTTCCGATAATTATCTATCTGAAGTTTTAAATTCCTTCCGTTTCCGTTCAATCTCCCGTATATTGCAGCTTTATCAAGATTATCCTTGGCATTTATTTGTTTCACGTAGGCACTGTCATTTGCCTCCTTGTTATCTGCCAATCGTACAATCTGCACTTTAAAGTTTTGAATAAAATTGTAAAGGCCATCCGATTTTTTCTTTACCAGTAAAGCCTTATCTAACCATGCCTTTACTTTTTCGGGATTCTTTTCATTAAGACTTTGAAAATCAGCATATAAAGATATATTTCTTAATTCAGCTGATTCAATTGTTTTATGCAAACTATTGTCCACCATGGTAAACCCATTCAAAATTTCGCTCGACACATTTAGTGCTAACATCGCTGTCAACACTAGATACATCATACCGATCATTTTTTGTCTGGGGGTTTCCGGACAATTTTTAGCTCCACTCATTGGAATTTCCTTTAAAATTAATAGTATCTAAAATTCCTTTATGATTAGCTTAATGAATTTAGCATGTTTCCATAAACCTGATTTAAATCAGCTACTTGTTTTGCCAATTTAGTAGTGCCAACTTTATAGTTTTCGGTTTCAATCGCTGCAATTGAAGTCGCTGATTTCATCTTTTGAACATCAGTTACTATGACACTTAATTCATCATTAACAGTCCGTAACCTTTCCGTTTGTTGTGTAATACCTTCTGATTGCGCCTGAATATTCTTCAATTGTATTTCATAAATAGAATTAATTGAAGAAAGATTTTTATTGATATCTTCAACTTTACCTGCATATTGTTTTGTATTCTTTTCTACAGCTTCCATTCCATCCGATATACCTTGATATGAATTCGCTAAAAGACCCGTTGCCGTATTTAATGAATCCTGATTTTTTATGAATTTTCCGGTTGCCTGTGTGGCTCCATCTATATTCTTTACAAATTGATCAGTGGCACCAAGTACATTCGACAAGCTACTAAACTGCTGTGCTGTAGTTGTCAGGTTTTTAATCCCTTCTGATAATTTCTTTACATCTTCATCATTTATCGTTTCAGAGTAGTTAAGTCCAACAGCACGTGATCCAGATACAGCACCTGTATTTTGAATTTGATTTGTGTTTTGAATTTGATTTGATTCATTTCCCGGGTTAATCGCTTTTGAACCACCTTCAAAATCGTATACTTTATCCCATTCATAATCTACATGTGGTTGATCAAAAATCCCTAATGCAAACAAAAATGCTTCAACTGACATTCCAATCCCCAACATAGTCCCGGCTCCTGGAAGATGCAAGATTTTGAACATTGCCCCGATTATAACAACCGAAGCTCCTAAACTATAGGCTGCCCCTAATTTTTGTTTTACTTCCGGTGAATTCCACCAGATGTCAAATTTAGATTTATTTTCATCCATTTTTTTTGATTTAATTTTTGGAATAGTATCTATTATTCCCCATTATATGATCGTACACATCGAAAACCGATATAAGGACGACTTTCATTTTGATATTCGTAAGTTTTAACACCGCACTGTAAATAATATGCTATATCTTTCCATGATCCCCCTTTTATAATTTTTCGTTTCAAAACATCCGGGTCATCATTTTTAGCATTATACTGGAAGCTCGGGTTCATATCCGAAACTAATAAACTACTCGATACATCATATGCCGATGAAGTCCATTCAGCTACATTGCCTGCCATATCGAACAAACCAAAATCGTTCGGTGGATATGAGGCTACTTTCATAGTTGTTGATCCCATATCTTCTGTATAACTTCCACGCATAGGTTTGAAGTTAGCCAAAAAACAACCTGTTTTATCACGTACGTAATTGCCTCCCCATGGGTACAAAGCCATTTTTCTTCCACCTCTTGCAGCATATTCCCATTCTGATTCAGTTGGCAAGCGGTAATCCTGACCACCTATTGTATTTGCACTGTTGAATAGTTGGGTCCTCCATTGACAAAATGCTTGTGCCTGTTCCCAAGTCACACCTACAACCGGATAGTTTGCAAATCCCGGATGTGAAAAATACATACGCATTTTAGGATCATTATATGAATACTGAAAATCACGAAGCCACATGATGGTATCAGGATAAATATTTACAATATGCATTGAAATCAAATCCCTTCGTGTCGTTAATTTCCTTTCAATAGTTTTATTGATGATTACTCCATTCTCAACATATGATGTATCTACACGGGCCTTTGCATTTTTTGGATATGCACCAGTATTAACATTGTATTTGTTTTTTGGCAGAGCTGCCTGATCATAATTTATCCATTCATACTTGTATTGAAGTTTTGCAGGATCAATTTGTTTTCTAAACCCTAAAGCATTTTCATCTTTGTAATACATTGATTCTAGAATTGATCTCACTTCTTCATCTTTCGAATTCCATGGAATTTTCATTCTCCAGTTAAGACGTGCAGTTTCAGGACTTGCGTCATCAGTCTGATTTTTAAACTTCATCCTGAATTCATCTTTGCCTGCTACAACAAGCTGACGTAAAACGATTGAATCACGGACCCAATTAACAAATTGTTTGTACTTATCATTTGTTATTTCAGTTTCATCCATCCAAAACGCATCCACTGTTACATTTATAGATTTATCATTAATCGCTCCGATAGCAGACTGATCATTCGCTCCCATCATAAAAGACCCCCTTTTGATAAAGACCATACCATATGGTTGTGGTTCAAAAAATTTGCTTTTGGTGCCAAGACCCGTTAATTCACCTGCAGGTTTGTTGCAAGCAACAAGCAAAACGGTCAGTACAATAATTATCAGATTTCTTTTCATTCTTGTGCAATTTATTTATTGAAATAAAAACTGTGATTCTTTTCTTTGTTTATAATAGAAATAATAAATTCATTATAATATCCTAATACTCTTATATCTGCTATTCCGCTTTCCAAAAATGTATTCAAAACTATACATGACTACAATCTCATGAGAGCCGGAACTGACTGTGATTATCTTGGATGTCGGCAAATCGTAAGAATAACCGATTGACAAGCCTCCTGAAATATTGATGCCAGCTAAAACAACCACTGCATCCTGAACCCTATAGCTCAGCCCACCCCAGTATTTAGTGTCATATTCCAACCGTGATGACACGTCCAATTGCCATGAAATGAAGTCGGTTTTAAACAATGTACTTGGTTTTAATACAAATTTTGGATCTGCTAAAACCAGGTTATAACCACCTGTCAGAAAAAGTGTACCTGATTCTTTGAACTCTGATTTGTCACCCCAAGTAACTGTTGGATTATTTATGTGCAAATAAGACAACCCACCATAATAAGTTGGTGTTGAATAGAATGCACCAACATTCATATCAAAACTCATTCCAACCACACTGCTCTTGGGTATTTCTGTATCTTCTGCTATTTTGTGGTAGTCTCCGATTGGAATTAAGTGTTTCTGAATGCTGTCGCCATTATTAAAACCTAAACTTACAAATCCAATATCTGTACCGATGCTTAAAACTCCGGTTCCGATTTTCTTTTTATAAGCATATTGCAAATGTGCAGATTGATTAACAAATTGACCAACTTTATCATTTAAAAATTTAAAACCCACTCCATTATTGCTTTTTCCAATCTTTAATGGAGAATTTATGCTAAAATTAGTTGTCTGACCTGCGTTGGGAATCCCCAACCATTGTATACGATGCTGTCCGGTTATTTGTATCATTTCATCCTCTCCTACCGCTGCAGGATTATATGATGAATTATGGAACATATATTGACTCATCTGTGCATCAAATTGTGAAAATACAGAGCCTATGCTAATAAGTAATAACAAAATACTTAATACTACTTTCTTCATAGGAATCTCTGATAATTTTTTCTCACAACCTATGCTGATTTTCTGTTTTGATGATTGTGTCTTTTATCAAACTGAAAAACCTTCAAAAAATTGTTTTGTTTAACACTTTTCTTTGAATTGATTTTTATTTGATAACAAAACACCCCCACTTCGTCAAAAAGAAGCACCAAATCCAAATGTAAGTTAATATTCCTCCTCGTTAAAAAAGAAGTCTTCTTTACTGGGATAATCCGGCCAAATGTCTTCTATACATTCGTAAATCTCTCCCTCATCCTCGATTTCTTGTAAATTTTCAATAACTTCAAGAGGAGATCCGGAGCGCATAGCATAATCTATTAATTCATCTTTTGTGGCTGGCCAGGGCGCATCCTCAATTTTTGAAGCTAATTCCAATGTCCAATACATAATCAGCTCGTTTTTTAAGTAAATAGTTAAGTTTATTTTATCTCTAATTTTGTGCAAAAATAGGGATTTTTTTTATTAATCATGCGTTTTCCAGGAAATTTCTTCACCTTCATTTTCAAGAGTAAAATACCTGGATAATGCAAAAAAATAGTCCGACAACCTATTGAAGTATATAAGAATTTGATTATCAACCGAATAAATTTCATTTACATCAAAAAGCCGACGCTCAGCTCTTCGCGTAACGGTTCTGCAAACATGACTCAAAGCTCCTGTTTGTGAACCTCCGGGTAAGATAAATGAATTCAGTGAAGGCAACATAGCATCAATTCTATCGATTTCCTTCTCAATTTGATCTATTGTGTCGTTTTTTAATATTGATGCTTGCTGCAATAAAACTTTCGTGGTATCGGTTGCCAGATATGAACCAATGGTAAATAAATTATTTTGAATCTGCCGAAGGAAACTGACTTCTTCAACCCGAATCGGATAAGTTGAAAGCACACCAATAAAAGAGTTCAACTCATCAACTGTACCATAAGCTTCTATTCGAATATCATTTTTAGATACCCGAGTCCCCCCAATTAGTCCGGTCAGACCTTTATCCCCGGTCTTTGTATATAATTTCATTTCAATCTATTTTTATACAAACTGTTATTATCAAAACAATTTAACAACCCACACTGTTTTAAAAACGCATTTTGTAATGTTTTTTGTGTAAGTCTGAATTAAAAAATACAATTCCAAGTGCAAACAGATCAATTGTAGTCTTAACACGTGGATGATCTTTAATCTTTTTCCACGCCTTTTCCATATCCGCCGACCAATAGATGTCATCCAATACTAATACAGAATCATTATGAACTTTAGCCATACATTGTTCAAAATAATTTAGTACCGCTGTAGATGTATGATTTGCATCTATAAAGATCAAATCCAATTGATTGAATTCATTCAACACTTTAGGCAGCGTTAAGTCAATATCACCTTCAACAATTTGTACATTTTTAATATTTAGTTCCTCGAAATTCCGAATTGCAATCTCTGCAACCTGTGGACAGCCTTCCAAACTCACACAACGGATTGCTGATGACGAAGCTGCTAAATACGCGGTGGTTAATCCAACCGATGTTCCCAATTCCAACGTATTTCGTGACTTAATATAATCGGATAACCTATAAAGCAATTGTCCATACTTTGTCGATTTAACTGATTTTTTAGTGATTTCAGCAACTGTTTTCTTTTGCTTGTTTCCGGTTCCGAATTCAGTAACATCTAAAATTCTTTTATCTTGCCTTAAAATTGATCGAATTTCTTCTATGGATGAAAATATATAATAAGAACTTTTATTATTCAGTACATATTTTGTAAAATGGAACAGATAAGGCGAATGAACCCCAAATCCACGTGTATTTTTAGCAGATAGAAAATGCAGTAAAAACTTAAACGTTATTCTAAATCGTTTCATAATGCACAAAATTAGGAAAAAAAATGATACATCAGGCATTATTATTATTTTAAAATATGTACTATTTAAGTAAACAAATAAAACCAATGTTTAATTTCCCTTGAGTTAAGTAAAATTGCATCAGTTTAAGATAGTTTTTAAGTTGTTTTTATAAATATTTCGAGAATTTAAGGCTGAGTCTATTTATTCGTTAATGGAACTTGCATTTTACGCTGCGCCACTATACAAAAAAAGGGAGAAAAACTCCCTTTGCTTTATTCGAATTCAAACAGACATATTTTCACCAGTTTTAGTTTTTTTTAATATTTTAAAAATGGAGTAAATGTATTTATTGCATTCGGGTATAAATAGATATAACTTACAATCAAAATAATAATATGAAGTGTATGATCAATTCCAATTGTAGTTAAAAATTTAGATTCTTTGGCATCAATATATTTTGCTTTAAATTTTCCGGTAAAATAATCAATTATAAAATGTAAACTCCCATTTAAAAGACTAAATACAAGTCCTTGCAAGAAAGTCAATCCAAGTAGTACCGGACTTAAAACAATAAAAAGGAGTGTGTAAATACCCACATGTTCTACCAAATAGGGTAATTTCAATGCTTTGAGCTTACTTAGTTTTTGCCCTTGAAGAAAAAAGTCTCCAACCAAATGCATTAATATAAGGATAATTATTCTGCCCATAATGAGTCTAATTAGTGTTTGACAAATATAAATAAAAGTTTTAAATTTGCTCCATTTATTTTCTAAATAGTAATATTTTAGTATTTTTTTTCTAAACAAATCTATACATCCTTTTACTATGTAAAAAGAATTTTAAAAAGGATATAACTCCTTAATCAAATATATTTAATGAGACCCCCCTGTTGGTTCAGGAGGGTCTTGATTTGACTAAGCCATACTAGCCTTAAAAGGATCGTTATTAAAATGCTCAGGCGCATTCTTTCCTTCAAATGGTCCTATTGGCGGATCTGATTCCAGGATCAGCGAAATTTCATTGTCCAGTTTCACATGCTCAATTATTGGAGCAGAATATACCCGTTTTGTTTTATCTGTTGATTTCATATCGTTGGATGTATTAGTTTATTATTACCTTCTTTGTGGTGTTCTTTCCTGCTAAGGTTACCTGTACCAGATAAACTCCCGGGATAAATTTCTTTTCTACCACGGTGATTGTGCCTGTTGTTGACTGGTTTGTCAGCACCTGACCGAAAGCATTGCAAACCGTAACAGTTCCTTCACCGATAGCATCTTTCCTGTTGACCGTTATCTGACCATCCTGATTCCTGTATATAAATATCGATTCACTGCCGGTTGCATCAGTATTGCCAATGCCGGTTGTAACCGAAGTTGATTTAAACACGATGCTGAAACGACTGGAAGTGCTCGCTTTTTCCGAACTAAAGTTGTATGCGTTGCCGCTTACAAGTTCCTCTTCTGTGTTCAACAGTTTATCGCGCAAAACAATTTTCGTATTATCATCAAAATTGCTTATCTCTGTTGCCCGGATCGTGAATGTATTGTCTTGACCTGTGGTAAAGCCCAATGGTACTTCTTCGTTGGTATACACGCTATTCAGTCCATTGATAACCAGCTTTTCTGTTCCTGCAATGGTATAAATCTCAGGTATCACAGGATTATTATTTGACATTTTACCGGAATCATAGGCATCATATCCATCCGAAGCTTTCGGATTAAACAAGACAATCGCTTCATCACTGTTCATACCATTCGATACCTGTAAACGTAACACCTGTTGGGTTGAACCGGCTAACGAACGGCTCTTCAAACGGTTTGAAGCAAGACCCTGGTTTTGATGTGTGCGCATGGCGTTTGTCAGGGAAAGGGTTCCTGTGGTTTGTGCCGGCATTACCCTGACCCAGAATGCCTGCATAGGGGCAATATCACCCGTTACAGCTCCAAGGCCATTATTATTCGTTCCTACTCCCGGAGTAGCATTATAGGTGTCAAAAACATAGACAGAAGGAACTGCGGTATTCTTCGTCCTGTACCACATGGTTGGTTCCAGATTCGTTGAATTTGTCTGTGCCTGTAACCAGTTTACATACGAAGGATACGGATTCCCTACCAGGTTAAAGCCTGTACTTGCTACAACCGAACGTGTTAGTGTTGAGTTGGATTGTGCCCCGGTGTTTAATGCTCCTCCTGTAAACATAAGGTTCCCGTTTGTTGGAATAACATTCGCTACATACCCCTTTGCCACAGTAAATGATGGGTCGGTGGTGATCCAGGTAGCCGTAGGTTCTGCATAGCTCGAAAGGGTATTTCCGGTTGTTCCCGTCACAATGCTGGCCGCTGCAGAGGCTACCGGACTCGATACATACCAGTTTCTGCCCGTAGATACATATTGCTGCACATTCGTTGCACCACTCACGGTTAAGCCTCCCGTAGAGCTGGTAGCATTCATATCGACAAAAGTACCGGTACCGGTTGCCGCATCGCTGCCGATATAGACATTGGTTGCCAGGGTGGTGCTCCCGCTGTTAAGTGTCAGTTGACCTCCTCCATTGATAGTCAAATCACTTACCGTATTGTTCGCATTTACCGTACAAGCACCTGCAATAATGGCATTTGAAGTTGCAGGAGGTACTACATTGAACGTAACACCGCTTGTTGTGGCATTATTCCATCGTACTGCATCGGTATAATTTCCTGTACCTGTAAAGCAATATTTTGCTAATAAACGATTGGCAGTGATAGCAGGCAAATTTTCTATTGCGGGTTGTGGCATTTGAGTAAAATCCTTTATAATGCCAACTTTATAAACAGCCGGTGGAAAACTTAGATCATATGTGGTCACCCTGTTTACGGTATGATTTATCATATTAGCATCAAATGCCAGATTGTGAAGTACTTCTTCAAACGAGTAATTTGTCGGGGTAAAAAAAGGAGGGGTAAGTCCTTTTACACTGAAAGTAACTTTTATCGTTGCTAACCGTATAAATGCACCGGGAATTAAATAATCAACCCGCTGGTAAGTCGTATTTGCCAATGCATTTGTTACAAACACAATGTAACCCGGATTGCCCGTTACCGTCATAAGATCACTTAATAAAGTAGGGGTATTTGTACCGGTACCTCCATACCAACCGACTATATCAGTTGAAACCGGAGTTACGGCTGTTACCTGGGCAATATTTGCGCTCTGTGCACCAAAGATCCCCTGATTATAAACAATCTTACATTGTGCTGCATCAAGTCCGAATGCAACATCACCCGTATTGTGAAGTTCCAGATCAAACGTGAACGATGTTTCATTCACTTGTTTGAAATTTGTAAGCTTGTACTTCTCAGCTTCTAACGCGTACATGGCAAACGGTAGCATTGCAAAGGCTAAAACGACATAATATTTTAAATACTTTTTCATATCCATATTTATTTATTGTTAATTTTCAAGGAATCTTTCTGGTTACACCTGCATTCAGATTGGTTAGTAATAATCCGCGATCAGTTGCATTTACAGCTCCATCACCATTTAAATCAGATAAAACATATCCTAAGACAGCGGCATTCAAATCGATTAATAACATTGCACGGTCTGTTGTATCTATATCTCCATCCTGATTTATATCAGCACCATAAATAGTATATGAATTATCAGCCATTTTCAATAAATTTCCACCAAATACCAACAGTGGATCACCGAATGACTGGCTAACTGAACTTCCGGCAAACGATACGGCAGTTGCTGTTGTTGTTTCAATGCTGTTTCGATGTTTAATCGTGATATAATAGGATCCGCTATAGCTTGCCGGAATGGCTATAGAAGCTGTTCCGGTTGCGCTCAATGGCACATCGGTGGCTGTATAGACTACTGTGGCATACGTTGTTGCATCATGCAATTCAATGGTTATATGATCTGCAATCCCGGCTGGCCATTGTGCTGTTGTACTATTTATCATTGCCTGACGCATTGCCCCGGATCCGGCGTAGAGACCCTGGAGCATAACAGCACTCACGGTTAACGTTGTATTATTTGATCCACCCGTAAAAGTTCCAAAGGAAGTTAATCCGGTTGCACTCAATTGATGCGATAATGTATTGGATGCATTGTAAGCTGTGAAAGGAGTTGGTATTACTCTCCAGGTATTAATGCTGCTTTCTGTTCCTGTCACATCTGATGGCATATATTGCAAAATTGCGTTACTGGTAAAAGCTGTAATTCCTGCCTGGGTTATATTCCAATACCTATTCAGATACGAACCGGTATTCAGAGGATCATTATATTTGGCATTCACTACATTCACCCCGGTTACTGCTCCTGCAGCAAAAGTTCCGGAAGTAAAATTCAGTGTCACTGGTGAATACTTGGCAGTAACATTGTTGTCCCCGATTGGAAATGTAAAAGCTCCGATTCCTGACCATACTTTTTGAACCTGCCCGGTACCGGTTGCAACAATCATGCTCGTTGTTGAAGGGCTGCCTGCAACAGTACCAGAACTACCAAAAGTAAAATTAGTATTCCCGATATTCACCAGACCACTGGTAAAGGTCATTATCCCGTTCACCTGGGTATTTTTTGACAGCACCACACCGGTAGAATTGTTGACAGTCAGATTTGGAAATAAAAATGGAACAGCAGTTGTACCTCCCAGGGTTTGAAGGGTTGTACCATTAAGTACCACCATACTGCCCGGAGTAACAGCACCTAAAATATCAGCTCCTGCAACATTATTCATCAAATTTCCAGTAAGCATTAATGTTCCCGACAAATCGATGGATGCCGCAGTAACGTTGGTCTCGTTCCGGTAATTGCCATTTACTCCGCCTATCGTTAGATAAGAGCCTGCTCCAACGGCGATTTTCGCACCGTTGTTATAGAGCCCCTGGGCTAATAAACCTGACGTGAATAGCAACACGATCATATTTATTATATATTTTTTCATTGTTCTGTTTTTTATGGTTTTGAAGCAATTTGATACGTTGACATTACTACTTTCAATCCCATGTTAGAATGAACGGATTGGCCAAACAGTATATTGAGCAGTTTTCAAGCCTGTATTGAGCCATGAAGTACCATCAAAATACCATGCATCTGTTGCACTTGCTTCAGACGAACTCCAGAAAGGAAAAGCATTTGACATATTTGCATCCAACCCTGAAGCGACACGTGTTGTCCACATTAAATTAAGCTCATCTTTTGAAGGTAAATACCAGTCAATTCCATTGCTTAAAACAAGCTGTGACGCAAATGTATTAAAAGGAGGTGCAGTGCTTGTGCATCCTTTTGAAGTAATATCTGCATTTATTGCCACAGTATTTGCTTGTCCCGTTCCAATTGCAGTTCCACTTGCACCGGTCATAGAATTAGTACATCCCCAATCTGAAGTACCCCATCCATACGCATCAGCTATTAAACCATGTAATCCTGTACCATCAACCTGGAACACATTCCCCCAGATTAAACCTCCACTTATGAACTGGCCGACTGTTGCCGGAGTTGCTACAAAACTAACATCTGTTCCATACGCGGTCCCATTACCATTAGTTGCATAAGCTCTGACATGATAGGTTGTTCCCAGTACAAGACCTGATAAATTTGAGAAATATTGACCTGAACCGAAAGCTTCATTTGTGTAACCCAGCATGTTGGTCAGATCAGGATTAGCAGAAGTGCCCCAACAAACACCACTTGCAGAAATGGGAAATCCTCCATCAAACAAAATTGTTCCTCCTCCTTCAGCTAATGCTCCGATTTTATTAATGACCGGATCAGTAGTAACTGTAGGAATTGCCAGTGCACCTGGTGTTAAGATTATCTCCGGTCCATAATAAGTACCGATTTCATTAGTAGCATAAGCCCGAATATAATACGTTACATTTTGGCTAAGCGGGCTGATTAAAGCATTCTGGGAAGATGCAAAATTGGCCAGATTTTCGGAAGTAATACCTGTATTAGATAAAACAGTAGGATTCGTTGAAATACCCCAGACTACTCCGTATGCACTTAATGTGCCACCACCTGTATTTGTAACATAAATTGATAATTGTGCGAAATTGTCTAACGGAATGTATGTAAGTTGCCCAGTTGCAATAGTTGGTAGACCAATAGGTATATAATACTCTAATTGTCCATATCCTGTACCCAGACTATTTGTTGCATATGCTGCGAACCAATATCCAATTCCTGGTGATAATCCGGAAATATTACTTGTAAATGTTCCTACACCGGTACCATTGACTGTTTTCGAATCAGCAATTGTAGGTGGATATCGCGTATTACTCCAACAGACTCCTCTTGCTGTTACAGGTTGGCCTCCATCAGATGTAATATCCCCTCCTGAGGTACCACCCGTTGAAGTTGGAGTTGTCAATAAAGCAGTTGTGAGTGTAGGTATTGCATTCCCTGTAGGTGTAAATAATACATCGCTACCATAAGCAGTTCCAAGTCCGTTAATTGCAAATGCACGTACATAATATTGTTGTCCATTAGTCAAACCTGTCACATTACTTACAAATGCACCCAATCCATTACCATTATCATATATAATTCCTGAAATTGCAGGATTTGATATATCCGGATTAGGATTAATGTCCCAGCACACACCACGGTTAATTACAGCAGAACCGCCATCAGCCGTAACTTTCCCTCCGGTAGTAGCTGAAGTCCCAAGCAAATTAGTTATAGCGTTCGTTGTAACAGTTGGCAGGGTAGCTACAATTGTAGTAAAGCTTACTTCACTTCCATATGAAGTACCGGCAATATTTGTAGAATATGCACGAATATAATAGGTTGTTGGACTTGTTAACCCGGTCAGGAAACTGACAAATGAACCTGTTGTGTTCGAATCAGTTGTCTTTGAATCTGCTACAGTTGGTCCCGATGTTGTTCTCCAACAAACTCCTGCTGCAAGAATTGGTGCCCCACCATCGTTAGTCACGTTACCTCCGGAAGTTGCTGTAGCTCCGGCAATACTTGTCACTGGATTCGTAGTAACAGTTGGCAGTGTAGCAGCTGCAAATTTTCGTATTGCAATAATACCTGACATTAAAGAAAGGTCACTTGTAGTCGGAACGCGGTTTAATCCTGATAGATATGCCTGACTTCCAGTATTAAAATAGGCTGTTGCATAATTATAGTTTGTTCCGTATTGCGAAGAAGTATAATACATCTTGTTCCCATTCAATCCATACCAGTAGTAATTTGATGCAATTTGAGCCCAATCACCTGATGAAGGCAAATACCAATCATTGAAACCGCCTCCGGTATATGAACTTGCAACACTAGCCGCTGTGGTAGTACCTGCAGAGCATGCAAGAATTGCGGCTGTATTGGCCTGTCCGGTACCTAATGCAGTACTCGTTCCTGTAACATTTACGCCATTACAACCCCATCCATTTTGCGATGGGATTTCCGGACTTACAATAAATCCTGAACCATCAGGCGCAACATAACCAACTCTGCCATAGCTCAACATTTGACCTAATGTATAAGGAGCCTGGACCCATGTCGTAAAACTAACGTCAGTTCCATAAATCGTCCCAATGCTATTGGTTGCATACGCCCGGACATGGTATGTTGTGCTTCCTGTCAGACCTGTAATACTGCTTGAATAAGAGGCTGCTCCGGTTCCATCAGTTGTAAAGTTACCTGTCCCTAATACTGGATTTGTACTTGCTCCCCAACAAACACCTTTAGCTGTAATTAAAGAACCTCCATCTGAAGTTATTGACCCACCACTTGTTGCTGTATTAGCTGAAATTCCTGTTATAGCTGAAGTTGTTCCCAAAACTGGAGCACTTGGAGCTGTTGTCATGAAAATCAATTCCGGACCGTAGACAGTATAACCTGAACCGGTAACATATCCTCTTATATAATAGGTTGTATTTGAAGTTAATCCTGTAAGATTAACAGTAAAAGTAATTGGAGACGTGCTTGGGAATGTGCCTGCCTGAGCCAGCGTCGGTGTTGGAGCATTTGATATGGTACTATAAGCCACTCCGTAATACCATGAACCTGCGCCTCCGGTAAGAACTCCTCCTGCAACAGCAGAACCACCTAAGATCAAAGTTGCAGCATCTGTAGTAATTACAGGTCTTGTATAAAAAGTCATCAATGCACCATAACCGGTTTGCCCTGCGCTATTGGTAGCATACGATCTGACATAATAAAGTGTATTTGGAGATAATCCGGTCATTGGACTTGTAATTAACAATCCGGCTGTTACATCTACCAATTTAGTATTTAAAATTGTTGGACTGGTTACTGTAGTTGAATAACAGATACCTTTTTCCGTAATTGTTGCGCCTCCGGTAGTAGTGATACTTCCACCCGTTAAAGCAGTTGTTCCTGTTACTAAAGTTGCTGCTGTTGTCGCTGCTAGCGTCGGTGCTATGGCTGTTGTTGTAAAAGTCAATTCATTACCATACGTAATGACATTACTATTCATTGAATAAGCTTTAATGTAATAGACTGTCCCGGGTATAAGGCCGGTTAAATTGCTCGCATAAACTCCAATACCTGAACCATCGGTTGTTTTGCTGTTTGCAATCGTTGGTGATGTAACGGTATTCCAACAAACACCACGGGCAAGTACAGGTGATCCGCCATCACTTGTAATGTTTCCACCACTTGTAGCTGTAATGCCTGTAATAGCACTTAATGCTACAGTGCTAATGGATGATGATGCAGCTCCGCCCCATGTTGGTACATTTGTTCCTGAAAGTTGTAGATACTGGCCTGATACTCCTGTCGGAATTTTAACCCAGGCTGTACCATTCCAGTAAAGCATATCACCAATTGAAGTTCCCACAGGAAATCCTGCAATCCAATTAGTTCCATCATTATAATAAAATCCTGGCTTTACGTCGGAAACGGTAGCCGTGTTGTAAATAATCATTCCAGCCACTTTCGCTGCTAATGGGGCAGCATTTGCAGAACCTGTAAGCGCAACTCTTGGAATCAGGAGACCCATATTCATGAAGTCCACATCCAAACCTGCTGTCGGATTTGGCTGAGCACCGGTGGCATTAATGCCTACATTCTGTGAAAATCCGACCATTGAAATTAGAACTAAAATAATCAAGCCATACAGTTTCTTATGAAATCTATTTGATTGAGACAGTGTATTGTTTTTCATTTTATTATGATTTATATTATTCATTTATTATATATTATCAATCTAAACTTTTTACCAAATTTAAATACTCCAATTAAGGCATCCAGGTTGGAATACCTGCTACCAGTTTTAATTTTTGACCGGGCAATCCAGATGAGATTGGTTTCCATGTCGTTCCATCCCAATACAAAATATCACCGGTAGCAGTGGCTTTTGGAAAAACCGGAACCCATTTAGTTCCATCATTAAAATATAATCCAGGGGTTACATCTAAAACTGCTGCTGTATTATATACTATCATTCCTGCAACATGAACGGCCCCTAAAGGCAAATAGCTTGAACTGTTCGTTAACGCAACACGAGGTACCAGTAATCCCTGAGAAGTAAAATTCACATCCAAACCGGCATTTGCATTTGGAAGTGCAGCTCCGGTTGGACTAACACCTACATTTTGAGTGAAACCTGTGTTAGAGATAAACAAAACGATCATGATAACTAAAAAACGCTTTATCGAACTTAGCATTTGAATTTCTAAAATCTTCTTCATAATTCAGCTTTTTTTAAAGTATTTAAATTATATTTGCTGGCTGTTTAAGGCTATTTTATAATTATTCCATTTTTTTAGCACTATATAAATATGATGATAAAATTATATCTAAATTTCTTTACCCATATAGGCTAAAAGCGTAAAAATTAAACAGGAAAGGAGTAAATTAGTAAGATTTTTGGAGTGTTTAGTATCGGTAAAAAGGCGTATTAGAACATCTACTTTAGTCCTATTCATCCCATAAAAAAGGCTTACAATCCACATTGTTTATTCCTACCCTGTTTAAAAAACTAATATCTGATTAAAGTAGTAATATCCTTTTCAAACAAGGATATTACTATAGTCCTTAATCTTCTCCAATTGATCCATTTGTTTTACATCTCTCCAAGATCTCTTTTACCTTATCGCATATTTCAACCATATCTGAGTCGTATCAAAGCCATAGATATCTCATATCATTATAGATGAGGCTTATATATGGCTTTGATACGACTCAAATATGCGATAAGGTAAAAGAGATATAAAAGGAATGTAAAAGGAATCAGGTTTTTTATTCTTTGATGGGAAGTTGCAAAGGATATGACGTCAACCCGCAGGAATGGCTTTACGATTTACTTATTCGCATTGAAGACTACAACTCCCAAAAACCAGACGAATTCATTTCACGCCAGTGCAAATTTAATCATAGCCAATTTCCAACCGACTATAAAAAGCCCATAAAAACAGAGCCTTGTTCTGTTTTTATGGGCTTTCTTATTTGACAAGATCTATAACTCCGAAGGCTTACTATGATTTCTTGAATTTATAATGCATCATTTAATTGCACCTATTAATTCCGGCATATTTTTAAACAAGTTGAATTAATCACATGAATCAATAGTACATGCTATATTTTTCAAAAAGTAAAACCTCTGAGGACACAGAGGTTTTACTTTTGATTAAGTTACATTAGTCTTAAACGGATCATTATTAAAATACTCAGGGGCATTCTTTACTTCAAACGGACCTGTAGGTGGATCTGATTCCAGGATCAGTGATATTTCATTGTCCAGTTTCACATGTTCTATCGTTGGTGCTGTATATACCCGTTTTGGTTTATCTGTTGATTTCATATCGTTGGATGTGTTAGTTTATTATTACCTTCTTTGTGGTGTTCTTTCCTGCTAAGGTTACCTGTACCAGATAAACTCCCGGGATAAATTTCTTTTCTACCACGGTGATTGTGCCTGTTGTTGACTGGTTTGTCAGCACCTGACCGAAAGCATTGCAAACCGTAACAGTTCCTTCACCGATAGCATCTTTCCTGTTGACCGTTATCTGACCATCCTGATTCCTGTATATAAATATCGATTCACTGCCGGTTGCATCAGTATTGCCAATGCCGGTTGTAACCGAAGTTGATTTAAACACGATGCTGAAACGACTGGAAGTGCTCGCTTTTTCCGAACTAAAGTTGTATGCGTTGCCGCTTACAAGTTCCTCTTCTGTGTTCAACAGTTTATCGCGCAAAACAATTTTCGTATTATCATCAAAATTGCTTATCTCTGTTGCCCGGATCGTGAATGTATTGTCTTGACCTGTGGTAAAGCCCAATGGTACTTCTTCGTTGGTATACACGCTATTCAGTCCATTGATAACCAGCTTTTCTGTTCCTGCAATGGTATAAATCTCAGGTATCACAGGATTATTATTTGACATTTTACCGGAATCATAGGCATCATATCCATCCGAAGCTTTCGGATTAAACAAGACAATCGCTTCATCACTGTTCATACCATTCGATACCTGTAAACGTAACACCTGTTGGGTTGAACCGGCTAACGAACGGCTCTTCAAACGGTTTGAAGCAAGACCCTGGTTTTGATGTGTGCGCATGGCGTTTGTCAGGGAAAGGGTTCCTGTGGTTTGTGCCGGCATTACCCTGACCCAGAATGCCTGCATAGGGGCAATATCACCCGTTACAGCTCCAAGGCCATTATTATTCGTTCCTACTCCCGGAGTAGCATTATAGGTGTCAAAAACATAGACAGAAGGAACTGCGGTATTCTTCGTCCTGTACCACATGGTTGGTTCCAGATTCGTTGAATTTGTCTGTGCCTGTAACCAGTTTACATACGAAGGATACGGATTCCCTACCAGGTTAAAGCCTGTACTTGCTACAACCGAACGTGTTAGTGTTGAGTTGGATTGTGCCCCGGTGTTTAATGCTCCTCCTGTAAACATAAGGTTCCCGTTTGTTGGAATAACATTCGCTACATACCCCTTTGCCACAGTAAATGATGGGTCGGTGGTGATCCAGGTAGCCGTAGGTTCTGCATAGCTCGAAAGGGTATTTCCGGTTGTTCCCGTCACAATGCTGGCCGCTGCAGAGGCTACCGGACTCGATACATACCAGTTTCTGCCCGTAGATACATATTGCTGCACATTCGTTGCACCACTCACGGTTAAGCCTCCCGTAGAGCTGGTAGCATTCATATCGACAAAAGTACCGGTACCGGTTGCCGCATCGCTGCCGATATAGACATTGGTTGCCAGGGTGGTGCTCCCGCTGTTAAGTGTCAGTTGACCTCCTCCATTGATAGTCAAATCACTTACCGTATTGTTCGCATTTACCGTACAAGCACCTGCAATAATGGCATTTGAAGTTGCAGGAGGTACTACATTGAACGTAACACCGCTTGTTGTGGCATTATTCCATCGTACTGCATCGGTATAATTTCCTGTACCTGTAAAGCAATATTTTGCTAATAAACGATTGGCAGTGATAGCAGGCAAATTTTCTATTGCGGGTTGTGGCATTTGAGTAAAATCCTTTATAATGCCAACTTTATAAACAGCCGGTGGAAAACTTAGATCATATGTGGTCACCCTGTTTACGGTATGATTTATCATATTAGCATCAAATGCCAGATTGTGAAGTACTTCTTCAAACGAGTAATTTGTCGGGGTAAAAAAAGGAGGGGTAAGTCCTTTTACACTGAAAGTAACTTTTATCGTTGCTAACCGTATAAATGCACCGGGAATTAAATAATCAACCCGCTGGTAAGTCGTATTTGCCAATGCATTTGTTACAAACACAATGTAACCCGGATTGCCCGTTACCGTCATAAGATCACTTAATAAAGTAGGGGTATTTGTACCGGTACCTCCATACCAACCGACTATATCAGTTGAAACCGGAGTTACGGCTGTTACCTGGGCAATATTTGCGCTCTGTGCACCAAAGATCCCCTGATTATAAACAATCTTACATTGTGCTGCATCAAGTCCGAATGCAACATCACCCGTATTGTGAAGTTCCAGATCAAACGTGAACGATGTTTCATTCACTTGTTTGAAATTTGTAAGCTTGTACTTCTCAGCTTCTAACGCGTACATGGCAAACGGTAGCATTGCAAAGGCTAAAACGACATAATATTTTAAATACTTTTTCATATCCATATTTATTTATTGTTAATTTTCAAGGAATCTTTCTGGTTACACCTGCATTCAGATTGGTTAGTAATAATCCGCGATCAGTTGCATTTACAGCTCCATCACCATTTAAATCAGATAAAACATATCCTAAGACAGCGGCATTCAAATCGATTAATAACATTGCACGGTCTGTTGTATCTATATCTCCATCCTGATTTATATCAGCACCATAAATAGTATATGAATTATCAGCCATTTTCAATAAATTTCCACCAAATACCAACAGTGGATCACCGAATGACTGGCTAACTGAACTTCCGGCAAACGATACGGCAGTTGCTGTTGTTGTTTCAATGCTGTTTCGATGTTTAATCGTGATATAATAGGATCCGCTATAGCTTGCCGGAATGGCTATAGAAGCTGTTCCGGTTGCGCTCAATGGCACATCGGTGGCTGTATAGACTACTGTGGCATACGTTGTTGCATCATGCAATTCAATGGTTATATGATCTGCAATCCCGGCTGGCCATTGTGCTGTTGTACTATTTATCATTGCCTGACGCATTGCCCCGGATCCGGCGTAGAGACCCTGGAGCATAACAGCACTCACGGTTAACGTTGTATTATTTGATCCACCCGTAAAAGTTCCAAAGGAAGTTAATCCGGTTGCACTCAATTGATGCGATAATGTATTGGATGCATTGTAAGCTGTGAAAGGAGTTGGTATTACTCTCCAGGTATTAATGCTGCTTTCTGTTCCTGTCACATCTGATGGCATATATTGCAAAATTGCGTTACTGGTAAAAGCTGTAATTCCTGCCTGGGTTATATTCCAATACCTATTCAGATACGAACCGGTATTCAGAGGATCATTATATTTGGCATTCACTACATTCACCCCGGTTACTGCTCCTGCAGCAAAAGTTCCGGAAGTAAAATTCAGTGTCACTGGTGAATACTTGGCAGTAACATTGTTGTCCCCGATTGGAAATGTAAAAGCTCCGATTCCTGACCATACTTTTTGAACCTGCCCGGTACCGGTTGCAACAATCATGCTCGTTGTTGAAGGGCTGCCTGCAACAGTACCAGAACTACCAAAAGTAAAATTAGTATTCCCGATATTCACCAGACCACTGGTAAAGGTCATTATCCCGTTCACCTGGGTATTTTTTGACAGCACCACACCGGTAGAATTGTTGACAGTCAGATTTGGAAATAAAAATGGAACAGCAGTTGTACCTCCCAGGGTTTGAAGGGTTGTACCATTAAGTACCACCATACTGCCCGGAGTAACAGCACCTAAAATATCAGCTCCTGCAACATTATTCATCAAATTTCCAGTAAGCATTAATGTTCCCGACAAATCGATGGATGCCGCAGTAACGTTGGTCTCGTTCCGGTAATTGCCATTTACTCCGCCTATCGTTAGATAAGAGCCTGCTCCAACGGCGATTTTCGCACCGTTGTTATAGAGCCCTTGCGCAAATAAACCCGAAGGAAACAGAATCAATAGTGTATATATTAGATATTTTTTCATTGTGACAATTTTTATGGTTTAAACTTTCGTCTAATATTTTAAAGTCATATTTATTCCTTATTATTTCTGTAATTTACTTATGAGATTTAGAACTTCAGTTTAAACTAAAGTTCTAAATCACATTTATTAAAATGCTCTAACAGCTCGTGAAACCATCTGATTTCCTGACGATTTAACTGCAGACATTTGATAATTATTATAGAAGAACCATCCGGTTGCCACTGTTGCCGAGCCCTCAGTAGAACTCCAATAGGTATATACACTGCTTGGCGGGGTAACTAATCCACTGGAATACATTAGTTTTAGCTCATCAATCGAAGGTAAATACCAATTTGTATATCCTGGAAGATTTAAACCACCTGCAGTGTAACTTGCACAAAGCCTTGCTGCTATTCCGGCGGTTGCACAACCAGCTAATATTGCGTTTGTATTTGCCAATCCTGTATATATTGCTGTTCCGGATGCTCCCATTAATGTTCCTGAACAACCCCATGGGGCAACATTTGAACCAAAATCAACAGTTGATACGATCAAACCATGTTGACCTGTACAATCAACATAATACACTATACCTCCTGCAACACTTTGACCAATGCTATAAATCGGATTCCCACAAGTACTGAAAGTTAATTCGTTACCATAGGCTGTTCCAACACCATTTGTTGCATAAGCCCGAACAAAATAAGTTGTGCTTGGAGTTAAATTGGTAATACTGCTAACTGTAAAAGCATCGTTTGTAAAATTATTGGTTCCTAAAACAGTTCCTGAACTTGTTCCCCAGCAAACTCCTTTTGCAGTTATTGTTGAACCACCATCTGAAACTACGGTATATCCACTTAACACCGAAGTTGGAGTAATTGAGGAAAGAGCAGTGGTTGTAACTACTGGAGCAGTTGGTGCAGAAGTTGTAAAACTCAACTCTGGACCATAGACAACTGTTCCGCTACTTGTTGTAGCATAAGCCCTGATGTAGTATAATGTATTACTGGTTAATCCGGTTAAACTTTGGACGAAAGTCAAGCCAGTAATTGCTGGATATTGCCCAGTTTGAACTTTAGTTGGAGAAGCGGCATTTGACGTGGTACTATATGCAACACCATAGTAATATACATTATATAGTGCTTGAAATGGAGCTAAAACCCCTCCGGTAGAAACTGAAGTAGCTGTAATGGAATTGGCTGAAGTAGTTGATGTAACTGAAGGAAGTGTCATGAATGATATCACACCCCCGTAATTAGTACCTATTCCATTTGTAGCATAAGATCGAACATAATAAGTTGTTCCTGAGCTTAAACCGGCAATATTACTAATATATGAACCGGTTGTTTTTAAAGGATCAACAACTTTAGTATTAGTTATTAAAGGAGTTGATGTGGGAGATGCAGCATAGCAAATTCCTCTTTCAAGTAAAGCAGATCCTCCATCATCAGTAACATTACCGCCACAAATTGCAGAAGTTGCCGTAATAACTGTAGCAGCCGTTGTAGTTGCTAAAACCGGAACTACTGCCAGGGTAGTGAACGTTTGTTGCAATGCATAAGTAGTTACAGAATTATTAGTAGCATATGCCCGAACATAATAGGGTGTGGCACGAGTCAAACCTGTCAAATTGCAAGCAAATGACCCGATACCGGTTGCCGGACTTGCAACAACTAAGCTATTACCTGTAGTTGGATTTGCTGTGGTTGCAAAACAGACTCCTCTTGATAATACAGGTGATCCATTATCCGAGGTAATATTTCCACCTGCTGTAGCAGTGATCGCTGTAAAAGTTGTTATAGGATTTGTTGTTATTGAAGCATTTGCCACTCCAGCCCATATCGGAACATTCGATGCTGAGAGTTGGAGAAACTGACCGGAGGTGCCAACCGGGATTTTAACCCAAGCTGTTCCATTCCAATACAACATATCGCCAATTGAACTGCCTGTCGGAAATCCCGCAATCCAGTTCGTTCCATCATTATAATAAAAACCGGGAGTAACATCTGCGACAACAGCAGTGTTATATACGATCATCCCGGCAACTTTTGCTGTTAGTGGAGCGGCATTAGCCGTCCCTGTAAGTGCTATCCTCGGAATCAATAGACCCATATTCATAAAGTCTACATCCAGCCCTGCTGAAGCATTTGGTATGGCTCCGGTGGAATTAATACCAACATTTTGTGAGAATCCGGACATTGAAATAAACAATAAAATCAACAGACCGTACAAGTTCTTAAATAGTCTGACTCTTTGAGGCGTTGCATTTTTTTTCATAACTTAATAATTAGTGTTTTTGATTTTCTGTATTTATCTCTATTATTATTTTTCTAGATCTTACTTTAAATTGTAAAAATATAATTATGGTACCCAGGTTGGGATTACACCTACAAGCTGCAATTTTTGACCCGGTGTTCCAATTGGAATGGATTTCCATGTGTTACCATCCCAATAAAGTAAATCTCCTAAACTACTTGCTTTTGGAAAAACAGGAACCCATTTGACACCATCATTAAAATATAACCCTGGAGTTACATCTAAAACAATAGCTGTATTAAATACCACCATGCCTGCAACAGGTACAGAACCCAATGGCTGGAAACTGGCTGTGCCAGTCAAAGCAACACGGGGAACAAGCATTCCCTGTGTTGCAAAATTCACATCCAATCCGGCACTTGAATTTGGGAGTGTAGTACCGGCAGGACTTATGACTACTTGTTGAGCAAATCCTGTTAGAGTGACTGTAAATAAAAGTATCAAACCTAAATAGCATTTAGTCAAACAGGGATACTGGATTTTAAATTTCTTTTTCATCTTAACCTATTATTTAATGTGTTTTTAAATAAATATTTAACCTCAATATTATAATATTAATATTGATTTGTTTTAAAATCTATTAAACTTCTATTTTTATAGTGTAAAATTATCTGTTTAGAAAAGTCTTCTTGTAAGTATTTTGTAGTATATATTCTTGATGAGGGTCGTAAATATTGTAGGTACAAAGGAGCAGTTTCTATTGGCATAAAAAAGGACTGTCTATATATAATGGACTAGTCAAGATGCATTATTTATAAAATACATGTAAACTTGATTGTCTATTTCATTCTTTATATCACTTATAAACAGGACAATACAAATACACAAATCTACAAACCGAAAATTTAACCAACACCTATATTTCCTATTTTTAATATTAAATAAAATTATCTTAATTCATCTGGAATAATTATAAAAGGTAATTCTATATTATCCTGTGAATTTTCATATCTTATCATCTGATATGTTATGTTATGTTCACATAAAAATCATGTATTATCAACAATACATGAATTGTGACTTAAATCATCAATCGTATGAAAATTATCCCGGATTGGGAACCTAAAGTTTCATTCTTAATTTTATTTGTTAGTTCTACCGGATATATTGTGGAAGCAAGTCTAAATTAACTTGAAAGATCAGACGAGCTATCAATATCGTTTAGCTTTCTTTTAAACTCATTGAATAAACAGTTAGATCTTTTAGTTACATGTGAGTTAACGATTTTAACTGGATGAACTGTTGTGTTTGTACGTTGACGGATAGTGTTTAATGAGCAACGGGAGACTCTAAGTCACAATTCGTCACTCGACAGACATAGAGCACAATACACATTTCCGCATTTTATAACGGTTTATCGAAAGGGAGTTGGGATTATACTTTCCATTTTCACCATTCAATAAAATATTCACTACCGGCTTCAGGTTTCAATAGACAATAAACCACCGATCTACTACGAAATTGCCAAGATATCACCACCCAATTTACATGATGTTTCACATATCCAACTTAGGCTATGGCATTCCCATGTACCGGTTACGTATATATTACGCTCCTTTTAAGATGCATAATATATGCATGTTTGATGCATAACAATAGCATAACATCTGCATAACATCTGCAACATCATGATGGACGGGTGACGAAAGAGTATCACGTAAGGTGTTATGCGTTATGTGTTACGTGTTTGGAAAGTTTAAAGGGTTTGAAGTGTTCAAGGACTGGTGGAAGTATTCAGCAAATGGAAAATTCTATTTATAGGGATTATTACAAGTAATACAAATTGTAGTATAAAAAAAATATATCGTATACAATTTACATTATATACGACATATAAACCTGATAAATAATATCTTACGATTATTTCAAAAGATGAGTCTTCTGGTATAATTAATCGGAATAGGACACTTGCAATAATGAATCTTTTTTCATTGATTTTTATAAATAGGATTTTATATCTTCCACATCCTTTTCAATAGAACAAAATTAATAACTTGTACAATTAATATTCTTAACATGTGAAATTTGAATTTAATCCCTCACAATGTTTCCTGTTCATTATTCAGTTCATCTACACGTTTATTATTTTCATTTTCCATGTGGTATAAATCACTCCAAGAAACAATAGGAAATAAAATCCATCAGGGACAGGAATTGCATCACCATCCGGCTGATCACCCGGATCAATGATTTCATTCGGAACTTCATACTGATTTTCCAATGAAATGCCTGTTCTATAAACAGGAAAAGACATTAAAGAATAAAACCCATTGCGTAGTTGGTTTGTATCATTACGGAAGTTTAGTGAAACGGTTCTATTCAATCTTTTGCGGGGAAAAAGGCTTAAAGTAAATTCCTGCAAATTTAAACCTGATATTGTCAATGAATTGTTCAGGTTACGCAAGCCGGCACTCTGGACTGTATTTCCAGCATTCATCTGATACATATCCGGATTAATATGCACCTTATTTCTTGGGATTGATCTTTCAGTTATCCATAAACCCGAAGGACTAATTGAATTTTGTTGAAAAGCCCATGAAAATGCATGTCCTCTTTTAAGATTGACTGATTCATAATTTTGAATTATATCTGATATTGAAATATCCAAATCCTGGCCCGGGGTATAATTACAGGCTGATGAAAACTTCATCATTTCACCGTGAAAATGAATTCCGGTTTCAACTAAATTGGAATAGGTCGAATCATGGTTCTTTAAACTTGCAATAGTGAGATAAATGATAGTAAAAAGGAATGCAAGTAAAATAACTATGATTACCGAGATTCTGTTTTTTCTATACATATGATCACTCTATTCTTTTAATATCAGGTTAGTTGTGACCTCTTCAGTCAGTGTGACAGCTTTCGACAGATATATCCCTGCTGGTAATGTTATGGAAAAAGTGGTGATATCATTCGCATTAAAAGCAAATCGTTGAATGAACCGCCCGGTCATATCATACAGGAACAAATTTCCTTTCAGATTACTCCTGTTTTTCACAATGATGAAATGATTCGAACTAAAAACGGATAAGGGATTGTTTTTCCCTTCTGTGGTTTTATAATCTGTTGTTACACCATCTAAAGGTGAAGCAACAATTTTAAATCGTTTTTCTAATGGTATACCCGAATTTGAATTAAAACTATATTGTGATCCTGAGGTTGTAATTTCTACTGTTTTATTTTCACTCAAATCCATCAAATAGATATTCCGGTAACGTGTATCCATGTTTTGATGAGTAAAGGTTAGGGTATAGATCGTATCAATTCCAGCTTTGAATCCTATGTAAGTATTGTTTATATCATTTAGAGTATTTACCTGATAATCTGCGTCAATTTCACTGGCATAAATTTGTGGCGCAAGGCTAGATCCTATTATTTTATACCCATCCCAACCATTATCAAAACCGCGGGAACAAGTTGAATCTGTAAAAAGCCACATACGATCGCCAGAATAAGAACCTGTTATATCTATTCTTGTAAAAACCTTTTTAGCAACTGAAATACGCTGTGGAGATGTGTTTTTGACAATTGTTCCTGTTGAACTATATGGAATAGAAATAGTTGCGGTTTCACCTGGTGATTTTACCATAACCAGAAAAGCCTGCATAGATGGGACGGTAGCCGGTATAAGATCTGTACCGGCATTTTCCTGAGGGACAGACAGATATTGGCCTGGTGCATCACTGTTACCTCCTCCATTTAACCCATTTCCAGACCATTCGGCTTTCGATCCCGTATTGTACAGGTAAACGGTTTTATCCACACCACCACCAAAAGTGAGAGAACTTGCAGGGATTTCGTCATTCTTTATATTAATTGCTGCTGTGTAAGGGTTTCCAATCAAATGTTGCCCCATATAAGTGGCATCTGATGTATATGATAATTGCACCGGACCATAATCTTTATTTTCCAGTTCGCCTTCGAAATAAATGGTCTTACTCTCTTTCTGGGTTATTTCGTAACCAGTGAAAGATGTAAGGACAGACTCATTTTGTAATTGTTCCCAATGGTTAGTTGTACCTGTAACATTCTCATGCATTTCCCTGACATAGGATCCGGAGAATGTAGGATTAGCCTGAATTGATTTAAGTGGTATCCCGAAAAATTGCCACCGGTATGATCCATTTATCTGAGAAGCTTTTGTAAACATTTCAACTGTTGCCAGTACGCTGGGATCCTGACCCTGTTCATTATGAAATATTAATGATCCATTCGGGGCATCACCATTCGGGTCTGCTTTAATTATTAGACCGGTAACACCTGCAAGGTTGTTGATTTTACCTTCTACATTAAGCACTGTTTCAGTAGGGACTATCAGCTGTGAACCGGGATTTATCGTTAGCAAATGTTCAATCGTAAGATCAGATGAAAGTGAAGTACCAAAAACATTATCAATTATTAAACTGAATACCTTTTGATTTACAAATGCATCTGATGGAATGATCTGAAAAGTAGTTCCTGAAAACAGAATGGAAGAATTCGGAGATGAACAATCAATATGAGCTCCATTTGAAATATTCAGACTTCCTTTTATAGTGAGGGTATATCCATTTGTAATCAATTTATATACCGGTTGATTTATTGAAACATTATTAACTGAACGATTTTGATCTAACAGACAATCATGTAAAGGTGAATCATCAAAAACTATATCTGCGTCTGATGAAGGTACTATCTTCTGAGTCCAGTTTTCAGCATTATTCCACTTATTATCTGCAGTTCCCTTCCACTTATTGATATTGACCGTAATGGTAACTACATTGGATTCAACAGCATCTGCCCAGGTCTTTATACAACTGGTTTTTGCTAATCGCTTAAACCTCTTGGTTTGAGTAATTAATTCAGGTTGATATGTAGATGAATTACTTGTAGGAATATCAATCCATGTTGTAAATGGATATACTTCGCTTTGCCATTTATATTCTAACTTGCCGGAGTAGCCACTTGCTGGTAAAACACTTGTAATCAAAGCCGGCATACCTGAATTCCATATAATCTGATCCGCAGCAATTGAACCTCCGTTTGTTGGACTAATGCAAACCAATTCATAGGCACCTATTGATGGAGATGTTAAACTGCGGGTCATATTTATGATATCGGTTGTAATGTTGTTTACAGGTAACCCTAACCCAATTACCGCGGAACTATTCATTGGAATCAGATTTGTCTGGGAAGTAAACATTGGATTTTCACAGATAGAATTACCATCGAGGGTAGAAATTTTTCTCCATGCAACAATATCGGAATAGTCATTTTCAATACCTGTTGAACCAAAATGTCCAAAAGTTGACCCTGCAACATAAAGGTCGTTGTTATCAGATACAAATCCGGTTTTAGGGATTACATAAATTGCATAGTGTTTCCCATCTCCTCCATTTCTGACATTGACTAAAACATTATTCCTACAGGAATAGGCTTGTTGGTTGGCACAATAAAATGCATACGAATCAGAAATCCCTGCAGCTGTTCCGTATAAGTTAATTGAATTATAATATAAGTCCGTGGTTCCATATGATGAAGTATCATAATACCCATATAGTGACGGATCAGTTGCTTCACCTCCACTCAATGAAATTACATTATTTGAAAATTCGTTGGTAATGTTACCTTTAGTAGAATTAAGCCCATAAATAACTGGTTTTAAAGTTGAAGAAGTTGAACCAATATTAAATATGTTGTTCTTACGTATTATTCCTCCATTCATTTGCAAAGCACTGAAAGTCGGTGCTCCTGTAGCATTTATTAAACTGACATTTGCAATTATGTTTTTTTCAATGCTGCACAAACTTTTAGCTTCTGAATTTGTATTAATAATACCTGAAGAATTGCCGGTTCCTGCAATTTGAATTGAATTGCTCTCTATTGTACTACCTATAGTATTTCCAGTAATGATAATTGATCCATCAAGATTATTTATCCCTTTGAAAACTGGAGTTGCTGTACTGGCCATTTTGATATTCTGTATTGTATTTCCCTGAATCACAGCTTCCGGCGTAGTCATATTACTGGTACAAATACCAGTGAATGTTCCCATATCTGAAATAGTAAATGGTTCTTTACCTGTACAAGCTGGAGCAGAACCTCCAATAAAATTTCCTGAAATTAAATGGTTGTTGGAATTTCCTACCAGTATTCCAGTAAATGATCCTAAGGCAGTTATTCCATTCTCCATATAAATACTGTTTCCTGTAATTTTGGAGCCATTAGCCAATGGAAGTAAGTACATACCGTATGAACCTACTCTGTTTAGATTATAAATATTGTTATTAACGATCGTCAATGTGTTGCCCGCTGAATTAGCATAAATGCCGATTAAAGGTGAACCAATTGTATCACCACGTGCATCCCTGATATTATTATTCGAAATAGTCACTATGTTCGATCCTGTGCTTAGAATTAAAATTGCACCAAAGTTTGTCGAAGATAAGTTGCTTTCAATGATGCAGTTTGTGAGAGTATCATATTGAGATGAATTATCAAATTTAATTACTGCACCTGCATTCGATGGATCGATTCTTGTATTTCTAAAAATGAGGGATTTGCCAGTACCTCCGTCTATGGTAACTCTTTTGGCACCTGAAAATGAAATCAATGGAAATAACGTATGTAAACTTTTACCACTAATTATATGCGTAGAACCATCTGACTGAATTTTAATTGTCAGTCTTCCTGCATCGGGACCATCTTCACTTACCTGGTTGAGTTGGACGATTCCAGGTTCCTTTAAATCAGATTTAATAGTAACAACAGTATTGTTGCTGATTGAACCGGAATTAAGAGCAGCAAAAACACCATCATTCCCGGTTAAAGTGGTATATGTCTGTCCTGTTCCAACAGATATTAAACTGGGGAGAGATGAAACTACAGTATAACTGTTTGGAGAAGTCGGAGCAGTCATCCCTTCCGGGGCAACACTTGTTCCAACTGCTCCCTTAGCCGGATTAAAAGATATTGACGAAGTTGCAGAATTGTTCTGTGTAACAACAAAGTATTGAATGACACTTTTTATTGCTACCGGCCCCCCATATAAAATACTATAATCTATATTAAAGTCGAACGGAGAAGTCAATCCGGTTGCTTCTACCCATTTCCAGCCATTATCTGCAGAAGTGTTACCTAAAAACACATTTGCATTGGATTTTAATTTAAAATATAGTCTTGGTTTCAAACCTGTTGTAACATTAATACTGCCACCATTATCGCTAATGGTTGCAAAATTTACAGTCAACCGATTTAACGTTGAATTCCCATTTCCTAACTTTTCATATGTAATTACAGGAGAGAAAATATCATGTTCTGAATCAGACTGTATAAAATTACCGGAATATGCACCGATATCAGTGGGAGAATTCGAATTTCTTTGTTCACCAGCAAAATCATCATATATTCCTGGAATTATTATGCCTGTACCTTCAGCCGGAGAATAGTCACGCGTCCGCAAATCCATAATTGCCAATGTCTCGGCAGGATGAGTTAATAAAGGATCACCAAAACCGGAATGTAAATCAATCCCCTCATTAGTTGCACGTAAATCCTGAAGTGTAACAAAATCAGCGGAATTAACAACGCAAAGCTTTCCATCAGTTGCCGAAGTATAGTAAATATTATAATCAGAATTCCATGAATTTGCTGTTAATGCAGGCAATGATAAAGCATAATTTAATTTATTGGCAACCACGTTAGTTCGTGCATTTACGAATATATTATTAAGCATATATTCAACAAGGTACGTTTTCGTTAACATATTAAAGGCATATGTCTTTATATTTCCTGATGTCACTCCCGAACCTCCGATATAAATAGTATTAAAGTAAAAATTATATGTGCCTGAGCTTTTAAGAATACCGTTTATTTGAACAGTACTCGTTATAGAATTGCCATCTTTGTCAATTCCCAATCGAATAACATTATTCTGAACGTTAGCATAACCATCTAATAAATTTATTCCATTTTGAACTGCAGTATTTGACGCAGTTTTAAAACTGTGTATATAATTTCTTTCAATTTTATGAATTACGGTTGATATTGAATTAAAAAGAATGCCATTTACAGTCACTGACGTAGTAGACATATTTATTAAATCATAAATTTTATTTCCGGTTATTGTTATAATAGCAGTGCCATTCGACTGGACATTAATACCATCAATACTCGACGAATTTCCTATACCGGTTATGGGTTGTGCTGAAGCAAGTGAATGGATATCGTTGTCAGTAAAAGTAAAAGTGGATGTACCACCAGATGAAACAAATATCCCTCTTGTTACGCCGTACGCAATTTTAGATCCATTATTAATATTAGCAATTGTGTTGTGAGTAATGAGCACAGTACTTCCTGAAGAATAAATTCCATACACATTCTGAGGAGTATTGCCAGTTGATTCGGGTGCAATATTAATGCTCAATGGGAGCGTCTTACTTCCTATTAAATTATTGTTTACAAGTCCAGTACCTGAATTATTTATGCCCATAAAACTTACTCCGACAGCTGTAATTCCTTGATTCAAAATGGTAGTAATAGAACCTATAATATTATTTTCAATGATTGCTGCCGATCCAGCTTTTATCCCGTATAACTGAGAAGCACCTACTGCAAAATAGGTTATTTTGATATTATCAATTCCTGTGTTATTGCCAATAAAATTTGAGCCATCTGTTCCTACGTTTACTGATCCCGAAACATTCATTCCTGTCCAGGATGAAACATTAGTCTTCCAATCAAAATTCTGAATCCTATTGTTATAAATCTTACTGGTTGTTGCTAATGAAGTAGCATCAATACCTGTAAAATTATATGCAGCAGGTGTTACTGAAGAAACTGTCCATACACCGGTCAATCCGGGACCATTCCCCCCGATATTATTATTGCTAATCCTTACATTATTCCCGGAAGCAACTATTATTCCCGAAGTAGTTCCCACGAAACCTTTATAAACGGTCGTCTGATAAAAGTTATTATTATCAATCACAGCATTATTGCTTACTCCGGCAAGGTTAATACCACCTCCATTTCTAAAGTCATAGAAATTACTATTTATAATCGTGAAATCAGATGAAATACCTGAAGTGTAGATACAGTTATTTGCAAATCCTGAACCATCAAAGTTGCAATGGTCGACTGAATTTGAATTGTTTCCCATTGTTGGTAAAGTAATAGTAAACAACCCGGTAAATGATTGCGATGTTGAACCCTTAATGCCTGAATATAAGAATTGATTAAACTGTACATCGCCTGAAAGGGTTATGACCGGTAAAATGGTTGAACTACTGCTAAATTGGAAATAACTATTTGTGCCCGACCCTCCGTTCCTTCCGTCAAAAACTATATAATCTGCACCAGTATTTGTAATAATGGATGAAGAGCCTGTAAAATTAATCACTGAACTTACATTGGAAGCTGGTCTGAAAGTTATTGTTGCATTTGAATTTGTAACAATATTTGAAGTTAAAACAATTGGATAAGTTTCAACTGAAGGTTTATAATCCGGTTGAAATTCAAAAATCATATTGCCGGATAAGGGTATTGAAGTTACTGCTTTAATTGCTGCTGCAAACGTTGGGAATGAACCCAGATAACCGGCATAAGATACATTGGGTCCAATTGCATAAACTCCCGGAGTAATTCCAATGGCTGTACCAATTCTGAAATAAGTAGAAGTCCCTATGTTAGAATAATCTATTGGATTTACGGATGAAATAGTTGATGTCCCATTTACTATACCGCCAACAGAATTATAATTTCCGGTAAAATCATTTGATTGGCTTATCCTGTTTACAGGTGTTATTTCAGGGTCTGTAAGTTTAAGGTTGGATGATGCAATTGTTACCGATCCAGGAACAGATGACAAAGACCAGTATTTATCTGTACATATTGAAGACAAACCCATACCAGCTATCCCTGGAAATGTACCACCATCAAAAGATTCCACGGTAAAGGTAGCTGTCCCAATCCCACCGGTTGTAATTCCCGAAAATTCAAAAAGATGATATCCGTTTTTACCAATTGGGAATCTGTAATTGGCAGAAGAAGCATTATTCGGAATGGTAATTGTTAACGGTCCGTTTACATATGAAGCAGAACTTCCACCGGTTATGCTGGTTGTTGTGGTACCGGTTACAATAATTGGTTTTGTGGTGGTTGTTATCAGATTACCACTTTGTAACGATAAGTTTGAACATCTGACGCCTTTGTCCAATATTACTCCACCTGCATTGTTTACCTTAAAAGTTGATATCTTTGAAATCGCTGGTAATTCATTTCCAGTTGTAATAGAGGTTACTATATTCGGCGAATTGTACGAAACATTAATCGATTGGACATTTTCTAATGCATATGTTGGCATTAAAATGAACGAACCACCTGATCTGTTTATATTTAAAGTAGTGGAAGCTGATGATTTTCCTAAAGTAAAAACAGAGTTATTTGAGCTGCCTAAAGTCCCATTTGTAAGAGTCAAATTATTTGATACTGACATTGGAATTTGAAAATCGACAGAAGGATTGACTCCTGAAGTATTCGAAATGGTCAGATTATGAATATTAGTACTTAAAGCTAAGTTACCACTAATTATCTGTTGATTCGATCCACTTAAAATAAGTCCGCTGGTTGATGCATCATCTGAAACAAAACTTCCTGAATTGAGGATGTTCCCCTTTAAGGTAAGTGTGTTCCCATTTAATATAAATTGATTAGCAACTCCTGCGTTTAAAATTAAATTACCTCCAATTCCTGAATTCTTTGAAAGCTTTACAGTCCTGGATAGCTTGGTAGAAGTTGGTGAATTATTTACAACAATATTACCAAGAAAATTACTCCCCGTATTTATCAAAAAACCATTGGATGTTCCTTCTAAATCACTTATTCCATTTCCAAAACATATTGTACTTCCTGAAAAATTGCATGATCCTGACTGAATATTTATTGCTAAGTCATTGCCCGGATTTGGATTTGGGTCTGTTATTGTCATAGTACCACCTGTAAAACTGAGACTTTTACCATTGAATTGAAATAGCGGCCTGGTTTCCGGGACACTTGTTTTCTCTATTTGAGGATAGATATTCACATTCCCGCTGGTCATTATAAATTTTGAAGAGTCTATTAGCGATAAATTACCGTAAACATTTAGAACTGCTTTTTCTCCTCCCAACACAATATCTCCATTACAATTAAAAATGCTATTTCCTGCACCAAAAGAGAAAGTTCCTGCATCAATTTGAAGTTTACCACTTAGATTTAAAGTCCCTCCCGCTGGATTAACCGTTCCAGCTCCTGCACTTTGGATTATTGCTTCACTATTATTTAACCATAATTTTCCACTTGACTCACATAAAGTAAACGAACCGAAGAAAGGCTTCATAGTCAATGCACTTGAAAGTTTGAAAGTACCATTACTTATTATTAATCTATTTAATCCTGAGGTTGCAGTTGGTATTGTGATAATCGTTGGATTTAGAACTTCTAATACTGAATTACTGTTTCCAGTTCCTTTATTGACCGTTAATGTGTAGAAATTTATTGTCCCTGATCCTGATATTGAATTATTTGGCGTACCGACAAAAGAAACTGCCACACCTGAAGTGGGAAAAACATTCATATTAAAAACACCTTCTACCGTTAAATTTCCACCAACTGATGAGGTGAAACTCTTTCCTCCAATATAAAGAATGTGAGATGTTAATACTCCTGATGAAGGAGAGGTGAAATTACCTGAAGGTCCTACAATTAAATTACCACATACCGATAAGTCACTATTGATTGTTGCATGATAAGTCAACGATCCATTTACAATCAGGTTTCCGGAAAATAATGATATAGTATTAATTATCATGAAATCTCCAGCCTTAATTTCGACAGCAGTTGTAGTAGTTGGCACTTGCCCTTTTGCTGCAGCGTCCCATGAAGTTCCATTATATCTTTCCCAGGCATTATAATCACTCCAAACTCCTGAACCACCTGTCTTAGAACGGAAGTCTCCGGATGATTGCCCTTTGGAATTTAAGAAAAAAACAAAGGACAATATTAATATTGCATATATTTTTCCCATAAATGAATTTATGAAATCCTATAATATTTATTTATAGAACTATTTATAATTTAGAATTGATCAAGAATTAATAATATGCTGAATGAATTAAGTAGCAGGAAGTATATAATGACCTATTATTTTAAATAAAACTTCATAAACCCTCGGCTCTATCACCCTCTCCTGATAGCTATCTGGATTGGGAGAGGGCAAGGGGAGAAGTCATATTAAATGAAGAAATAAAACAAGACATTATATTGTTCCACTTACTTACATATCATTATAAAGAAGTGATTTATTTAATTTATAAGTATGAATCAGATCACCTCTACAACTGATATTTTTCGAATTTTTCGAATTTATATATCATGTTAATTTTAAAAATGTAAAAATAATTGAGATTTTTATAAAAAAAATAGACTAAAAGTATGAATCAAATATATTATTAAGAACTAAATTTTATAAATAGAATGGATGATATTTTATTGTACAAAAGTATGATAACAGAAATCCAATTAAATCGTAATTAAGTGTGAGATGTCATTATTTTGTTTTTTGAGAATTGCATTAAAAAGTGGCTGTCAAATTGTGTGAATACACAATTTGACAGCCACTTGTATGACATTTCCTAAATAAGAAAGATTTAAAATATATTTTTATCTATTTTCTTTTTTCAACTATGAAATCAGTCTAAATGTTACTTAAAATTCAAGTCTTTTCAAAATAATAAAATTGATTTTAATGTTTATCTTAATTTCCATCTATTATTACATTTTTCAATCACCAAAGTCAAAATTTTTATCAGATTACTATCTGCTAAAACCATGGTGGATATAAATCACCTGTACCTTTGCCTTTATTTGGATGAACTTCTCGTTGTGATATCTTCTGAATTTCTCTATTTCCCAATCTGCTACCATTTTTTTTGAACTGATGATTGGAAAAATACTTTTCACCCTTAATGATATGTTGAATGGCTTTTTCAAGCTCACTAATGTCACTTGATTTCAAAATATAACCCATTGCTCCAAGTTCAATCATTCTTAAAAAATATTCTTCATCTCCAAATAGTGTGAATGCTATTATTTTTAGATCCGGCATAATTTCAAGTGCTTTCTCTGTAGCTTCCAACCCGTCCATAACCGGCATGTCTATATCCAATAAAACCAGGTCTGGTTTCAAGTGCGAAAGAAGTTCAATAAATTCTTTACCATTTGATGCCTCTCCAATTACATTGGCAATATTTTCAAGAGTAATGATTGATTTTATGCCTTGCCTGAAAATTTGATGATCATCAACCAGTATAATATCCGGTTTTTTCATTTAGTATTATATTTGATTGGTTTATACTCTTTGTCTGAAAATAAATTTAGCGAAAATACTTCTTTAATAAATATTTCTTATAGACTGTTAGTCTGAAAATTCAGAAAAAAATATGTAAATTCGCTAGGCAAAAATATATAAAGATTCTACTCCAAAAGGAGTAGAAATAATATTAAGTTCTACTATCTCATTTTATTGTGTGAAAGGAATATACAAATTAAATCACTCAACCGCTTAAAACAGTACTGTTTAGGTTGTCTTAAAAAACAACTCCTTTTTTCAACAAGTGTAAGTTAAGAACTTAAACTGGATTAAATAAAAAAATACTGTTAAAACCAACCACATATAAAGTATTGATCTTAACAGTAGTATTTTAAATTCTCAATACACTGTTGATAAGATTAAGAACTTTTGAATTAAAAATGATTTTTAGTATATTATTTTTTTAGTTACTTTTTTCGCATTTATATCTACAGTTACCAGAAATACGCCTCTAGTCAATCCTTGATCAATTACTGTAATTGCACCTGTTGTTAATTTGCTTGCGAGTTTTTGACCAATTGAATTACTAACAGTAATTGTTCCTTCACCAACTGTATTGTTTAGTGAAACTGTAATCTGCCCATTCTGATTTTTGTATATTAAAATTGATTCACTATCAGATACATCATTATTATTAATTCCGGTAGCAACCGTAGATGATTTAAATAGTATGCTAAAACGGGAAGAATTGCTTGTTTGCTCTGAACTAAAACGATATATACTTCCTACATTAAGTTCTTTTTCTGTATTTAGATGTTTATCCCGCAATACAATTTTTGTATCCTTATCAAAATTGCTTATTTCAGTTGCCTGGATTGCAAATGTATTTTCTTCACCAGTGGTAAAGCCTAAAGGTAGTTCTTCATCAGCAAAAACATGGTTCAACCCATTGATTACAACTGGTTCAGTACCGGCCAACGTGTATATTTCAGGAACAGAAGGATTATTATTTGTCATCTTTTCTGAGTCGTAAACTTCATATTCATCCGAAGCATTTGAATTAAACAGTACAATTGCCTGGTCGCTATTGATACCGTTCGAAACCTGCAAACGTAATACTTTTTGTGTCGGATTATCAAATGCTGGTGCTCTTAGTCGATTTGTGGCAACATCATGCGAACGCATTGAATTATTAAGGTCAATAGAACCTGTAGAATAGCCCGAAGCTACACGTACCCAGAATGCCTGAACCGGTGGAATCAAAGCAGTAAGATCTACTCCGTTGTTACCTGTACCTATATGTGAAAAGGCACTATAGGTATCATACACATAAGCGGTATTACCCGGATTCTTTGAGCGATACCATATGGTTGGTTCCAGGTTGGTAGAATGCGAATAGGCAAGTTCCCAGTTCAAATAGGATGGATAAGGATTCCCCAATAAATTAAAACCTGTTTTATCAGATCCTGAACTGGTCAGCAATGAATTTGAGAATGCTCCGGTATTTAATGCTCCTCCGTTAAATGTGACTGTTCCGGTTGAAATGACAGTAGCAACATATCCTTTCAGAATGTTTAAAGTGAAACTTTCCAAAATCCATTCCGATGTCGGTTCATTGTAATAATTGACTAAACTTGCTGTTTGAATCGAACCGGGAGTAGCTGCTGACATTGGACTGGAAACATACCAGTTTCTACCTGCAGTCAAATACTGTTGCACATTGGTAACACCTCCTGTAGTTGTAGTGGTTATGCCATTATCAACAAAAGTTCCTGTGCCGGAAGCGAGATCGCTTTTTATCAATATATTTTTTACCGTAAGGTTGGCTGCATCAGGATTGGTGAGTTTAGCACCGGCATTAATGGTGAGGCTAGAGTTCACTGTTAAGTTATTTGGCAAAGTGACTCCTGTTTTGTTGTCAATCTCCAGGTTGTTGACAATATTTGATGCAACGTTGGAAATTGTTTGTGATAATGCTCCACCATATATAAGTGTTCCCGAAGGTACATGAATTGTTCCTGCACCCGTCGTAGCGCCTTTAAGTAAAATAGTATTAGAGCCGGCAATTAAATCACCATCCACTGTTAAGTCATTGTCAATAGTAAGTGTGTTAATTCCGGCTGTACTTGTCAAAGTACCACCTAGAGTTAACGATTTGCAATTGGAATTGGCAGTATTTATTGTTATAATTTTTCCCCATGGGATTATTACATCATCTGTAATTGTAGGAATTGTACTGTTTGTCCATGTAGATGCTGTATTCCAATCAAGTGGTTGGATAATTGCAGGTGTAAATGAAGAATTCCCTTCATTATACGCAGCCACTTTCCAATTCCACGATGAACCCGGTGCTATTCCTGCAACCGAATAGCTTGTAGTATTGGGAGGTGTAGTTGCTATAATCGAATAGGTCATGGTACCTTCATTTAAATGATAAATATTAAAACCTAATTCATTCGATGAAAGGTCATTCCAGTTTAATGTCAATCCTGTTTGTGAAATCAGCGTTAAAGGTGTTGATTTCCATGTAGGTGCAACAGGTGCTGATGGTGGAGTAAAATCATACACCCTGGAATTCAATAAAGCTGTATTTGGATCGGTCATTGTAAAAGGAAATGCTTCGGAATCATTTATACCGGTAATCATATTTGATCCAATGTATTTTACTGTATTGGTTGAATTACTTGAAGAAATAAATGCAGACCTGGTAGTGGTTGGCGAAGAATTATTGCTTACTAAACCGTATTTAAATTCAATTTCCCCGGTTGCTTCAAATAATAATGCCTGAATTTGGCTTCCTACGCCGGTACTGGATTTAGGAATCCGTATATCTTTCCACTCAACAACTAATTTCCGGTTAGGTGAAACCTCTGATAATTTATAATGAACTTTCCCTGTACTTAGTATATAATTATCAGCTGACATAGGTACAATAAGTGGCACCAGATTACTGACATCATAATCTCCTGATGAAATAACTGTGCTTCCTAATCGCATTTGTCCGTTTGAATTTACAGAAAACTGGGTATAAGGCGCACCCATAAAATAAAATGTAAACCCAATATTGGTAATTGCTGAGGCTTCATCATCGGATGAGCCTGCTATTAACTGATTCGTGCCACTACTCATATCTTCAAGTGTAGCAGGAGTTGATGTGCTGAAAGTATAATTAGCCATGCTTTGGGCATGAATACAAATTATAAAAACAAAACTCAACATGAAGGAAAGTAGAATTGCTTTTATCATAGTTTTTTTCTTTTAATATTGATTTATATAGAGATCCGAATTGAATGAATGCTGGAAAGTAAAATTTTAATAATCCCGAAGGAATAGAAAATACAGATTGTTGTATTTGTTTAAAGAGGGTTTCTACCATACACCACTTTAACTTCCTCCTTTTACAGCTCTCTATTATATTGAGTGGGTTTTTGGGAGATTTCATCAAGTGGTCAACTTGTGAAAATAAATATTATATTGTTTCCACGACTCTTTTCTAAATACAAAATAAGTATGGAAGATTATAGAATTTCTTAGAGGATTTAAATAAAATAAATCAGTTATGGATTTACATAAGGATTCATCATGTAAAATTATTAAATTTTTCTTGTAAAATTATTACATAAAAAGAGTATTTATTTTGTCTAAAGTACTAAATAGGTTAGTATTAAAGTCTTAAACTATGTCAGTCTAAAGGAGTAGAAATATAAAAATACTTTAGCAAAATCCTTAAATAGATGTAATATCCAACCTTTATAAAATAAAAATCCCTTATCTGATTTCTGGTCAGATAAGGGATTCCTATCAAGATTATAATTAGAATTGCATAATAATTATAAACAGATCATTTTCAATGCGATTTTCACCTTGTCCAACTCCTATTGGAGTCGGACTTTTTAGGGTGAAGTTTCAGCTTTAAAGAAAAGCAAAATAACCATTAGTAAATTGTTATCTTTTTAGTTGTACTCTTACCGAGAACATCAACCTTTACCAGATAAACTCCAGGTAACATTTTCCGTTCAACTACGGTGACGGTGCCTGTTGTCGACATGTTCACCAGCTTTTGGCCGATCGCATTGCAAACAGTAACACTTCCTTCCCCAATAGCATCATTTCGGTGAACTACAATCTGATTATTTTGATTTCTGAATATGAAAATAGATTCACTTCCATTTTCAACATTATTATTTCCGGTTGCAACCGAATTTGATTTAAATAAAATGCTGAAACGTGTCGAGTTACTTGTTGCTGATGAGCTGAAACTGTAGTCATTTCCAACTAAAAGTTCCTTATCTTTATTCAACAGTTTATCCCTCAATACAATTTTAGTATCTAAATCAAAGTTCTTTATTTCCAGAGCTTTTAACGTGAACATGTTAACCTCTCCTGTCGTAAAGCCTAATGCCAGTTCCGGATTTGTACTTACACTATTCAGTCCATTGATAACAACTGGTTCTGTTCCGGCTAACGTATAAATTTCTGGAACCGAAACATTATTATTTGTCATCTTTTCTGAATCGAAAGGATCAAATCCATTCGAAGCATCGGTATTAAACAGTACAACTGCCTGGTCACTATTAATACCATTTGAAACCTGCAAACGCAACATCTGTTGTAACGAATTATCCAGGGCTGGTGCTCTCAAAAGATTAGTGGCAACATCATGCGAACGCATTGTATTATTCAGTCCGATATTTCCTGACGTAAAGCCTGTAGCTACCCGTACCCAGAATGCCTGAACCGGAGGAATCTGAGCTGTAACATCTACGCCGTTATTGCCTGTTCCTACATGCGAAATTGCGCCATAAGTATCAAACACATAAGCTGTATTACTTGCATTCCTTGAACGATACCACATGGTTGGTTCCAGATGGGTAGAATTTGAGTATGCATTATCCCAATTCAAATAAGATGGATAAGGATTTCCCACCAGATTAAAGCCTGTCTTATCTGTTCCTAATCGGCTTAACGTTGAATTAGCCAAAGCTCCTGTATTTAAAGCACCTCCGCTGAATGTTACTGTACCGTTCGATCCTATAGTAGCAACATATCCTTTCAGTACGTTTAAGGTCGAACTTTCCAAAACCCATCCCGAAGTTGACTCATTGTAAGAATAAACCGAAGTTGCAGTTTGAATTGATCCCGCAGTAGCTGTAGTAACAGGACTTGATACATACCAGTTTCTGCCACCGGTCAAATACTGTTGCACATTGGCAACACCACCTGAAGTAGTAGTGGTAGTTCCATTATCCACAAAAGTACCGGTACCTGAAGTTGCATCACTGTTAATCTGAACATTTTTCACTGTAAAGTTTCCATCATCAGGATTAGTCAGTTTGGCCCCGGCATTTATTGTTACGATTGAACTAACAGTCAAAACGTCTGGCAATGTTACTCCCGTTTTGTTGTCAATTGTCAGATTATTTACAACATTTGAAGCAATATGCGAAACTGTTTGTGCTAATGCGCCACCATAAACTATAGTTCCCAAAGCTGCATGGATAGAACCGGAACCGGAAGTAGCTCCTTTTAGTACAACGGAATTAGTTGCTGTTGTAAGAGTCCCTTCAAGTGTAAGGTCACCGCTAACTGTCAGGACATGGCTTCCGGCAGAACTGGTCAATGTACCTTCAATTACCAGAGCATGGCAATTTGCATCGGCTAAATTAATATTCACGGTCATACCCGATGAAATAATGACATTATCATTGATAGTTGGAACCGTGTTATTTGACCATGTCGTAGGATTACTCCAATCACCATTTGATGTCACAGTGGTTGCCTGGCTAACTACCATAGTAATTGAATTCGATGTTGCAGGACTACCCGTTGCACAATGTGCATTCGAAGTCATTATTACATATACCACATCTCCATTTACAGGAACAAACTGATATGTGCTGCCTGTACCAACATTCTGGGAGTTTTTAAACCATACATAAGCAGGACTTGCACCACCGCCAACAGGAACAGGGGTAATAGTTACCGATTCACCTGAGTAAATGTTATTATCACTCGCACTTATGGTTACACTTGCAGGAACATTTGGATCAACTGTCAATAAAGCTGCATTTGAAGTCGTGGTTCCATCAACATTAGTTAATAGAGCACGATATCTGTAAGTTGTTAGTAATGCATTTATCGGATTGATTATCAAAGTATTTGTGAAAACTCCGGAATAAGGAGTCGCATTCGACAAATCAGTCCAGTCAACACCTGAATTCGTGCTTACCTGCCATTTATAACTAATTTCAGTATCACTCGTTGCAGTTACCGTAAATGTTTCAGTATTGGCAATACATGAAACTACCGGTTGTGGTTGAGCTGTTATTTGCGGATACCTTAAAATAGATGGTTTAATCATCAACGGGCGCATCATGTCCATATCTTCATGGTCAATGATATGGCAGTGCCATACATAGCCAGGTCCAATGCTTGGATCGAATGGTAACAGCAACTCAGCCTGTGTTGAATTAATAGGCTTATCGGTCGGAGCTACCCGTACAATGAACGTAGACACTTGTCCCGGAATTGCTTTTATATCATCTTTCCAACCCATTTCTTCCGGATTTGCGGGTATTATCGACCCCGAAAGGAATTGCCCAACGGCTGGATTTCCGCCAACAGCACCATCACCATTTGTGGTTAAATATGGATACGGTGAACCTGCTCCACCCGGATATCCTAAACCTGCAGGCCAGATTGGCACTGAAGGACTATGAAGTGCCCAAGCAGCATTGTATGCAGTCATATAATTGGCTGTATTAAAATCCTGACGACTTACCAATTGCCATTGCAATAAATGAATATGGATAGGATGGGCATCAACCGTTGTATTAATAATCTGGATGACTTCCGTCGTTCCTTCTAATGGCATTTCTGTTGGTCCTCCAAATTCAGCCGGTGCTCCCGGAATCGATGTTCCTGCATCGAAATGCGAGTTATTAAAGAGTACCTGAACAGGTCCACCGGGACCAGTCACTTCATTAAGCAGGATTTGGCGTTTTACCGTTGGTGTTACACCCGGAGCAAAGCCCCCTGCAAAATTGGTCAGTTTTACCATTGGATTTGCAGTTCTTAAATTTGGTGCCAACTGACTCTTATCTGCCGGTACAGATGTTCCATCTGCAGCAATCAGGTTGCCGTTTACAACAAATTGCATGATTCTGTCGGTTGTTCCAACTGATACAGGATCACCGGTTGGATAAGGTGCAGCAGCATCGTTCATAAGGGTAAATACCGTTCCGTTTGGAACACCTGTAAAATCGATAACCACATCATACCGTTCACCGGGAGCCATAAATAATGTTTTGCCTGTTGCAGGATCCAGATCGGTTGGTGCATCCAACAATCCACCATCGGTACCTACAACTGTTATCTTAGGTCCATTGGTTGAATTGGAGAGATTTTTCAACCACATGTTCAGGAACCGGGCATTACATCCATCCAATACACGGAAACGGTATTTACGTGGTGCCACACTTAGGTAAGGCCATGATTTACCATTTACAGTCATAACATTACCAAAAAATTCGGGGGTCCAGAATGGGTGAATATCAGGATTGGTTGGATTTACCGGCCAATAAAGTTCCCCTTTTACATTGAACATACGGTCCTGCACGGCTAATTCTATTTCCGGCAAATACGTTTTTGTTCCATTAAAGGTAGGTGTTTTCCCGGCAGGAGTTACTTCCTGGACCTTGTCATCACCCGACCATCCAGGTAGTTTTGCTGTTTCTTCGGCAGCACCTCTCAGGAAATAATATCCGGCAAGTCCTGTATAAACATTTATACGGGTCAATCCCTGATCGTGAGGATGGTACCACAAGGTGGTAGCTTCCTGCTTATTTGGATAGGTTGACAGACTTGAGGCATTAAAGGCAAATCCCGGACCTTGTAGAGGATTACCTGTTGGCATAAACCAGGCAGTTGGTCCACCATCCGAGTTTGATGGCATTTCGCCTCCATGGAGGTGAACAACCATTGGAATATCCCCTGTATACGGTTTGGTAAGAGGATCTCCGGTCAATGTATACCCATTCATCATAAGAGTCTGGTCAGCCAATATATTGAAATCACTGTATTTTACTCCTACAAGTTCATTTCTATACTGAACGGTCAACTGATTTCCCTGTTGTGCTTCAATGGTTTGAGCCGGCCACATAGCAGGTCCAAAAGTTGAACCATTATTCGTAGAGATAGCATAAGCGGCATAATTCCCTTTTCCTGCATTTGGAGTCAACGGATCACCAATTTTACCGGTGGATGTTATGGTACCGGTAGATAAAGCAACCTGCTGAACGAGAACTTCCTTAACAATCAGGTTTCCTCCAGCCTTGGCATTAACCCTTAGACCTGCTGCAAAATGAGGCATCGGATCAACAAACTGTGGAATAGAAGTCGGAAGTATTGAACCTGTAAACGGAAAATAATTAATGATCAACACCGATGTAGGTGTGACAGTTGAACATCCTCCTGCATTTATATAGTGAACACTTACCGTTTGCTGTCCGGTTACATTCTCCCAATTAACGGTAATTGAGTCAGTTCCCTGACCGGTAAAAGTATTTCCGTTTGATACGGACCAAACATATCCCGTCATTCCGGATTCTGTTTTGTATCCTTGTCCTGAAGTTGTGCCTGCACTTAAAGAAGCCGGCAATAATGTTGCAGGATCAACGGGTCCGGTAATTGTTGGTACCGGAGTAGCAGTACCGAAACCAGGAACACTGGTTAATCCGGCTACCGTTTGCGTAACGGAGTATGTACCACCGGCTGTTACTGTAATGGTTGGTGTTGTTTCACCGGTACTCCATAAAAGTGATCCGGTATAAGCCGAAGCTGTGAGGGTGGAAGATCCACCACAATCAACAACGGTTACTACCGGTACATCAGGAGTCGTATTTCCTGTTGAGAACGATACAGTACCTTCATTTGCAGCTGCAACTTTCCACATGCAGGATGTCCCTGAAGTCGGAAGAGTTGCTGCATAATGGATAGTCCATGGGGGCACACTGGTTACAAAAGAATAGCTTACTCCTGCATCTGTGGATACATAAATATCGTTACTTGTTTGAGATGTGGTATTGTTTATCCAGTTTAGTGTCATTCCACTTGGTGAAACAACTGTAAATGCCGGATTATCCCAGGTTGGTGCCGGGAGTAATGATGGAGGTGTAAAAGTATATGTACGTGTATTCAGTAACCCTGTGTTCGTCAAATCCATTTCGTAAGTTGATATCGGAGTTCCGAGTCCGTCAGAAATCAGATCAGATCCAATGGATTTTACAGTAGTTGCCGTATTACTGGAAGAAATAAAAGTAGATCGTTCTGTATCCGGAAGTGAATTATAGTTCACTTTCCCGTATTTTAAATCAATTACTCCGGATGTTTCATGCAAACATACCTGAATTTGTTCAGGGTTATTTTCAGCTCCCGGAGGGTCAGTGCTTACAGCTGGAGAAGGTATGGATAAATCTTTCCATTCTACAATTAAAATACGGTCAGGGGCAGTCCCTATTACTATATAATGTACTTTCCCTGTGCTTAAAAGAGTGTTTGTACCTGACATAGGTACTATGAACGGAGTATTTAGAGCTGCATTGTTAATTCCGGTTCCGGATATACCTGTAGCCCCTAATCGCATCTGTCCATTTGAATTTACCGAGAATTGAGTGTAGGGTACTCCCATAAAATAAAATGAAAACCCAATATCAGTAACGGTGGACGCAAGGTCAACGGATGACCCGGCAATCAATTGAGTGCTACCACTGCTCAGATCGCCCAGAGCAACAGTATGAGCTGTGTTAAAGGTATAATTCACTATACTCTGTGCATGAATACCGGTAACAAAAAGCACACTCAGAATTAAAGAAATGAATAGTTTTTTCATAATTTAATAATTGCTTTTGTTAATAACTTGTTTTAAACATCTCTAATTAATGTTCGATAAAAAAACCTGATTGTTTTAATTTAATCAAGTTCCAATATCTATCTCAAATAAGTGCTGACAGTAGAATAACATAATCTATTTTTTTAAGGTTAAAACATTCTTTTTCAAGAGAATTAATCACGGTAAAATTACAGAACAATATTGTATTAAAAAGGTATAAAAGTCTGAATTTATTTAGCTTAGGTTGTAAATAAAGTACTTTAAAAGGTGTAGATTTTAATCAGTCAAAAGAAGTACTTTATATATAATATATTGATCTTTAAGTATTTATTCTATTGTTATTAACCTCCTCATATTTGTTAATTTTATTATGATTCTTCAAATTTTTGTAAACTTTTATTATATACATTAATACAACATCCAGAATAGAAAGTCATATGATCCGGATTAACACAAATAAACGTTTAAATTATTGCTTACAAAGTATGTTAATAGAATATTTTAACGGCACCTATTATTCATCTTAAAGGCCGGTTATGTGCATAGAATCTTCATCGCAACTACTTATACCAACTATTACCGGTTCAGATAAAGAAACACCCATTGGTAATTATATTTGATAAAAAAAATATGGGGTAAAAAAATAAAGATTATCCGCAAAACGTCCTAAATGATAATTGTTGAATTTATCTATCGGTGATTAGTCCTGTAAGTTGGAATGTGCCAGAAGAATATAAACCAAATCATCTTTTAAATTAATAATCAGTGTGATTAGTGGATAAACTCTTTAACAATTAATAATTAATAATTGGTATTGCAAAGCATTGATAATTATTAATTCGTAGATTAATAAACAAATCATTAAATTTCTTTTCTTCTAAAAAGGCAAATCTTACATGAAAAACAGAACATCATTCAGGTCTGTTTTTCATTTGTTTTAGACCTCATTTCCCTTAAAATGAAGACAGGACGGTAGTGAAACGGATATAAAACGGTCCTTTTAAATACCGTTTTATATCCGTTTTATCTCCGTTTTATCTCCGTTTTATATTCGTTTTACGCTAAAACAGGTCTAAATAAGATCTAAAAAGAATGTAAAAGAGGTCACCTCGACAATTTGCGCATAATCATATTAAAAATTTACATTCCAAATATAACCCAAATGGCCTAAATATCTGGTTTAGATATAAAGTGAAATCGGTGAGGATTGGTTTAGGTTTAAGAAAGCTTACTCTCACTAAATCCTCAACCAATCGCTTAAATATAATTTTTGTGACGGAAAAAGGAATTCGTGAATAGTTGTTATATTAAGTCGCAACCAGAATTAAAAACAGAACATGTCTGAAAAATACAGGATTAATTTTGACTATATGAATGGAGAAAGAGGCTGGGAAGAGTATCAATAAGCTAATAATATTAAATGGTCAAAATACGAAATTGTATTTTGACCATTTAATAGGAATTTGAGATGAAAGAAAATTAGAACAAACTATATATTAATTCATTTAAAGCATTAACTTTTATGCGGTTCAAATAAGAAATTCTATAAACGCTGTATCCTGAAACAGTATTTTAAATGGTTTAATAGGAACATTTTATAAAAAAGTTAATGCTTCTTCCCGGCCTTAGAATATGTCCCCAGTCGAGGTGTTCATAATAAGCTGCATTTAATAGGTTTGTAATTCCAATGCTTCCATCGAGCATAACACTTGAAAACATCAGACGGTAGCTGCTTTTTATATTGAAAATTGTGTAGGAAGGCGATATGGTTTCACCATATTGTAGGTTGACCCGGGTTTGTCTTAACGACATTTCATTATCTACCTGAAATGTCAGGTTGTTTTTTTCGTAACTTACAGAAAATAGATTCTTAAAAGGTGAGATTAATGGAATCGGTTCGCCGGAATTTAATTGTCCCCATGTAAATTTCGAAAGATTAAAGAAATACAACCCTTCGAACGGATTGAGTGTAGTTTGTAAGTCAGTACTAAGCAGTTTTGCTCCGGGTACATTTTCATAGACTCTTAACCCATTGGTATAAAAATTCATAGGAGGTATACCTGTATTGGTTATTCCCATGATATAGTCAGTGAGAAAATTACAGGATTGGCTAAGATTTATCTTCAAAATGGAGTTGGAATAGGTGAAAGCGAATCTTCCCATGAACGATTTTTCAGTCTTAAGATACGGATTGCCGATATAATCATACCCATCATAAGCATTAAAGAGATAATAGCCGAATTGTTCTGTAATGGTAGGTATCCTTTCCGAATATCCTGTCTGAAAGGAAAATTGTATTGGCTGAGAGATGAAATACTGAAAAGATAAATTTGCACTTTTCGTAAGTTTATCTAATTTCCGTGGAAGATCATAATTAAAAACGGAGAATTGTTGTCTTGCCACATCCGATTGCAGCAGATTGACAGCATAATCCATTCGCCCATTCAACGTCATAAAAAGCTTATCACTTAAAGCTGTAGTGTTTTGAATATACATGCCTGTTACACTCCTAATAATATCAGGCCAGGTTTGGAGATACATAGGTGATTCAGCTGGCTTGCCAACATAATGCATGTGCATCGTCATTTCGGCTAATGAACTGTTTATATAATTATCACCCTTGATAATAACTTTATTCTTATCATTCAGATTAAAAGAAGTCATAATAAACGATCCAAAAGTATTGCTTCTGCCCGGCATATCCATTCTCATAATGACGGAATCGGTTTTTCCTGTAGTTTTGTTTTGTTTGAAAAACAAACTATCGCGATGAGAATCGTCCATTACGTGATACACAGAATTATAATAAATTTTCGCTTTGATAGTATAAGTAGACATGACCTTCTGATATTCTAATGCAAAGATAGAAGCCCTGGCCTTGCTTACATCCATTGGAAGGGCCGGATAACCAACGTTTGTGGCTAAATCGTACAAGACATCTGCCTTAAAAGTTGTTATGCTATCCGGTAAATATTTCAGGACCGAATGAATGTTGTATTTCTCAAACTGGGAAAAACGAATGATATTCCCCAACCCATCTTTATAAGGATCATTTTTTCTGTATACCCCATTCAAGCCCCATTGCCATTTTTGTTGGATATACCCGGTGGAAAACAGCACATTTCTGCTGTTAGACACACTTTCATACCCGTATGACAAAGCGGAATAAAACGGATGAGCACTTTTTGAGTCTGGTTCCTGCAATGCCATATCAATGGAACCACCAATGTTGTTACCAAACAACCCTGCGTTTGTACCATGTTCCAGTGTTATGCTTTTTAGATTGTTGGGTTCTATATAGGATGTTACCGGGTCCATTTTATCCGTACAGGCACCAAACATCTTCATGCCGCTAATAGTAACATTGAGCTGTCCTCCGGAGAAACCATTCAACTGAGGTTCCATGGCATACGATCCCCTCTTGATAAGTGATATTCCTTCCAGATGTGCTGTAAGATTATCAATGGTTGAAAAATAGTTCGTTTTGTAGAAATTTTCAACCTGCTTGTTATTGAGTGGAATAACGCAGGATACAGTAACTTCTTTTAATTTGATAGTATCGCGTGATACATCATCTTTCTTTGTTTTCTGCTGTGCAGGCAAAGTGAAACAAAGTTTAAAAAGTATAGCCAGAATGATATATTTTTTCATTTCCGAATATTAGAAAATAGCTCTTAAACCAAGTAGATTCCCTGTTCTAAAATCATGGTTGAGAATATGAGTTGAATTAGCAGTTATAGATTTTAGTCGAACAATTACTTATATCTCAAGAAGATTCTATTCTGTGTTTCGATACTTCATGTTGCAAGTGTCTTTATGGATAGTAATTCTAAAATAAGCCAGACTATAGAACCTACAATCTGACTTATTAAGGGTTCAAAAAGCAATATCAAAGTAATTTTTACTACCAAGCGTCCTTCCGTCTTTCTTAATGACCAAATTTATTCGCCAGGCTCCAGTCATCGTGAAATTCACTGTTCCCAGGTAATGGCCTTTACCAATAGATACGGGATTTACATTATTGGGGGATCCATGACCCATCGAAGGCATTTCAGGCGTTATTTCAACAGTCATATCGGAACAACAGGGAAAACTCATCATTGAAGCCATAGTATGAATTGTAATTTCGAACGGATTATTTCCGACTTTCCAGTCAGCCGTTTCAATCAATGTAACAGGATATTTTGTAATTGTCCAGGTACCGGAACCGGTACTAAGGCTATCAATGACAACAATCTTCTTAACAGGGTTTGTTGATTTTACTTTATCTAATGGAAATAATACAGTTTCAGTTTTTCCATTAGCTGTTACGTCTACCGACAAAGACCATGAATTAGTACCCATCATGGAAAAAAGGATGGCACCTTTAAAATAACCATCTGACGTAAGACTGTCTCCCGGATCCTCAGAAGGACAGGCATGCGAAGAGGTACCCATGTTCATAAGCGGGTGTAATAAGATTGTTGCATGACTAACTGCCAGCCCGGTACTTTTATTAGTTATCTTAAAATAAACATTATTATATCCCACAAAAAGAGAATCCGTAGTGTAAAATTCCACATTGAATGTTGAACCATTAGACACAGCTTCCGCCATTTTCAAGTATTTTATTTGATTTTGGTTGTTGGGTTCATCATTGTTGCACGAAACAAATAATGTTGAAATCACAATTAGTGATGTGATAATTTTTATAATTGAGTTCATTTTATTTAGTTTTTAAAATTTTCAATATTAAACGAATAAACAAAGATCCAACATATGTTCGCATCACAAAACAGGCATAATCAGTTACTACCAATTTCTGTTTAAAGAGTATGATATATAAATATATTGGAAATACTTTGAATAATGTGAAATGAACTAAAACTTCGGAGGAATAAAGAACGATGGTAGGAACGAATCTATAATACGAAGGGAATAACTTGAAATCAATATAATTTTTGATTCAAAAGGAATGAAATCAATACCTTTAGATGGCATATGATCCTCAACACTCTTAGCAGGAACTGTTTTTTTGTTATTGGATGTATTAGAATCCTGTGTTTCAATATTCTTCCTTAATTGTTCTCCAAGGTAGCATTTCCCCTGGCAACAATTTTGAGGTTTGTCTTTATTAATGCATAAATTCTTTGCGATATAATCCTTATTGAAGGCATATTCCACAAAAGGCATTACCGGACGTATCAGATAAAACATCAGAATGGACAAACATATCACACTGTACGTTTTAGAACGTACAGTGTGTTGTGTTTGTCTTGATATATTTATTCCTGATATTTTCACGCTGTTGTACATTTTTCGGTGAAATCAATTATCTTCTACCCATAACTATTTACTCACTGTCCAACAATATCATTTTACAATTCTGACACATCTCACGGATAAGCCGGTACCTTTTTTCACTTTTACATAACTTACTTCAACAGTATTATCATTGATTTTTACTGAATAAATCAAATTACTTTTTGACACTTCAACAGGTTCAGTATTTGACCACCACTGGGCTACTGTACCTAAGAAATTGAAATCACCATTTTCTTCACGTAATCCAGCCGGAAGTGCAGAGAATCCTATTTTATTGATTCCATTCTTTGATTTCCAGCCAGTAATATTTTTAAGCTTAGGACTGGCATAGTCGACACCCTGCAAATTTTTTACCAAAGTCATCCAATCTTCATTGGTAGGAATACGCCAACCTGTAGGTGCTATTCCCCTTGGATCATTTATTGCATACCAATTATATAATTTTCCATACTTTTGCCCATTTTCAGGATTATCTTTAAAATAGCACCATGCCGGTTTTCCATCACTCACCGCTTTCAACCACTCGTCCTTTGTTTTGGCTTCAGGTATGACATCTCCATTTCTGAAAGTAGACACATTCAGATTGCTTGCTGACCATTCCTGCAAGCCATATTTCGCAGTTCTGATTCCATTTCGGTTAGCAGAATTAATAGGTTGAGCCGACACCTCTAAACTTCCAAATGCCAAAAACAGAAAGCCTATTACGAATAATGAGTTAATTGTTCTAATTTTCATAATCTTTTTAATTTAACGTGTTAATATTGATAACTTGCATAAATTCAATTATTTATATAATCTTTACTTTGCCTGAGCCACAGTACCTTTTCTTAATATATATTCACTATTTAGAAGATAGGCACCAGATGAAACCACATATTCCGATTTATTGATGCCAGCAAGAATCTGAACTGAATCATCGGACTCCATTCCTATTACTACTTTTCTTTCAGAAAACGAACCATTTTCATTCTTTATCCACACAATGTTCTCGTTTTTATCAATAATAACTGCAGAAGCAGGGACAACAATACAACGGCTTCTTTCGGATTGAATATGCATGAGCGCGAGCATTCCGGGGTACAGTTTTCCATTCGGATTATCAATAATCGATCTGATTACTGTTACATTTTTCCCTTGTTCTAATGACGGGTTAATAAAACTTATAGTACTTTTAATAGACCTGTTTCCCGCATCCGGAACTGAAATAATCGATTGCATACCAACTTTCAGTATGTCCAACACATCCGGTTGAACCTGTGCTTCAACCCATAATTTAGTACCATCTGCCAGTTCAAACAATGACTGTCCTGATTTTACATACTGCCCCTCGGCAATGTTGACAGACCTTACAACACCTTTGACAGGACTATATATTGTAATTGCAAATAATATTTTTCCATCCTTCCTTAGTTTTTCAATCTGTGAAGGAAGCATACCCAGTAATAACAACCGATTCTCTAAGGCGAGACTTGGTTCATATTTTCCGTTAAAATTCCAGTTATTACTCTGTAGTGTGAAATATTGACGTTCAGCTGCTACAAGCTCTTCACAGTAAAACTGATAGAGTGAATCTCCCTTATTAACAGTTTCACCAATATTCTTCAGAAAAAGTTTTGAAATTCTACCGGTTGCTCGCGAACTTATGTTTATTGCACTTTCTTCATTTACTTTTAAAACCCCGGTGAAAAACCTATTGAAGCTAAAAACGCCTTCTTCTACCTGAATTACTTTTATATTTGCAAGCTGAATCTGTGCTTCGCTTAAATTGATCGTATTGTACGGTGTTTGAGTATCATTCCCTTTCTGACTAATTTCCGAATGTCTTTTGCAGGATATCATAAATAAAACAATCATCAAAAAAGCAGATGCCAAATGTATCGTGTGAATATATTTTCTCATAATTGTTATTCTTTTTTTTCTTTCTCAATTAATATTATATTCTTCTAATATTAAATATTGTGCTTACTATAAATCAAAGAATTATTTTATTAATCCATCGCTATCAATTAACAAAGAAGCATTTAAAGCTACATTTGAATTTTGATCTAAACCAGAAAGTATCTCAATCTTACTTCCGCTATGTATTCCTGTTTTAATGACAGTTGCCATAAATTTATTATTGTGCTTCACAAATACCGATTTATGTTGGCCTAAATTAACAACTGTAGTTTCAGGTAACCAGATTGATCTGTTTTTACCTGTCAGTATACTAGCTTGAATTTGCCTCCCTGGAAATAGAATTCCAGCTTTATCCGAAAAATAAACTTTTACTAATTGAAAAACTCCACCATTGAGAGGCTCTATCTGACTAATTGTAGCTTCTATTTTCTTACCCAATGACGTGTTTGCAAAAATAATTACTTTTTGTCCTTTTCTTAATAATCTAACTTCTTCAGTCTTCACTTTTAAATCAGCTCTAAGCGATTTAACATCCACTATCTTAAAAAGTGGTGCTCCGGATTCAACAGTTATCCCGTCGTTTAAACCGATCCCCTTACTGCCCGACTGATTATATCCTTCGTAATTTCCTGTTGAATAATATTTTTCCGGATCAAAATCTGCAGGTACTACATATCCTTCATAATCACTATATACCGTTAAATGATAATCCGGTTTAATCGTGTGTTTTAATGATTCAATTTGTGCGTTTGTAAGTCCTATAAATTTAAACCATTCACGGGCTTCAACAGTCAGATTATCCTGATCAGGATACATTTGAATTAATTTTACATAATTCCAGTGTTCTGCATAGATGTCCGGGCAATAAATCTGAAAAATTGCCTGTCCTTTTTTTATTCGTTGAAATTGAGATTTAACGTATGATTTTTCAATCAAACCGCCGAATCTGGCACTTGTCATCCTTATTTTTCGGGTATCAAAGTTAACTATTCCTGAAGCTTCAACTATGAGAGGTTTATTCTCTGTGGTTGGGTTTATTGTAGTTATGGTTGATAAAACCGATTCATTTACAGGGCTGACAACATCGTTTAATGTTGAATCTGCGGGGTTTACATCAATAACTTTCTCAATGAGTGACATCCCGCAAATAGGACAATCACCTTGTTTATCCTGCACTACCTGTGGATGCATCGAACATACATATTTTTTCTTCACTAATTCTTTCTCCTGTTTATTAAGTGAATCACCTGAATGTGATTTTCTTTGGTTACAGGATATTACAACACCAATTAGAAGCAAAAAAATAAAAATTTTAGTCATAATCTATCTCTGTTATTTATAATTTGGATTTACAATCCACGTAATCATATTCCTTTTATTTTTCAGCATTAATAAGGCTTATTATACCATGTTTCCTTAATTCTCTTTCTTTTGTCATTTCAAATATTACAGGTGTTAAAAGCAGTACATATATGGTTGACGTTATTAAACCACCAATCAACGGAAGTGTAATAGGAAGCATTATATCACTACCGACTCCCGTTTGCCATAATACTGGAAATAAACCGAATAATGAAACACAAACTGTCATTAATTTTGGCCTTAAACGTTTTGCAGCACCTTTAATTACAAATTCGTGTATATCAGCAACATGGAGTGTTTTTGTCGAATTTCCTTTTTTGGATACAAGATCCTCCATTGCCTCATTGAGGTAAATGGTCATAAGCATTGATGTCTCAATGGCCATTCCAAATAGAGCAATAAAACCTACTGCCACAGCGACAGATAGATTAATTCCATAAAAATAAATTATAAAAACTCCACCAATCAAGGCAAAGGGGACTGTAATAAGGGTTAATATTGCTTCTTTAAATGATCGGTATGTAAAATAAACAACCAAAAGTATTATCAATAAAACTATCGGGATAATGACCATGAGCCTTTGAGTAGCCCGAATCTGGTTCTCATATTGACCACTCCATTCAAGATAATACCCTTTCGGCAATGTCTTCACCATTTCATCGAGTTTTTCTTTGCACTCCTTTACAGTACTACCCAAATCACGATCACGAACATTGAACAATACGGCTCCACGTAACATCGCATTTTCCGAATTAACCATTGGTGGACCATCAGTCACAGCAATATCTGCAACGGAAGAAAGGGGAATTTCTCCTGATGTCTGGCTCTGTATGAGTATGTGTTTTATATCTTCTAGATTTCTTCTGTAATCCTGTGCTAACCTAACATTGACATTAAATCTCCTACGACCTTCAATGGTAGTTGTCACATTAACCCCACCTAAAGCTGACTCAATAACCGTATTTACATCATCAACACTCAAACCATATCTGCCAATTGCTTCACGACGAATCCTTATATCAATGAACTTGCCTCCCGTTATCGGATCAACATACAAATCCTTCACACCACGAACATTTAAAAGATGACTTTTTAACTTGTTTGATAAAGAATAAATAGAATCCAGGTTCTGTCCGTAAACTTTTAATCCTACATCAGTTCTGACACCCGTAGAGAGCATATTAATCCGATTAATAATCGGTTGTGTCCATCCATTCACCACACCTGGAATTTGTAGTTTTGCATTCAGTTCCTTTAAAATGTCCTCCTTTGTTTTTCCGGGTCTCCAATCTTTATGTGGTTTCAATAATATAATCGTCTCAATCATACTGATTGGCGAATTATCAGTTGCCGTACTCGCCCTGCCGGCTTTTCCCAACACATTTCCAACCTCAGGAACCGATTTAATTATTTTATCCTGGACCTGTAAGATTCTCTTAATTTCACTGTTTGACACATCCGGCAATGTAACAGGCATAAATAATAAAGAACCTTCATCCAACGGTGGAATAAATTCGGTACCCAGGCTTAAAAACATCGGAATACTAATTAATAAAGCTACTATGTTAATCCCGATAGTCGTCTTGCGCCATTTCAGGCATAATTTTAAAATAGGGGTATAAATTCTTTCCATCAGGCGGGTTAAAGGATTCGCACTTTCCTGTTTTAGCTTTCCTTTTAAGAAAAATGATATTAATACAGGTGTCAGTGTTATTGCCAGAAACGCATCAATTATTAAGATAAAAGTCTTTGTATAAGCTAAGGGGTGAAACATTTTTCCTTCCATTCCAGTAAGCATAAAAACAGGGAGAAATGATGCAATTACTACTATTGTTGAGTAAAAAACACCAGGGCCGACCTGTTTTGAAGCCTTTTCAATAATTGATTCACGTTCTTCTTTCTTCATTGTATATTATTTTACCAGATCGGCTATATTAATCTTTTGATGCGTTTGCAAGTCGTCTGTATGAATTTTCTACCATCACTATGCTATCATCCACGATAACTCCGATGGCCAAAATGATTCCTGTCAGTGACATGATATTTGATGAAATATTAAATGCATTCAGCAGGATAAATGCTACTGCGATTGATATCGGCATTTGAATTAATATGATGATAGCACTGCGCCAGTGCAATAGAAAAAAAAATACAACAAGTGACACTGCTATCATGACTTCCATAAGAGTCCCTTTTACTGATTTCACAGCCTCTTCGATCAATGTACTTCGATCATACGAAGTTTTAAATGTTACCCCTGCAGGTAATCCCTTTGAGACTTCTTTCATTTTCTCTTTTACTGCTGCAATTACTTTATCAGCATTTTCATTATAGCGCATTACAATGATACCACCTACAGCCTCTCCTTCTCCATTTTCATCGAATATTCCAAGGCGTATATCTCCGCCTTGTTGAACTGTGCCTATATCCCGGATTGTAATTGGTATACTGTTTGAGACTCCCACTGCAATTTTCTCAATATCTTCCTTTTTATCGATATAACCAAGCCCTCTGACAATATAACTCATGCCGGACATTTCAATTTTACGCCCGCTAACATCATTATTATTTTCTTTTGTTGCTTTGAGAACCTCCTGAAGTGAAATATTATAGTAGGTAAGTTTATGAGGATCGATAACAATCTGATATTGCTTTTGAAAGCCTCCGAATGAAGCTACTTCACTAACTCCCGGAACAGCTTGAAGGGCAAATTTCACATACCAGTCCTGAAGGGCTCGTAATTCACCAAGATCATACCCTTTGGCATTTAATGTATACCAAAATATATGACCTACACCAGTACCGTCTGGACCAAGCGTAGGTGTGACTCCGGCAGGCATCAGTTGTTGTGCTGAACTTAGTCTTTCTAGTACCCGTGTTCTGGCCCAATATACATCAGCAGCATCCTCAAAAATAATATATACGAAACTCATTCCAAACATCGAAGAGCCACGTATATTTTTCACTTTGGGGATTCCCTGCAGATTTGAAACTAGTGGATATGTCACCTGGTCTTCAATAACCTGCGGACTTCGTCCAGGCCATTCGGTAAAAACAATTACCTGATTCTCGGAAACATCCGGGATAGCATCAATCGGATTCTTTCCGACCGAATAGATTCCCCAGACAAATAAAATTCCTGCTATAATTAATACTACATATTTGTTTCGTAATGAAAATGAAATTAATTTTTCAACCATATCAATAAATTTAGTAGTATCCTTTATACTTACTTTCTTGAATTCAAAAATTCAGGTATAAAATATATCAGGCAACCTACGATAAATCCTATTTTATTTTAAGTTCAGACTCTATTTCTTTTTAGGCACAATTTTTACCTGCTGAACTTTTTTTACCAAAATCATTCCACATTTTGTACATTTCCCAGGTTTTTCCTGTATCACTTCAGGATGCATAGGACAGGTATAAACTGTTTTTGCCTGGAGATTTTTTTTATGAACCTTTTCGTGTTGAATCGTAGCAGTTTTCTGAACCGAGTCCGGAAGTTTAGAAGATATTATTAAGCCAAATGCTGTTACTGAAGGTATTGCAATACAAATTGCCAGAATAAGAATGATTCGTTTCATAATTTATATTTTTTTAGCGACAAAATATCAGCTTGTTTTTATTGTTTATCCAAGCAGGAATGCGTCTTGAGATCAATTTATTTCTCCGTTTTATTAATAGCATAGCCCTTTTTTCAGGTTAGTTTCATTACTCTACTTAAAGTTCTTTTATGTTCTTTATATATGTCCAATCGATTAATATTCGTGTTTTTCAAAATGTTTATGACTTGATTATTAACATATTAACCTTTTACTCGTAAAAGAGAATGAATATCTTTATCTAATTCAAAAATCGCAGTCGATTTTAGGATAAACCCTCTGATTCCATTTTTTGTAAGTCATATTATATAATCAACGTCTCCAAACATTGTAAATGCAAAGATTATTAAACCGGAGAACATATTCAATACTTTTTGAATAATTTCAATGCTGTTTAATTCTGGGATGTCTACATCAATCAATATTATATCGGGATGATGATTCGCAATCAACTTAAAAAAATCATCTTCATTCTTAGCTTCACCAATTATTTCTGCACTATTCTAAACATTTATGAGGAAAATTTATCTCTTTCTGAAAGTAAGATTATTGTCAACGATATTTAACTTTGGCCTTCTCATCTTGAAGATTATGAATTTATGTAATCTTTCGGATTTAAAATCCATGGGAAAAAAAGCATTTTCCCATTAGTTTTTGAACTTTTCACCTGTGTATTTGCCGACTTGTCTTTATTCACAGATTCTAAGTCCTTTTTATTTATATCATGGTTGTTGCCAGTAAAATAATTATCGCCTTTCATGACAATTTCAATCGCCTTTTCAAGTTCATAAAACCCGCTCGATTTGAGGATAAAACCTTTAGCACCAATATCTTTCATTTTATTATAATATTCTGCCGCTGAGAATATAGTAAATGCGATAATTTTAAGCTCCGGCATAATAGTAAGTGCTTTTTGAGTTGCTTCAAAACCATCCATATGTGGCATATCTATATCCATTAATACCAAATCCGGCTTTAGACTGGCAAGTTGCTCAATGAATTCCTCTCCATTCGATGCTTCCCCTATTATAGTTCCGACACCTTCGAAGTTAATTATAGCTTTTAATCCTTGACGGAAGATCTGGTGATCGTCTACAATAATTATGTCAGGCTTTATTTTGATATTTGTAAACATTTAGTTTATTGGTTTCTTTGTAAAACAGTTTAAGATTCAAAATCCTTCCCGATATTTTTCTGTAAAATTATATATTACTAATATATATTAAATGGGTTTAAAAGAGGATAGTTCCTTATTAATAGAACTATTTTCAGACGACAAAAGGAGTAGTTGTATATAAGCCTTAAGGACTACACTTAAGATGTGGTTGATTCTAAAAAAAAACTAAATTTATTACTTATAGTCAAACTAACTATTATTTGAAAATATTAAATTCAAATTAAATCATTCCTTTTTTATATCTGAAAATCATATTTTGTTTATGACAAATTTTAGAATACAAAACGTATTTAAGTCCCGTTGCATATTTCCTTACTAAAAAAAAACAACCACTTATTAAAGAGTTAAATATGAATCCAACATTTTCGTTTAATTCATTTACATACATCATATTAATTCTATTATCAGTTTAAATTTACTCAAAGAGTTAAATCATATTAGATAAAACTGGTTTATTAATATAAAAGCAAAATAAGATCTCATAAAAACAATTTCGTAACTTGCCAATATGGAAAAGTTTATAATTCGACAATCTTATTTTTTACTGCAAAAAGAATAAGTGTTGTTACATTTTTACATTTTGTTTTTTCCAGCAAATGCGACTTATGCGATTTAACTGTCTTTGGACTGATATAAAGTTTATCGGCAATTTCTTCATTCGTCAATCCTAAACAAATTAGTTTAAGAATATCAATCTCTCTGCGTGTCAATTTATCTTGTTGAGTTGAATTAGGATTAATAAACCTACCATAATTGCTTACAATTCTTCGTAATAGTTCATTTGAAAAATAACTTTCACCCATCATTACATTCTGTATCGCAATTTCCAGTTCATTTATTCCACATGTTTTAAGGATAAAACCTTTAACTCCTCTATCAATCATTTTTGAATAATATTCTTCCTCACTAAACATACTGAACACTATAATTTTGAGTTCAGGCATTAGTTGAAGCGCCTTTTCAGTTGCTTCTATACCATTCATATGAGGCATGTCAATGTCCATTAATACAACATCAGGTCTATGATGAGCCAACAAATCAATAAATTCAATTCCATTAGATGCTTCGCCTATTACATTCGTAATATTTTCCGATTCAAGGATTGATTTTAAGCCTTGCCTGAAAATCAAGTGGTCATCGACAATGATAATATCTGGTTTTTTTGTCAAAGGTTGATTCATTTATTTGTCTTACTTGCTTTTACTATATGTGTATAACAACTTAAAATTCAACGATCTTATTCTTTTTGGCATAAAGGATAAGTGAAGGAGTATTTTTACAAACAGTCTTTTCCAATAAGTTTGATTTATGTGATTTAACCGTCCTTGGGCTGATAAATAACTTTGCTGCAATCTCATCGGTACTCAAACCAAAACAAATTTGTTGTAGTACATCAATTTCTCTGGGGGTTAAATTATCATGTTTGAAAGGAATAATTTTATTCAATTGTCCAAAGTTTTTGATAATCCGCATCAATAATTCGTTTGAAAAATAAGAATCACCCGACATCACATTCTTAATCGCATTTTGAAGTTCATTAATCCCATATGTTTTCAGAATAAAACCTTTAACTCCCCGATCGATCATTTTATAATAATATTCTTCGTCACTGAACATTGTGAATGCAATAATTTTTAATTCAGGCATGAGTTTCATTGCGTTTTCAGTTGCATCAATTCCATTCATAGTCGGCATATCAATATCCATTAATACCAAATCCGGTTTTAAATCCGACAAAAGTCGGATAAACTCACTTCCATTGGAAGCTTCACCTATCACATTTGCTATATTGTGTAATGCAAGGATTGACTTTAATCCTTGTCGAAAGATGAGATGGTCATCAACAATAATAATATCAGGTTTCTTGTTAAAATGGGTGCTCATTGAATTTTCATTTTAAATTGGATTGTTTAAAATAATGTGTTTTAGTGTATTTTAAACAACAAAATTATACATTTCTAAAACAAATCAAATGAGTATTAATACCTATATTATTTTTTTAATAGTCCTATTTTTAGGGAATAAAAGGAGTAGAGTTATGTACGCCTAAAAGACTAATTAATTAAAATAAAGATAGGCTAAACTGAAGAGAAATAGCGGGAAAGTAAAGATAAATGTTATTAATAAAAAGATTGAATGCAATAAATAAACTATGATATGTTTTCTTTTGATTCTATATTATGTCTAATATAAATATATTTGTTTTTAACAAAATATTTAAAATCATATAAATTGATAAATTATTTTGTATATGATTAAATATTAATTGATAAAACAGACTTATCCGTTTTTTCAAATTTAATTGGAAGACTTGGAATAAATATTTTGAATTAATTTTATTTCGGTAATAGTAAGATCTGAATCTTCCGAAAGTATTCTATCGACCTCTTTTAGTTCTTTGTCTTTTATATTTTTTATTTTTAAATCAGTAAAAAAATAATTTTTACCTTTCATTACATCACGAATTGCATTTTCAAATTCATCAATATGACATGATTTAAGAATATACCCTTTAACACCAATTTCTCTCATTTTTGAATAATATTCTTCATTCCCATACATGGAAAATACAATAATCTTTAAGTCCGGCATGATTTCAAGAGCCTTTTTGGAAGCCTCGATTCCATTCATTTCAGGCATATCAATATCCATTAAAACCACATCGGGTTTATTAGCAGCCAGCAGTTCTAAAAATTCAATTCCATTTGACGCTTTACCTATAACACTTGCAATATTTTCAATCGTTATAAGAAGTATCAGACTTTGTCGAAAAGTAAGATTGTCATCTACAATAATAATCGTTGGTTTTTTCATATTGAGATTTTTTTCTGAGAATGATAGTTGTCAAATGTATATTTAAAAGCAATGTATGTTTAAATTGATCGATTCTATGAATATCCAAATTTTAAAGTTCGTATATTATTCACAATTTAAATTTTTATAATATTCCAACTCTTTTCATCAAGGAATAATATGTGTGTAAAAATACCTTTCTGAAATTAATATCTTATGAACCAAAAGAAGTATATTAAGACTATAAAAGGAGTAATTAAATAGAAACAAAGGAGGAGTATCATATGCACTATTAGGATTATATAAGAGAAACAGGATCATTAAATGATCAACTATCTATAAATAATTTCTAAAAAAAGAACCAATCTTTTCAGATTGGTTCTTAATAATAATTTTAAGTAAGATGCTGTAAACCGGATTATTAATCGGTTATCAGATCTGTAAACAAAAGATAAATCTTAAATAGTAGAGGTATACATAATCTTCTTAAAATTAACTGATAAATTTTTGACTAAAGTAAATATTTTTGTTTTCTTAAAATAACTAACTGGCACTTGGATAATTCAATTCATTTCAAGCGATTAAAAATCCAACAGAAGTTCACACTGGTAGAATTGTTTTTAATGAATATCTTCTATCTTCTCATCCGGTTATTTTTAAGACCTCAAAGTTACTACCTGTAAATGATTCATCAATGCCCAAAAAATGTATATTTACTAGATAAAAAGTTGTATTTTTAAGAATAAAAGGAGTAGAAAGTGTCATGCAAAAGAAGTATCTTAAGATTATCATTTTGATTACAAGACGAGTATATACTCACATAAAAACTGACAAATTTATAATTCAACAATTTTATTCTTTATTGCAAATAGGATGAGGGCTGGTGTATTCTTACAAACTGTTTTCTCTAACAAATTTGATTTGTGCGACTTGACGGTCTTTGGACTTATAAATAACTTTTCAGCAATCTCATCGGTTGACAATCCAAGACATATTTGTTGGAGTATTTCAATCTCTCTCTCTGTTAAATTATCTTGCAGCACTGGCTTGTTATTCGTTGAATGTCCAAAATTATTGATGATCTTTCTCAACAACTCGTTAGAGAAATAGGAATCTCCCGACATGACATTTTGTATTGCATTTTCGAGTTCTTTGATTCCGCTTGTTTTCAGAATAAAACCCTTCACACCCCGATCGATCATTTTGTAGTAGTACTCCTCGTCACTAAACATGCTGAAAGCAATAATCTTTAGTTCGGGCATAAGTTCCATAGCCTTTTCTGTAGCATCCAGCCCGTTCATATGAGGCATATCTATATCCATTAAGACCAAATCAGGCTTTAAATCTGACAGAAGCTTAAGTAACTCTAACCCGTTTGATGCTTCACCGATTACATTCGCTATATTTTCTATAGTAATGATGGATTTTAATCCCTGCCGAAAAATCAAGTGATCATCAACAATTATAATGTTCGGTTTCTGTGTAAGTATATCATTCATGTCACAAATGTATAAAAAATAATGTTACTAATTGCTTTAATATATAAATATTGATGGGTTTAACGTCAAGTCATTCTTATGAAACTGGTATATCTCAACAATTTTAGTTTCAATAATGTCAATCCCCAAAAACTGCTATAAATCCATGCCTGATATATTTTTATCTTTGATTGGTAAACATCCATGATGTTTGATTAAAAAGTCTTTTATTTGAATGCAATATCCTATGATATTGGAAATATATAGCCTATTGAGTTTTGTAAAAAGGAATCAACTTAAAATCTTCAATCTTAAACATTCACCGTGAACAAATAATCAACCCCTTTCCCGGGCTCGCTTTGCAGTTCCACTTTCCCACCTATTGTATGAAGCCTGTTCTGAAGATTAAACAATCCCAATCCTTTATGTTCTGCAATTGTTTCAGTTATATCGAAACCCTTGCCATCATCACTATAATGAAGTATAATCTGACTCCCGGTATCTTCTAACTTTATAAATATATTATTGGCATGGGCATATTTCAATGTGTTGTTGATACATTCGATAGTGGCCCTGTAAAGTGCAGCTTCTGTTTCTGCACCAATTCTTCTTGTCGTATTACTTTCAAAAACAATTTTATAGTTTGCAGTTGCATTCAGTTTCTCAACAAAACTCTTTATGGCTGAATTTAATCCGTAATTCGTTAGTAAATGCGGGCTTAACTTATTTGATACTTCTTTTACTGTTGCAAGGGCTTCTTCAAGTATTTCACCTGCTTTTCCTATTATTTCCTCCCGCGATTTATTGCTGTTGGGTCTCTCCGACCATTGCAGATAAAGTTTTATGGTCGAAAGCAATGGTCCCAACCCATCATGAAGTTCTTTCGAAAAATGGGCCCTTTCTTTTTCTTCTGTCTGAATAATGGCTTTCACCATGTTTTTCTGAAACTCTTTCTTTTCAGTTATGTCATGCACTACACCATACACAGTTCTGTCTTTTGCCACATAGTTTAACAGTATTTCGACAAAAACGGTGGTAAAATCTTTACGCAAACATTCAACTTCCACATTACAACTTCTATTTGAGGATGCTGTTGAGTAAAGCAAATTTTCCAACTCCTCATGATAATCGGCCATAATCAATTCTGTCAGTTTCATTCTTTCCAGTTCACGCTCTTCATATCCAAAAATATAAACCATGGACTTATTGATATATTCAAACTTCCCGTCTTTGCAAATAAATATCCCATCAACAATGTTTTCAGAGAGGAGTTTGTATTTCTGGTTGCTGATGGTAAGCAATTCTTCCATCTTTTTACGGGCTGTAATATCTTTATTACTCCCCCTGACACCGATATAATTTCCGGATTCATCAAATACCGGACGGCAAAAATGCCCTATCCATCGTATGGTACCGTCTTTTTTGAAAATCCGGTATTGTATTTCATGGTCGCAAACATGGGTACTTATTTCTTTATTCTTATGATCCTTATACAGTTGTAAATCTTCCGGGTGAATGATATCCAGGAGGAGTTGAGTGTTTATGACAAACTCTGTGTATGAATACCCTGTAATACGTTCACAACTTGGCGAACAATAAATCATTTGGTCATCCGGGGAAATCCAGAACTCCCAGTTGTTCGCAAAATCAGCAACTGTGCGGTATTTTACCTCTGTTCGTTGCAGAGCATCATTCGTCTTAACCAGTTCTTCTGTCCGTTTCATCACAGTCTTTTCAAGTTCACTGTGCGATTTAATAAGGGCTTTTTCTGCCTGATCCCGTGCCTGACGTAAGCGTAAGGTCGTAATTCCGTGAGTCAAATCGCTGGCAAGTTTGGATAAAAGATTAATTTCATCATCCATAAATGAATCCGGTTTTCTGGAGTAAATAGTGAAAGCTCCAAAGGCTTTGCCATCTGCAATAAGGGGAAATACAATGGAAGAAGCATATCCGCGTTTTATAGCCTGTTCACGCCATGGTTCGAAGGTCTGATCAGTAAACATATTATTGCACATCCCTATTTTGCCAGTCCGGATAGCAACACCGGTCGGTCCGCGCCCATACTCGTTATCTGCCCAACTAAGTTTTATGGTATCCAGGTAATCATCATTGAAACCTCCACTTGCCACCGGACGAATGGATTTTGCCTCATCCTCTTCGGCATACCCGATCCATACCATGGCAAAATCGGTATCTTCTACAACTATGTCGCATACTTTCTGTAAATAATCCGATTCATCCCTCGACTGCGACATTATCTGGCTACTTTTGCTCAGTGCCGCCAATGTATTATTAAGTTTTCTCAGAGCCTCTTCCTTTGCTTTTCGTTCTGTAACATCTATAAACGTTCCAATTACATTCCGGATAGAACCATCAGATTTTAAAACAACGACGGTATCTATCAACAACCAGACATAATCGGATGTAGCCTGCCGGTAAACACCTATTTCAACACCTTGTACGGCTTGACGGGTTGCGAACGATCGAGGGACAGGACGTTCTGACATGGGAAATGGGGTGCCATCTACATGAATTGTTTTCCAATCGTCGTCGGTAGAATATTTATCCGCTACCTGCTCCTCATTTACTCCCAGCAATTCAACAGCTCTGGGATTACTCATTACTACTTCCCCATTCGATCCAAATAAAATTACCCCTACCGGTATATCTTTTATCAGGTGTCTGAACCTCTTTTCGCTTTCTATCAGTGCCTGACTGGCTTCTTTCCTTTTTGTAATATTACGTACCGATCCGCCAAAGCCTGCAACATCTCCTTTATCGTCGTGCATTGGATTAAGGATTACTTCGTAGTAACGCGTACTGTTATCCGAAATGTGAACAGTCTGTTCCGAAAGGATTGTACTGTTTGTTTCCTTAACCTGTTTTTTCAATTCGTCAAGCTCCTTGCAAAGATATTCAGGCAATCCAATTTCTTCAAACGTTTTTTTCAGCACTTGTGAAAAATCCCGTTTGAGCTCTTCACAAAAACTTCTGTTTACACTCGTAATATATCCTTCTACATCCAAACTAAAAATACTATCCCGACTTGAATTGTAAATCATTGAATACCGTTCTTCACTAGCACGTAATGCCTCTTGCGCCTGCCTGCTTTCTGTAATGTCACGATTAAACACAACAAACTGGTTTATTTCTCCGGACAATTCTTTAATCGGATAAAAAGTAAGATCAAATACTGAACCATCTCGTTCGTCTTCAAAACGAACCTGGGAACCGGTTTCAATCATTTTCTGTATATGTTCTTCCCGATTCTTTTGAATTTCAGGTGAAGTAAACGCAAACATATTTTTGCCACTCATTTCTTCCACCGTCATTCCCCAACGCTTTGCTGCAGTATAGTTGACTGTTAAAATGTTGCCTTTAATATCCAGCATCATAATGGTCTCAGCAACACTGTTGAATACAGCATCCAGCTGACGTTCACTTGTCCGCAGTGCTTCCGAAGCTTGTTTTTGTATTGTAATATCCCTGAATACTGTTGCAAACCGGTTCTTGCCCGGTGAAAAAACAGATATGGAGAAATATTTATTCATTGGTGGAAAATACGTCTCAAAAGACTTTGAAATACCTGTACATTCTACTTCTGCATAAATATCCAGGTAAGGTGCTTCTTTCGTAGTATATAACTCAGTTGCTTTTTTATTGATGATGTTTTGAAGTTGAATCCCCGTAATTTTTTCATATGCGGGATTTGCTTCGAGTATCCGGTAATCAACGGCTTTCCCGGTACTATCAAAAATCAGTTCATGAATTGCAAGACCTTCCGACATGGAGGCATAAATCTCCGAAAGTTTTTGCTCACTGTTCCTCAAAGCCGCTTCCATTTTTACCCGTTCGGTAATATCATGACCAACAACGGTTGCACCTATTACCTCACCTTCTTCATTAAATGTAAAACTCACATCCAAGGTTGCATAAATGGCACGTCCATCCTTTGCTTTTATTTTATATTCTACATTTTCATTCGGCAATTCACCTTTTAACAGGCTTTCAACCCGGGACATAAATAGAATTTTACTTTCATCAAAAAGTATGTCAAGCATATTCATCGAGAGTAACTCCTCCTGGCTATATCCCGATAGGATTGTCATCACATCATTGACAGTCAAAAACTTTTGAGTTCTGGTGTCTACTTCATAGATGCCGGTTGGCGCATATTTTATCAGTTCCCTGTATTTCTTTTCAGATTCTTTCAGTGAATCTTCCATTTTCCTCGATTCGGTGACATCCCTACTGTAACTAACTACATATTCTACTTTCCCATTATTAAAAACAGGGAAAAAATTATGTTCAAAAATATAGTCATCACGATGATCCTCAAATTGAACCGGCTTTTCTGTAGCAAATACTTCATCCAGATGGGATAACCGGTTTTGCAATGTTTCTTGAGGTAAAAAGACGGACATTTTTTGTCCGGTAATTTCTTTTATATCACGTTTTAATCTTGTTGCAGCAGTTATATTCGCTTCTACAACCGACCCTTCTTTATCAAATAAATAGATCGATTCAAGGGTTGCATCCAATATGGCTCGTAGATTGTCTTTGTTCTTTTGTAATGCTGCTTCAATAATCTTTTTCTCTGTAATATCGTGAATAATCACATAAAGTAAGGTTGATTCATTAAACTGTATCGGTCCGGAATAAATCTCAACATCCCTCAAATCACCATTTGCCAACATATGTTTAACAAATAAATGATTGGCTCTTTCTTTCTTGGAATTTTGGAGTTTTAGGTCTAATTCTTCTTTTGGTAGCTGATCTATTTCAGAAATGTTTTTATGGCAAAGTTCTGAATAACTCCAACCATAAAAACTACAGGCGGAAGGATTAGCATCGACTACTTCCCCGGAGTCGGGGTTTAACAGCAACATCACAGAATGATTGTTCTGAAATAATGATTTGTAGCGGTTTTCACTTTGGTATAATGCTTCTTCATTTTGCTTGCGTTCGGTAATATCATGGACAAGTGAATAAAGCATAGTCTCTTCACCAAACTGAATAGGCCCTGAATATACTTCCACATCCCGGATTTCATTCGTTGCCCGTCGGTGCCTGAAGAAGAAATGATTTCGTTGTTCTTCTTTTGCAAGTTGCATTTCACAGGCAATTTCTTCTTTGGAAAGAGTATTTATTTCATTGATATTGAGATGGCATATCTCTGTATGTGACCAACCATAATAGGTACAGGCTGTAAGGTTCGCATCCACTATTTTCCCCGTTTCGGGATGAATCAGCAACATGACTGAATGGTTATCCTGAAACAGCGATTTATATCGTTCATTACTTTGGCGTAATAATTCTTCTGACTTTTTTCGTTCAGTAATGTCCCGCGCTATGATACTTGATCGTTCAATCCCGTTCGAATCTTTGAAAATAGTCGAAGTCATTTCCACCGGAAAACTGGTACCATCTTTTCGTAAATAGTTCAACTCCCCCATGAAATGACCCGTTTTTTGCAGTTCTTCCAATGCCGGTTCTAAACGTGGATCAGATCTATCCGACATTTCATCCCGTTTTAAACCAATTATTTCTTCTTTGCTTCTTCCCAGTATTCGTTCCGCTTCAGGATTTGCTGAATTAATCGTTCCATCAGGATTGGTAAATAAAATGGCATCCTGGCTGTTTTCAAAAAGCAACCTAAATTGCTCATTGCTTTCAAACATGGCCTTTTCACGTTTTATACGATTGGTGATATCATGCAGAAAAGCTACAAACTGTCCTCCCTGCTCCTTCCTGTACTGGACGCTGGCATCTATATAAATGATTCTCCTATCTTTGCAACGATGGCGTGTTTCGAACCTTTCCTCCCCAAGCTTTATGATTCTTTGAATTTGGGCTTTTGTTTCATCATTACTTTCAGCAATCTCAATATCCTGAATGCGCATGGTTAACAGTTCCTGCCTCGAATACCCAATCATCCGGCTATAAGCATCATTCACTTCCAGGATAGAGCCCATACGGTCAGTTATCCAGAAACCGTCCATGGCAGTCATCAGGATCGTTTTTCGCTTTTGTTCACTCTCCCGAAGTATTTCTTCGCTCAATATACTTTCAGTGATATCCCTGGTAATCAAAACTGCATTTTTCACCACCTCTCCTTCCATGACAGGAGATATGCTTGTTCTGTACCATCGCATGTCACCATAGATATCGTTGCCTTGTGAAAGATAGGTTTGTGTGGTTGATGCTTCAAAAACAATTTGCAATGATTGCTTCATGAGATCATAGTACTCCGGAAGTGTCCATGAACAAAAGTTTTTCCCGATACAATCTTCCCTACTGTGCCCTGAAAAGGCACGGTTCATATAGAGAATCGTTCCATTTTGATCCAGCTGAATGATAATATCCGGTGCATTTTCAGTAATAGTACGTAACAGTTCTTCGTTTTTATGAAGCGTTTCTTCCGCTTGTTTCCGCATCAGGGCTGAACCGATATGCATGGCAATTCCTTCCAGAACTTCAATCTTATTTTTATTGAATTTGCATTTACGTTTATCGTTGAATTGAATCAACCCAATAATTTTATTTTTATTACGTATTGGCACAAGGGCAATAGATGCATAGCCCTTGTGAATGCACAGGTTCCGGGGATGGTACCGTGCATCTTCACTGGAAGGTACATTCAGTATCGGAAACGAATCATTCGTCCACCAACTGCCTCCGGGAGTGATAAAGGGATTTGTTTTATCGGAACAACCTGAAATTACCAGGCCACAGGTACATGCCAGCTTGACTTTACCGTTTTCATCCAGGCATGCTTTTCCCTTTTTATCCAGTTCAACCAGGCTGTTTTCCTGCATGATAAAATCAGTGGAAAAGCCTTCCTGGTCAAAATACGGAAAATCATTTCCTTCCTGTAACCGGATACCCACGGCATCAAAACCGGTTCTTTCCTTGATGATGGTCAGGGTACGATGAATTGATGCCTTTATACCCTCTGGTTCATTCAACGCTTGAAGAATTTCCCGGGTCAATTCTCTGTAGCTGTTTATCTGTTTAAGTTCAGTGATGTCAATCAACGTCATCAGGCACTGATCTTCCTGTTGGGTTAAAATTCCGGAAAGAAGGACATCAATAAGTCTTGAATCTTCAAGTGTCAACGACACTTCACAGGTCATTTTGGATTTATTTTTGAAGATATCCCTAAGAAAGTCATTAAAAATGGAACGGTCATCTTCGGTAACGAAAAAGCCAAACAGGCTGTTTTTTAAATCAATCCTCTGTTTTCCAAGTAGATTTGCCCCGCTTAAATTTAAATCCAGTATCTCGCCTTCATTGGAAAGTACCAGGTATCCCGAAGAGGAAAAATTAAATAAATCGGAATACCGTTCGCTTATGTCTTTTGAAATAATGTTCGACAGAGCGAGTTCTTCATTCTGTATTTCAAGTTCAACCTTGTTTACCTCAAATTCGTGGAGTAATCGTTGTTTAATATTATCCGAAAATTGATGTTTCTCGTTTAATCCCTTTTCATCAATACTTACATGAAGGAGTTCTTCATTTTGGGTCTCAAGTTCTATACTGTATACTTCCAGCTCATGAAGGAGTCTCAGTATTTCCCCTTCTGTAGAATTCAACGTAAAATGGTCGGGTCTGTTTGAAATTAGTTTTTCTGCCTTCAACCGAAGGAGCGTGGCTAAAGATATGCCTGCTTTTTCCATAATTCAGTATATTTATTTTCTCTTTAAGCAGGATTAGCATCGATTAATCCTAACAAAAAACAGCATGTGCTATATCGGGAGTTGTAAATTCTAAAAAAATCAAATAAAACGTGTAATGGTATTATTTATTGTACCTTAACAACAAAACACAAAGATAGGAATTAGTCTGTTAAATTTTAATGGAGGGTTTGTTAAATCATATATTTAACTATAAAAATACAATAATCCTACAACAATACCGGATATTGGATAAAATTAACCATAGATCGGGTTAAGAATCATAAAACTCACATTTAATTTACTCCGGTAGGAGTTATATATCCATAGAATAATTAAACAGTTCAGATCTTTTCTCCGTAGGAGATATACAGTACAATTTAAGCCAATGTAGAATGGACAAAGTTTCCTGTAATATGGATATTTTCTATGGATATGGATTGCCTGACTTGCCCGGGCTTGACTGGAAGCGCAAAAATAATCAGATTATTTACTGAAAAGTAACTTTATTCCTTATCCCTAATTCTGGTTATTAATTAACGTGAGTTCGACGTAAGGATTCACATAACTAACTGAAATACAACTACCCACATTCCCGTAGGAAATATATATCAATAGAATATGTTATTTCAGGGATTAAATTCCCCGTCAGGGGATAAACAGATTGATTCCCTACGGGAAATTAATCAAGATAGAACATGTTTTCTATTGATATTTAAGTCCTAACGGACTATTCCTTCTTTCGAACTGACGTTAATTAAACAAATTGATAATATGGCTTTATCAGTGCAAATAATACTCTTTATGGATGGATTCAACATTGTAGAAAAATAAATGGTACTTTCTGTTTTGTCATCTATAATGACAATAATACTAAAAACTCCCAACAAGCATTTAAGCCAATTGGGAATCCTCTTCTTATTTTTAGCATTCGTAGAAATTAAAAGTCTAGTCTACAATATCCCTAACTTTGAAATTTACTAACCTGAATTCGGGTTAAGAATCATAAAACTTACAATTTATTTACTCCGTTAGGAGTTATATATCCATAGAATAATTAATAAATTATTGTTCACTGATCACCGACAAACAAGTACTTATTGACTAACAACCAGATCATTAAACATCTACGATTACTTAAGTAATTATTAATTATTAATTATTCTGTTTTTCCCAACAACTTTTTTATTTCCTGATTTAGCTCAATAATTTTGAGCTCTCTGTTTACAAAGTATGAATTGAGTTGTTCCAGTTCTCTTGTTTTTGCCTTTAACTGACTCAACAGTTTTTTCCGTTCTATTGCAAATTCAATTGTCCTGGAAAGCATGTTGCTGTTTAAGTCATTTTTTACAATGTAATCCTGAGCTCCTTCTTTAATCAGTGACAAGGACAATTCCACATTAAATAATCCGCTCACCAATACTACCGGTATCTGATCTGCATATTGCATGACAGCATCAAACGTATCTTTTCCGGTACTGTCTGGCAAATTTAAATCCAGAAGAATAAGGATAACGTTATGCTTTTTGATTTGATCACATCCTTCCAGCAGCGTATCAGCCGTTATCAGATGATAATCAAAGGTCACCATTTCGTTTAGCATCTCTTTAATCAACCTCACATCGCCCGGATTATCCTCAATAAGAAGTATTTTTTGTTCCGTTAAATTATTCATGTGGTGGTAATTTAACAATGGTTAGCCAAAAACCTTCAATTAATTTGACCACTTCAAAAAACTTTGTCAGGTCGATCGGTTTTGTTATGTAACAATTAGCATGTAAATTATAAGACTTTAAAATATCTTCCTGAGCCTTGGAAGTCGTGAGTATAATAACCGGTATCATTTTCAGGTTATCGTCATTTTTTATCTCAGCCAATACTTCGCGTCCGTTTTTCTTGGGAAGATTAAGATCCAGAATAATTAGATCCGGCCGTGGGGCATTTATATATTTATTCCTTTTATACAGAAAATCAGTTCCCTCTTCCCCATCATAGACAATACTCAGATTAATTTTCATCCTTCCGTCCTTTAAAGCTTCCTGTGTCAAACGAGCATCCCCGGGATTGTCTTCGATTAATAGTATCTCCGCTAATTTTAATCCTTCCATAATTGATTGTATTTTACTTTATTTACCTTATTGTTAATTTTGTTCTTTCTTGAAAAATAATGAACATAAATACTTCTTTTTGTTCTTTGTGACTTAATAATTTTCCACATTCAACAAACTCATTCCACATGCCTCTCACCTACTACCTACTCATTTCTTACTCCTCACTCCTCACTCCTCATTCCTCACCCACTACCATCTACCTACTCTCTTACGCCGGTATAGTGAAATGGAAAGTAGTCCCCACCTCTTTTTTCGATTCAAACCAAATAGTTCCCCCGTGCCGTTCAACAATCCGTTTAGTGACCGAAAGGCCTATTCCTGTTCCCGGGAACTCATCTTTCTTATGTAATCGCTGAAATATGATGAATATCCTGTCATGATATTGCATATCTATTCCTATGCCATTATCACTTACTGAAAATTCATACAGGTTATTTTTCTTTTTACAGGCAATATGAATCTTAGGCATTTCGGTTTTCTTTTTGTACTTTATGCCATTTTCAATCAGGTTCTGAAAAACCTGTACAATCTGTGACTCATCAATATTGATAACCGGTAATTCTTCATTGGTTACCAGGGCAAGGTTATCGGATATCAGGTTTTGCAGATTCGAAATAGCGTGTCCCAACACCTGAGATATATCAACCTTTGTAAATTCCCTGCCTTGCGAAGAAACCCTGGAAAAATCAAGCAAGTCGTTTATTAATTTCTGCATGCGTGAGGCACCGTCGACAGCATATTGAATAAAGTCGTTGGCATCCTGATCCAGTTTATCCTTGTATCTTCTCTCAAGCAATTGCGTATAACTTGAAACCATTCGTAATGGCTCCTGTAAATCGTGGGATGCCACATAGGCGAATTCCTCCAGTTCCTTGTTGGATCGTTCCAGATTATGGATCGCTACAGCAAGATCAGTAGTACGCTCTGTTACTAATTCTTCCAGATGCTTGCGATATACTTCCAGTTCCTTATCTGCCTGTCTCCGTTCGGTCACATCCATCGACACACCAATGACACCCACCACTTCTCCGTTTTGATCCATATAGGGTACTTTCGAGGTATTTACCCAACGCAATCCCATCTCAGTTTCCCAGGGTTCGTCGATATTTAATTCAGGTGTACGGCTCTTTATTACCTTCAGGTCAGCATTATAATATGCCTTTGCCTGTTCGTTGGTGTGCAATTCATTCAGGTCAATGCCTTCCAACTGTTTCTTCGACTTGCCATAGGCATCACACATATATTTGTTTACACGAAGATAATGGTTATTTACATCCTTATAGAAAACCAATCCGGGAATACTATCAATAATGATCTCCAATTCACTTGAAAGTAATTTAAGAGCCGTTTCTGCTTGTTTGAGTTCAGTAATATCCGTATTGGTTCCAAACCACTGGAGAATACGACCCGTTGAATCTTTCAGTGGCATAACCCGTGTGAGGAAATTCCGGAATTTTCCATCTGCCCCCAGAAGTGGAAACTCCATATCAAACGATTCTCCAGTGGCAATTGAGAACTGCCATTTCTCCAATACTGCTTGTAGAACCGAAGGATCGTGAACCCGTTGCCATCCCCAGCCTTCCATTTGTTCCGGGGTAGTACCTGTATATTCGTACCACCGCTGATTGTACCAGAAAATGAATCCATCGGCATGTGCTATCCATGCAAGTTGAGGTATGGCATTGGCCATAGTGAGGAATCGTTCTTCACTCTTTTTGATCTGTTCCTCCGCCTGCTTCCTATCGGTTATGTCTAGATAAGTACAAATAATTTTATCTATCGACCCGTCTACTTTTTGCAGAGGTTGAGCACTTACCAGCAACCAGATATATTCATCGCTTGAAGGGAGTTTCATGGCAACCAACTGATTTTTGACCTGTTTTCCGTCCATCGCAGCTTTGCGAACCGGATGGTCGTCAACATGCAATAAATTTTTGTTCTCATCGAAAATCTGCCATTGACTCCAATCCTGATTGTTTACATTTTTGATTGTTGAATCGGGAGAAAGTCCGAATATTTTTAGAAATACGGGATTATAAACGACAAACTTACCGGTTTCATCGATCAATGCAACTCCGGAGTTCACATTTTCAATGACTGAAAGTAAAAGCTGCTCATTATGGAGTATTGCATCACCGGCATTTTTCATCTCATCGATGTCAGCACAAGTGCCGTACCATTTGGTTATTATTCCATTTTTGTCAATAACCGGCACTCCGTGTATAAGCCACCAGCGATAAACGCCATCAGAACGTCTCAGGCGGCATTGAAGCAAATAGGCTGCATTCTGTTGAATCGCATTTTGCCAGGCATCCCATGCTCGCTGCTGATCGTCTGGATGGAAGGGTTTATTCCAACCATGTCCGTAACTTTCTTCGAGTGTCATACCCGTGTAATCTGTCCATTGATGGTTAAAATAAGTATTTTGGCCATCGGCTGTAGTGGTCCAGACAATCTGAGGCATGGATTCGGTGAGCAGACGAAATTCATGTTCACTGGCAGCTATTGACTCTTCCACCTTTTTACGTTCCGTAATATCCTGACCCTGTGCAATTACTTCGATGATTGCTTTCCCATCCGCACTGAAAATAGGAGCTGAATTCCATAACACTGTCTTTATCGAACCGTCCACATGCAGGATATTTATTTCCTCTATTTCTAATCGTTCACCTTGTTGGGCTTTCCGGATAAGTGCCATCGAACTTTCAACACGATCAACAGGGAACAGTATTTCAATGGAATGACCGATCACATCTTTGGCTTTTCGTCCGGTAAGCAATTCAAATGCCGGGTTGAAACGGGTAATACTTGAATTTTTATCCCAGACAATAATGGGCGCATTTGCATAGTTGAAAAGATTTTCAAGGTATTCATTGGTTTCCCTGAGTGAATTTTCAGCTCTCTTTCGATCTGTAATTTCTTGTCCCTGGGCAATAACTTCTGTGATTGTTTTCCCATCGGTACTAAACATAGGAGCTGAATTCCATAACACTGTCTTTATCGAACCATCAATATGCAGGATAATTATTTCCTCTATTTCTAATCGTTCGCCTTGTTGGGCTCTCTGTATAAGTGCCATCGAACTTTCAACATGGTCATCAGGAAACAGTATTTCAATTGAATTACCGATCACTTCTTCGGCTTTTCGTCCGGTCAGTAATTCAAATGCCGGATTAAAACGGGTAATCCTGGACTTTGTATCCCAGACAATAATAGGCGCATTTGCATAGCTGAACAGGTTTTCCAGGTATTCATTGGCTTCCCTTTGTAAATCTTCTGCTTGTTTCCGTTTATTGTCGATCTTGTTTGACTCTTTTGCACTAAGCCAGGTAAGAAAAACAAAACAAACGGTATAGGTAATGGCAACAAGAGCTACGCCCACAGCTGATTCAAACAATCCATTTCTTTCACCCATAATCCTTAACCAGGCAATCACAACAGGCAGTACAATCATGCCGGGTAATAACCTGCGTGCCATCAATCCCCCTGAGCTGCGACTTGTGAATACTTTCATTATCCACGAATTGGTGTCGTTAAAAAGGATTCCAAGGCACAATGCACAAAAGGAAATAGCCGTAGATAACGCAACGGAAATATTATTGATGGTATGTAATTTGCTGATATTTAGTATGTAACTTATCGGGATTATGTAATTGATCAGTAGAGGAAGAAAAATAAACGCCTGGGATATCCCGGTTAATCGCTTTTTATGAAAAGAAATCAGGTACAGGATAATTCCAATCAGAATGAAATTGCAACCGGTAATAAGTGCCATCCTGTTATTCGGCAAAAGGAAAATTCCCAGAATCGAATTTTGCACGATTGATTTTTCATTAACATTGTCCAGGATAGCAATATGCAGGCAACACGTGATAACCCCAACGACAAAAACCAATACTCCCGTAATTTTCGGTAAAAGGGAAAGTAATCCCGTTGTTATTTTTTTTTGAATGATATAAAGTGACATGCCACATAAAACAAAACAAATGGCTGTATCAATCATCATGGGCGACCAATGGTCATCAAAACTTTTAAGAATGGATATTCCAAAAGCCCATCCTGCCAGATCCAGTATACCAATACCCAGAATGATAGATATACAAGTCAGTACAATGTATTTTTCCGGAACGGGGTTGGCTAAAAATGGTTCAGGTTTGTTGTTCTGTTTAATCATTATTTTGGTGTTTGTCTTTTTTTTACAATTAACATCGTCCTTGAGTTGTTGGTAACGATTAATTCAGTAACCATTTTTGGCTTTTTCTCCTTTTTAAAAGGAAAGTTCTTGTTGGGATTGATTAAATCTCAACGAAACTACGTGTTTTCAGTTATGCCTTTATCGTTTAAAACCAAAATAGAAGCATGCAACTCATATGACTTTTGAAATTCAACAACAAACGACCCCCCTGATATACCATTGGCCGTCAATCATTTTCATGGTTTAAAACAACGAGTTCATGCTGGTTTATGAATAAAAAAAGTGTGGTTTATATCTGTGCAAATATATGAATTATTCAAAATAAAATACTCCACTCTATATATTAAAATATTATTTAACTTATTTGAAACATAATAAAGTGGAACAATTAAATATCTTATTTATTCGAAAACAATTACTTTTTACTATCTGTCGCCGCTTCGGTCAAGTCGGAAGCGGCGACAGAAGAATGGGACCTAAAATGGTACATTATAATGTTCCACTTATTTACTTCATGATAAGACACAAGATTCCCACTGGTTGTTTTTCTCCAAACAAGATCTCCACTCTTCACCAAAAGACCTTTCTCTTGCTCAGATATCCATCGTAAACATATATTCAACGCCTTTACCTGGTTCACTTTGCAAATCCACTTTTCCACCAAACGTATGAAGTCGATTCTGCAAATTAAACAATCCCAATCCGGTATGCTTTTTAAGTATTTCAGTTAAATCAAATCCAATACCGTTATCTTTATACTGCAACTGAATCTGGTCTCCGAAATCAATTAACTGAATATAGACATGGCTTGCCCTTGCATATTTTAAGGTATTGTTGATGCATTCTATTACTGCCCGATAAAATGTTGTTTCAATTTCAATATCGATTCGTCGTACAAAATTACTCTCAAAAACGATGTTCGTAGTAGCTGTAGCGTTCAATTTGTCAACGAAACTTTTAATTGCTGCATTCAATCCATAATTGGTAAGTAAATGCGGACTCAGCTTAGATGAAATTTCTTTAACTGTTGAGAGTGCTTCTTCAATGATCTCTCCGGCTTTAGAGATGACCTCTTTCCTTGTTTTAGTGCTGGTGATTCGTTCCGAACATTGCAGATAAAGCTTGATGGTTGAAAGCAATGGTCCCAAACCATCATGCAATTCCTTCGAAAAATGGGATCGTTCCTTTTCTTCGGTCTGAATAATGGCTTTTACCATGTTTTTCTGAAACTCTTTTTTTTCTGTAATATCATGAATTACTCCGTAAACAGTTTTATCACTTGCTACATAGCTTAATAATATTTCAACAAAAATGATGGTAAAATCTTTTCTTAGACATTCTACTTCAACGCTGCAAATTCGGTTTACCTTTTCAGTGCAATAGAGTGTTTTTTCCAGTTTTTCATTGTAATCCGACACGACCAATTGAGTCAGCTTCATTTTTTGCAATTCTCGTCCATTATACCCAAAGATATCGTACGTGGCTTTGTTCACGTATTCAAACTTACCCTTTTTACAGATAAAAATGCCATCCGTAATGTTTTCAGAAAGCAGTTGGTACTTTTTATTGCTGGTGGTAAGTAATTCTTCCATCTTCTTCCGTGCCGTAATATCCTTGTTGCTTCCCCTTACTCCCCTGAAATCACCCGTATCATCAAAAACAGGCCTGCAGTAGTGTCCAATCCATCTTACAGTCCCGTCTTTTCTGATGATCCTGTACTGTAGTTCATGTTCGCACGGATTGACCTGCATTTCTTTACTCTTATGTTCAAGGTAAATTTGTGTATCATCAGGATGAATGATGGTAAAGTATAATTCCGGATTTTGTTCAAACTCAACCGATGTATACCCGGTGATGTGTTCGCAGAATGGGGAACAATAAATCATATGACCAATCGGGTCGATCCAGAACTCCCAGTTGGTGGCAAAATCTGAAAAAGTACGGTATTTCTCTTCTGTTTGCTTAAGTCCTTCATTAAGCTTTATCAGTTCGAAGGTACGTTCAGTTACACGGTCCTCCAGTTCTTCGTTTAGTTTTTTAAGAGCATCTTCCGCTTTTTTACGGGAGGTTATATCTTCAACGAGCGACATGACGGAAGTCATTTTTCCGTGTTGATCGTGTAATATTGAGTTATACCAGGTACAATCAATGATAGTTCCTGTTTTAGTCATGTTCCGGTTGTAACTTACCACAGTTTCCTCTTTCCCTCTCGTGAGCCTGTCCATCACATGATAAATAAAAGGAATATCTTCGTTGTATATCAGGTTTAACGTATCAATACTTTTTCCGATAGTTTCTTCTTTTCTCCATCCGAAAATGTGTTCAGCCTCCAACGACCATTCCGTTATTTTCATATCATTATCCCATTCCACAACGGCAAGAGGTGAGTTTTCAAAATGGTATTTTAAGCGTTGTTCATTTTCACGAAGCCCTTTTTCAGCCATCTTCAGTTTTGTGATGTCAATAAACGAGCACACAACATTTCGCAGGGTTCCATCTTTGTTTAACAACACCTCTGCATCAAACAATAACCAGGTTATATCCGTTGAATCAGTTTTATAAATACCTAAAACGAGATCATGAACTGAGGTCATTTTTTCGAATACCTGTTTTACCGGCAAATCCGATAATTGAAAAACAGAACCATCTTCATGAATTGCATTCCATTCTGTCGAATACGAAGAATTTAAACTCAGTTGTTCATCATCAGCGACTCCCAGCAATTCCAATGCTTTGGGATTACTCATGACGACGTTGTAGCCCGGCCCATACAATAAGACTCCTACAGGCATATCTTTTAAAAGAGATTTAAATCGGATTTCACTTTCTTTAAGTGCCTGACTGGTTTCTTTTCTTTTGGTTATATTCCGGCAAGAACCTCCAATACCAATTACATTTCCGGCATTGTCGTGTAGTGGATTTAATACCATTTCGTAATACCGGTTACTTCCATCAAAAAACGGTACTTCCATTTCAGATATTACCGAACTGTTTGTTTCCAGTACCTGCATTTTTAATTTTTCCAGTTCAATATTCAGGTTATCCGGGAAACCTAAATCTATAAAACCACGACCTATGACCTGGCTTAGTTCCAGGTTTAGCTCTTTGCAAAAGCTTCGGTTAATACTTGTGAAAATACCGGATATATCGATACTGAAAATACCATCCCTGCTGGAATTGTATATCAGAGAATACCTTTCTTCATTTGCACGCAATTCCTCCCGGGCATTCTTGCTTTCGGTAATGTCATGAATAATGGTATATAGCATGATGGAATCACCAAACCTGATAGGTCCTGAGTAAACTTCCACATCCCGCAGTTCACCACTCGCCAACCTATGTTGTATGAATAAATGATTGTTTATTTCATTCCTGGAGTCTTGTAATTTTGCCATTGTTTCCTCCTTAGGAAACGGATCAATTTCAAATATGCTTTTATGGGTTAATTCGGAATACGACCATCCATAGTACTTGCACGATTCCGGATTGGCATCAATGATTTCTCCCGTGTCGGGATTAATCAGTAACATGACCGAATGATTATCCCGAAATAACGATTTATACCGGTCGTCGCTTTCATGGAGTTTTTTTTCAGTCTTCTTCCGTTCCGTAATATTATGTAAAAAAGAAACAAACTGCCCGCCATTTATGGGCCGGTAATGAACATTTAAATCGATATCCGTAACACTGCCGTCCTTGCGACGGTGTCGCGTTTGGTAACGATCTTCGCCCAGATCCCTGATCTTTCGAATACGTGTGAGTATTGCTTCCGGATTGTCAACTACTTCTACGTCCCCAATACTCATATCAAGCAATTCCTCTTTGGAATACCCGATCATGTTGCAATATATCTCATTCACTTCCTGAAAACGGCCTTCAATGTCTGTAATCAAAAAGCCATCCATGGTTGTACCAATGATCGCTTTTCGTTTATCTTCACTTTCCCGTAATACTTTTTCATTTTGTAAGATTTCGGTAATGTCCCGGGTAATCATGATGGCATTTTTCACCCTGTCCCCTTCCCGTACCGGTGAGATCCTTGACCAATACCATCGAAGTTCCCCGGTTGTAAGCCGAATCTGTGACTGATACGTCTGAGTAATTGATTCATTAAAAACAAGTTCCAGCGATCGGTTCATCTCCTTATGATACTCAGGCAAAGTCCTTTTCATGAAATTAGTACCCAGGCATTCTTCCATGGAGTATCCCGGAATAGTACGGTTCATATATAAAATGGTTCCCTGACTGTCAAGCTGGAGAATTATATCCGGGGCATTGTCGGTAATCATACGCAGCATTTCTTCGTTCTTCTGTAAGGTCTCTTCGGCACGTTTACGCATCAAGGCTGCACCGATATGCGATGCTATTCCTTCCAGCACTTCTATGTTGTCCCGGTTAAACCTGTCCTTTCGTTTATCATTGAATTGTAATAGCCCGATAATGGTAGAGTTATTCCATATAGGCACCAGGGCTACAGACGCATACCCATGTTGGACACATTGGTTTCGGGGGTGAAACTTTTCCATTGCGTGCGAATCGATACTTATTACAGGAGCTAACCGGCTGCTCCACCAACTGCCTACAGGTGTGTTAAAGGGTTGGTTCACGTCCGTCATGCCTGAAATTACCCTGCCACAGTTGCATGCCAGACTTACATTTCCTTTTCTGTCACGGTATGGTTTTCCATCTTTGTCCAGGTTGATCAGGGTATTCTCAGTATTTAAAAAGTCACAGGTAAAGCCAATCCGATCAAAATAGGGATAGTCATCATCTTCCTGCAACCGGATACCCACTGCATCGAAACCGGTTTGTTTCTTTAATACCAAAAGTGTCCGGTGAATCAAATCACGGGTCTCACCGGGTTCATTCAGTATCTGAAGTATTTCACGCCTCATTTCCCTGAAAGTTTCGTTTTGCCTTCGTTCAGTAACATCAATGGAGGATACTAAACACAAATTATCACTCCCCGAATGGACTCCTGTCAGTTTAATATACGAAATATTATCGGGTGTGACCACTGAAACTTCACAGGTTGATTTTAGTTTGGTGGTATAGACTTCCTCAAGGAAATTACTGAATATTGGTTTTGACTCATCGGTTAAAAAAAAGCCTAACCTGCTTTTCTTTAATTGATCCAAATCCTTCCCCAATTGCCTGGCAGCATTCTGGTTCAGATTAATAATTTCGCCCTCTTTGTTTAAAGCATAATAACCCAATGATGAAAAATCATATAAACTGGAATATCCACCGGACGTATTTTCCGGCAAGTCTTTTCCTGCTTTCAGATCATCTTTCTTCTTTTCGAGCTCTTCATTTTGCATTTCAAGCTCTATTTGAAGAACTTCGAGCTCATGAATCAGGTTTAATTTTTCTACAACAGGAAGTGGAACATCATTAAATTTTATTTTTAATAATTTTTCTGCCTCATTGCTTAAAATAGTCGCAATAGTTTTAATATCATCTTTCATAATTTTAAGGATTTAGCAATTGATTATAGGCGGTTTAACTTTAATCATTTCCTTATAAAAAGAGGCTCTCCTGCTTCTTTTCTCAATCCAACATGTAACAAATCTGAACAAACAGGTCAATTAAATTGTAATACCGTGTAGCAACATAAACAGTATTTTGTAGTAAAGTGAACTACAAAAATATAAATTGCAAAGCATAATTAAGTTATCTGTACGTTAAATATTACAATTTAATATAAAATAAATAAAGATTACAAAATTGTTTCATACAAAAGCAAACACACAGGCAGTTTTGTAAGCAGAAAATCCGTTCTTTCTGACTCAGGCATTTTTCGACGCACATATTTTTCTCTATCAAAAATAAAAGGTATAAACAAGTGATGCTGATTTATGCCCTTTGTTTCATTTATTTTACGTATGATGAGGAATTAGTGATACTTTATTGGGGGTTCAGTGAGGGTTCAGAGGGGTTTACCCCTCCTAACCCCCAGGCAACCCCCTCGCAACCCCCAGGCAACCCCCTCGGAACAGTGGAAAAATAACAGTGAAATAATTCAGTTGGATTGTAGATTGGACACAGCCGTAACCGGCTTATCAAAAAACCCACTCTGCTTGAATAGAAATAATCCATATTTTTTTCTATTGGTGATATTAATTGCAAAAAAACGGTAGTTTTTTTACTAATTACAACAGGTGAAATCAGGAGGAAAAAAGGGTTGAAAGAGACAAAAGGTGTAAATAAAATGGATTAATACCAGCAGTTCTTACACTGGAAAACTTTATCCAGCCGGTAGGTCAGCATCAATTCATGTGTTCCGAATGAGGCATTGCTGATGCCGCTAAAGTTATAATCATAGCTGTAGGAAGCTCTTAAGTTGTGGGTTAAATCGAGGCCGAATAGCATGCCTACTTCACTCCATGTGCGATAAACCAACCCGATCTGGAATGGGTTGGTAGTGGGGGTTGCCTTGAAATATCCCGTTAGGTTAAACTCCATCTGAACAAGATTCGAATACTGAATGCCGCATACCCCATACCCCAGGTTAAAATAATCATGGTTGGAATCCCGATACGTGGCATACATAAAATTGGTATTGGTAAACAGTTTGTTGATGTTGGAAAAAAGGGAGAATACATTTTGACTGGCAAACCCAAGGCGGTAAAACTTATTGGTGAATTCAAACCCTAAATCGGAGTTGACATTGTTTTCATTCAACAACCTGTTTAACACTGTCGGGTCGGAGGAAGTGGGTGATTGAACTTCGGAAACATCGTAACCCAGACTCTGGAAGCTCAATCCCAATCCCAGGTTTAATTTCCAGGTCTCGTTGAACCGCATGGCATAGGCATAGGTCAGGTCGATATCGGTAGTCGAGGTAAAGCCCATCTTATCCTGCATAACCTTCAGTCCAAACTGGGTATACAATTCATCGATATACAGGGTACCGGAAGCAAAAAGGGTTCTGGGCGCCCCTTCAAAGCCAAGCCATTGCTGACGTGCAGCCATACTAAATTCAGCAAGATACTGGTCGGATATGGAGGCTGGGTTTATAATATAGGTCTTGTTCCAATCGTTATTCAACCGGATATTGGATTGTGCAACCAACATGATTACAGGAAAACAAATAAGCAAAAGGAGTACAGTCTTTTTCATTGTTTTAGGTTAACGCACAACTGTTACAAATCCTGATTTCGTCTTTATTCCCGATTCACCCGAAAGATAGAGGACATAAAAATACGTATCATTACTCACCGGGGTTCCTTTATAGTTGCCATCCCACCCACCGGAACCATCGTACAATAAAAATCCATTCCTGTTATACAATTGGATGTGAAAACCTTTCAGAAATACACCATCGTACCCGGGAGAGAACACATTGCCCATGGAAGCATCAGTAATCCAGATTCTTTTAGTAGCATATTCCATGCACCCGTTTGGATTTTTTACCTGTAGCTTAATATCATAATATCCATCTTTTAAAATGGTATACGTATGAAGCTGATTATTCCCATCAGCCTGTATGCTATCGCCAAAGTTCCAGAAATACGAGGAATAGGATATGCTTTCACTCCATAACTGCAAGGTAGAATTTTGGGTGGTAACTTCATTTCTATCCGATTGAATGGTATAGTTGTACGGTTCAAAATTGGTCGATGTAAAACGAAGGGTTGACGTACAGCCTTGCTTTGAAGCACCTGTAACCAAATAGTCACCAGCCTGTTTGATAAGCAAGTTGTCACCGGTTGAACCATCACCCCAACGATAGGTTTCAGCACCTGAAACATGTACTAACAAGGAATCACCTGTACAGAATACAGGTAATTTATCAAGCACCAGTACAGGTATTGACTCAACCTGAATGGGTACACTATAAATACTGGAGCACAATGCATTTTTCAATATCAGGCTCACTTTGTAAGCTCCGGGCGTATCGTACGTATGTAAAGGATTTTGTATGTTATCGGTCTTTCCATCACCAAAGTCCCATGAATAGGTGTAGTCACCAACCAGACCGGTTGGGATAATGGCCGTAAAGCCAATAATATGTGCATCACAGTTTAATGTCCGGGATTGGATACCGGGGACAGGCACACTCAGATTAAACGTATAATTGGCCGAACAGCCACGGCTATCGGTCACTCCAAGAATAATGATTCCCGACTGGGTTGTTTCCATAACTTCATTGATCAATCCGGATGTATTTCCGTTCGACCAGCTAAACCGGTAAGGAGGTAACCCACCCAAAGCCGCAGCAGTAGAAACTTCTTTAATCGCATGTGACAGGCAATCAAAATCAGGTACTGTTTTTACGGACAACGTAACAGGCAGAGGCCGGATGATTTCAAACACGGTATCAACAGAACAGCCTTTGGCGTCGGTTACTGTAACTCCATATTTACCTTCCTGAATGGTTGACAAATCACTTGTTGTCTTCCCGTTAGTCCATACATAACCATATGGTTCTGTTCCACCTGATACTATCAGGTTTATGGCTCCGCTATTCGGATTGCTGCAATCGAACGCATTGGTGATAGCGGCAGACAGATTAAGTTTCGGAGGTTCAATAATGGTAAACTGTTGTTTGATAACACAGGCAGATGCATCGGTAATAACAACTGTATACATACCAGACCCTAACTGATTCCTGGTATTGCCGACGGTCGGATTGTCGGACCAGGTTAGTGTAAGCGGTTTGATACCACCCCTTATATTCAGGATAATGCTTCCGTTATGTGCCCCAAAACAGGTTATTTGTTTTACCATTGGCTGGATGGAAAATGCAGCTTCATCAATCACAAAATCGTTTGACATAAAGCAACCTGCTGAGTCGGTAACAAGAACCGTATAGGTACCCGGAGACAGATTATCCTGAAACGTTCCTTTTCCAAGATTGCTCCATTCGATCTGATAAGGCGGATGGCCACCCATGATATTCAATTTAATTGAAGCATTGTTTTCACCGTAACAGGTTACCGGCGTAATGACCTGATTGAACTTTAGTTCATCCGGTTGTGTGATGGTTGCCGGAAAGTTCATTGTACAACCGGTATTGTCGGTTACCTTCAGGTTATAGATTCCCGCAACTATATTTGTCAGGTTTTTAGCTGTACTGACAAAACCATTAGGACCTGTCCAGGAATATGTATACCCGAATACACCGGGCGTATTTTCAACAGGAACTCCTCCGGCAACACCGACCGATAAAGATCCGGTTGAATCGCCAAAACAGGTTATGTTTACCTGTTTATCAATGGTTACAACTATTTCTGTTGGCTGTATTATATCGAAGGAAGAAGTTTTTGGTCCACATAAATTTTTATCGGTAACGCTTACAGTATACTTGCCCGGACTTAAATTTGTAAGGCTGGAAGAACCGGAAAACGGAACAGCATCTTTTAACCAGCTATAGGTATAGGGTTCTGTCCCACCCTTTACTTCAATTTCAATTTCACCATTGGAAGCACCAAAACAGGATATGTTTTTATTCGTGCGTGTTTGTATAGTTATTTCTTCGGGTTGTGTAATAGGATATGTTTTTGTAATTGTGATCCCAAGAGAGTCTTTAATGGTAATGATATAATTCCCAGGTTTTAAGTTTACAATGGGATTGACTGCGGATGTAAAACCATTAGGACCGGTCCATGATACTGTATATGGATTTCCTGTTTTAAAAGGAACACCACCTTGAATAGCCGTTTTAATACTTCCATCATTCATTCCAAAACAGGATATGTTTTTAATAGTAATATTGGGATTAAGCGGTGGATTGACAGTTATGATTACATTGAATACCGCCCCTTTACATGTTCCTGAATTTGGGGTTGCTGTATATGTTACTGTTGCAATACTTGTTGTCAAGTTGGTTAAAGTTTGACTTATTGCTGTCTGAGGAGTTAACTGAGAAGATGCTCCGTTAATAGATCCAAGGGGGCTTATTCCCAGTATCGTCCAGGTATAGGTTGTACCAACAGGGACTATATCTCCATTCGAATTGTCGGGTATAACAGAAAAAGCCTCACCGCTGTTTATCACGTCAGAATAGGTTGATATAACAGGATTGTCATTGACTGTAATCTGGGCTATATTCGACGTTATGCCTGAACATTCCACAGATGCAAACCCGGCAACACAATAATAATACATGGTTCCAATTGTTCCTGAAGGGGCAATATGCGAAGAGCTTGTTGCTCCCGGGATGGCAATACCGCCGGCTAACGAATCCTTCGTATTGGAATACCATTGGTATTTAGGTGTACCTGTGCCATTTATGGTTGTTATGCTTAAAACGTCAGGCAAGTCGCCTAAACAGACCGTACTTGATGCAGGTTGTTTTGTGAAGGTTGGAGCTTTAGTTACAATGATTTCGGAACTATTGCTTGTTACTACACATCCCGGTCCGTTAGGTTGAGAGACTATACAGTAAAAATAGGATGTTCCAACTGTTGTTGTGGGTGGAGTAAAGGCACTGTTTACAGCATTAATAATTTTTGTACCGGTAGTGGTATTATTTATTGAATTTGAATACCATTGGTATGAGAACACCTCTATACCACCAGATACGACAACTGACAATCCTGCTGGAACTGAATTTTGACAAAGTGTTTGAGTACTCATCGGCTGCGTAGTTACTATTGGATCAGGTATTACCACAATTTTAGCAGTATCAGTCAAAATTAATCCGCAAGTACTTCCACTAAATGAAATTTCCGCATAAAAGTAATAAGTCCCCGGAGTTGTGAAGGCAGGCGGCGAGTAATTCTTGTTTGTTGCTCCCTGAATTATAGCACCTCCGGTTGTTATATTCGTTGATGTTGAATACCATTGATAGGAGACTACCCCGGCACCACCTGTATATACAAAAGATAATGGAAAAGCAGCAGTTCCTCCAACACAAACTGTCTGTGAAGGAGTGGGCTGGGTCTTGATAACCGGTATAGCATTTACACCTACACTGGCAGTATTTGTAATCAGGTTTGAACACCCACCACCGGAAAAAGTAATTGCACAATAATAATAAATTGTATCAACAATTGCCGTTGGTGGATTGAATGTAGCATTTATTTCACCAGGTATTGCGGTTCCGGACGTCTTATCATTAACTGTGTTTTTATACCATTGGTATGATGGGATACCTAACCCTGCAAATCCAACCGTCAAAGGTGTAACTGTTCCACCCTGGCATATCTGGCTCGATTGAGGCTGATTAGTGATCGTTGGTGACGGATTGACTATTACAACATAATTAACTACATTACCTACACACCCGTTAGCCGAAGGTGTAACCTTAATGTTGGATGATATGGGACCTGAAGTAGTATTTGTAGCAGTAAATGAAGGCACATTGCCTATTCCACTGGCAGCTAATCCAATAGATATATTTGAATTTGTCCAGACGAATGTAGTGCCGGGCACTGTGTTATTGTCACTAAAGGGAATAACCGGCGTGATATCTCCATTACAAAACTTCTGATCTGTCAGGTTCAAGGGAGCCGGTGATTGATTCACTTTTATTGTTGCAATACCATTTTGTAACTGATTGCAGGCAGTTGAACTTGAATCCTGTACACTTAATAAAGTATATATAAATGTCCCTGCTACATCAGTAACTTGCGGTATCGTAATACTATTACCTGCTTTGGTTTTAATTGTTAGTGTCGAACCTCCATTTATGTTATAGGAAAATGTGTAGGGAGCAGTTCCTGTTGATCCGGTAAAAGTTATAAGGGGTTGTGGGTTTGTATTTAAACAGACTATCGTAGTTCCACTTATTATCGCTTTTGGTGATGGATTAATTTTTACAACAACAGTGTCCGACTGAAGTTGTGAACAGGCAGAAGGACTCCCTTCCCGCACGCTGACCAAAACATACGTAAATACCCCGGAAACATTTGTTGGAGCAGGAATAGTTACACTACTGTTTCCCGATGAAGTTGTTGCATATTGGTACGAACTATTATTCAGCTTATAAGTGAATGTGTAGGGTACTGTTCCATTGGCACCGGTAAATATAATAAGAGGTGATGGGGAATTTTGACAGACAGTTGTGGCTCCTGAGATGGTGGCCGTTGGCAATGGATTTACTACGATTTGTTGAGTCATTTTTGAATCACCACAACTGTTTTGAGCTGTAAGACTGACGGTATAAGTTCCCGGCAAAGTATAAACATGAGTTGTATTTTTAGCAGAAGTAATATAGCCTGTATTTTGAGAGGGGGTTGAATCGCCAAAATCCCAGGTAAACATGGTTGAATTATCACATCCACTGTCCAGACCTAATATCGAATTGTTTGTAAAAGAAACAAGTTCATTTAAACAAACTGTTAAATCGGTTGTAAAACTGGCAACTGGTTTTGATAGTATTGTAATATTAGAAGTTGTACCTAAAGTAGCCCCACATGGATTGGCTACAGTCAATTTAACAATATATTGAGCAGCAGGGCAACTACTTTTTAAATAAGAATGAGGAACCGGATAATTTGCAGATTCAGTTGGATCGGAAGCATTATAAAAAGCGGAACTTACTAACTGTGACTGATCAAGATTAACAACTGAACCATCGCCATACTCAACCTTGTAAGTTGTTCCCGGTGAATTTCTCGCCCAACCGGAAATTGAGAACTCAAGGAGAGCGGTAGGAGCACATAAATTTTGAGTATTTCCCGGACTACTGATTCCTCCAGATGGATTTGAAACGTTTCTGACAAGATACATTTTAGAAATGGAGCAACCGTTTGTTCCAACACCGGTTATTATTAAATTATAGGTTCCTAGTGAAGTATAATTATGAGAAACAGGGAAACTCACATTTGTTTCGACAGGACTACTGTCTCCCCAATTTATTGTAAACGACGCGCAAGTACTTGTGGATATATTTTTTACCGTAATACTATAACTTGAATTCGAACTGGAAGCATTTTTACAGTTATTAAACTGATTATTTACCCCCGTTGCATTCGCATCTTCAAAATTTATATCCGGTTGTTGATTTATTGTAACAGGCTTTAATTTAGTATTTGTGCAACCATTTGAGTCCGTTACCGTCAATTTAGCTGTAAATACATTTGTGCCACACCCTAAGGTTTTATATGTATGTTTTGGATTCTCATCTGTGGATGTAGATCCATCACCAAAATCCCAGAAATAGGAATTTGCACCATGAATACTTGGTAAAAAAGATATTTCTATATCAGAACATTGATTATCGGCAAAGTTAAAGTCAACTACCGGCAAATCATTAACCTTTACTATCAGGGTCACTGGTTGTGCTTGCTTGTCAGGGGTTGTATCAAAGACACTGTCTAAGGTGAACTTGTAGTCATGGGCAAGAGTCGTATTTATCGGGATTGTAACAGATGAATTTGAAACTCCAGTGGTTAACCGGGATTGAAGGATGCCGTCTATTTTATATTTGAATGTATAGGGTGGTTTACCATTCATTCCGGTAAACGAAATATTCTGATTAAGTGAATTTAAACAAACCGATGAGGAACCGGTCATGGTAGCTGAAATCACTGCCGGGGCTTGTTCATTAAGTGGATTCGCAGAGTCAACAATAGAGCATTCTGCTTTATAGCCACTAAAGCCATTCGCGTTCAAGTTGTTCGCAATAGTTGCAAATAAAAAGAAGATAATAAAAAATGAAATGCGAGACATAAATGGGTTCATGGATTTTCTAAATAGAGGCATTTAACTTATCCAGGAACAGAAATGTGGGGAAAGTCAGATCGGGACTATAGTAGGTAAGTAATTAATAATTAATAATGAACAATTAATAATTACCCGGGCACAGAAAAGTAAGCTTTTGAAGATTAACAAATATATCATTAATCTCTACAATTACTTATAATGGCAAAATTACAAAAAGAATTCTATTAGCATCTTACTATCTTCAATAACATTTATTAAAAACCAAAGATATTCTAATAAAAGCATCAATTGAGAAACAATTATACTAATATTAATTAAATACTTGAATTTATGGAACATAGTTCCGTGTTCTGTATTCTGTGTTCTGTGTTCTGTGTTCCGTGTTCCGTGTTCCGTGTTCCGTGTTCCGTGTTCTGTGTTCTGTGGTCTGTGTTCTTTGTTCTGTGTTCCGTGTTCCGTGTTCTGTGTTCCGTGTTCTGTGTTCCGTGTTCCGTGTTCTTTGATCTTTGTTGTTTGTTCTTTGTTCTCTGTTCTTTGTTCTTTGTTCCGCAGCAAGCCTCAACGTGTACGAAGACTGTTGATAGGTTTCAATATGAGAAAACAACGTTCAATGTGTAAATATACATAAATTTGATAATTACAATAATATAATAGTTGATTTAGTCAACCTTTAATATTATCTTTGCATCGAAATAATTAATAAGTTATGAATAATCAAAATGCACCTTTTGGAATGACAGTCGCAGGAATGATGCGAGAAGTATTACGTTTAATAAAAAAATGTACTGCCGAGCATGCCGAAATAAAACTTACCATGGAACAACTTGGATTATTGCTGATTATTTTCAGCAGTGAAAACGAGGTTATCCAACAGGATTTGGCTTGTTCCATGGGAAAAGACAAATCAGCCATACTAAGGACTATTGATATGCTTGAAACAAAAGAACTGGTAAAAAGAGTATCGGATACCACTGACAGGCGAAAAAAATACCTGATGATCACAAAAAAGGGCGAACGGATAGTTGCCCAATATCTTGAGATAGAGTTTGAGATAACCTCAGAGCTTCAAAAGGGATTGACAGACGAAGAAATGGCTACCTTTTATAAAGTAGTAAATCATATTAAATCAAGCGCAAAAGCACGATAGTGTCTTTTGTAATTAGTTGATTTTATCAATCATTGATAATTAAACACATTATAAATTAACTTCTTCACCGATCAAACAAAGGAAGCCCAAAACAGTCTATATCGGAAATGCGGATTTTGTTGCGGAGAATATATACAACAATGTATATACTAGTTTTAAACCATGATAGAGACAAATAGTCAATATCATTTACATGAACTTAAAATTGATGAAAATAAAAATTTTAATACTGACCATTTGTCTTAGTTTAATACCCTTTATGGTTTTTTCTATTACGGATAAACCATCAACATACAAAGGGATTGTACTTGATAAACAAAGCAACCAACCGATACCCCAGGTTTCAATTGTTTCATCTGACCACTTGCAGGTGACAAAAACCAATGAACAGGGCAAATTTACCATACAGTTGAATCCTGTAAACTCAAAAAAGAATCAACTCACCATATCCTGCGTGGGTTATAAATCCGTATCGTTAATATTGACGGATGACAAGAGGGAACTGGAAATAAAACTGATTCCACAAATTCAGGATCTTACTGAAGTTACGGTAAAGAAACAAAAGTATCACAACAAGAATAATCCGGCAGTAGACCTGATAAATAAAGTAATTGCCAATAAAAACAAAAACAAGAAAGAGGCATTGGATTTTTACGAAAACGAAAAATACGAGAAAGTTCAATTTGCATTAAATGATATTACTCCGGATTTTAAGAAAAAGAAAATATTCAAGCATTTCCAGTTTGTGTTTGATAACATTGACACACTCAAAAATAACGGAAAGAAAATACTACCGGTTTATCTGAAGGAAGAAATTTCAAAATATTATTACCAACGATCGCCCAGAAAAGTAAAAGAAATTGTGACAGCACACAAAGCTGTATCGTTGGCCGGATTTGACAATAAAGGGATAGAGGATAATATTAAATATCTTTATCAGGATATAAACATATACGACAACAACATATCGTTTTTATCCACACAGTTTTTAAGTCCTATTGCCGGAACGGCACCTTCATTTTACCGGTACTACATCATGGACACCATACAAACCGGACAGGATAAGTGTGTGCGAATGTATTTTGGTTCGCGAAACAAGGAAGATATGCTTTTTCAAGGATATTTGTATGTCATGCTGGATGGGAGTTATGCTATAAAACGGGTAGAGTTGTCCGTTAGCAAAGATATTAACCTGAATTGGATAAACGATGTGAAAGTTATTCAGGAATTTGAAAAGACAGAAAACAATAACTGGATGTTGTCGTCGGACCAGATATCCATCAACTTCGGACTTACAAAAAAGAGTCGGGGCCTGTTTGGACAGAAAGTAGTATCTTACAACAATTATCAATTCAAGCCTTTGGGGCAGGAAAACATGTTCAAGGGGCAGGCTATTCAGGTGCTCGATAGTGCAAAACGAAGGGATAAGGAGTATTGGGATTTACACAGGCAATTGAAGCTTAGTAATTCTGAGGCCGGAACATATACAACTATGGATAGTGTGCAGAAAGTCCCTGCCTTTAGAAGAGCCGTTAATCTGGCAACGGTTGTATTGTTTGGGTATGAAGACCTGGGAAAGTATGAGATAGGTCCTGTGAGTACATTTTATATGTATAATCCGGTTGAGGGGGTCAGATTCAGGTTTGGCGGAAGAACTACAGATAAATTCAGCAAAAGGATAAACATTGAGAATTACCTTGCCTATGGGTTTATGGATCAACGTTTCAAGTATTATTTAGGAGGATCTTTGTCGTTTACAGATAAAGGCTTATTGGACTTCCCTGTAAAATCACTTAAAATGAGCTATCAAAACGAGACACAACTTCCCGGACAACAGATGCAATTTTTGATGGAGGACAATTTTCTTTTATCCATCAAAAGAGGTGTAAACGATAAGCTTTTTTACAATAAGACGTTTAAAGTGGAACATTTAAACGAGTTTGAAAATCACTTTTCATATACCCTGGGCTATAAGTTTACCAATCAGGCACCTGGTGGAAGTCTACGGTTTAATTATACGGATTATCTGGCTCAAGGCAATGATGTTAACAGCCTGAACATTTCGGAGTTTTATCTCAATCTGAGGTATGCACCCCATGAAAGTTTTTATCAGGGCAAAACATTCAGAATTCCTTTTTACAGCAAATATCCGATTTTTGAGTTAAGATACAACGTTGGATCCAAAGCATGGAAAAATGATTACAATTATCAGACCCTGCGTTTTTCAATTCGGAAAAGGTTCCTGTTATCATTTCTGGGATACTCGGATGTTGTTTGGGAAGCAGGGAAAATATTTGGGAAGGTACCCTACCCGCTTCTAAACATACCACAGGCTAACCAAACTTATTCGTATCAAATTGAATCCTACAACATGATGAATTTCCTCGAGTTTGTAACCGATCAATATACATCATTGCTGATAGATCATTCATTCAATGGATTTTTCTTTAATAAAATTCCAATCATGAAGCATTTAAACTGGAGAGAAATGCTTACATGTAAGGTTCTGTACGGAGATCTGACAAAGACAAATGATCCAAAAAACAACGACGATTTATTGAGGCTACCCGTTGAACCGGATGGTACTCCGATAACTTATACCATGGGTAGAACCCCTTACATAGAAGGAAGTATAGGGATCGGGAATATATTTAAATTTTTCAGAGTCGATTTAGTAAAACGTTTCACCTATCTGAATAATCCGAATGTTTCGGAATATGGAATTAGAATGCGATTCAGATTTGATTTCTAAAAACTGATAAAAATATCAACAACAACAATGACTTTTAGTGAAGATTTATTTTGGCTAAGTACAAAAAGAAAATGAGAGACAATTAAATAATGATACTTCTTTTAATTCCTCTTTCTTAAGATTGGAATAAGACGAAAACATTATAGAGGAGCAAGGTTAAAATAGTAACACATAAAACATATTGAAACATTTCTAAACTTTCTTTGCAACTTTATGTTACTTTATATTTATAACAAAACAGAAAAACATTTTTTGCAAGTGCAAGTCGCTCTAACTATGATGGAGCTTAATGATTTACAATAACAATTACTTATTCAAAATTTTACATATATTATACTATTTACAACATGAATTCAGAAAAAAATCAATCGACAGAAGATGTTTTAAAAATCATCTCACAAGACAGGGGGCGGACTAACATACTCCGGAAATACGAACAAAACGCACTTGCATTTCTGGTACAACGGATTCCATCCTGGATAAGTTCAGACATACTGACTGCCATTGGTTTCTTCGGAAGCTTTATAATTTTAGCAGGTTTTGTTTTAGCAAAATATTATGGCGAAGTATACCTTTTGATAGGTGTTTTTGGATTTATGGTATGCTGGTTTGGTGATTCACTTGATGGCAGAATTGCGTATTACCGGAACAAGCAACGGAAATGGTATGGGTTTGCACTCGACATTACCGCCGATTGGATTGGAGTTGTTTTGATGGGTTGGGGATTTGTAATATATATTGACAACACCTGGGAAATCCTGGGTTTCTTATTTGTGATATTATATGGCTGGGAGATGATGACAACTTTACTCCGTTATAAAATCACCAATAAATATTCCATTGATTCAGGGTTATTCGGTCCGACGGAAGTGCGTATTGTCATTTCAATGATCTTAGTGTTGGAGGTTGCTTTTAAAGGATCAATTTTGTACTCCGCAGCACTTGCTTGCGCCCTATTGTTTATTACGAATATCATAGATACTAACAAGTTATTAAAACTGGCAAATGATCGGGATATTGAAGAAAGAGAACAGAAGTAAGACTAATATTCTGTTTGATAAGATATTGGTTTTTGCAAAAGCGCAGGTTTCAGCATTTATTGGTGGAATAACCGATTACGCTATTATGGTTTTCATTACTGAGGTCTTTCACGTTCATTACACAATATCAATTGCAATAGGAGGGATTATAGGTGCAGTAGTGAATTTTAGCCTGAACAGGTATTGGACATTCCCAACGAAAGAACTTCGATACAAAAATTCGATAAACAAGCAGTTATTGAAATTTGTACTGGTGGTTATAAACAGCATTTTATTTAAATCATCCGGGACCTATTTAGTCACTACTTTTTTAAAGATTGACTATAAAATAAGCCGGGTTATCGTAGACTTGTTTGTTTCCATCGCCATAAATTATAACCTGCAAAAGTATTGGGTCTTTAAAAGTATCAAGTGATTTTAAATAAGGATTAAATATTATACGCAGAAAACAGTCAGCCAGATTACAAATTACCATACGTAAATTAGAATGGAATTTAGTAAAGAAAGAGAAATAACTGGTATTGAATTTAAGGAAAAGTAGGCAAAGCAACCCTTCATTTTGACTTTTTTCCTTATCTTTGTCGATAACAATCTTATTGTTTCAATTTACTTTTAACATTCTAACTATATGATAACACTTAAGCCTGCATTGGTTTGGAACTTTTTCCATGAAATAACCCAGATACCCAGACCTTCAAAAAAAGAAGAACGCATAATTGCTTATCTGAAAGATTTTGGTAAAAAATACAATCTGTCCACCAAAATTGATGAGGCGGGTAATGTACTGATCAGCAAGCCGGCAACTGCGGGTTATGAGAAGAATAAAACCGTCATTCTCCAATCACATATAGATATGGTTTGTGAGAAAAACAGCGATGTAGTTCATAATTTTGATACAGACCCAATACAGACTTACATTGATGGCGATTGGCTAAAAGCAAAAGGAACTACCCTTGGTGCCGACAATGGAATAGGCATGTCGATGATGCTGGCAATACTTGCATCCAATGATTTGAAACATCCGGCACTTGAATGTTTGTTTACAGTGGATGAAGAAACCGGTTTAACAGGTGCTTTTGCTTTGAAAAAAAAATTCCTGAGCGGTGAAGTATTGATTAATCTTGATTCGGAAGACGATGGTGAGATATTTGTAGGCTGTGCCGGTGGAATTGACACAGTAGCAAAACTCAGTTACAAATCAGAAAAAACACCGGAAAATTATTTTGGGTTTACTGTTTCCATCAAAGGACTACAGGGTGGACATTCAGGCGACGATATTGATAAAGGCCTGGGTAATGCCAATAAAATACTGAATCGTTTTCTTTGGAGTCTGAATAAGAAAATGGACTTACGGTTATTCAGTTTCGATGGTGGAAACCTGCGCAACGCAATTCCCCGGGAAGCAACTGCTACAGCCTGTGTACCTTTTTCAGAAAAAGAAAATATCCGGGTACTGTTCAATCATTATGTCCATGACCTGGAAATCGAGATCGGAGATGTGGAGCCTAAGATGAAGCTGGAACTGGAATCGGAAGCCCTTATGGAAAATGTTCTTGACAAAAGTACTTCAAATGCACTGTTAAATGTACTCTATGCTTGTCCTCACGGTGTAATTGCCATGAGTCGTGATATGCCGGGACTTGTTGAAACTTCGAACAACCTTGCTTCAGTAAAAATGAAAGAAGGTAATATCATTGAAATAACCACCAGCCAACGCAGTTCGGTTGATTCGTCCAAACATGATATTAAACAGCAGGTAGAAGCTACTTTTGCACTCACAGGAGCAGATGTTTCACACGGAGACGGCTATCCTGGCTGGAAACCGAATCTAAAGTCGGACATCCTTAGAGTGGCAACAGAGAGCTATGTAAAACTTCATAACGATCAGCCTAAAGTAAGGGCCATTCATGCAGGACTTGAATGTGGTCTTTTTCTTGAAAAATATCCCTTCCTTGATATGATTTCCATAGGACCTACCATGAAAGGTGTACATTCACCCGATGAAAGACTAAGCATCTCCGCTACCCAAAAATGCTGGGAATGGTTAACGGATATTTTGGCATCGAAATAGTAGCCATGGCAATATGAAGCGTCTAAGAGATATAATATCATGATATGATTTCATGATATGATTTAAAATAAAATAACATTCTCAAAGTTCTAATTCCTGGAAAAGTTTGGAGAATAAGAATAAAATGAAGAAACCCAATAAGCGTAAAATCATCAACGACCCTGTTTTCGGATTTATCAATATCCCGAACGATTTTTTGTATGATATTATTCAACATCCGTACTTTCAGCGAATGAACCGCATTAAACAGCTGGGGTTGACTTCTACGGTTTATCCCGGTGCCCAGCACACCCGTTTGCAACATTCGTTGGGAGCCATGTATCTAATGGGGGAAGCAATCGCTCAATTACGCCAGGTAGGGAATGAAATTACCCCTTCAGAAGCTGAAGGCGCCCTTGCATGTATCCTGCTGCACGATATTGGCCATGGCCCTTTTTCACACACAATGGAACACAGCGTGGTTAGTGGTATTAGCCACGAAGAAATTTCATTGTTAATGATGCAGAAGATAAATCTGGAAATGGATGGCAAATTAGAAATAGCTTTGCAGATTTTCACCAACAGATATCCTAAAAAATTCTTGCATCAATTAGTATCGGGTCAATTAGACATGGATAGAATGGATTATTTAAGCCGCGATAGTTTTTTTTCGGGTGTAAGCGAAGGCATAATAGGTTCGGCAAGGATAATTAAAATGTTAAACATACATAACGACCAATTGGTTGTTGAAGCCAAGGGTATCTATTCCATTGAGAAATTCTTAGTGGCACGTCGATTGATGTACTGGCAGGTTTACTTACATAAGACTGCAGTTGCTGCCGAGAAAATGTTGATGAACATTTTAAAACGGGCTAAAGAGCTGGCTGGAAACAATATAGAACTTTTTGCTTCACCCGCTTTACATTATTTCCTTTATAACGAGATAAACAAACAAATATTCTTAACCAATCAGACATCACTCGATCACTTCGCCATGCTTGACGATTCGGACTTAATATGTGCCATAAAAGTTTGGTCAACCCATACCGATATTGTTTTGTCAACTTTATGTAAAGCATTCACAAACAGAAGATTGTTTAAAGTTGAGATTAGCACTGAAACAATCAACGAATCAATACGTCAACAATATTTAAAACAATACCGTGAACATTTTGGCGTTAGTACAAGTGAAGCTGAATATTTTATGGGCGATGAAACTGTAAGTACAGACACATACAGCCCTGAGGACGATAATATTAACATCTTATTCAAAGATGGTACCATTAAAGACATTGCTGATGCATCCGACATGTTGAATATAAGTGTTTTGACAAAAAAAGTGGAAAAACATTTTTTTTGCTATTATCGGGTGTAACATTTTGGTAGTATCCAGGTTAATCCAACACGTTAAAGAGTCAAAATCATAGTAAGATTTACATGTTAGCGCATAGAATTTATGGTTAATTGAAAATTGTTTAGTACTTTTGCAACCAATTTTTTAATAAGTTATCGAAAAAATCGATTGAAATATGTGCTATTGAAAAATGAAAATGATAGACATAAATACTCAGTTTTTTATCGCTCATTATTAATTATTAATTATATATGGAGTTTTCAGCTCAACAAATCGCAGATTTTTTAGGAGGGGTTATACAAGGTAATCCATCCATAAAAGTATCTGACTTCTCCAAAATTGAAGAAGGAAAACCTGGTACACTGAGTTTTTTATCGAACCCAAAATACAGTCAATACATATACGATAGTCAGGCAAGCATCATTCTTGTCAATAAAGATTTTCAACCTGAAAGAGAAGTTCAATCCACTTTAATTCTGGTTGATGATGCTTATCAATCTCTGGCTAAATTGCTAACAATGGTTGATCAGGCAAAGCCTAAGAAAACAGGAATATCACCATTAGCATATATATCTCCCACAGCAGAAGTCGGGGAGAATGCCTACATAGCTCCTTTTGTTTATATAGGAGAGCACGTAGCAATTGGCAAAAATACAAGTCTACATCCACATAGTTGTGTTGAAGATGGAGCAAAACTAGGTGATAATGTAACTTTGTTTTCAGGAGTAAAAGTCTATTACAATTGTGTCATTGGAAATAATTGCACGTTGCATTCCGGATCAGTAATTGGTTCTGATGGTTTTGGGTTTGCTCCTTCTGAAGATGGAAGCTACAAAAAGATCCCTCAAATGGGGAATGTTGTCTTAGAAGACAATATAGAAATTGGTGCAAATACAGTTGTCGACAGGGCAACTTTAGGAAGTACTATTATTCGACAAGGCGTAAAAATTGATAATCTGGTTCAAATAGCGCATAATGTGGAGGTTGGAACAAACACTGTTATTGCAGCTCAGACCGGGATTTCAGGTTCTACCAAATTAGGAAAACAATGTATATTAGCCGGACAAGTTGGAATAGCCGGACATTTACACATCGCTGATGGTACCATATTTGGTGCGCAGACTGGTGTTCCAAACAATGTAAAGAAACCAAATCAGACTCTGCAAGGATATCCAGCCATTCCTGTGATGAGTTTTCACAGGGCATCGGTAGTATATAAAAATCTGCCAGATCTGCAAAAAACAATTTACGCACTAGAAAAGAAAATTCAGGAATTAGAAAATAGAATAAGTAGTATTTCTTAAGAAAGTATGTCGAAACAAAAAACTATTAAACAAGCCTTTACTGTTTCAGGAAAAGGCTTACACTCAGGTTTGGAAATTATCTTAACCTTTGTACCTGCTCCCGAAAATCATGGAATAAAAATCAAACGCATTGATTTACCGGAACAACCTGAAATGGATGCTGTTGCCGAGTATGTGGCTGAAACTACCCGGGGAACAGTATTAAAAAAAGGTGACGTTCAGGTAAGTACCATCGAACATGTCCTGTCTGCATTATATGCATTGGGGATTGATAATTGCATGTTGGAGGTGAATGCCCCCGAGTTTCCGATATTGGATGGCAGTGCAAAATATTTTGTGGAAGGAATTCAAAAAGTTGGAATTGAAGAACAATCTGTAGAAAAAGATTACTACATAGTTCGTAAAAAAATAGAATACAGTGTCCCTGAAACGGGAGCAAAAATCACTATACTCCCGGATGACACTTTTAGTGTGGATGTGCATATCGGTTTTAATTCAAAAGTATTAAACAACCAGTTTGCAAGTCTTTCTTCACTGGATGATTATACGAAGGAAGTTTCAAACGCACGCACTTTTGTATTTGTGCATGAAATTGAGCCTTTAGTAAAAATGAACCTGATTAAAGGTGGGGATCTTAAAAATGCGATTGTTATTTATGATAGACAAGTATCACAAACCGATTTTGATAAGTTAGCCGACCTTATGGGTCAAGCCCACCAAGATGCCAATAAATTAGGTTATTTGAATGGTGGTATCAAATTTGCCAATGAACCTGCATCTCATAAATTACTGGACATAATCGGAGATCTGGCATTAATCGGGAAGCCATTAAGAGGAAAAGTTATTGCTACTTTTCCAGGACACAAAATCAACACAGATGTTGCAAAAATCATCCGGAAGGAAATACGTAAACAAGATGTTCAGTCACCTTTTTATGATGATACCATTCCTCCCGTATTGGATGTAAACGCCATACGTAAACTCTTACCCCATCGCTGGCCATTTTTAATGGTGGATAAAGTAATTGAAATGCGTGACAAAGTAATTGTGGGAGTAAAAAACGTGACAGTTAATGAGACTTTCTTTATGGGCCATTTCCCTGAAGAACCGGTTATGCCCGGAGTATTGATTGTTGAAGCAATGGCACAAACTGGAGGCTTATTGGTTTTACACGGATTGGAAGAGCCTCATCGATATTCAACATATTTTTTAAAAATAGATAATGTCAAGTTCCGTCAAAAAGTTGTTCCGGGAGATACACTTGTATTTCATCTGGAAATGACTGATGAAATTCGTCGTGGTTGTGCATTAATGCGCGGACATGCTTTTGTTGGTGGAAAAGTAGTATGTGAAGCAGAATTTATGGCACAAATTGTAAAGAATAAATAATGCTATAAGCAAAGTCAATGACAATAAAACTGACTGTTAGAGTCTTTTAAAGATATAATAACATAAAAATTTGATACCCTAATTAGAATGAAACAACCTTTAGCATACATTCATCCTGACGCAAAAATTGCACCATCAGTGGTAATTGAACCATTTGTAACCATTGATAAGAATGTCGTCATAGGCGAAGGCTCTCGTATCGGTTCGAATGTAACCATCCTTGAAGGAGTTAGAATTGGCAAGAATTGTACGATTTTTCCGGGAGCAGTAATTGGAGCAGTACCACAGGACTTAAAATTCAAAGGTGAGGATACATTGGTTGTTATAGGAGATAATACCACCATTCGCGAGTATGTGACAATTAACAGGGGTACGGCGGCTAAAGGTAAGACGGTTGTCGGTGACAATTGCCTAATAATGGCATATTGCCACATTGCACATGATTGTGTGGTTGGCAACACAGTGATTATGGCAAATGCATGCCAACTGGCGGGAGAAGTAGAGATCGATGATTTTGCTATTTTGGGAGGCGGATGTTTAGTGCATCAATTTACACGTATCGGCTCGCATGTCATGTTACAGGGAGGCTCTAAAATCGGGAAAGATGTTCCTCCATTTGTAAAGGCAGGTCGTGAACCCCTTTCTTATGCCGGGATTAATTCAATTGGATTACGTCGCCGTGGATATACAAACGAACAAATTCGCGACATACAGGACATTTATCGTTACCTGTATTTATCAGGAATGAATACTTCACATGCCATTGAACGCATTGAAGCCGAATTACCTGCAACAAAAGAACGTGATGAAATTTTACTTTTCGTTCGTAATTCCCCACGCGGAATTATAAAAGGATACTTTGAATAACAGAATAAGAGGTAAGGAGTAAGTATGTTAATACAGAACTCTCTTTCACCAGCATTTACCTCTTACTCCTTACCTCTTACCTCTTTTTTTCTTATAACTTTTTAAATAAAATAATATGGACGTTGATAAAAGCGAAGAAGCTCCTAAAAAAAGCTTGAATTTTATTGAAGCTTTTGTGGAGCAGGATTTAAAGGATGGTAAAAACGGAGGTCGTATTCAAACTCGTTTTCCACCTGAACCTAACGGCTATTTACATATTGGTCATGCCAAGGCAATTTGCCTTGATTTTGGCATTGCTGATAATTATAACGGCATTTGCAACCTGCGTTTTGATGATACAAATCCTGTCAAGGAAGATGTCGAATATGTGGATTCCATACAGGAAGACATAAAATGGTTGGGATATCACTGGGAAAATATATATTATGCTTCCAATTACTTCCAACAGCTCTGGGATCTTGCCGTTGACCTGATAAAACAAGGGAAAGCGTATGTAGATGAACAATCTGCAGAAGTTATTGCCAAACAAAAAGGCACACCTACTATTCCAGGTATTGAAAGTCCGTTTCGTAACCGTCCTGTTGAAGAGAACCTTGAACTTTTCAACAAAATGAACACAGGTGAAGTTCCTGAAGGAGCTATGGTATTGCGTGTTAAAATTGATATGACATCCTCAAATATGCATTTCCGTGATCCGTTAATGTATCGTGTAATAAATTCCCACCCACATCACCGCACAGGCTGGGCCTGGAAAGCTTACCCAATGTATGATTACGCCCATGGTCAATCCGACTATTTTGAAGGCGTGACTCATTCGCTTTGTACTCTTGAGTTCGAAGTTCATCGTCCATTATATGATTGGTTTATCGATCAGTTCAAGGATTCTGATTATCGTCCGAGACAAATAGAATTCAACCGGTTGAATCTAACCTATACTGTTATGAGCAAACGCAAAATGCTTCAGCTGGTACAGGAAGGATTAGTAAACGGTTGGGACGACCCTCGCATGCCTACTATTTGTGGATTGCGTCGTCGTGGATATTCACCAGAATCAATACACCATTTTATTGATAAAATCGGTTATACAAAATTTGAAGCTCTTAATGATATCGGCTTATTGGAATACTCAGTCCGCGAGAGTCTGAACAAGACTTCTATCCGTGTAAATGCCGTCATTAATCCTGTAAAGCTCATTATCACCAACTATCCCGAAGATCTGGTAGAAATGCTGGAAACCATTAATAATCCGGAAGATGAATCGGCAGGAAACCGCGAAATAGCTTTCTCGAAAGAATTGTACATTGAGCACGATGATTTTATGGAAGAAGCCCCAAAGAAATTCTTCCGTATGACTCCAGGACAAGAAGTCAGGTTAAAAAGCGGTTATATTGTGAAATGCACAGGTTGTAAAAAAGATACGGACGGTAAGATTGAAGAAATCTATTGTGAGTATGACCCACTCACTAAAAGTGGAATGCCTGAAGCAAACCGTAAAGTAAAAGGTACACTTCACTGGGTATCTGCAGCTCACAGTTTAACTGCTGAAGTAAGATTATATGACCGCTTGTTCATTGTCGAGAATCCAACAGCCGACGAACGTGACTTCAGGGAATTAATAAATCCAGATTCATTGAAAGTATTGACCAATTGTCGTGTAGAAGCTTCATTGAAAGATGTAAAGCCTATGGATCATTTTCAGTTCCAACGTATCGGTTATTTCAATGTCGATCTGGACTCTACTCCCGAAAAGCTGGTATTCAACCGCACAGCTTCTTTAAAGGACAGTTGGGCAAAAGAACAGGGAAGATAAACTTTTTAAGGGAACAACACATTGTTGAATTCCAAACATATAAAAAACCGGTGTAAGTTATTGCACCGGTTTTTTTATAGTTATTGAGTCTCTAAACTATTTTCTATATCTTTGAATCAGATCTTATTTTACTTTTTTACTCTTCCCCTCGACATAGGTAATGAATTTATCACCATCCCGTGACATTTCAAATTTAGTGTTGATCATTTTGTTATCTAACAGCGTATAGGTAAGACGAAAGACTGGGACATTAGGCACTTTACCACTGGTAAAAACAATTGACTTATCAGAGCAGGCAACGGAATAATGAATTGTATGACCTTCATTGTCGAAGTAAATAGCTTTTGAAGCATCTCCTGAAAAATCAGGATAAACGACCATTAAATCATCATGTATAATTTCCGACTTATTTTCAGCTTTTGGATATTGTGAATGACTTTTTCTGACCAGTATTCTTTTATCCAGATCAAAATTGAATGTAAAAGTTCCAACTCCTTGTCCTGGCTGACCTGTTCCTTCTCCTACCCATTCACCCATCAACCAATCAAATTTAATCCAGTTGACACTCGACTGCCCCGTACACAAAGCATAAAAACCAACTAACAGAATAAGTATTAAACTCCTTTTATTCAAATTCAAAACTTTCATTCGCTTACTTATTTATTTTAACCCGATTTCTATTACTTCAAAGGTTCCCGGTTTAACTGCTGCCCTTGGATGAGGGTTTTGTGCAGTTGCTGCCGGAGCTTCACCGTATCCGGCAGTTGGCAGGTAAAGTTTATGGGTTTTGGTATTAACCGTGATTGTCCTTGCTCCTTTTTGAGTGTGCACGTTTTCAAGCACAGTGAATGTATTTGCGTCCTTTTCCTGCACGACCGTCATCGTACCTTCACCATTTGATGAATACACTCTGTTTAAGCCTGGATCGAAAGACACACCATCAACGCCTTCCCCTATTTTGACTGTCGTAATCACTTTACCGGTTATATAGTCAACAACAACCATGAGCTTATTCTCGCAGACAGAGAACAAGCGTTTGTTTTTTATGTCTATTGCCAGGCCGCTCGGCGATTCACCTGGTGCAATTGACCATGTTTGTTCAACTTTCAGCGTATTGACATTAATCACACTGATAGAATTCTTATCTTCTATATTCACATAGATTTTCCCTGATAAGTTATTAACCGGAAATTCAGGTTTACCTGTTAATTTAATCGTTCCAATTACTTTATTCGTTTTGGCATCAATCACTGTGGAATTAGAACTTCTCCCGTTAAAAGTAAAAACTTTATGGGATAACGGGTCGTAAAGTATGGCATCCGGATTACTACCGGTTACCTTTACCTTTGCAATAAATTTCAATGATTTTAAATCAATTATGGTCACCGAAGTATCACGTCCATTGCTGATAAAACCCTTATCAAGATCCTTTGCCAGGGCGATGCCATGCACCCCTTTGGTATCCGGAATGGTACCGATAACTTTATTGGTAGTAATATCAACTACATTCATTTCATTTCCATGCGAGACGTATAACCTGGAAGCTGCTTCATCCATGGTTATATAATCCCAGCCTCCGTTGCCGTCAATATGAATTTTATTAACGATCCGATAGTTTGATTGCGCAAAAGAAAAGCCTACGCAACAGAACATCAATAAACTTAATGCGAACTTTGCTTTTTTCATAGTGATTAATAAAAAGGTGATTATTTGAAAGTATGATTATGCGTTTATTGATTTTGATAATTCACGTTCAATTTCTTTAATCAACTCCGATTGTTTTTGCAATGATTCGTCGTGATTCGATTCTGCAATTGAATCAATAAGTGTACTTACCGATCCAAGTAAGGATTGAATGTTCTGAAGTACCAGGTCGTTGTCAACCGTTTTTTTATCTACTGCAACCTCTTTTTTAACAACAACCTCATGGTAGTTTTGTTCTAATTTTTCAGCCATATAATTTATAGCTTCTGCCAGTTCTTTAAACTCATCTTTTGAGCTAATAGTAATCCTGCTTTTAAAATTTGAATTGGCTATATCCTTAATACTTTCAGTAATCTTCTTTATGGGTCCGGCAATATAGTTTGGAAAATTAATCATAAATGAAAATGTAATAAGAAAACAAATCGCCAGAACTATCGAAAGATTCTTATAAATTCGCCGTATCATTTCACTCACGTTTTCATTCTTTTGAACGATTGATTGCATATTCAAGGTTGAAACTGTAAATATTTTTGCCCGTAATTCATTCGCCAGCGGCAATACATTGACGGAATAAAAATTTACTTTATCGGTTATATTATCAATTTTCTGTTCCATCACCAAAGATTTATATTTCAAATAATTCTGTTTGATCGATTGAACTAACTCCTTTTCTCCAAACTCTGTAATATTTTTCTCTTCCAGATTCAGATTTTCTTCAAACTTATTAAAGGAAGCAGTCAAATTTTCTTTATCATTGTGATATTGCTTATTTAAGAACAATGAATTTACAGCCGTGTTTGTCTCATCGATTGCCTGAATCATATTTTCAGCATAATTGACTGACCTGTAATTGTTCTTAATTATCATTTCAGAACTGTATTTAATGGAAGAGGCGTAATAGATGCTGAGAGCCCCTATCAATACAAATTCGAGGAAAAGAAAGAGAATGCCAAATAATACTTTTGTTCTGATTTTAAATTTCATGACTGCCTGTTTTAATTTTTTTTATTGACTCCTTAATATTTTCGAAGCAAAGATAATTTAAATATATCACATGTATAATTTTAAACACAAAAATCCCCTCTGAAATCATTCAAACGGGATTTATTCTTTTATTTTACATAAAATAACCGATATATCGGTTGACTATTTGGAAGAAAGTGCTGCTTCCACCCTGTTGGTAAGGTCAATGAAGGCTGCCACATCCAACCGTTCAGGACGTAAGTCAAACAGTGGATCGGCATACATGGGGTGACCCTGTTCAACCAAAGGCTTTAACGAATTACGCAATGTTTTACGGCGTTGATTGAAGGATGTTTTTACTACCGCCTTAAAAAGTTGTTCATTGCAACTGATCTGAGAAACTTCATTCCGTGTAAACCTGATTACAGCCGAGTCTACTTTTGGAGGTGGATCAAATACAGTAGGTGGAACCGTGAACAGGTACTCTATTTTATAATAGGCCTGCATCAGTACACTCAGTATACCATAGGTTTTACTCCCTGCAGGGGCAGCAATCCGTTCTGCAACCTCTTTCTGGATCATACCTGCCAGGCATGGAATTGAATCCTTATTCTCCAGCATTTTAAAGAATATCTGACTGGAAATGTTATAGGGGAAATTACCGATAATGCAAAACTTATCAGGGAAGTAACTCTTTAAATCCATTTTTAAAAAGTCAGCTTCGATAACCTTTAGCTGTGGATAATGAACATGCAGGTATTCCACTGATTCTGTATCAAGCTCTACCGCAGTAAGATCGATTAGCGGGTTTTCCATCAGGAACTGGGTCAGCACGCCCATTCCAGGCCCAATTTCAAGTACCTGTGTTTTACCATCGAGTACCAGACTGTCTGCTATCCGGTGAGCGATATCCATGTCTTTCAGAAAATGTTGTCCGAGATATTTTTTTGCTTTTACTTGTGCCATTGTATTGGTTGGGTTCTTCTATAAAAAACCGGCTTTGAGGTGATTATTTCTAAAATGACTTTTGTAGCTGCATTCCGGTTTGTAAAAAAATTGTATCTTTGCACAAAGGAATAAAAAACCATGTCAGAAGCTTACAAAAGTAACTAATTTAGTTCACAATTCCATATTCTCCCTGTACAAACTCTTTTAAAGAACCAGTTATAATAAACTGAATGAGAAAAATATTCGTATATACAGGTCAACACATTCGTAGCCTCATTGATTTTTTCTATCCTCCTTTCCGTAAATACATGACACTTCAGTTCTTCCGCTACGGGGTTTCGGGAGTTGCCAATATGATTTTCGACTGGATCCTGTACTTTCTGGTTTACCATTTTGTCTTGCGTCAGGAAATGCTGCACCTGGGCGTCGTAACGTTCAGTTCACATATTGCCGCACTGTTTATAACCTTTCCTGTTACGTTCCTTTCCGGGTTTTTACTCCAGAAATACGTCACATTCTCTACTTCCGAATTGCGTGGAAAAGTACAACTGTTTCGTTATTTTCAGGTATTACTGGCGAATTTGCTTTTGAACTATCTGGGATTGAAAATTCTTGTCGAATTTATTCACTTTTATGCTACACCCTCTAAAATGGTAGTGAGCATTTTTACTACCATATTCAGCTATTTCTCCCAGAAGAAATATACGTTTAAAAAAACAACTACTCAAATTCACTAAGCAGGCAGTAGAATGGATAGCCTAAGCATTGCTTCTACCGGTAAGCTGATGAAAATTCTCCCTTTTAGAATTACTTTTAAAAATTGGAAGTATCTGATTCTGCTTGCCTCGTACTCATTTTTAGGATATAAACTATTCACATTCAACCACTACAAAGATCTTTCAGATCAGTGGATCCAAATGCCTTTATCACGGCTATGGTGGTTAGCCGGTGTTTTCACCCTCCTGCCATTGAACTGGTATCTGGAATCCCTAAAATGGAAAGTGCTAACTGCACACGTTCAAAAAATCAACACAGGCACTTCGGTAAAAGCCGTTTTATCGGGAATATCTACCGGATTCTTTACCCCCAACAGGGTTGGTGAATTAATAGGCAGGATTGCATTTTTAGAACCCGAAAACAGGAAAGCCGGTATTACCATGAGCCTTGTAAACAGCCTGACACAAAATATCGTTATGGCTATGTGTGGCATTCCAGCCTGCATCCTCTATTTTATCAATTCTGTTGGAAACGTGCAACCGGACATCATTCATTTTGTATGGATTATACTAATAGGAATTCTGATTCTGGGATCGCTTTACTTTACACTCCCTCATTGGAGCAGGCAATTAAAAACGGGCAAATTAACCTTAAGAATCAGGACATTTACGGATTGTTTGTCGGGATACACACGTAAAGAGCTATTAAAAATAATCGGGGTTTCTCTTATACGTTACGTCGTTTTTTGCACCCAATTCTATTTTATGCTTCGGTTTTTCAATATTGAGTTAACTCCGTTTCAAGCATTAATGGCTATTCCAACAACCTACCTGTTTGTCACATTTACCCCTTCCCTGGCATTCTCTGAGGTTGCCGTACGCAGTTCGTATGCCGTATTGATTATCGGAGCCTTTTCATGTTTGGTAGTGAATATCGCATTGGCAGGGGTTTGTATATGGGCGGTTAATTTCATTATTCCCATGCTGGTAGGTTCGGCATTGATGATACGAAAAAGCGTATGATCTTATTTTATCGAAAATAAGAATAGAAGAAACAGCCATTATTTATAGAACACCGGCATGATAAACGGCCTGGTTACCCATTTCCGTAGAAAAACATCATACTCATTCTCCGCCCCCACCATCAATCCCCAATTCGTATTGACTTTGAACTCTACAGATCCTCCATAATTCGAGTGAGGATAAAGCGGAGAAATTAACGGGGAGATTGCAATTTTTCTTTCCCGAATTGAATATTGTCCAAACAGGTTGAATTCTATTCTGTCGGATAAGTGGATTCTGATATTTCCGTTAAAACCAGCATCATTGAGAAAATCGTTGTAAATATTGTACTTAGCTGCATATATCCCGGGAGAGATAACACCTATGTCCAGGAAATTGAAATTAAAGTTTCCCATAACCTTGTTCACACCTCCTAATCCAATTAAATTGGTTTGGATATGTGAGGTGGTAATGCTACCGAAGTCTTCTATCTTAAATTGATTCGTCAGGTTCTCATCCAACAAAAACTTAGTAAAAAAACTATCTCTTTGATAAGCGGACAAGAGTGGTAAATAATAACTTTCCCGTATTTTGAATTGGTCTGCACTGTTAAATTTGTAACTATTTCTGGTATAAGAGGATTGTTCATCATTCCGGTTAGAAGAACCGGGTTTAGGCATTAATAACATCTGTTCTTTCAACAAAAGCGAATCATCATTCTCCCTCGTCGTTTTCTGTCCAAAACAACGTATTGAGATTAAAACAATTACTATCAAAAGAACTTTTCTCATTGATAATCAATTATCTGTTTTTTATTGGCAACTACATAAGCATCAGCAAAAATCATGCCCGAACAGAGAATATTTTATCACTTCTTCTCTAATTCCAATTCCAATTCTAATTTTCCTAAGTACAAACCGCTTTTACCCATCTGGGCAATCACCATAGGCTTTCCTGCAGCATTTTTTACGGTTGTGTTTGTAATCATGCTATGTGAATGTCCGCCAATGATCACATCAATATACCTGGTCTTACGGGCGATTTCGAAATCGTTTACTTCTTTTTTTGTACCGTCACTTCCTAAGTGAGATAAACAGATAATGACATCGCATTTTTCTTTTTTCTTCAACAATTCTGAAACTTCATTTGCCTTCTCAACCGGATTCTGATAAACAAGCCCCCGGTAATTCTTTTCAAATATCAGGCTTTCGGGGTTTACATCCAATGCCATAATACCAATTCGTAAACCGGCTTTCTCAAGTACAACATATTTTTTTATGATGGGGAATAACGATGTTTTATCCACCTGGTAATTTGAACTGATCATGGGGAACTTTGCATTTTTCAGCACTACAGCCAGAGTATCGATTCCATTATCAAACTCATGGTTGCCAAGTGTTCCGGCATCATAGCTCATTCGGTTCATCGCGTCAATTTCCACCCGCCCGTTAAAGAAATTAAAGTATGGCGTACCTTGTGAATAATCACCGGCATCAACCAGTAGTACGTTTTTCTCCTGCTCCCTAATTTGGCTGATCAGTCCCATGCGGCGGGCGTATCCTCCCATATCGGATGTTTTTAGAGTCGACTTCTCTGTTGGCTCTACCTGACTGTGCGTGTCGTTGGTATGCAGGATCACCAATTTTATTCTCTGTTGAGCCGACACTGTAACTGTCGATAAAACCAATACAATGATTAAGCTCCAACCCCTTATTATCCTGTTATTTCTCATTTTTCTATACGATTATATTTTTCTCTTTACTACTTACTACCGATTTCTTCTACTACATACTACTTACTACCTACTATAGTAATCCGTCCATCCAGTTTCGATTGTATTTTATTCCCTTTACTTGTTTCACCCTTGATATAGTCCAACAGCATATCCCGCACTTTAATGCCGGTATTTACCCGTTTAACGTACTCTGCCAGTTGTATCATCCTGTCGTTTCCAGCTGCCAGGTAATCGTTGGTTGTGATGCTGTATAATTTATCCATATCCAACTCATTTCCACCCACCGTTACATTCACAGCTTTCCCGTTGTCAATTCCCATGCGTAATCCGGAGACTCCTTCCCCACCCATGCCGGCAAAGTATTGCAGCAATTCATAAAGCCTGTCGCCTTTCAACCAGACAATAACCAGTTCGTTTTCGAAAGGCATCAGTTCAAAAACTTTTCCCACCGTAATGTTCCCTGCGGTAACAACAGTACGTAACCCTCCCAGGTTCACAATGGCAATATCGACATTCTCGCCCAGATATTCCGTAGCTCTCTGACTGTATACATCCGCGCTGAAGTTGGAGAGCAGGCTTTCAGGCCCCCGTCCTTTCATCGTTTCAGCCGCTTGTCCTATCACTACATTCATTTTGGCATCAACCCGTTGTTTAAGTGGCTTTAAATAGTTTTCATAATTCTTATCAGCCGTCACTTCCGTAGTACTGTCCACGGCAATTTTTGTGGAAACGGCATGTGTGACGATCCATGTATTCTGGCTATAGCACAGGGTCACCAGGGATATAAAAGACAGGATTAAAGTATTTTTGACGTTCATCAGTACTTGATTTTTATATACAGATTGTTGTTGTAAAAACAGATTACGAAAGTACTGAAAATTAATTTATACGCCAAAAAGGAAGAGTCTCTTTGTAAAAATCAACTATTCCGAAGTTTAGAATGAAATTTACAATAAAATAATAATCAATTTAGATATTTAGGTTCAGCTCTAAAACTTCTTTTCTGTTGCCTTGGGGTTTCCAACAAATTCACGCTTATATTTGTTTTACAATAAATTACATGGTCTCTCATTTTTTATCCGACAATTAAATTAGCGTATAAAATGTGTGAATCATGCAACTTTTTAGTCTTATAATGTAATATCCACAAAGATTGGCTTATTTATCTTTGCATTTGAATTTAGTAGAATTAATCAAAAAATAATTATTCAACTCTAAAATTATGATTTTAAAATGGAAAGAGGATGAAACAATTTATGAAAGCAAAATACATCTTCAAATTCTATCCATTATTTCAACATATGCAGGTAAAGTATTAAGATTTGAGTTTAATAAAAAAAGAAAATCTTATTTAGACAATTATGGGAAATATTTTTACTAAAATAAAGAATTTCACTAAGGTTTTCGGACCGGGTGTAGTTACAGGAGCGGCTGATGACGATCCTTCAGGAATAGCAACTTATACTCAAACCGGGGCCAAATTCGGCTACGGGCAACTATGGACAGTAATAATTATGCTACCATTAATGACAGCTATTCAAGAAGCCTGCGCACGGATTGGCGCTGTAAATGGTCATGGTTTAGCAGCTGTAATCAAAGCTAATTATAGCAAAAAAGTACTTTATGCAGCTGTCTTACTTGTAGTTGTTGCCAATACAATTAATATAGGCGCGGATATTGGCGCTCTTGCCGCTGCAGCACAATTGCTTATTCACATTAATTTTGTAATCCTTACCTTAGGTTTTACGGCGCTGATTTTAATTCTTGAAATTTTTACTACTTACAGGGTTTATTCGCGTATTTTAAAATGGTTGGCCCTGGCTCTATTGGCTTATCCAGTCACAGTCTTTATGGTTAATCAGCCCTGGCCTACGATTATTTCCGCTACCTTTTTGCCGCATGTAGAATTAAATTTTGAGTTTTTCTTCATTATTACAGGTATCCTGGGTACAACAATTTCTCCTTACATGTTTTTCTGGCAGACATCACAAGAAGTAGAGGAAGAAAAGGCTAAACATCTGATGAGCCGGTATGGAAAGCCTAATATCGGAAAAAAAACTATCAAAAATCTACGTATTGATAATTTCGTGGGCATGGTATTTTCGGAAATTGCCACATGGTCAATCATAGTGGTGGCAGCTACAGTTTTACATCAGAATGGGATAACGAATGTTACATCTGCTGCCGATGCCGCCAAAGCATTGGAACCACTTGTTCAGACCTTCCCGAATGCCGGCCTTTTATCTAAATTGATTTTTGCAGTCGGAATAATTGGCCTTGGTTTATTAGGTATTCCTGTATTGTCCGGTTCGGCAGCTTATGCATTTTCAGAGGCCTTTAACATGAAAGAAGGACTCAACCTTAAATTAAATAAGGCACATGGTTTTTACGGGGTAATTACTATTGCAACGATTATTGGTCTTATGATTAATTTTATCGGCATTGATCCAATAAAGGCCCTGGTTTTTACCGCTGTTTTTAATGGTGTAGCAGCGGTTCCTTTAATATTTTTGATTGCAAGAATTGCCCGTAACAAGAAAATTATGGGTGAATACCGCAGTGGATGGTTGTCAAATACAGTGGTTTGGATTACATTTCTGGTTATGTTGGCATCGGCTATTGCTATGTTTTACACGTTAGCCCAAGGATAAATGTGTTCATCATTTCGACTGTTTTTGCTTTCACCTAAATATCTAAATTGAAATTATCAGTTATTATCTGTAATGATTATCTTTAGGGCATAATAATACGGCCCTTTTACATTTAAACAGCACGTACATGACTTATCCATGTATTCTGTCTGTAATACAGGATTTACAAGGACAATAAAGATCAGTTTAACGTATTTTCGATGTTCATCCTGAGTTTATTTTTAAATACAGTTTGTATTGAAAAATGAAAGTATGAAAGTATTGAAAATTAATTTATATGCCAATATAACCGAACGTTATAACATTCAGAATAAATTATTTCACATTCATTCGTTCGATATTCAGAGAGGACTGGTTGAGGATTGCCTGGGGGTTTGTTTAGGTTTACCCCTCCGAACCCCCAGGCAACCCCCTCGAAACCCCCTCGCAACCCCCTCGCAACCATGGACAGATGTATATTGGTTCCAACACCATAAAAAAGTTTTTCTTGTTTTATTACGCCATTGCATTTATCGTTTTCATAACCTTTAAATCACATATGTAAGTTTTTGTAGGTAAACGCAAATTGTCGTATATTTGCATATTGATTGAAAAGTCAGAAATCAAACATCCTATAAAAGTATAAATACGAATGAATTTTATTGAAGAATTGCAGTGGAGGGGTATGATTCATACCATGATGCCCGGGACGGAAGAACAATTGGCAAAAGAAATGACATCGGCATACGTGGGAATAGACCCGACAGCCGATTCGCTCCATATCGGCCACCTGGTGAGTGTGATGATGCTGAAGCATTTTCAACGTGCGGGCCACAAACCTATTGCATTGATAGGTGGTGCCACAGGTATGATCGGGGATCCTTCCGGCAAATCGGCTGAACGGAACCTGCTGGATGAAGTTGCCCTGCGTCATAACCAGGATTGCATACAGGCACAGCTTGAGAAATTCCTGGACTTTACCAGCAATTCACCCAATGCTGCCGAAATGGTAAACAACTACGACTGGATGAAGGGATACTCATTCCTGGATTTCATACGCGACATTGGAAAACACATCACCGTGAATTACATGATGGCCAAGGATTCGGTAAAAAAACGACTAAGCAACGAATCGAACGTAGGCATGTCGTTTACCGAGTTTTCTTACCAGTTGTTACAAGGCTATGACTTCCTGCATTTATACCGTGAGAAGAGCTGTAAACTGCAAATGGGAGGCTCTGATCAATGGGGTAATATCACAACAGGTACAGAACTTATTCGTCGGGTAACAGGAGGCGAAGCATTTGCATTGGTATGTCCGTTGATTACCAAAGCTGATGGCGGTAAATTCGGAAAAACAGAAAGTGGTAACGTGTGGCTCGACCGCAGGTATACCTCACCCTATAAGTTCTACCAGTTCTGGCTGAACGTGAGCGATGCGGATGCCGAGAAATACATCAAGATATTTACAGCCATTGGCAAGGAAGAAATTGAAAGTTTGGTAGCCGAACATACACAGGCACCTCATTTGCGGATCCTTCAAAAGAAACTGGCTCAGGAAGTAACCATTATGGTTCATTCCGAAGAAGATTACCAGGCTGCCGTGGAAGCTTCGGGTATTCTTTTTGGAAATTCAACGTCCGAAGCATTGAAAAAACTGGATGAAGATACATTGCTTGCTGTGTTTGATGGAGTACCTCAGTTCACGATTTCAAAGGAAATCCTTGATGCGGGAGTAAAAGCTATCGACCTACTGACCGATAATGCCGCTGTTTTTCCTTCAAAAGGTGAAATGCGCAAGCTGGTACAGTCGGGCGGTGTGAGTATAAACAAAGAAAAACTCGAGAGCCAGGACGAATTGCTTGACTCTTCAAAACTGCTCAATAACAAATATTTATTGGTTCAGAAAGGCAAAAAAAACTACTATTTGCTCACCGCAGAATAAGGAAAACCGGACTATTTGTGAATAATTTTCCAAAAGGTTTTGGCAAAAAGAAAATAAAATGTATCTTTGCACCGCTTTAGAAATGAAGCCCAACGATTGTCTCATGGTGTAATGGTAGCACTGCAGTTTTTGGTTCTGCCTGACCAAGTTCGAGTCTTGGTGAGACAACCAATCAATGGTAATCGGTTGAATTTCAAAAATGAAGTTCAACCGGTTTTTGTTTTTCGAAAATGCATTGTTATAAAGAATTATTTTTGTAATTTTGCACCACAAAGCCGGAAGAAGTACCGGCAAACAATCAAAATGTGCTTTCCACACATTAAAAAGGGGAAGAAAAGTATTGTCTCATGGTGTAATGGTAGCACTGTAGTTTCTGGATCTGCCTGTCAAGGTTCGAATCCTTGTGAGACAACAATTTAAAATGATAAATGCCTGATAGTCAAATTTGACTGTCAGGCATTTTTGATTTATTTTAAGACTTGCACAAAACTCCCCACAAAATCATATTTTAAAAGAAAATTTAAGTTTAAATTTTAAATAGATTGAGTGGAAATTGAAAAATAGAGAAGTTCAAGCTTCACACTATCGAAATTTGGCAGAATACATTCTAATAAATACCTAATAACACAAATAATTAATCTAAATTTAAAATTGGTATCGTTGGTTTTATAATTATTTTTGTTGTGTCCTGGCAATGAAGCTACAATAACAATTAAATGTCAAACAGGAGTACGGGGAAATGACTTTTTTACAGACAAATATCGTATCATTTTTCCTGTTAAGCAGGATAAAACAGTTAAGCAAATAGAGCAAATAAAAATGTAACAGATTCTGCATTAATAGCTTCTGGTTTAAAAGATAGTAATGAATGTGATATTATTCTAAAACCAGTGAATTATATAAATACTACTGAAACTATGAGGATTAATTTGAAAAAACAAACGAAAACAGCTTTAGAACATGAAAAAATAGTCTGACAGGGAATCCCGATGTAGAAAATACATTCGTACATTCGTAAAATACAGTTTCAATCACGTCTATAATTAAATCAGACTTAAATAAATACTTCAAATGTCCTTCTCCATCAATGATGCTAACTATACTTCGAATAAACAATCAATAAAAAGAGCAATGAATTCAAAAATTTTTGCAACTATCGTTTTGGCACTAATAAGTGTACTTAGTATTCAAGGGCAAGATAAACTATATTCAAATACATTTTTTCTTGGAGATGTTCAACTTTTAGATGGCCCATTTAAAAAAGCTCAGGATCTTAATCTTAATACTTTATTAAAATATGACATAAACCGGCTAATGGCTCCTTATCAGAAAGCTGCAGGCATACCTTCTCAAGCAGAGAACTATGGTAATTGGGAGAGTTCCGGTCTGGATGGACATATTGCTGGTCATTACCTTACAGCAATGGCCATGAATTATGCAGCAACCGGTGATGTCCAGTGCAAGAACCGCATGGAAAGCATGATTAATGAGCTTAAAAAATGTCAGGAAGCTAATTCAAAGGACAGTAATTTTGTAGGCTATCTTGGTGGTGGCCCTAATGCAAAAATCATTTGGCTTAAGATAAAAAACGGGAACCCTTCTGCTATTTGGGATGGCTGGGCTCCCTGGTACAATATTCACAAAATGTATGCAGGTTTGCGTGATGCATGGTTGTATGGAGGAAATGAAACGGCAAAGGAAATGTTCCTAAAGTCGTGCGACTGGGGAATATGTGTGTGTGCTAACTTGTCCGATTCTCAGATGGAGAGTATGTTGAACAATGAATTCGGAGGAATGAATGAAGTATATGCAGATGCATACCAAATTTCAGGAAATATCAAATACCTGAATATGGCGAAACGATTTTCTCACAAAGTCATTTTGGATTCTTTCGCTGCAAAAACCGACAATCTTGATAACAAACATGCCAATACACAAATCCCTAAAGCAATTGGCTTTGAACGCATTGCAGAAGAAAGCAATAACCCGGCCTATGTTACTGCATCAAAGTTCTTCTGGGAGTCTGTTACACAAAACAGGACACTTGCATTTGGCGGAAATAGCAGGAAAGAATTCTTCCCCCAGGCCTCAGCCAGCATGGATTATATAACAGACCGTGAAGGTCCGGAATCGTGTAACACCTACAATATGCTTAAACTTACCGAAGGGCTCTTCCGAATGAATCCTGAAGCACGTTATGCCGATTATTACGAAAGAGCTTTATTTAACCATATATTATCAACCCAGCATCCCGGGCATGGAGGGTATGTTTACTTTACTCCGGCCAGACCCGAACATTACAGGGTTTACTCAGCACCGAATGAAGCTATGTGGTGTTGTGTGGGTACAGGAATGGAGAATCACGGTAAATATGGGCAGTTTATATATACTCACCGTGAAGACACCTTGTTTGTGAATCTTTTTATTGCTTCCAGGCTTAACTGGAAACAAAAAGGGATTACTGTAACGCAACAAACGCTCTTTCCTGATAAAGAATCAACAGAACTGACCATTCATACTACTTCTCCAAAATATTTCAATCTGATGGTTCGGCATCCAGCCTGGGTCACATCGAAATCATTTAAGATTATAGTTGGAAAGAAAACATTAAATGTTTCTTCCAACCCTTCATCATACGTATCAATAGCCCGTACCTGGAAAGATGGAGATGTAGTGAAAATAATATTGCCTATGGAAAACAGATTGGAGGAACTACCAAATGTATCACAATATGTTGCAGTAATGCATGGTCCGATTCTATTGGCTGCTAAAACAGGCACGCAGGATATGAAAGGCCTTATCGCAGATGATAGCAGATGGGGACATATTGCAAACGGTCCGTTGATTCCGCTTGATAAAACTCCTGTTATGATAGGAGAACGTTCTTCGTTGTTGTCTAAGATTTCCCCTGTAAAAGATAAACCACTGACCTTTATCACTAAAGGATTATTTGCTACCGATTCTGATTCTCGCTTAGTATTAGAACCCTTCTATCGTATTCACGATTCAAGATATATGATGTACTGGATGGCTTTAACTAAAACTCAATACCAAAAAGTACAGGATTCATTAGTTGTAATTGAGAATGAAAAAATCATTCTGGATAATAGAACTATTGATGCCGTTGCATTAGGCCAACAACAACCGGAAGCGGACCATTTAATGAAATCCTCGAAATCAAAAACAGGTTTCTTTAAAAATGAATCCTGGCGCGAAGCAAAGGATGGTGGTTATATCAGTTATGTGATGCGTACAAATACGGAAACTAATTTATCTCTTTTGGTTCGTTATAACGAAGTTAAAGCAAAGACACTTCAATTCGAAATTTTAATTGATGGAGAAAAATTAGTAACCGAGAACCTTACCGGCAAGTTGGACAAATCTGGATTCGTCAATTTAGAATATCTTCTGCCAGATTCGATGATAGCCGGTAAAAAATCAGTGGAAGTTCGTTTCCAGTCATCACCGGGAAACACAACAGGCGGGGTGTCTTATATTCGAATCCTACGTAAAACTGCACTTCACTAAGTTTCTTTTATTAGACAAATAATGATTTGTAATTAAACATACACTATTTAAAAATACCAAAATGTGGAATAAATTATATATAACATACTTGTTTCTTACTGTTTTATGCCAAACTGGTTTGAATGCCCAAAACAATCTTAGTAATAACAGAGATGGTAAATATACTAATCCATTAATATATGCAGATGTCCCGGATATGTCGATGATTCGCGTTGGTGGTACTTATTACATGAGTAGCACAACCATGCACATGAGCCCGGGTGTGCCTATTATGAAATCCAAAGACCTTGTAAATTGGAAAATTGTGAATTATGCTTATACGACTCTTGGCGATATGGATGAGTTAAGTCTCAATAACGGCAAAAATACCTATGGAAGAGGTTCTTGGGCCAGTTGTATCCGTTATCATAAAGGGTTGTTTTATGTAAGCACTTTTGCCCAAACTACCGGTAAAACATATATCTGGACAACCAAGGATATTGAGAAAGGCCCATGGATTGAGCACTCTTTCAGACCGTCAATGCATGACCATTCATTATTTTTCGATGACGATGGTCGCATATATTTAATTACAGGTGCCGGGAAACTCAAAATTTTTGAATTGAAAGAAGATTTATCAGGTGTAAAAGAAGGGACTGAAAAGGTACTTATTGAAAATGCAAGCGCACCTGCCGGAGATATCATGCTTCCTGCTGAAGGATCCCAGTTGTTCAAACATGATGGCAAATACTATTTGTATAATATCTGCTGGCCAAGGGGTAGTATGCGAACAGTTCTGGTTCACAGGGCTGATAAGATTACCGGACCCTGGGAAGGGAAAGTTGCATTTCAGGATCAGGGCGTTGCTCAGGGAGGAATGATAGATACTCCTGATGGAAGATGGTTTGCCTATTTATTTCAGGATCACGGATCTGTAGGGCGTATACCTTATATTGTCCCCATGAAATGGGAAAATGGTTGGCCGGCAATAGGTGTTAACGGAAAACTTCCAGTATCAATTGATCTTCCTGTAAGTAAGGGTTTAATGCCGGGTATTGTGGCATCAGATGAATTCAACCGTAAAAAAGGAGAACCTGCGTTACCACTGGTCTGGCAATGGAATCATAATCCAGACAATAATCTTTGGTCTATAACTCAGCGTAAAGGTTATTTGCGCTTGATTACCGGACGCATTGATACAACGTTCCTTCAGGCTAGAAACACATTGACACAACGCACCTTTGGTCCTGAATCTTCAGGCATTACATCTATTGACATAACAAACATGAAAGAAGGCGATTTTGCAGGACTTGTACTTTTGCAGAAAAAATTCGGACAGGTAGGGGTTAAGTTTATCAATGGTGTCAAATCAATTGTAATGGTCAATGGCGAAAGTCGCAGACCAATTGAAGCTCAGAGTGTTCAATTAACTCAGAAAACTGTTTATCTGAAGGCTGAATGCGATTTCAGAAATAAAACTGATATTGCGTATTTCTTCTACAGCCTTGATGGTAAATCATGGACTCCAATAGGTTCTCAACTTAAAATGGAATATTCAATGCCACACTTTATGGGCTATCGCTTCGGTTTATTCAACTATTCAACGAAAACACCAGGTGGCTTTGTAGATTTTGACTATTACCGTATAGAAGATAAGATTACAAAACAATAAATTTCAGCAAGAAGTTCAGAAACTGATTGATTAAATCTAATAGTTAATTAAGACACTGTGAAATGAAAAATCGTAACTGCTATTTTTTATTGAGTTTTGGAATTATATTGTCGATAGTCGGTGTCAATGCTCAAAATCCTATTATTCGAAATCAGTTTAGTGCCGATCCGACTGCACGGGTTTTTAATGGTAAAGTTTATCTTTATCCTTCACATGATATACCAACTCCTGCTGATAAAAATTTACGTAAGGACTGGTTTTGTATGGAAGATTACCATGTATTTTCTTCCGTGAATCTTACCGATTGGAATGATCGTGGTGTTATTGTTACGCAGACCAAAGTACCATGGCTTACCAAGTCCAACTATGATATGTGGGCTCCTGACTGTGTTTTCAAAAACGGTAAATACTATTTTTATTTCCCCGTTGGAGGTAAAATAGGCGTAGCCACAGCCGATAAACCTGAAGGCCCTTATGCTGTGTCAGATAAACCGGTAACAGGTATTGGAGGTATTGACCCTTGCGTACTACTGGACAAAGATGGTTCGGCATATATTTTTACAGCCAGAGGACGTATTAGCGTAGCCAAACTAAAAGAGAACATGATTGAAACTGATGGGGAAGTTCAAACTATTGCCAACCTCCCTGCCAAAGGTTTAATCGAAGGTCCGTTTGCCTTCCTGCATAATGGTAAATATTACCTCACCTATCCTCATGTTGAAAATAAAATCGAACGTTTGGAATATTCAATCAGTGATAGCCCCATGGGACCATACAAACCAACAGGCGTAATCATGGACGAATCTGCTTCAGGTTGCTGGACAAATCATCAATCAATAGTCCAGTATAAAGGACAATGGTATCTCTTTTACCACGACAAAGATTACTCTCCAAAGTTCGATAAAAACCGCTCAGTAAGAATTGATAGCTTATTTTTTAATGCAGATGGAACTATTCGTAAAGTGATTCCAACTTTACGTGGAGTTGGTTTAGTAGATGCATCAAAGGAAATTCAGATTGACCGTTACAGCAGTATATGCGATAAGGGTATAACAGTAAATTTTATTGATACAACGAATACATTTAAAGGTTGGAAAACTATTTTCGAATCAAAAGATGCATGGATTCAATTCAACGCTGTTGATTTTGGCAAAAAAAACTATAAATCAATTGTAGTTAAAGCTAATTCAAAAACAGGAGGTAGTATTCTGGTTCACTTGAATAGTTTGAATGGATCTGTTGTAGCTAATGTAAATATTTCAAAAGGAGATGATTGGCAAACGGTGAAAGCTTCGATTTCTAAATTAAAACAAGGAGTTCAAAATTTAGTGGTATCATCAAAAAACAATGATCCGGTTGAAGTTGATTGGATAAGCTTTGAATAGTTTTAAATCTAAAAATGTAGAAACATATTTGTATCATGATTATGAAAAGAAACATCTATTTGGCTATTGGGTTATTGGCCATATCATGTACTTGTTTTGCCCAGGCTCAGACAAATATCAGCCAATCAGTACCAGGAATACCCACACACATTTTTCGTTACACAAACCCGATAACAAGAGATACTGCGAAATCTATGCGTGACCATTGCATTATTAAGGTAGATAAGCTATGGTATTGTACCGGCACATCTAATCCTGTATGGACAGGGCATAATCCTGGTGTTCGTTTATTAGTCTCCGATGATTTAATTCATTGGAAGCAACATTCATGGATTATTGATGCCAGTAAACTTACTGACGATTGTCCTTACAAAGGCAGGTTCTGGGCACCAGAAATCCATTTTATAAAAAACAAGTACTGGCTTACTATAAATAGCGGAAAAGTTACCAAAGAAGATCCAAAAGGAATGAACACGCATAGTGTATGGCTTTTTGTATCAGAGAAAGTAACAGGTCCCTATAAATTAGTTAATGGTCCGCTTACACCTCAATATAACAATGATGCAACTTTGTTTGAAGATGAAGATGGACAAACCTATCTATATTGTAGTGGCAACGGACTTTTTCAGGCAAAAATAGATCTGGCAACCGGTAAACTGATTACTCCAATTCAGAAATTTCTCGATAAGAATCAACAGGGATATCCTGATTGGATTACAGGAGGAATTGAAGGCCCGTTTGTATTAAAAAGAGAAGGTATCTATTTTATGTTTTTCTCTACCTGGAGTAGAGGCTATGAAGTTGGACTGTTGAAATCAAAATCACCTCTTGGTCCATGGGAACTGGCTTCAAACGAACCAATTTTTGGTACAAGAAAAAAAGAATATCGCCCCGGTAAATTAAAATTTGAGGATACTGCTGATCCGTATTGCGAAACAGGACATAATTCAATATTTGAAGGTCCGGATGGTAAATTGTGGAGCTCATGTCACTATTTCATGTACGAAAAGCGTCCATACCCTTATAGTCAGACTTTTCAACCCTGGGAATTAACCACTCAAATGGGAATAGAACCTGTGACTTATAAGGATGGAATGTTCTATATTACCGGACCAACATGGACAGAACAAACAATAGAATACTAAAAACACATATTTAGAATCAATGGATACAGTTTCTTTTACTGGAAAAAATATTTTAAATCTATTATAAAAAAAATACTAAATAAATTTATCACAATGAATTACAAACTATTAGTTGTTCTTGTAGTGACAGTATCTTCCGGCTTATTCGGCTTAGCACAGACTAACCAAACAGCCGTAGTTGAAGACTTCAAATCAACACCAACTACCCAGCTAGAACATAAATTTCCACAGGTAAATTCTGAAGGGAGGGTACGTGTAAGTATTTCTGCACCTCAGGCATTGAAAGTTCAACTGGATATTGGTGGTGTAAAATACGACTTGATAAAAGACGATAAAGGCCTTTGGACAGGCGAGTCGGCTCCACAAGATGTTGGATTTCATTATTATCAACTTAATATTGATGGAGCTTCGGTTCCTGATCCGGGAAGTTTGTATTATTACGGAGCAAGCCGTTGGGGTAGCGGTATTGAAATCCCTGCTAAGGATCAGGATTTCTATTCATTGAAGAATGTTCCCCACGGACAGCTACGGGAGAATCAATACTTCTCAAAAACTACCAATAGTGTTCGTCGCGTTTATATTTATACACCACCGGGATACGATAAAGACTCAAATAAATATCCTGTATTGTATCTTCAACATGGTATGGGCGAAAATGAAACGGGGTGGGGTAATCAGGGACATGCAAACCTTATATTGGATAACCTGATTGCAGAAGGTAAATCACTTCCTTTTATCATTGTTATGGAAAATAGTAGCGTGAATTTTGGAGGTGCTCAACGCGGACCAAAACCTACAGGTGCATCAACAACTCCTCCTAGTGCTACTTCTCCCGAAAAAACAGCTCCTGTTGCAAATGCTTCACGTCCCGGAGGCCCTATGGGTGGAATGAACGTTGCAGGAAAGTTTGAACGCATACTTCTTGACGACTTAATCCCATATATCGAATCTAATTATCGCGTCATTCCGGACCAGGCACATCGTGCAATGGCAGGATTGTCCATGGGTGGTATGCAAACCCATTCTATCGTAGTTGCCAATCCTGACAAGTTCTCGTATGTTGGTATGTTCAGTAGTGGGACATTCTCTCCAACTGAAATTAAAGATATCGATTCCTTCAAAAAGAAAGTAAAAGTCGTATTCCTGAGTTTTGGAGGCAAAGAAGGTGGGTCATCACGAATTGGTGCTGCAGCAGAAGAATGGACCAACGTAGAAATTAACGGAATTTCCTATATTTCACCTGAAACAGCTCACGAATGGCAATCCTGGAGAAGAAGTCTGCATGAATTTGCGCCACTTCTTTTTAAATAATCAATTGACATAGAAAAAGACTATAAGTTAATTTTAGTACATGACAGAATTTATATAGTGATATAATTATTCGATATACAATAAAATTGCAGATATTAAAAAATTAAAAGTTTAAGCTTGTATCCAATGTGTTGTGAAAATTATATCTAATTACTAAAAAAATTATAAACAAATGAAAATCAAAACTATTTCTACAATTACTGTTATGTTTTTTTTGGCATCTGGATATACTATTGCTCAAAAAACATTAGCTGAGGCCACCAAAGGTAAATTTCTGTTTGGTGTAGCTGTCAGTATGCAACAAGTCAATGGCATTAATCCAAACGAATCAGATTTAATCGCTAAGGAATTTAGTGCAATTGTTCCTGAAAATTGTATGAAGCCCCAACCTACCGAACCTGAAGAGAACAAATTCTTTTGGGATGATGCTGATAAATTTGTTGCTTTTGGAGAAAAAAACAAACAGGCTGTAACTGGTCACTGTCTAATCTGGCACTCTCAGATAGGAAGATGGATGTTTGTTGATTCTGTTGGGAAAGATGTTTCCCCGGAAGTTTTGAAAGAACGTATGCGTCGACATATCTATGCAATTGTTGGACGCTATAAAGGACGTATAAAAGGTTGGGATGTCGTTAACGAAGCCTTTGAAGACAATGGAAAATACCGTAAAAGTAAATTCTACCAAATTCTTGGCAAAGATTTCATCAAATATGCCTTTCAGTTTGCTCATGAGGCAGATACTAATGCCGAACTATATTACAACGATTACAATGTTGAAACCCCGGCTAAATGTGACGGCATTATAGGACTGGTAAAAGAACTCAAGGAAGCCGGCTGTAGAATCGATGCAGTTGGTTCGCAATCACATATGCATTTGAACACCCCTACTATTGAGGCTGCTGAGACAAGTTTTAAGAAACTCAAGGCTGCAGGTGTGCACATACTAATTACTGAATGGGATATTTCTATTTTGCCAAGTCCGTATGATGGTGCAAACGTGTCTGCAAATTTTGGTTATTCAAAGGAAATGGATCCATACCGTGAAGGAGTGCCGGATTCTATTCAACAGAAATGGAATAAACAAATACTGGATATGTTTGAACTCTTCCTTAAATACGACGATGTAGTCGATCGTGTAACTGTTTGGGGCCTGAGCGATGCAGGTACATGGTTGAATGGCTTTCCGATACGAGGCAGAAAAGATTATCCGGTGCTTTTCGACCGCAGTAACAAACGCAAACCTGTAGTAGACGAAATGATTAAGATGGCAACCAAATATAATTCTATTAAATAAAAAAGCCTGTATATTTAGTAGATAATTTATTTACTTCAGATCCGGCTGTCCATGTATTCAACGGTAAAATGTTTATATATCCATCGCACGACATTGAGTCTGTAATTTCTAAAAATGATAATGGTGATCACTTCGACATGCGCAATTTTCAAGTTGTTCACTAATACAAAAAATGTTTGCTAATTTCATGCCGGCAATGATATATATTTCCTGCTTTGCGAAAAAGCAATTGATTTATTGGTTTATTTAAAATGAACATGTATTTAGTAAACAAAACCAATAAATTCTAAGAGTAATTTAAACACGAATAAATTGAAGGCCTAGGCGAAACCAAATTAAATAAAACAAATTCAGAAAAGTTTGGACTAAATCGAAACTGTCATTCATTACCAATGTTGGTTGAGGATTGATTGAGGGTTGGTTGAGGGATCAATGAGGTTTGACTCTCTTAGTCCTCAAACAATCCTCTTCAAATTCACTCCCATTCCACTTTATTTCTAAAACGGATTCATATTAAGGTTCGTCCATCCTGAAAGATTAATGCATTTTACTAAAGTATTTTTGATGGCTAAAATAAGATTATCAACATCTTGCATTTTTTAGTTGTTGTATTTTACAGTAATCTGGTCATTTTTGATATTTTCTTTATTTATGTTTCAAAATGGATTATGACTATAATTTTATGTATTAGGTGCATATACGATTCTAACAATGACCTATATTCAGGTGTGTCAATGTAATTTTGTCAGGGTTCCGGTTTTATTTTTATTTTCAAGTAAAGATTCTTATCTTTGTCTATATCCGAGTAAAAGATTAACCTTAAATTTCACTTCATGTACAAACCTATTTTACTGCACAAGTTCAATTTGGCATGAAAAATATCATCTAAAATGAGAAATAAATTACTGATTGCGATTCTCTCGCTAATAGTTTTTTCATCACATTCTTCAAATGTAAAGTTCTATAGCATCAACTCTTTGTATGGGATTACAATGCGAGAAACAAATTCTATATGCAAAGACAAAAAAGGATTTATCTGGACTTCCTCCAAAACAGGCATTTTAAGACTTGCAGGTGATAACTACCATATTTACAAACTACCTTATGAGAATGCAGATATCATTTCTGTACAACTTGTTTATACTAAATCAGGTATATTGGCTTACACGAATAATGGTCAGCTATTCGTTTATAACCCGATCAATGACCAATTTGATCTTTTGGTTAGCCTTTCCAAAGTATTAAATAATAAATATTTAGCCGTAAGCAGTGTCCTTTTGGATGATTCAGGCTACTATTGGATTTCCAGCTCATATGGCTTATTTCGATACCAAAAAGGTCATCTTTCACTTATTCACAATTCAGAATCTACCAGTTACCTGACCTGGTATAATTCCCATCAAATGTTTATGAATAAACAGGATGGAATTTGGTTATTCGATATTCAAAATTTGAAGGGTAAATGCATTTTCAAATACAGTCAAAAATTCAAATTGAATGTTTCCAGGCTTCATTTCGATGCTAAATTAGAAAAGCTTTGGATTGGAACAGTTTCTTACGGATTGTTTTGTTATGATTTGACCAGGAATAGTATGTCCAGGGTACAAATAAATGTCATTCCTAAACAACCAATCCTGGCAATAGAGACAAATTCCGATTCCACTATTTTGGTTGGAATTGATGGACAAGGTATTTGGAAATTGAACAAAAATGCGACAAAAGTTTTGGAGGTGTATAAAGAAGATGTAAATGACCCAACATCTTTAAGAGGTAATGGAGTTTATGACATCTATAATGACCAGAACAAACGTACATGGGTGTGCACCTATAATGGTGGCATTTCTTTTTTTGATCTTTCCACTCCAATGGTTGGGCAATTAACACATACAATAAACAATCCGAATTCTTTAGTAAATAATAATGTAAATAAAATCATTCAGGACAAAAGAGGTAATATATGGTTCGCTACTGATAACGGACTCAGTGTTAAAGAATCCGGAACTGGGAATTGGAAAACATTTTATCAAAACAAACAGAGCCAGGGCGCTGTATTTATTACGTTATGTGAAGATGACCAGGGTCAAATATGGGCTGGCACTTATTCTTCAGGTTTGTATGTTCTTGATGAGCGAACAGGTCTTGAAATAGCACATTATTCAAAGGAAACAACCGGATTCTCTTTGGAAAATAATTTTGTATCTGACATTTTTAAAGATAGCCAGGGAGACATTTGGATAGGAAGTGTACAAGGTAAAATTATTTGTTATCTTTCAAAAGAAAATAAATTCAGGAGTTACTCTTCACAGTCAATCTATGCTTTTAATGAATTGTCACCCAACAAAATTCTTTTGGCGTGTACATATGGATTACGACTTTTGGATAAACAAGACGGAACTGTTAAAGCAATACAGGATGGATACTTGGTTCAGGATGTAATCACTATAAAAGATGAGATATGGTTTTGTACAAGTGGTGAAGGTTTAATCGGGTATAATCAGAAAACTCATGAAATAAAAAAAATTACTACAGCATCCGGATTACCATCTAATTACATAAATAGTATAACGTTTGAGAGCGGTTATTTATGGTTAGGTACGGAAAGTGGCTTGTGTAGATTGGAGCCCAAAAGCATGGGTATACTTACTTATAATACGATATATTCTTTATCCCGTGTATCGTTTAACCGAAGTTCTAAATGCAGGCTTAATAATGGTCAATTAATATTTGGGACAAGCAATGGTGCAGTTCTGTTTTCACCTAAGTCATTAAAAGAAGTCCAATTAAAGGGAGTTATCTTTTTCCAGAATCTAACTCTGGCTGGTCGTTCTTTCCGTGGAAGTCTGAATACACCATTGGATAATCTGCAAAAATTATCGTTGAACTACAATCAGAATACGCTGCAACTAGAACTTTTATCTATCGGAAATGTCTTAGGGGCTAAATTCTCATGGAAATTAAACGGTATTGATAATTATTGGAGCATGCCTTCCGAAAACCGTTTTGTCCAGTATTCTAATATTCCAAACGGAAATTACAAATTAAAAATCAGGTTATATGACAGTTCTCTTTCTCATGTGATCTCAGAACGAACGTTGTCTGTATCAATAATTCCTCCTTTTTGGAGATCCTGGTGGTTTGAACTTTTATTTTTCGTATTCATTGCGGGTATCTTTTACATGTCTTTAAATTATTATATCGGACGGCTCAATCAACAACATGCTGAAGACAAAGTACGCGTTTTTACCAATACAGCTCATGATATCAGGACGTCCCTAACATTAATTCGGGCCCCCATTGAGGAATTGAAAAAAGAGATGAATTTATCCAATATCGGAACATATTATCTTTCCCTGGCAACAGAACAGGCAAGGCGCCTTTCTACAGCTGTGACTCAATTAATGGATTATCAGAAAGTGGATTTAAAAAAAGAACAGCTTACCCTGGTAATGTTAGATATTGTTGAATTGATTGAATATCGTCGGTTAATGTTCGAATCCTTTGCGAAAAACCAAAATGTAAAATTACATTTTACCTCAGATCAGAACTGTTATCGAACAGCCGTTGATGAATTGATGATTATGAAAGTGATTGATAATCTGATTTCTAATGCAATTAAATATTCACATCCTGAGAGTCAGGTTCAGTTATATTTGAAATGTAAACCTGATAACTGGACGCTGGAAATAAAAGACAATGGAATAGGAATTAGCACAAATGCACAAAATCAACTATTCAGTGAATTTTACAGGGCTGAGAATGCTATAAATTCTAAAATAGTAGGATCAGGTATAGGACTTCTATTAGTCAAAAATTATGTTGAGTTACACGACGGTGATATCAGCTATGTAAGTCAGGAAAATGTCGGTTCTACTTTTAAGGTAATAATTCCTTTTAAAGAAGTGATTGCAGAGGATACTACTGAACCTTCAAAAGTAAAAGAGTCATTACCTCTTGCAATGAAAGAAATAGATTTGCAAACCGTGCTACATCAAGAGAAACTCCCAAAACAGGTTATGTGTATTCTGATAGTTGAAGACAATGATGATCTAAGGAACTTCATGCAATATCCTCTTCAAGCTGATTTTGAAGTATTGTTAGCCAGGGATGGAGTTGAAGCGTGGGATATTATTCAAAAAAAGATGCCAGATTTGGTCATTTCAGATGTTATGATGCCAAAAATGGATGGCTTTGAACTTTGTAAATTATTGAAGTCAACCTATGAAACTTCCCATATCCCATTGATATTACTTACGTCACTTTCAGGTAAAGCAGAGCAATTGCACGGTTTAGGCCTGGGAGCGGACGATTATCTTACCAAGCCTTTTGATATGACACTTCTTGTGCAACGAATAAAGTCAATAATTCGGAATCGAAAGGTCGTCAAAGAGAAAGCGTTGAAATTAATCAAAGGATCAGGCGACAAGAATGAACATATTCTGACGAATGTTCACAATGACGAGTTTGTGAAGAAAATGCTGGAAATCGTCAGGGTTAATATGGCAAATACTGAATTTGGGAAAGATGATTTTGCCTCTGCAATGAATGTCAGCACATCGTTGCTTTATAAAAAAGTGAAGTCGCTTACTGATCAATCTCCTACAGATTTTATCAAGATGGTTCGGCTTGATTATGCCGTAGAACTATTGAAGGATCATAATTATAGCGTTACTGAGGTAAGCGAACAATGTGGCTTTTCGTCCATTGGATATTTTAGTACGGTCTTTAAAAAACATTTTGGAAAATCTCCGAATGAAATATAATTATTTTTATCTGTCAAATTTGTTGTATATAGTTTCAAATTTGCAATAAAAAAATGAAAGGAGTATTTAGATTATATGTTCTACTACTTTACAATATAAAAACGAACCGTCCCGATAACTTTCAGGATGGTTCGTTTTTTATTTGGGTAGAGTAGAAGTGTTTAATAATTAAAATTTTATATCTAGAAACAGAACTATTTGAACTTGCAGATTGTAAGATTCGACAAGATAGATTGTTATTGTAAAATAAATGTAATTTTACAATGATCCTAAATGGATGTCAGACTATTAAATTGCGTAATGTTTATAAATACTTATTATCGAATGGCTAAACAGATCTTCTTAAATTTGTTTAGCCATTTTTAATGAAATGCCTTAGATTTATTGGTTCTGCCGGATAAGTGGTGGAGAAACATCTAATTCCCAATAACTGTACTGGGAGACCACTCATGTCCCTTCATTAAAGGCATTGAAAAGAATGAAATTATTTCTTCGTTCTTCTCAGGAAAAACATAAAAATATTGGTGCTGTAAAATCAGGAAAATACAGAAATGTATTTCTCGAATATGGTTATAAGCAGCGTGATATTGATAAAAAAGTCGCTAAAGCTTATTATGACCTCTTTGAAGGACCACATAAAGTGTATTTTGAGGTGGGTGATTCAATGGCTTATGTTTCGGATATTAAGAATCAAGATGCGCGTACTGAAGGTCTATCATACGGGTTAATGGTTGCCATTCAGCTTAATAAAAAAGATGTTTTTGATCGTATCTGGAGATGGACCAGGAAGTACTTACAACATCATGGTGGTTCGCGTGATGCCTATTTCGCATGGAGCATAGAGCCTGTCTCCCTGAAGCATAATTCCGAGGGGTCTGCTTCTGATGGCGAACTTTATTTTATTACCGATCTTTTGTTTGCTTCCAATCGTTGGGGGAACAATACAGGGATTAATTATTACGCTGAAGCACGGAAAATACTTGATGCCATGTGGAGTAAAGACGGTACGGAAGGTGTTCGCAACCTGATAAATGTAGAACATAAACTGATTACATTTACTCCGGATAATGGTGGATATACATGGACCGATCCCTCCTATAATTTACCTGCCTTTTACGAAATATGGGCTGAATATGCTAAAGACGGAAGAGAGCAATTTTACCGCGATTGTGCCGATTCTGCCAGAACTTTTCTCCATAAGGCATGTCATCCTGTAACGGCACTGAATACTGATTACACCGAATTTGATGGAAAACCACATACTTCACGGTGGATGCCTGCAGCTTTCAGGTACGACTCCTGGCGAGTTCCTATGAATATTGCTATGGATTATGCCTGGTTTGTAAAAGACAATAAATGGCAACAAGATTATTGCCGCAGGATTCAAGGCTTTTTCTCAGATAAAGGTATTGATACATTTGAGGATCAGTTTAATGTAGATGGAAGCCGTCCTGAATTTATTCTTCAAGCTGGTGGATATAAAAAGTTGCGTCATTCATTAGGACTTGTTTCAACTTTAGCAACAACAACGATTATGGGTACAAAAGCCAATAGCAAGAAGTATGTAAATGCCCTGTGGAATGCTAGATTAGAACCCTATGAAGATGGATATTTTGATCCTTATTATGATGGGTTTTTATATCTTTTTAGTCTCATGCATTTAAGCGGGAATTATCAGATGATTACACCAAAGACCGATTTATAAGTTTTAAGAGATAACCCCCGTTGCCATAAACATACAGTCTGGTTTTCATTTTGGTCTTATTGTGGGTAATCGTATCGGAAAAAAGGACAATCCAACTAAAATATTTCGCAATTACTCATTCAATATTCAGAGAGGGTTCCGAGGGGGTTCCGAGGGGCTTTCGAGGGGGTTTCGAGGGGGTTAAAAGGGGTAAAGCTCTCTGAACCCCCTCTGAACCCCCAATAAAGTCTTTCCTATTCCTCATTAGTACTAAAATGGAAGTATCCGGAGAGGCTGTTTAGTTCGGATTATAATCCTCCCGAAAACAACCGGGATTAAAATCGAACAATACTATAGTTAAAGAAAATTAGCATATTAAATGATTATACAATCAGTATTTGACGAGAAAACACATCGTTTTTTTTGAAAAGTATCTAATTCTTTAAAAAGAGAATCTAAAATTATAAGTAATTCATTGAATTAATGATTATTTTTGATGCTCCATAAACCAGAAATCTTAAATTTCAAAAAAACATCTAAAACCATTAATACGAAAAACAATTTTTCGTTTGTGAAAACATTCTCATAACCCTAAATTTGAATAAAACATGAAAAATCACTTTTCCTTAATTATTGCATTCCTTGCATTTGGCTACAACGCCAGTTCACAGAATACAGTTACCCCTGCTCCATTGGGCTACGACATTGTTCGTGAAAGTATTCCCCACGGTAAAATTGATACAGTTGTCTATTATTCCAAAACTGTTGGGGTAAAGCGTAAAACCCTCGTATATACGCCTCCGGGGTTTCAAAAAGATAAAAAATACCCGGTATTATATTTATTACATGGAATCGGTGGTAACGAAAAAGAATGGCTAAATGGTGGTAATCCGCAGGTTATTTTAGATAACTTATATGCAGATAAAAAAATCGAACCCATGATTGTGGTGTTACCAAATGGAAGAGCTATGAAAGATGACCGGGCAACAGGCAACATTATGGCTGCTGACAAAGTACAAGCTTTCGCAACTTTCGAAAAGGACTTGCTGAATGATTTGATTCCATTTATAGAGAAAAATTATCCGGTAATTAAAGATAGTGATCATCGTGCCATTGCAGGATTGTCAATGGGTGGAGGACAATCATTGAATTTTGGACTCGGAAACCCTGATAAATTTGCCTGGGTTGGTGGATTTTCATCAGCACCAAATACTAAGATACCTTTGGAATTAATGCCAAATCCGGAAGTAGCAAAAAGTAAATTAAAATTACTTTGGATCTCTTGTGGAGATAAAGATGGATTGTTGAGCTTCAGTAAAAGGACTCATGAATATATGAAAACCCATGGAGTTCCTCACATTTACTATGTGGATCACGGATATCATGATTTTAAAGTCTGGAAAAACAGCCTGTATATGTACTCCCAACTACTCTTCAAACCGGTTGATGTGTCATCTTTCGATAAAATAAACAATGTCGGCAGACCAGCGGAAACGAATGTAAGATCAGCAAAATATCCACAGATTTTACCCGACGGCAGGGCAATCTTTCGAATCAGAGCCCATGAAGCGCAAAAGGTGCAGCTTGATTTTGGTAAAAAATACGATATGGTCAAAAACAGTGATGGCGTGTGGGAAGTAACCACCGATTCATTAAGCGAAGGTATTCATTATTATTCTTTGATAATTGATGGTGTCACGATTGCTGATCCTTCCAGTGAATCCTTCTATGGGATGGGCCGCATGGCAAGCGGTTTTGAAGTCCCTTTTAAAGGTGATAGCTATTACGAAGAGAAAAATGTTCCTCACGGGGATATCCGTATCAAGCGTTACTATTCCGGAGTAACAAACTCCTGGCGTAACTTCTACATGTACACTCCTCCGGGATATGATGAAAATGCCAGCGGGAAATATCCCGTATTATACATTATGCACGGTGGTGGCGAAGACCAAAGGGGCTGGGCTTCCCAAGGTAAGACCGATTTGATCCTCGACAACCTGATTGCCGGGAAAAAGGCTGTTCCAATGATAGTGGTTATGGTTGACGGAAACCTGCCATTGAATGCTTTTGGTGAAGAATCGTTGAAAGTATTTGAAAAAGAGTTGAAGCAAGCTATCATACCATTTGTTGAAAAAAACTACCGGGTTAAAACCGAATCACAATATCGTGCCCTTGCAGGGTTGTCAATGGGAGGAATTCAAACTCTTTATACCGGTGTCAGGAATACCGATATGTTTTCGTATCTCGGTGTATTCAGCTCAGGATGGTTTGCTAACCAGAAAGAACTTACTGACCCACAGTACGAATATTGGAAGAACAATAGTGAAAAGATAAATGGCAATTTAAAAACATTTTGGATTTCTCAGGGTGGGAAGGAAGACATTGCATGGCAAAATTGCCAGATCATGCGTACAAAGCTTGATGAGATGAAAATTAAATATACATACAGTGAATATCCGGGAGGACATAGTTGGCCGGTCTGGAGAAATAATTTATTCAATTTCGCTCAGATATTGTTTAAATAATAAAATTGGGTTTTTCGTTACATCAACTTAACACCTTGAAGTATTGATGATACCGAATGAATCTTTTGCAAAAAGTTTATAAAACGAATAAAAATCGGAATACATATTAACTGGAAAATAAAATGTTCAAAATGAAATTACACAAGCTTTTTGTTCTTGCTTTTTCGGGATTACTTTTGTTCAATACAGATGTTAAGGCCCAATTACCAACTGTTACACTCAAACTCGATCAACAAGGCTTTAATGTACCTCCAAAGCTTTATGGTCTGATGACTGAAGAAATTAATTACTCGTATGATGGAGGACTATATGCCGAATTAATCCGTAACCGTTCATTTAAAGATAATGTAAAAACGCCTGAACATTGGACATTAGTTCAAGAAGGTGATGCAAAGGGAATAATCACCTTAGACAGACAAAACCCGGTGAATGAAACTCTTTCAGTTTCATTAAAATTAGAGGCACAACAGGCAGGTTCAAGAATTGGTGTTGCGAACAATGGTTATTGGGGTATACCGGTTCGTCCAAAAACCACCTATACAGCTTCTTTCTATGCCAAAGCAAGCAAATCTTCTCCATTAAAACTAAGCATAGAAAGTACCGATGGAAAAACAATATATGCAGAATCCCAAACTAAAGCAATTGGAAACAGTTGGCAGCAATACCAACTTACACTTACCACAGATGATAATGTAATATCAACGGCAAATACACGTTTCGTAATTTCAACCACGGATGCCGGTGAGTATTGGTTTAGTCTTGTCTCATTATTTCCACCGACCTATAACAATACACCTAATGGAAACCGTCCTGATATCATGAAGTTATTAGCTGAAATGAAGCCTTCTTTCTTGCGATTTCCGGGAGGTAACTATCTGGAAGGTGATTATTTTTCAAGTCGTTTTGACTGGAAAAAAACAATCGGAAAATTAGCTCAACGTCCCGGACACCAAAGTCCCTGGGGTTACCGTTCAACAGATGGTATGGGTATATTAGAATTCCTTATGTGGTGTGAAGATTTAAAAATGGAGCCACTTCTGGCAGTATTTGCAGGATATACACTTAAAGGTGATTATTTGGATGATCCTAAGCTTTTAAAACCTTTTGTTGACGAGGCGCTTGAAGAAATAGAATATATTATCGGCGATCAATCAACTAAATGGGGAGCTATTCGTGCGAGAGACGGACATCCGACACCTTTTCCACTTTTGTATGTGGAAATAGGGAACGAAGATGGTTTCGATCGTTCGGGTAGTTATGAAAAACGCTTTAATCAGTTTGCAGCAGCCATTCGCGCTAAATATCCCCAGTTAAAAATTATATCAACAGTTGGTGGAAAAAACGATTGGCTTTCAGGTCGTTTCCCAATTCCCAAAAACCCTGATTTAGTCGATGAGCATTTCTACCGTAATTCGATTGAAATGCAGGAAATGGCGTCGCTCTATGATAATTATGATAGAACAGGACCAAAAATATTTGTTGGCGAATGGGCTACACGTGAAGGATTCCCTACAACAAACTTTAATTCAGCTCTTGGAGATGCAGCGTTCTTAACAGGACTTGAACGCAATTCGGATTTGGTGTTGATGCACTGCTATGCACCCCTTTTTGTGAATGTCAATCCGGGTGGAATGCAGTGGAAGTCAGATTTGATAGGATACAACGCACTTACAAGTTTTGGCTCTCCGGCTTATTATGTTCAAAAAATGTTTAGTAATAATCTGGGCGATCAGGTTGTGAAGTTTGAAACAAGTAATCTTCCGACACAACTTAAAAAGCCAAATGCTCGTGATTCAGTTGCTGGTGTGCAGCCTAAAGTCATTCCTGCTATGTTTTTCTCTGTGACTAAAAACACTAAAGCCGGAATTATTTATTTAAAGGTGGTTAACAGCACCGCAACTACTCAAAAAGTAAAACTGGATATACAAGGAGTTGCCGGAATTGATTCAAAAGGTACTGCAATTACGTTAAAAGCAGCCAGTACAGACGACACAAATACAATAACAGAACCTGAGAAAATTGTACCTGTTACAACAAAAATAAAAGGATTGGGCAAGCACAGTGAACAGAGTTTTCCTGCTTATTCGATCACAGTACTTCAAATACAAACTAAATAGACTTCTAATTCAATTATTAAAAGTACATGTTCAAAATAAAGCCCTAATTGGAGTTGATCTTTCGTACAGGATTTATTAGATTTTAAACGAAAAAATAGTATGAGAAAATTCAAATTTGCTGTGTTGATTTTAACTATTACCTTTATGTCTATAGTTCAGTCCAATGCGCAAAAAGGTGGCAGGCTAAAAATGTGGTATGATAAACCTGCAAGTAATTGGAATGAAGCACTTCCATTGGGAAATGGACGAATTGCTGCTATGGTTTTTGGTAATCCTGCCAAAGAACAACTTCAGCTCAACGAAAGCTCATTTTGGTCTGGTGGACCTTCCCGAAATGACAATCCAGATGGATTAGAAGGTTTAGATTCAATTCGTTACTATATTTTCAATGGCAATTATACCCGGGCAAATACATTGTCAAATAAATTTTTGACAGCTAAGCAGTTGCATGGATCTAAGTTTCAGGTAATAGGTGATCTTAATCTGGCTTTCAAGAATAGCGACAGTTATACTGATTATTACCGTGAACTTGATTTGGCAAAGGCAATTACTACAACAACATACAAAGTTGGCGAAGTGACTTTTAAAAGGGAAGTTTTAGCTTCACAGCCCGATCAGGTAATTGTGATCAGATTAACTGCAAGTAAACCTGGACAGCTTTCATTCACAGCAAGTTTTGACGGACAATTACAAAAATCATCTACGGCTTTAGATGCTCAGACTCTTGAAATGACTGGTATTTCAAGTACTCATGAAGGAGTGACCGGTCAGGTGAAATTTGATGCACGTGTAAAAATTATCAACTCAGGTGGTACGAAGTCTGTTGAATCAAATGGAATCAGTGTAAATAAAGCAAATGAGGTGGTGATTCTGATTTCAATTGCAACCAACTTTGTAGATTATAAAACTCTGACGGCTAATGAGGTTAATAAGTGCATCAACTATCTTTCTGCTGCAGAAAAGAAACCCTATGCTAAAATATTGAAAGATCATATTGCAGCATTTCAAAGATATTTCAACCGTGTGGATTTTGATTTAGGAACTTCTCCAGCCGCACAAGCTTCAACAGATGAGCGCATTAGAAATTTCTCGAAAAGTTATGATCCGGAGTTGATTACAATGTATTATCAATTTGGTCGTTATTTGCTAATTAGTTCTTCTCAAACCGGTGGGCAAGTTGCAAACTTGCAGGGCATTTGGAATGGAAGTAACAATCCTGTTTGGGATAGTAAATACACTATCAACATAAATACCGAAATGAATTATTGGCCTGCTGAAAAGTGCAATCTTTCTGAAATGCACGAACCTTTGATTCAAATGGTCAAAGAACTTTCTGAATCAGGAAAAGAAACTGCCAGAGTAATGTATGGTTGCGCTGGTTGGGTAGCCCATCATAATACGGATATCTGGCGCATCACGGGTGTAGTTGATTTTGCGGATGCAGGACAATGGCCAATGGGAGGTGCATGGTTATCTCAACATTTGTGGGAAAAGTATTTATATAGCGGAGATCTGAAATATCTGGAATCCGTTTACCCCGCATTGAAATCAGCATGTGAATTTTATAAAGATTTTCTCATAGAGGAACCCACTAACAAATGGCTGGTTGTGAGTCCTTCTGTATCACCTGAAAACACTCCTTCCGTGCATCGTAGCGCTTTAGTTGCAGGTTGTACTATTGATAATCAATTGCTTTTCGATTTGTTTGCAAAAACTATTAAGGCTGCCGTATTGCTTAAAAAGGATCCTGCATTAACGGCAGATTTTCAGAAAATCCTTAATCGACTTCCTCCTATGCAAATAGGTCGATTGGGGCAATTACAAGAATGGCTGGAAGATTTGGATAATCCGGATGATCATAACAGACATGTATCACATTTGTATGGTTTGTTCCCTAGTAATCAAATCACTCCTTACACTACTCCACAATTATTTGAAGCAGCACGTACTTCGCTTAATCACCGGGGTGATGTTTCAACCGGTTGGTCAATGGGCTGGAAAGTTAACTTATGGGCTCGCCTTTTAGATGGTAACCATGCTCGCAAACTTATTTCAGACCAACTTACTCTGGTTGATCCGGCTAAAGGAGGCTTTGGTGGTGGCGGCGGAACTTATCCTAATTTCTTCGATGCGCATCCACCTTTCCAGATTGATGGCAACTTTGGATGTACTTCAGGGATAACTGAAATGTTGCTTCAAAGTCATGATGGAGCAATTGATATTTTACCTGCATTGCCAGATGAATGGAAAAATGGCAGTATTACAGGTTTAAAAGCTTATGGTGGTTTTGAAGTTAGTATTGCATGGGAAAATAATACGTTGCAAAAAATCACTATAAAATCGAACTTAGGTGGGAATTGTCGTATTCGTGTTCAAAGTGAAGTGAAATTAGCAAATGGTAAAACGCTGAAAGTAGGATCAGGTGAAAATTCGAATCCATTCTTTGAAATAGTAAAAGTAAAAGATCCACTTATTTCTGTTGATGCCAAAGTTAATCCTATTAATCTTAAAACGACCTATTTATACGATTTACCTACTGCAACAGGTAAAGTATATACTATAATTTGTAAGAAATAGGAATAAAACAAATCGGGACATGTAAATCGTTCCAATTTTATATTAATCAGTTGGAATACATGAATTTTAAATAGAAAAAATAATTTAGTGTAAAAATTAATTTACTTTGAAAAGGCCTTACCTAAAGCCCATCTCAATAAGAATGAGAAATTTTGAGTAAGGTAGTAAGTTTAGGAATCAATAGAGTAAAAACCATGTTATCTTGGAGCACCAGAAAGTAAACTTTCAAAAATAGGAGAATTGAAATGAAATCATTGAATAGCTATTTTGCTTTGGCTTTATTTGTCGTAATTGCATCTTTTTCAGTACAACTGAATGCAAGCGTAAGATTACCTCGCCTGATAAGTAACAATATGGTACTTCAACGTGATGTTCCCTTAAAAATATGGGGTTGGGCTGATCCTGGAGAAAAAATAAAAGTTGTATTTATTGGAAAAACTTTCCAAACAAAAGCCGATAAACAAGGCAACTGGAAAATATATTTTCCTTCAGTTGCGGCAGGAGGTCCTTATACTATGAAGGTAAATGAGTTAGAAGTTAAAGATATTTTGATGGGCGATGTTTGGTTGTGTTCAGGCCAGTCGAATATGGAATTGATGATTTACAGAGTGCTTGATTTATATCAAAAAGAAATTGAGGAAACGAATAACACTAACATCCGTTATTTCAAACCAACGATTCGTACAGATTCACAAACTCCACAAAAAGACTTTAAAGAAGGCACCTGGCTTCCTGCAACTCAGGAGAATATCATGAACTTTTCATCGTTGTCATATTTCTTTGGAGAGCAACTGTATCAAAAATACAAAGTGCCAATTGGACTTATCAATAATGCAATTGGAGGTTCAGCTATTGAATCGTGGATAAGTGAGGATTTTATGAAATCTTATATGGATAAGTGGACTGCTTCCAAAGCCAAAGCAGATTCTATTCGTTCAATAAGTACTGCTGGATCAAGTCCGGTTCGTTTTAGTTTTAACGCTGAGCTGGTTAAAAATGATCCCGGTTTGGGTCGTTGGTCAAAAGAAAATGTAAATACTTCCGACTGGCCTCAGATTTCTCTTCCCGGATATTGGTCAGATAAAGGTATTGATATGTCAATAGGTTCTATGTGGTTTTATAAAGAGTTTGATGTCCCTGATTCGCTAGCTAATAAAACAAATGCAGTTCTTCGTTTAGGTCGAATTATCGAAAGTGACTCAACTTTTTTAAATGGAACATTCGTTGGAACTATATCTTATCAATATCCACCTCGCATTTACAAACTGCCTGTTGGAGTTTTGAAGTCAGGGAAAAACAAATTGATGGTTCGGGTAATCTGTCCCGGTGGGAAAGGTGGATTTGTAGAAAACAAAACGTATGAGCTTCGTGTAGGTTCGCAGAAAATTGATTTAACAGGAGAATGGAACTATCATATCGGTGCTTTACTGAAACCAACTATGGGACGTGGAGGCACTAGCAGTGGTGTTACTCGCCCTTCTGGATTATATAACAGCTTGACAAGTCCGATAATAGACTACCGCATAAAAGGAACAATCTGGTATCAGGGAGAATCAAACACCGGAATGCAAACAAATGAATATCAAAGCCTTTTCAAAGATTTGATTGTAAGTTGGCGCACGAAGTTCAATCAACCTGACATGCCATTTGTATTTGCTCAGATAGCCAATCTGGGAGTTCCTAACAAGCTGCCTGTAGAAAGCGGAATGGCCAATGTGCGGGAAGCACAGCGGTGTGCTTTAGAATTACCAAATACTGGAATGACTGTAACGACTGACCTTGGAGAATGGAATGATATTCATCCATTAAATAAAAAAGAAGTAGCTCGTCGGTTAGCAATGGAAGCCGCTCGTGTAGCCTATCGCAACAATTCAATAATCAGCTCCGGCCCGTTATACGAGTCAATGGAGATTTCCGATAACAGCATCATTCTTTCTTTTAAATCGGTCGGTAGTGGACTGTTTGCCAATAGCCTTTTAGATGGATTTCAAATTGCCGGTTCTGATGGTAAATTTGAATGGGCAAATGCAGTTGTAGTTTCTACCAATAAGGTTAAAGTATGGAACAGGAAAGTAATTAATCCATCTATTGTTCGATATGCCTGGGACGATAATCCAGCTTATGCAAATTTGAAAAACAAGGAAGGTCTTCCGGCTTCACCATTTACTACGAATAAATGAAAATAGGTATTCTCAAAATAAGAGAAATATCTCTCTTAAACAGACTTCCATGTGTTAACCGGTAAACCTTAGTTATAGGCTCTGTCTAGATACTCCTTCCAGACGCGAAGATTGATGCTTGCAACGAAAACAAAATTACAAATGGTAAAAACATCATCAAACTTAATTAAAACATTTGCAAGCATGAAAAAAAATATACTTATAGCATTAAGCCTTTTACTTATGACAAACTTATGGGGTCAACTGCCTTATCAGAACCCTAAATTAAGTTCAGAAGAGAGAGCTAAAGATTTAATCACCCACTTAACCTTACCTGAGAAAGCAACCTTAATGTGCGATATCTCGGATGCTATTCCGCGCTTGGGAATTAAAAAATTCAACTGGTGGAGTGAAGCTTTGCATGGTCTTGCCAACAATGGTAATGTTACTGTTTTTCCTGAACCGATTGGTATGGCTGCCTCGTTCGATGATCAATTGTTATACGGTATTTTCAATGCTGTTTCTGATGAAACAAGAGCCAAATATAATGAAGCAACTCAAAAAGGACAAGAGAATAAACGGTTTCTTAGTCTTTCAGTTTGGACACCAAATGTCAACATATTTCGTGACCCACGTTGGGGAAGAGGTCAGGAAACATACGGTGAAGATCCTTATCTGACATCACGCATGGGAGTTTCAGTCGTAAAAGGTTTGCAAGGACCTGTTGATTCGAGATACAAAAAGCTTTTAGCCTGTGCCAAGCACTTTGCTGTTCACTCCGGACCCGAATGGAGCCGCCACATTCTCAATGTCAACAATCTTGATCCACGAGACTTGTATGAAACCTATCTTCCTGCCTTTAAATCTTTGGTTCAGGATGCCGATGTGCGTCAGGTGATGTGTGCTTATCAACGTTTGGATGATGAACCCTGTTGTGGAAATACACAGTTACTTCAACGAATTTTAAGAGATGAATGGGGTTTTAAATATTTGGTGGTTTCTGATTGTGGCGCTATAGCCGATTTTTATACCAGCCACAAAGTTTCATCTGATGCGGTTCATGCCGCATCCAAAGGTGCTTTAGCCGGAACCGATGTAGAGTGTCAATGGACTGATCATATTTATAAAAAATTGCCCGAAGCAGTATCAAAAGGTCTGATTACTGAAGATGAAATAAACAAGCATCTGTTGCGGGTATTGATTGGCCGTTTCGATCTTGGTGAAATGGATGACCAAGCACTGGTACCATGGGCAAAAATTCCTATGTCGGTTGTAAATAACGAAGAACATAGAAAACTTGCTTTAGATATGGCACTTGAATCAATGACGCTTCTGCAGAATAAAAGTGATCTTCTTCCCCTAAAAAAAACAAACAGGAAAATAGCGGTAATCGGTCCCAACGCCAATGATAAAACCATGTTATGGGGAAATTATAACGGGACACCAGTAAGAACAATAACAATTCTTGATGGAATTGCTTCTAAACTTTCTGTCGATAAAGTAATATATGATAAAGGATGCGATTTGGTAGAAGATAAAGTGACCGAAAGCTATTTCTCGCAGTGTTCAATTGTTGGAAAGAAAGGTTTTAAAGCCACTTACTGGAACAATAAAGACTTTACAGGAAATCTTGTTGCAACACAACAGATTGCAGATCCGATAAAACTAACTACTGCAGGGCAACACGAATTTGCTTCAGGAGTTCGTCTCGAAGGATTTTCATGTAAGTATGAAACAGAATTCACTCCATCAAAGAGCGAAGATATTGTTTTCAAATGTGGTGCTACCGGACATTTTGAATTATTTGTCAATGGAGAGTCTCTTGCAAAATATAATAATTGGAGGACATTGCCTTCACGAATTCCATTCAAAGTGGAAAGTGGAAAGCAATATAAAATTGAAATCCATTATGCTCAACTAAACGATTGGCAGGCTAATCTTGAATTTGACTTTGGCAAAGAAATCGATGTAAACTATACAGATCTTTTAAAGAAACTTGATGGAACTGACATTGTCGTATTTGTTGGTGGCCTTTCAACCCAACTGGAAGGCGAAGAAATGCCCGTGTCGTATCCGGGATTCAAAGGTGGAGACCGAACTGATATCGAACTACCATCAGTACAACGTAATTGCTTAAAAGCGCTTAAACAAGCCGGAAAGAAAGTGGTTTTTGTAAACTGTTCCGGTTCTGCTGTCGGGTTGATACCTGAAACCGAAAGTTGTGATGCAATCCTTCAAGCATGGTATGGTGGCGAATCAGGTGGTCAGGCTGTTGCAGATGTACTATTTGGTGATTATAATCCGTCGGGTAAATTGCCTGTCACTTTCTATAAGAGCATGATGCAATTGCCCGATTTTGAAGATTATTCAATGAAAAGGCGTACCTATCGGTATATGTCCGATCCTTTATTTCCGTTTGGTTTTGGATTGAGTTATACCACTTTTTCAATTGGGAATGCAAATATCAGCAACAATTCAATTAAACCCAACGAATCAGTGCAACTTACAATACCTGTATCGAATACAGGTAAACGCAACGGAACCGAAATCGTTCAGGTCTATGTTCATAAAGTAAATGATACTGATGGCCCACTTAAAACCTTGAAAGGCTTTCAGAGAGTTGAAGTTACTGCCGGTGAAACCACTCAGGCAATTATCAAATTACCTTATAACTCTTTCGAGTTTTTTGACAGGGCAAGCGGAAAAATGGATGTAGCTGTAGGGGAGTATGAAGTGTTATATGGAAACAGTTCAGATACTAAAGATTTAAAAACAATAAAAATGATTGTTCAGAAAGGAAACGACAATAAACAAGTGTCTATGTGAATTCGAACTTATATATATTAAGTGAAAAATCATAATTGGACTTATTCTTCTAAGTTCTATAACTGTACTTTTTCAGAAAGTATAGTCGTTTCTCCAAGCCAAAAATTAGTAACACAAAAGATAAATCAAGCATAGTAAAAGTAAGATTACCAGGTAGTGGTGGTTTTCTCGCTTCTTTAAAACCAATTCAGTAATTAATATTGCATAATGAAAACATTAATTCAACCAATTAGAAAAAAAGGATTATTTATAGTAGTGATCTTTTTATTTACAGCAAGTTCATGGGCGCAACAATATCCCTATCAAAATGACAAATTAAGTTCCGAAGAGCGGGCTACAGATTTACTCTCTCGCTTAACTTTAAGTGAGAAAGCTGCATTAATGCAAAATAATTCGCCTGCTATTCCACGTCTGGGAATTAAGGCCTATGAGTGGTGGAATGAAGCTTTGCATGGTGTAGGTCGCTCAGGAATAGCCACCGTTTTTCCTCAGGCTATAGGTATGGCAGCTTCATTTAACGACAAATTGTTGTTTGATGTCTTTACTGCCGTATCTGATGAAGCAAGGGCTAAATCGAACAAATTCAGTGAACAAGGTGATTTAAAACGCTATCAAGGTCTCACTTATTGGACTCCTAATGTAAATATATTTCGTGACCCACGTTGGGGACGAGGACAGGAAACATATGGAGAGGATCCATTCCTGACCAGCTGTATGGGAGTAGCTGTAGTGAAAGGTTTGCAAGGTCCAGCCGATGCAAAATATACTAAATTGCAAGCTTGCGCCAAACACTTTGCTGTTCACTCTGGTCCGGAATGGAACAGGCACTCCTTCAATGCCGAGAATATTAATCCTCGTGATTTGTGGGAAACCTACTTACCCGCTTTTAAAGATTTGGTACAAAAAGCAAAAGTGAAGGAAGTAATGTGTGCTTACAACAGTTTTGAGGGAGAACCCTGCTGTGGCAGTAATCGTTTATTGACCCAAATATTGCGTAATCAGTGGGGTTACGATGGTTTAGTGGTTTCTGATTGTTGGGCTATTTCCGATTTTTATCATCCTAATGCGCACGCAACTCAACCGGATGCAACACATGCAGCCGCTAACGCTGTTTTAAATGGTACCGATCTCGAATGTGGTAATGATTTCGGAAGTTTACCAGATGCGGTTCGTGTTGGTTTGGTAGAAGAAAGTCGCATCGACATTTCTTTGAGGAGGTTACTTAAAGCTCGTTTCGAATTAGGAGAAATGAACGATAAGATAGTCTGGGACATTCCCTTCTCAGTGGTTAATAGCAAAAAGCATCAAGAATTAGCACTTCTTATGGCACAGGAAAGTATGGTGTTATTGCAAAACAAGAACAATATTCTGCCATTGAACAAAAAACTGAAAATAGCTGTAATGGGTCCGAATGCAAATGACTCAGTGATGCAATGGGGAAACTATAATGGATTTCCGTCACACACTGTCACTTTGTTGGAGGCTTTACGTAAAACTGTGCCAGCAGCTCAGTTGATTTATGAATGGGGTTGTGACCGTACATCTGATTTTGCTGTAAGCAGTCTTTTCCATGAGTGCAGTATCGATGGCAAAAGGGGTTTTATTGCTCAATACTGGAACAGTACATCCCCTGAAGGAGAACCGGTTGCCACTGTTGTGCTTTCAACTCCATTCCGTCTTACTACAATGGGTGCAACTGCTTTTACGGCGGGTGTTAATATCCGGAATTTCTCTGCTCGTTACAAAACAATTTTTCAACCGAGTAAATCCGGAGATGTAACTTTTCAGTTTCAAACCAGCGGACGGGCTACTTTATCCATCAATGGAGAATTGGTAACACGAAACATTTTTGCCGGCATAACAACCAATGTGTATACGTTGAAAGCTGAAGCAGGTAAATCTTATACCATTGAGATCTCATTCTCCCAGGGAAATGCTGATGCTGCATTGAGTTTTGACTTAGGTTCACTGATTCCTGTTGACTTGACAGCCAGTATTATAAAGGTTAAGGACGCAGATGTGGTAATCTTTGCAGGGGGCATTGCACCTTCGCTTGAAGGTGAGGAAATGCGGGTGACAATTCCCGGATTCAAAGGGGGCGATCGTACTGATATTGAACTTCCTTCTATTCAACGTCATATGCTTCAGGCTTTAAAAGCTGCCGGGAAGAAAGTAATATTTGTGAATTTCTCAGGTTCAGCCATAGGGTTTGTTCCGGAAACAGAATCATGTGACGCTATCCTGCAAGCCTGGTATCCTGGTCAGGCTGGCGGCACGGCTATTGCAAATGTATTATTTGGCGATTATAATCCGACTGGCAAACTTCCGGTTACCTTTTACAAAAATATAAATCAACTTCCCGATTTTGAAAATTATAACATGAAAGGTCGCACGTACAGATATATGACAGAAAAACCTGTTTTCCCGTTTGGTTATGGGTTAAGCTATACAACTTTCGAAGTAGGCAATGCATTATTCTCTAAAAAAGCTATTAAAAGCAATGAATCGCTTGAGGTAACTATCCCCGTTACGAACACAGGTACCTGTTCAGGTTCGGAAATTGTTCAGGTTTATATCAGAAAACTGAATGATATTGAAGGCCCGATTAAAACGTTGAGAGGTTTTAAAAAAGTGGAAGTTCCGATAGGCAAAACCATCAAGGCAACCATTCATCTTACTCCGTCAGCTTTTGAATTCTTCGACTGGACTCAACGAAAAATGATGGTGACTCCTGGTGAATACGAAGTGTTTTATGGTAATAGTTCAGATATAAAGTTCTTGAAAGTCGCTAAAATTAAAATCCAATAATTTATTGAATTCTGTTCCTATAATAAAATTCTATTTATTGAACCATGTAATGGGAACAATTACATGTCGCATTTACTAATTAACACGCTTATCGCATTTTTTACATGGTCAGAAATGCCAATATTCTCGTTAAATGGTAAATTATAAGTAGAAAGTATGTAAGAAAAAACTTCAAGAGACATTGCTGATAAAGGGAGAAAGCAGGTTATTGGCGTATTAAAAGATATTTATGGGCTTTCAGCAAAATTAAGTATATTGATGATCCGCTCACGGCATAAACCGTGAGCGGATCATTAATTTAAATATCAACTGCCATAAATAAAATAAGGTAGAACCGGATATGGAGTGGAAGAACTAGTGTTCTAACAGTCATATGTTGGTGAAAACCAAGGAATAACAATTAGCTCTCTTCATACAACAATTCAACCATTTCCTCTTTGTTATTTGGTTATACTTCCGAGGGGGTTGCCTGAGGGTTTCGAGGGGGTTTCGAGGGGTTTACCTCATTGAACCCTATGGCAACCCTATGGCAACCCCCTATGAAGAGTGAATAAATGAAGAGTAAAAACAGGGTTATTTTTCATACTGAGTTTGGGAATAAAAGCTGTTTTTCAGTTCCCATGAAGGATAATTGAACTGCAATTAGAAGATTTACTATTTATTCCGGGACTGACAGTTCATATTGTTTCAGATCTTGTAAAATGAAATGATGCATTGGATTTAATAATAAAAGAAATCAATGAAGCAGAATGTAATTGCAGTGTAATTAATCGTAAATGTATAATTTGGGGTTTACACTCCCGATATAATTCCAGTAATAAAACTATCACCTTGATATTTACTATATAAGACTTGCAAACTACACTTTCAAATATGAAGAGCTTCAAGATTAAATTCAATTCCCGGACACCATATTCTCGCAATTATTTAAATAAATACCTAATAGTATAAATAGTGGATCTAAATTTAAAATTAATATCGTGTTATTTTAATTATTTTTGTTTGATTTTGATGTAATACAAACAAATGCAAGATTGTTAAATCTTGACTATCTGAAAAATCCAAACTCATTCAAAAAGGATGAACGAAAATGTGCTATATTCCGCATGAAATTTAACTCCAACGCGTTTTTGAGTTTTTGATATCATTCATAGATCCTATTCTAAGAATCAGTAGAAATCAAATTGTATAATTCCAATAATTATGAAAATCAAAATTGTTCTTTTCATTCTATTTCTAGCGTGCCATTCTCTACTAGCCGAAGATGGGCATGATCTATGGCTTCGATGCAAAAGCACAACATCCATTAATATCGTTTGTAAAGAGAACTCTCCAACCCTTGAAATTGCCAAACAAGAGCTAAAACAAGGGTGGCAAGGCAAGAATGGAGAAACAATTGTTTTATCTGTTAAAGATAATAAAGCAATCAATCATGATGGGTTTAAATTTACGCACGAAGGAATTCAGGCGAATAATGATTTTGGGATATTGTACGGTGTATATGAGCTTTTGCGTCGTCAGGTAACAGGAGAACCTTATAAGGAAGAAATCTGCAATCCCTCTTATGAACATAGGGTTTTGAACCACTGGGATAACCTCGACGGATCAATTGAAAGAGGATATGCCGGTCATTCAATTTTCTGGCGTAAGGGCAACGATGCTTTTGTAGTAACCGAAAAGGATAAGGTTTTATGGAAGGAATATGCCCGTGCTAATGCATCTGTGGGAATTAACGGAGCAGTTCTCAACAATGTGAATTCGTCACCAGACATGCTTAAAAAAGAAACCTTAAACAGAGTAAAGGCAATTGCCGATATTCTTCGTCCTTATGGTGTAAAAGTATATCTTTCTGCTAAATTTTCATCACCATCGGCTATTGGGGGCTTAAAATCATCAGATCCATTAAATCCTGAAGTAATTAAATGGTGGCAAGACAAAGCCAAAGAGATTTATAGCATGATCCCCGATTTTGGTGGATTTCTGGTAAAAGCTAACAGCGAAGGACAAGCTGGTCCTCAGGATTATGGACGTACTCATGCCGATGGAGCTAACCTGTTGGCAGATGTTGTAAAACCTTATGGCGGTATAGTCATGTGGCGTGCATTTGTATATTCTACATCAAACGAAGATCGTGCAAAACAAGCTTATAACGAATTTTTGCCACTTGATGGTAAATTCCGTGATAATGTTATTATTCAGGTAAAGAATGGTCCAATTGATTTTCAGCCACGTGAACCTTTCAGTCCACTTTTTGGAGCAATGAAGAAAACATCACTTATGCCTGAATTACAGATAACTCAGGAATATTTAGGACATTCAATCGATATGGTTTATTTGTCAACCATGTGGGAAGAGTTTTTTAAAAGCGACACGTATCAGGAAGGGAAAGGAAGTACTGTGTCTCGTTGTACCGATGGGAGCATTTTCCAACAGAAATATACTGCCATAGCCGGTGTGTCAAATATAGGACTCGACACCAACTGGTGTGGTCATCTCTTTGCTCAATCTAACTGGTATGCATTTGGCCGTTTGGCATGGAATAATCAGATGAAAAGCGAAAAAATTGCTGATGAATGGATTAAACTTACTTTTAAAAATACTTCAACAGATAAAAGCATTTCTTCTAATAATTGGACAGCTAATTTTCTAAAGCCTGTAAAACAGATGATGATGGATAGTCGTGAAGCTGCAGTTAATTATACAATGCCACTTGGTTTTCATCACATCATGTCAGCAAAAGAACACTATGGTCCCGGACCATGGTGGGCACCCACAAGAATGAGGAAAGACTGGACACCGCCTTATTTCCACCAGGCAGATAGTCTTGGAATTGGATTCAATCGCACAAAAACAGGCAGTAATGCTGTAAGTCAATATCATGAGCCTGTTGCTTCAATGTTTAATGACGTAAACTCATGTCCTGAAATTTATCTGTTATGGTTTCATCATTTGCCATGGGATTTTAAAATGAAAAGCGGTCATACTCTTTGGGATGAGATTTGCTATCACTACAACACAGGATTACAACAAGTTCATCAATTTCAAAAAACCTGGGAAAAGGTACAACCCTATGTTGACCCGGAAAGGTTTGTTGATGTGAAAGAAAGACTGGGTCTGCAACTAAATAATGCTCAGCTTTGGAATGATGGTTGTGTGCTTTACTTCCAAAGATTCAGCAAGAGACCAATACCGGGAGACATTGAACAACCTGTAGGAAAATTAGAAGATATAATGAACAATGACATGAAAAGACCAATGCCTTGGGTAAAACATTGATTTCAATCATTGTATTTGTAAATGTAAACATAAAATTCAGAGATCATGAAAATTAATTTGGGATTATTTTTATTAATTGGTTTTATTTCATTAAACCTGAATGTCTTTTCGCAAAACAATAAATTCTATATCTATTTGTGCTTAGGGCAGTCGAATATGGAAGGTAATGCCCGAAAATTTGAGGCAGAAGATTCAATAGTGGATAGTCGTTTTAAAGTTATGGAATCAGTTGATTGCCCTAACTTAAACAGAATAAAAGGGAATTGGTATACAGCAGTTCCACCTTTATGCAGATGCAGAACAGGACTTTCACCATCCGATTATTTTGGGAAGACAATGGTTGCCAACCTTCCGAAAGATATAACAGTTGGTGTTATCAATGTAGCTATAGGTGGTTGCAAAATTGAATTGTTTGATAAGGATAATTACCAATCATATGTTGCAACAGCACCTTCGTGGATGATAAATATGATTAAAGAGTATGATGGAAACCCTTATGCCCGATTGGTGGAAATGGCAAAACTGGCTCAAAAAGATGGTGTAATAAAGGGTATTTTATTACATCAGGGAGAATCAAATACAAACGATACGCTCTGGACAAAAAAAGTCAAGGTGGTATATGACAATCTGATGAAAGACTTACAACTTGATCCTGAGAATACACCGCTTCTTGCTGGCGAAACAGTAAATACAGATCAGGGAGGTGCCTGTGCAAGCATGAATAAAATTATAGCAACGCTTCCTAAAACAATTCCCAACTCCTATGTCATTCCTTCGACTGGGTGCACCGGTATACCCGATCACCTGCATTTTACAGCGGATGGATATAGAGAATTAGGAAAACGATATGCTGCACAAATGCTTTCCTTATTGGGTTATAAGATTGCTAATCCGGAATAATCATACCCATTTTAAGACGATCGGATTTGTCACTTTCAACGTATTTTCAACACACTGATTTTATCTAATTTATAAAAAACTCACAAATGAAAAATAAATCATTTTATATTCTGATTTTTCTAATCTTCTTCATTTGTAGATTAGAAGGTCAATCAGGGATATCCACCGGAGCTCCAATTCCTCCTGAAATAGAAAATCCCGAATTACTCGGGATCAACAAAGAACCCTATCATGCCACCTTAATGCCTTATTCCAATTTGCAAGAGGCTTTGGTTGCTAAACGACATGCCTCTTCGCTTTGTCAAAGCCTAAACGGTTTATGGAAATTCAACTGGGTACCAACACCTGAAAAACGGCCTGCTGATTTTTACAAGTCTAATTATGATGTATCGGGTTGGAAAGATATTAAAGTTCCTTCCAACTGGGAAGTCCAAGGTTATGGCACACCTTTCTATCGAAATTTAGGTTATACTATTAAAAAAGATTTTCCACATGTAATGAGTGAACCTGAAAAAAGTTACACATCATTTATTGAAAGAAATCCTGTTGGAAGTTACCGACGAGAATTTGACGTTCCATCAGATTGGGTAGGTCGTCGCAACTTTATTACGTTTGAAGGCGTTGATTGTGCTTTCTTTTTGTGGGTGAACGGAGAGAAAGTTGGCTTTAGTGTAAACAGCCGTAATGCTGCAGATTTTGATTTAACTAAATACCTGAAACCAGGTAAAAATATGATAGCTGTAGAAGTCTATCAATATAGTTCAGGCACTTGGCTGGAAGATCAGGATATGTGGCGTTTACATGGGATTTTCAGGGATGTAACACTTTGGAGTGCACCTCAGGTTCATATACGTGATTATTTTGTGAAGCCAGACCTGGACAAAGATTATAAAGATGGTTCAATAGAAGTAACTGCTAAAATTAAAAATTATGGCGATAATTCAGCAAAACCTCAAACCTTTGTTGCCACACTGTATGATAAAAATGGAAAAGAAATTGCTAAAGGAAGTGCCAGTGGCATTGCACTTCATTCTAAGCAGGAAGAAATTTTGAAAGTTCAATTTAATGTGAGTAATCCTCTGAAATGGACTGCTGAAACTCCCAATTTATATTCAATTGTTTTAACCAATTCAACAGGAGAAATTTTATCCTCAAAGATTGGTTTCCGAAAAATAGAAATTAAAGGTCGAATTTTCACAGTGAATGGTGTTCCAATCAAATTGAAAGGCGTAAACCGCCATGAGCATTGGTCGGACGTTGGTCACGCAGTAACCGAAGAACAAATGATTCGTGACCTCGAGGTTATCAAACAAGGCAATTGTAATCATGTACGTACAAGTCATTATTCCGATAATCCCCGTTGGTATGAATTGTGCGACGAATGGGGTATCTGGCTTGTAGCTGAAGCTAACTGTGAGTCACATGGTTATGACAGACGTTTTGATGAAGAGCCAACCATGAAAGCTGCGATTATAGACAGGAATGTTGCCAATGTTGAAAATTTCAAGAATCATCCTTCTGTTATCATTTGGTCGCTTGGAAATGAATGCGGTGGAGTAGGTTCCAATTTTATAGCTGCATTGAATACCGTCAAAGCACTGGATCCGACACGTTTTGTTCATTATGAGAGATTTGGTACAGGAAGCAGGAATCCGGCCGATTTGGATGGTCGTATGTACGGTACGGCTGAAGATTATGCCAATGTGGCTAAAAACAAGGATTTAACTAAGCCGTTTTATATTTGTGAGTTTGTACATGCCATGTTTAACTCCATGGGTTCGCTTGAAGAGTATTCAAAGGTTTTTGATAATAATCCGGAAATTCTAGGTGGTGCTATTTGGGAATTCCAGGATCAGGCTTTGTGGAATAAGCGCGATGCACAACATCCAATATTAGCATATGGCGGTGGTTTTGGAGAATATCCTAACGACCATTATTTCATTCATAAAGGAGTAATTTCTTATGACCGTTCTACTACTGGAAATAATGTTAAACCACATTATCCTGAAATGAAAAAAGCATTTCAATGGATTGATACTGAGATGACCGATGCAGTTAATGGAGGTATTCAAATAAAAAATAAATTTCAGTTTATTTCTCTGGATGGTTTTGATGCCTCATGGAGTTTAACTGAAAACGGGCAAGAAATTGGTAACGGAAAAATAAGTATGCGTCCCACCTGGGGAAAAGGTATTTTTGCAGCAATTATTCCCTATAAAATAGAGCATCCAAAAGCTGGAGCTGAATACTTCCTGCGTATTTCGTACAAACAAAAGGAAAAAACGCTCTGGGCAGATAAAGGTTTTGAAATTGCAACTGAGCAATTCAAACTTCCTGTAAATACTCCTCCGATGATAGAACCAAAAATTACCCAACTGGTGAAACTTGTTCAAAACCCACAATCGGCAATAATTTCAGGAAAAGATTTTTCTGTAAGCTTCGACAAGAAAACCGGATTTATAAGTCAGATGTCCAAAAACGGAATTAATCTGTTAGTTGCCGATGGTGCACCTAGATTGCACCTGTGGCGTGCGGCTCACCGTAAGGATGACGACTGGGCGTACAGTGAATGGGCTAAATTTGGAGTGAATGCTCTTCAATATTCGTTGGTTGACTTTAAAGTAGAGGTGGTGGATAATGCCTCAGTGAAGGTAACTTCAACAACAAAAGCAGATGGAAAAGAAGGCTTTGGTGTCTATCATACTGCCATTTATTTGGTGAAAGGCGATGGTTCGATAAAGGTTGACAATCAGGTTCAATTCATTGGTTTCCGTATCAATCTGGCTCGAATTGGTGTACGAATGTTGCTCGACAAAAAGCTTGATCGCATGACATTCTTTGGCCGTGGACCATTCGAAAACTACTCAGATCGTAAAAGCGCAGCAGAGGTTGGTGTATATGAATTGGGTGTAAATGAACAATACGAATACGAAAAGCCAATGGAACAGGCTAATCACGAAGAAGTACGTTGGGCTAAACTAAGCGGCAACGATATGCCTTCATTGATGGTGAAATCCGACGAAAAACTGATGCAGGTAGCGGCACTTCCTCATACCGATGAGCAAATGCATCCGGTAGAATACAAAATTGATCTTCCAGCCAGCACTTCAACGGTGTTCTGTATTTCAACCAAAACTTTAGGCGTTGGTTCTAATAGTTGCGGTCCACGTCCACTAGAGAAATTTCAGGTGTTTGCTGAACCTACTTCATTTACATATACGATTAGTTTATTTTAAATAACCAACTATTACTCATGAAAAGTAAAGTATTTATTATTGCTTCAATTTTTACAGTTGTAATTAACTTTCCTTTTGCAGCTAAGGCAGATAATCCTATAATTCAAACAAAATACACTGCCGATCCTGCGCCAATGGTATATAATGATACTGTTTTTCTCTATACGGGTCACGATGAGGATGATGCCACAGGTTTTAAAATGCAGAATTGGATGTTATATACTTCAACTGACATGGTGAATTGGACCGACCATGGGGTTGTAGCATCGCTGAAAGATTTTAAATGGGCAACTGTTGACAATGGAGCCTGGGCTCCGCAGTGTATTCGACGAAATAATAAGTTTTATATGTACTGTCCAATGCCCAACGGTGTGGGAATTGGTGTTCTTGTTTCAGACAGTCCATACGGACCTTTCAAAGATGCAATAGGAAAGCCATTGATTAAGATTGGACCTCAAGATATTGATCCGACCATATTAATTGACGATGATGGTCAGGCTTATCTTTATTGGGGAAATCCTGAATTGTGGTATGTAAAACTGAACGAAGATATGATTTCATGTTCTACAGAGGCTAAGAAAATGCAGGAATTTGTGAAAGTAAAAGGGGAGAAAGATCCTTTCCACTATCAGGAAGGTCCATGGGCATGGAAACGAAACGGACATTATTATATGGCATATGCTTCAACATGTTGCCCCGAAGGTATTGGTTATGCCATGGGCAAGTCTCCACTCGGTCCATGGGAATATAAAGGTATGATAATGGAAGGTGATCAACGTTCAAGCGGAAACCATCCGGGAATTATCGACTTTAAAGGTAGACCCTACGTGTTTGGATTCAATTATGCCATCCTGAAACAAACCATGTCAAAGCATTATGAGAGGCGTTCTATTTGTGTAGAAGAACTAACCTACAACGCCGATGGTACTATTCAGTTGCTACCTTTCTGGTCAACAACAGGTGTTAAGCAACTTGGCACAGTGAACCCTTTTAATCGCACCGAAGCAGAAACAATGGCATATAGTGTAGGGATTAAAACAGAAGTAACTACTGAATGGGAACGAAACACATCATGGAACAAAGGGAAAAAAATCGGTGACAGGGTATTTGTAACGTCTATTCACAACGGAGATTACATTAAAGTTCAAGGTGTCGATTTTTCAAATGGAGCTTCAACGGTTGATGTTTGTGTTGCTTCGTTAAGAGGTGGTAAAATTGAAATTCATACCGATAAGATTGATGGACCAATATTGGGTATAATAAATGTAATTGCCTGCTGTGAAGGTGACTTATGGAAAACGATTACTACTCCAGTAAAAGACTCTAAAGGGATACACGATTTATATTTTGTTTTCAAAGGAGAAAATGATTTGTTCAACTTTGATTGGTGGAAGTTTAATATTTAACAGTAGATTTAAAAATTCAAGAAATAGTAATATTAAATAAAAAGACATTAATGAAAACAACATGTAACATTAGATTAGCTGCCATTGCTGGTCTCATTATTGTTACCAGCCTGATAGGAATAGGTCAACTATCTGCTCAAACCGTATGGCTCGATCAGTTAGACCTCAGTACTGCTACTCAAGGATACGGTACTCCAATGAAAAATAGATCTATTGATAATAAAACTCTTACTATTGCCGGTAAAACATTCGAACGTGGTTTTGGAAGCCATTCCGAAAGTTCGTTAACTATTTTACTTGAAGGAAAAGCAACTGAATTTACTGCACAGGTAGGTATTGATGATGAGGTAGCAGGTCATCAGCCTGCTGCAGAATTTGTTGTATTAGGCGATAACAAAAAAATATGGTCGAGCGGGGTAATGCGTTTAGGTGATGCTGCCAGACCCTGTTCTGTAAAGCTTGATGGAGTTAAAAAGCTTGAATTGCTCGTAACTGATGGAGGTAATGGAAATTATTATGACCACGTTGACTGGGTGGATGCAAAATTTGAAACTACAGGCGTAAGTACATTTAAAACCTATAGTCCGATAGCAACTGAACCATATATCCTCACCCCAGCTCCTAAGGCTGAGCCCAAAATTACCGGAGCTAAGGTCTTTGGAGTGCGTCCGGGATCACCATTTCAATTTCTTGTAACAGCAACCGGTGACAGACCATTGACTTTTTCTGCTTCAGGTTTACCAAAAGGATTAAAAATCAATGTTCAAACCGGTCTTATCACTGGGAAACTTTCGAAGGTTGGAACTTGTGTTGTTACATTGCTAGCTACAAATGCAAAAGGTATATCTCAAAGAAAACTTCGCATTGTATGTGGTGAACGTATTGCACTCACTCCACCAATGGGCTGGAATAGCTGGAACTGTTTTGCCAATGAAGTTTCGGCAGATAAGGTGAAACATGCTGCCGATGCAATGGTGAAAAGCGGACTAATCAACCATGGTTGGACATATATCAATATTGACGATTTTTGGGAAAATAACCGCGATTCTAAGGATCAATCCTTGAGCGGAAAGTTTCGAGATCAGGTTGGTAACATTGTCCCTAATTCACGGTTTGAAGATATGAAAGGACTTGCCAATTATGTACATGGTCTTGGGCTAAAGATTGGTCTTTATTCCAGTCCAGGTCCCTGGACATGTGGTGGTTGTGCAGGGAGTTACGGTTATGAAAAGTCAGATGCCGAAAGCTATGCCAAATGGGGTTTTGATTATCTGAAATACGACTGGTGCAGTTACGGTAATGTTCTAAATGGTTTGCCAGATAACGACCCATTAAAAGTTTCATCTTTGTCGTACAACGGTGGTGGCGAACTGAAAACCGCCATTAGACCATTTAAGATGATGGGTGAATTTCTTCGTCAGCAACCCCGGGATATTGTATTTAGCGTATGTCAGTACGGAATGTCGGATGTATGGAAGTGGGGCGGATCGGTTGGTGGCAATAGTTGGCGTACAACCAACGATATTACCGACACTTGGGTAAGTGTAAAGAACATAGCACTTGATCAGGATAAATCAGCTCCTTATGCCAAACCCGGCAACTGGAACGACCCCGATATGCTGGTAGTTGGTACAGTTGGTTGGGGTAATCCGCATAAGAGCAAACTTAAACCAGACGAGCAATATCTGCACATCAGTCTTTGGAGCTTGTTTGCTGCACCACTTCTAATAGGTTGTGACATGGAAAAACTCGATGAGTTCACCTTGAATTTGCTGACAAACGATGAAGTAATCGAAATCAATCAGGATCCCCTTGGTAAGCAGGCTACCTGTATACAGACAATTGGTGATTTACGTATTTACGTCAAAGAGCTTGAAGATGGTAGTCGGGCAGTTGGCTTCTGTAACTTTGGTATTGAAAAAGTAGAACTTACCTACAAGGATTTCGAAAAAATTGGTCTTAATGGAAAGTTTAATGTCCGTGATGTCTGGAGACAGAAGGATATCAGTATTGTAGAAACCAAAACAGGGGAACTATTGCTTAAAGTACCTGCACACGGGGTTCTACTCTACAAACTTTCGGCAACTAAATAGATCTTTAAAAATTAATGTAAAATAAATTTTTAAGTAAGAAGTTAAGGGCCAATTCTTCGAATAAAAAATGATCTATGGTCTTGAATCGGAATCACTTTTTGCCTTAAATATAAATAAGCAGAAAAGAAATTATGTAGTTTTATATTAAACTGAATTGCAGGATTTAACATCTTATTATGCTATTACTTACATAGAAATAATACAAAATGAAATACAAAATGTTGAATAAATTAGTTCTCATTATAGTTTTAACTGTAATGCTGCCTTTTATGAGTAAGGCACAAAACCCTATAGTTCAAACCAATTATACTGCCGACCCAGCACCAATGGTTCACAATGGCACTGTGTATCTTTATACATCACATGATGAGGATAAAACGGTTAAGAACTTTTTTACAATGAACGATTGGCGTTGTTATTCTTCTACCGATATGGTAAATTGGACCGATCGCGGTGCAATTTTGTCGTATAAGGTTTTTGAATGGTCACGCGGCGATGCTTGGGCTGGTCAGTGCATATACCGAAACGGCAAGTTCTATTATTATTTGCCTGTGAATCAAAAAGGCGGTGGAAATGCCATTGGTGTTGCTGTTTCTGATAGTCCGACAGGACCGTTTAAAGATGCGATTGGCAAACCATTGCTGACCGGCTATGGCTATATTGACCCAACGGTTTATATTGATGACAATGGTCAGGCCTATCTTTATTGGGGTAATCCAAATCTTTGGCACGTAAAGTTGAATGAAGATATGATTTCTTATAACGAGGATCTAGGTATTGTTAAGGAAGACTTGAAAGATGAAAATTTTGGGTATCGTGCTAAAAAAATTGATAATCGTACAGCTGCTTACGAAGAAGGACCCTGGTTGTTTAAACGTAACAGTTTATACTACTTGTTGTATCCGGCAGGAGGTGTTCCTGAGCATTTGGCTTATTCGACGGCTAAAAGTATAACAGGACCCTGGACTTATGGCGATACCATCATGAACGTTATAAAAGAAGGTGGAGCATTTACGAATCATCCGGGTTATATCGAATTTAAAGGGAAATCTTATCTCTTCTATCACAATGCAGCTTTGCTCGGTGGCGGTGGATTTAAACGCTCCGTTTGTATTGAGCCCTTTACGTTTAATACTGATGGCTCTATTCCATTAATTTCACCTACTAAAGAAGGAGTGAAGGAAAGTGCATCCAATTTAAATCCATATAAAAGAGTTGAAGCTGAAACCATTGCATGGGAAGAAGGTATAGAAACTGCTCAAGATGAAAAGACAGGAGTCTATGTTACCGACATTCACAAAGGTGACTATCTAAAAGTGCGTAGTGTCGATTTTGGGAAAGGCGCAAAATCTTTTGATGCCAGTGTAGCAACGGTTACTAAAGGCGGAAGAATTGAAATCCATGCTGACAGTCTAACCGGAACTTTACTGGGGACTTGCAATGTAAAATCTACCGGTGGTACTACCAACTGGGAAGTTCAATCGTGCAAGGTTAAAAAAGCAAAAGGTGTACATGATATATACTTTTTGTTCAAAGGCGAATGGGGAGACCTTTTCAATTTTGACTGGTGGCAACTCTCTAACAAATGAAATTTATTCAAGTAACAATATAAGTAATGAGTAGAATTTAAATCTATATATTGCCTGTCCAGATAGGGATGGAGAAGATAGGACTTGTAAATTTTATACATAAACAGGTATAATAATAGTAGATTTCAGATACGATTTCTTATTTACATTCTATTGGAGTTTTTGGGGTCACAATCCTGAATAAAAAAGGAGAATAATTAGAAAATATGGAATAAATCTATAAATACTATCTTGTGTATATTCCTTTCCCTCGAATGTATTAACTTTCTGGATTTTGACCTGTTTTATAAGTATTTTTCCTTTTCCTACGATTGACTTAAGGTTATTTGTCGTTTATCATATACTTATCCCACCTTATATATGATATGGGATATAGGTGGGATAAAGGTGGGATAAAGGTGGGATAAAGGTGGGATAACTAAGGAATATCTTATACTAAGTATAAAGTAAATGAAAGAAAACAATAGGAAATTAACGGTTTGAAGGTTTGAAGTACGTAAATGTTTCACACAAAAAAATGGAATTGATTTTTAATAAGCAACGAATAGGAAGTAATGAACTATCTCATTTGTGACCTACTAAATGAAAAACAATCTAAAAATTTATCAATATAAATTACATCAAAATATATAATCAACTACTTAAATATGAAAACATTATTTCGCACATTTTATTTAATTCTATTTATTTCTATTGGGGTCATCCAAGTTGTATATGCTGATTATCCGATAGCTTCACACCGTTATTTAGCTGATCCGGGTGCTCTTGTTTATAACGGGCGGGTTTATCTATACTGTTCAAACGACGAAGATAACCCGAACGACGAAAAAGGAGGATACAATATGCACTCTATTGTTTGCATTTCGAGCAGCGATCTGAAAAACTGGACTGATCATGGTATTGTATTTGAAGTTCCCAAAGATGCAAGTTGGGCAACTAAGAGTTGGGCTCCATCACCTGCAACCCGTGATGGAAAGATTTTTCTTTACTTTGGGAATGGAGGTAATGGTATTGGTGTTGCTGTAGCCGACAATCCGTTAGGCCCTTTTAAAGATCCTATTGGAAAGAAATTAGTAGAAACGAATACTCCCGGTGTTATGCCGGCACAAAACATGTGGCTTTTTGATCCGATGACTTTTATTGACGACGATGGTCAGGCATACATGTATTTCGGTGGTAATGGCGATATCAATGTACGAGTAATCAAACTCAACCAAGATATGATTAGTGTGGATGGGCCAGCCATTCCTCTGATAGCCCAAAACTTCTTCGAAGCCTCGTGGATGCATAAAAACAATGGTATTTATTATTTTTCATACTCGTCAAATCCTCGTGCACAGATGCGAATTGATTATATGAAAAGTAATAACCCCACTTCGGGCTTTACATACGGAGGCGTTATTTCAAATCAACCGCCTTTTAACGATAACAATAATCATCAGGCAATTTTCAAATTTAATGGCAAATGGTACGAAGCTTATCATAATCGCATTGTTGCAAAAGAGGCGAAGATACCTGCTACATATAAACGAAATCTTTGTCTGGATATGTTTAAACACAATCCGGACGGAACCATCGAGGTCATGATTAACACGGTTGATGGTGTGAAGCAATTGTCTTATCTTAACCCGTTCGAACGTGTAGAAGCTGAAACTTTTAATTCGCAGAAAGGGATAAAAACTGAAGTTTGTAACAACGGTGGTTTGAATGTTTGTAATATTAAGAATGGCGACTGGATAAAGGTGAAGGGTGTTGATTTTGGTAAATCAGCAGTCAGAAATTTCAGTGCATCCATTGCCGGGAATAGCGGCCAAATTGAAATTATCCTTGATGATCCATCTGAAAAGCCGATAGGTGTATGTCAGGTTACTTCAACGGAAGGTGCGCAACAATGGAAAACCATTTCATGTAAAGTGAACAAAGTTAAAGGAGTTCACGATTTGTTTTTTGTTTTCAAAGGAGGCGAAGGGAAATTATTCAATTTTGACTGGTGGAAATTTAACAGAAATAATTGATTACCACCTGAAAATTTATAAAGAAGATGAAAAGACACCTGATTTTAGTTTTAGTTGCATTGATCTTTTGGGGTATTACCCGGGCAGATAACCCGATAATGCAAACTCATTTCGGACCAGATCCAGCACCAATGGTTTCAATGGGCATCCTATATGCCTATGTCGGAGATGACATTCCTGGGTTCGATTTTTATTACATGACCAAATGGAGAGTATTATCCACTACTGATATGGTAAATTGGACCGACTATGGAAGTCCGATTTCATTGGAATCATTCAAATGGGCGCGCGACCGTGCCTGGGCAGCTCAGTGCATCGAACGTAACGGTAAGTATTATTGGTATATTTGTGCACAAAGTGATAAAAACGATATGGCTGTCGGTGTGGCAGTTTCCGATTCACCAACGGGACCATTTAAAGATGCACTTGGCAAACCATTGATTATTAATGGAAGTTGGTCGAATATTGATCCAACTGTATGGATAGACGATGATGGACAGGCTTACCTTTATTGGGGTAATGGAGGTTTGTTTTACGTAAAGTTAAATAGTGATATGATCTCTTATTCCGGTGACATAGTAACTGTTCCACTTACCGTAGATGCTTTTGGTGGTATAAGAGGCAACAAAAGTACCGAAAATCCAAATAAAGATATGTATGTTGAAGGTCCATGGTTTTACAAACGGAATAACATGTATTATATGATGTACGCTGGAATGGGCAAAGGGGGAGAAAGCCTTTCTTATTCAACAAGTAATAACCCTATCGGCCCATGGAAATATAAGGGAAAAATTATGGAGAATCAGAAAACTAATAGTTTTACCAATCACGGTGGAATTATTGATTACAAAGGTAATTCTTATCTTTTCTACCATACAGGATTGTTACCTGGAGGAGGTAGCTATGGTCGGGCGGCATGTGTGGAATCATTCACGTACAATCCGGATGGAACCATTCCTTCTGTCTCCATTTCTAAAGAAGGACCTAAGCCTATTGGAGAAATCAATCCGTATTTACGTGTTGAAACAGAAACTATGGCCTGGTCACAAAAATGTTCAATATCTCAAAATGCACAAATTGGGGTATATGTTTCAAGCACCCGCTTGAAAGGTTACACAAAAGTACGTGAGGTGAATTTTGGTAATCAATCACCAAAAACATTTTCTGCTTCATTAGCTGCAGGAGTTGATGGAGGTATTTTGGAGGTTCGCCTTGATAGTGTATCGGGCTCAATTATATCATCTATTAAACTTCCACGTACGGGAGGATGGGAAGAATTTAAAACACTCACATCAGAAATAAAGCATGAGGTAACAGGAAAACATGACCTTTACTTTTGTTTTAATGGACAAAACATCACTGCTGGACGCGAATTATTTAACTTTGATTGGTGGAAATTTGAATAAAATGTTTAGTAAATTTTGCAACTCTCCAAAATCCGGGATGGGTAAAGCTTGATATATAGAATCTATATTGAAATTTGAAATTGTAACCTGGAAAATTATGAATAACGAATGTAAAATGAAACAACTTTCCCTTATTGCTGTAATTTATTTGATTGGTATATTTAGTGTTAAGGCCTCTGATAAGGCTAACTACAGAACACTTCCTCAATTTATTCAGCACAAAGCATCCAAAGATGCATTCACTATTGTTGCTAATGGGAAAGCTACATCAATCTACGTCGATGCATCAGACTGGAAAGGTGTTATACGTGCTGCTAACGACCTGGGTGATGATGTTCATAAGGTTTCGGGAATTAAATCCGAAGTTCTTGAAAAAATAGAATATCCCGCTAAGGGTGCAATTTTAATCGGTACTATTGGTAAAAGCAAAATAATAGACCTATTGATTGCTGAAAAAAAAATAGACGTTTCAGAAATAAAAGGACATTGGGAATCATTTATCATTCAAACTGTTGATGGTAATTTGATAATAGCCGGAAGCGACAAACGCGGAACTATTTATGGAATCTACGATATTTCTGAAAAAATTGGTGTTTCACCGTGGTATTTTTGGGCAGATGTTCCAGCAAAGAAGAGTACACAGCTTTATGTGAGCGCTGGCCAATATATTCAGGATTCTCCCAAGGTAAAATATCGTGGTATTTTCATCAACGATGAATCGCCTTCATTTACCGGTTGGTGCAATGCTAAGTTTGGCGGTGTTAATTCCAAAATGTATGTAAACATGTTCGAACTGCTTTTACGTCTGAAAGCCAACTTTCTTTGGCCTGCTATGTGGGGCAATGCATTTAACGAAGATGATCCGATGAGTCCTGTTTTTGCAGATGAGTACGGCATTGTAATGGGAAACTCACACCACGAACCAATGATGCGGGCGCAAAAGGAATATACTAAACGCAAGCAGGAAATCGGTGCCTGGGACTTTGTTACAAATAGTGAGAATCTTAAGAAGTTTTGGTTTGACGGTCTCAATCGTAACAAGAATTATGATAATTTAATTACGATGGGTATGCGTGGAGATGGCGATGTGGCGATGGGCAAAGGCGAGGACCAGGAAAACATCAAAACCCTGCAGAATGTAGTGAAAAGTCAACGAGATATCATCCAAGAAGTGTACAATGATGATCCTGCCAATCATCCGCAACTATGGGCTATTTTTACTGAGGTTCAGCGATATTATGATGCCGGACTTACAGTTCCGGATGATATAATTCTCTTGTTTTGCGATAATAACTGGGGTTATATACGACGTACCCTTCCTTTAAAAGAAAAAAATAGAATTGGTGGTGCAGGTATGTATTATCACATTGACATGAATGGTGGACCATGGAATGATCGTTGGGTGAATACCACAACCATTCCCAAATTACGCGAACAGTTCAATCTTGCATACCAATCAGGTATCAATAAACTTTGGGTTATAAATGTTGGTGATCTTAAACCAAAGGAAATTCCTATCGACTTTATCATGCACTATGCCTGGAATCCGGAAGCAGTACCTGCTGATAAGACCATGGATTACAGCATCGATTGGGCAACAAAAACTTTTGGTAGTGAACATGCTGTTGAAATTGCAGATATTGTTTCTAAATACCCAAAATACAATCTTTGGAGAAAAGCTGAAACGCAGGTTCCGAACATTTTCAGCATTGTGAATTATAATGAAGGCGACCGTGTTATTCAACTTTGGTGTGATGTAGCCAATAAAGCTGAAGCTTTGAAATCTAAAATTGCTCCGGAAGCACAAGATGCTTATTATCAGTTGGTATTATATCCTACTAAAGCATCTGCGGGTGTTGCCGAAATGTACATTACCGCAGATAAAAATAATCTTTATGCCAGGCAAGGACGTGTGAGTGCCAATGATTATGCTAAACGAGTTCGCGATCTTTATGATTTGGATAAGAAATTGAGCGATTATTACAACGGGCAAATGGCAAATGGTAAATGGCAAAATATGATGTCGGATATTCACATAGGTTATAAAATGTGGTCAATGCCTCGTTCGAATACTATGCCTGCTGTAGTTGATATAGTCCCGCTTCCAAATCCAACAATGGGGGTAGCTGTTGAAGGTAGCGAACAATCCTGGCCTGGTTCGGAGGGGAAACCTGCTCTGCCTGTATTTGATGGACTCAATAAGCAACCACACTATATTGACGTGTTTAATCGTGGAACAGGTTCTTTCACTTTTCAAGCACTTGCCAATAAGCCTTGGATTAAAATAAGTGAAATTAAAGGGATCGTGGAAAAAGAAAGTCGCATAATAATTAATATTGATTGGAAATCTTTATCCAAAAGTAAAGCTGAAGGCTTGATTGATATTAAGTACGGTGACAGCTTAGTTCAAGTTCAGGTAAATGCTGTAAATGCTGTAATTCCCGTTACAAAAGAACCTTTCTATGGAAGTCTTACTGGTGAGTTCTCTATACCTGCCAATAAATTCAATGCAAACGTAGCAGGTAATAAGTCAAAATGGATTTTACTTCCTGACTTGGGAAGAGATGAAGCATGTATGGGTATATACCCAGTTACTGCACCAAGTGCCACACCTCAAACGGCTCCCCGATTGGAGTACAAAATATATATAAATCATCAGGGAAAAAACACTTTCTGTATCGGAATTCTTCCAACTCAGGATGTCTATCCTGAACGTGGTTTACGGATTGCAGTATCAATAGATAATGGTGAACCTCAGATTTTGGATGCCCGCAAAGGGCTTGTGGATGAATTTAACGAATATACGCCACTCAATCTTGCTAATTCAAAAGTATTGAAGCCACTTCCTCCTCTTAACAGGAACATTGCGTTTATTGGTAATGGCAAACTTCGTCGCAATGAGATTTTTGATAACATACGTTGGTTGGATGTACAGTTGGATGTTAATGCTCCCGGATTTCATACGCTTAAAGTGTTTATGATTGATCCTGAAATTGTGGTTGAAAAAATTGTTGTAAATCCGGATAATAATTATCCGAGCTATTTTGGAGCACTACCATTACAACACAATGCAAACTGATTAATTAAAAATATTTTTAACTAACAATGAATTCAGAGATTTTTACTCTTGATTCAAAACATTAGATAAGTTGCATATAAAAAAGCTTTAACTCAAAAATAAATATGAAATTGCAAAAACACATATTGATATTTAGTGTGTGCTGTCTGATCAGTGTTTCCACGGTTCTCGCACAAACAAAAAAGGATTATCACGCCTGGGCAAAGACTCCACCTCTGGGTTGGAATAGTTGGGATTGTTTTGGAACGACTGTAACCGAACAACAAATCAAGGAACAGGCAGATGCTATGGCAAAGTATCTTTTACCTAGTGGATATAAATACCTTACGGTGGATATTCAATGGTATGAACCTGAAGCGAAAGGACATGCTTACGATCCCAAAGCTGTGCTCACGATGGACGGATATGGCCGATTAACACCCGGATTGAAAAAGTTCCCCTCGGCTGCAAATAGCAAAGGGTTTAAGCCTCTTGCCGATTATGTTCATTCAAAAGGGCTCAAATTTGGAATCCACATCATGCGAGGAATTCCTCGTCAGGCTGTTGAAAAGAATACTCCAGTTTTTGGTACAAGTGTAAAGGCTCAGGATATTGCTTTGACCAACTCACGTTGCGCCTGGAATCCAGATATGTACGGCGTTGATGCCACCAAGTCTGAAGGTCAGGCTTACTATAATTCAATAGTTCAGATGTATGCCGATTGGGGAGTCGATTTCATAAAGTGTGATGATATTTCGCGTCCTTACGATAAGGTTCAAAAAGCAGAGATTGAGGCGCTTCGCAATGCTATTGACAAAACAGGTCGCCCGATAATTTTAAGCTTGTCGCCAGGTGCAACACCGGTTACTGCCGCTGAACACGTAATGAACCATGCCAATATGTGGCGAATTACCGATGATTTTTGGGACAGATGGGGATTGCTACTAGCCATGTTTGATCGTCTGGATGCCTGGACTCCTTACCGGGGGTCGGGGCACTTTCCCGATGCAGATATGCTCCCAATTGGAATTGTTGATTTTAAACGTCCTACCAATTTCACTAAGAATGAACAATACACCCTAATGAGCATGTGGGCAATTGGCCGTTCACCTCTTATTTTCGGAGGTGATATGACAAAACTTGATGAATTCACAAAAGAAATGCTTACCAATCCCGAAATGTTGAAGGTAAACCAGCAAAGCACCAACAACCGTCAGGTGTCGCGCGATAAAAACCTGATTGTATGGACTGCCGATGTGCCTAACAGCAAAGACAAGTATGTTGCACTTTTTAATGCCCAAAGCAAGGGAGACAATATTGATTTCAACAACGCCAACTATGCAAGCCCTCTAATAGCAGGTAAAGGCAGTTCTCAAAAGGTAGAGGTGTCGGTGAAAGATGGAAAGAAACTTGTCTTATTCGTTAAAGATGGCGGCAATGGTTTTGACTGGGATCATGTTGTGTGGGTAGATCCTGTGCTTCATGGCTCTAAAGGTGATCTTAAACTGACCAGTTTAAAATGGATCAGTGCCACAACAGGTTATGGCGAGGTAAGGGTGAATCGGACCTGCGATAACCGACCAATTGTAATCAACGACAAACCGGCAGAAGGTATCGGTTGTCATGCAGAATCCGTAATTATTTATGAATTGCCGGAAGGTTACGACACCTTTACAACAACCGGAGTTGTTACACAAGACAAGGGTTCAGTAGTTTTTGGTGTCCTTGTTAGCAAAGGCACAATTGATCTTCCTGAAACTGCACATGTAAAAGTAAATTTTGAAGCTATTGGCATAAAAGGCAAAGTCAAAGTACACGATTTGTGGAGTCATAAAGATTTGGACATTTTCAATGGAAGTTTTAGTCGTGAATTGTCTCAGCATGGTGCTGGATTATACCGAATTAGTCCTTTACGTTAATGTGCTAAAACTATAAGAAAAAGAGTTATTACACAATAAGCAAACACGTAAGATGCAACTAATCAGAAACACATATATGAAAGTAGAGAAATTAGTATATAAAATGATTTTAATATTCAATGTATTGGCTGTGTCATTTTTTTATTCACAAAAGTTGAGTGCCCAGGATATTAACGTTGGAGATAATGTAGGTATTTATAAAGATTTCAAGACTGAATTTATGTGGGAAGCAAAGGTGAAAATTGCGAATACGATAAATGTGGGCGAAAGCAAACATGGAATTAGAAGAGTTATTCCAATTACAGGAGGAACATTTATTGGATCCAAAATAAAGGGAGAAATTCTATCAGGCGGAGAAGACTGTCAATTAGTACGTCCCGATGGAGATACAGAATTGAATGCCCGTTATTTACTTAAAACTGAAGATGGATATCTAATTCAAGTGGTAAATAAGGCATTGATTCATACTGAAGAAATAAATAAGACTTTTTATTGCAAATCTGTTCTTGATTTAGAAGCACCAGAAAACAGCCCTTACGATTATCTTAACCACGCTATCTTTATTGGCACATTAAAAATACCCGAATTGAATCCGGGCGAGGAACCGTATGTAGTGATTGAAGTTTATAAATTGCTATAAATAAAATCCATAGATAATAGTCTTTAATTTATAATGTAAAATACATTTTGTTTGCCGAGCATATCTGATAATCTTTGCTTGTTAAGAAAGCTGTTTCACAGAGTAAATCTCAAATATTTAAAACTGTAAAAACAATAACCAAATAAATTCTTTATGAAAAAAAACCATCTAATGCTAACGTTGCTATTGGTTCTTACCATATGTATTCAGGCACAATCGTATCAGAAAACAGATTTGGGTATTAAAGCCAGGATCAATTCAGTCGATGTTGAGATTCAATTCTACGGACCTTCCACTGTAAGGGTGTTGAAATCACCAGTGGGAAAATCTTTTACAAAAGAAAGTTTGACTGTAGTAAAGAAACCACAAGCTCCAAAGTTTACTGTCAGTCAACAAGATGATGTCGTATCATTAAAAAGCAGTAAGTTAAAAGTAGATGTTGATGTAAAATCGGGTAAAATAGCTTATTCTACTTTTGCCGGAGTACAACTTCTAAGTGAAAAAGAATCTGGTGCAACATTCACTGATTTTGATGATGCAGGATCAAAAACCTACACAATTAATCAATCTTTTACACTTGACAAAGAAGAGGCAATTTACGGTTTAGGTCAGCAACAACGTGGCAAATTATCGTTGCGTAACACAAAAATCAATATGGTGCAGGGAAACACAGACGACTATGTTCCTTTCCTTGTTTCAACAAAAGGTTACGGGTTATTTTGGGATAATTATTCTCCAACTGTATTTGAAGATAAGCCTGAAAATACATCACTCAAATCGGAGGTAGGCGATTGCATTGATTATTACTTTATGCTCGGTGGAAATATTGATGGTTCAATTGCCTGTATGCGTGAACTTACCGGACAAGCTCCTATGTTTCCATTATGGACTTTCGGTTATTGGCAAAGTAAAGAAAGATACAAAAGCCAAAATGAACTGGTAGGAGTTGTTAGTAAATATCGTGAATTAGGCGTGCCACTTGATGGAATCATTCAAGATTGGCAATATTGGGGCAACAATTACTTGTGGAATGCTATGGATTTTCTTAATCCTGAATTTTCGAATCCTAAAAAAATGGTAGAAGATATACACAGCATGAATGCACACGTGATCATTTCTATTTGGTCTTCTTTTGGACCTCAAACAAAACAATACCGTGAAATGAAACCAAAGGGTATGCTTTTGAATTTCAGCACATGGCCACAATCAGGTTTGGAAACATGGCCACCAAACCGCGAATATCCATCAGGCGTAGAGCCTTATGACCCATATAACCCAGAAGCCCGAAATATATACTGGAAATATCTGAACAAAGGTCTTTTCTCATTGGGTATTGACGGATGGTGGATGGATTCATCAGAACCTGACCATCTTGATTTTAAACCTTCCGATTTCGAGATAAAAACTTACCTTGGATCATTCCGTAAAGTTCGTAATGCTTTTCCATTGATGACTGTAGGCGGAGTAGCTGAACACCAACGTTCGGCTAGTTCTGATAAACGCGTATTTATCCTTACCCGTTCGGCATTTGCTGGTCAGCAACGTTATGGAGCTAATACATGGTCGGGCGATGTGAATTCTTCATGGCAATCGTTACGCAATCAGATACCGGCAGGTCTCAACTTTTCTATGAGTGCTATTCCTTACTGGAATACTGATATTGGTGGTTTTTTTGCAAGTGCATATAAGAGAGGCTGGGGTGAAGGAAATAAAAATCCATCATTTCAGGAATTGTATGTTCGCTGGCTTCAATTTGGGGCATTTACCCCTATGATGCGTTCGCATGGAACAGATATTCCCAGAGAAATATATAACTTTGGGAAAAAAGGTGAGACAATCTTCGATGCGATAGCAAAGACAATTAATTTGCGTTATTCATTATTGCCATACATTTATTCTACTTCCTGGTCGGTTACAAATAGCCAATCTACTATTATGCGCGCTTTGGTGATGGATTTTAATGATAAGAAGGTTGTAGATATGAACAACGAATATATGTTCGGTAAATCAATATTGGTTGCTCCGATTGTTAATGCACAATATACTCAGGAAACTATATTAAGAGCAAATGCTGAAACCGGTTGGGATAAAAAAGATGCAAGCAATGATATTAAAAGCCAACCAGTAACTTTCACTCAGGCTAAATCTTCAAAAGTTTATTTGCCCGAAGGAACTGTTTGGTATGACTTCTGGACAAACAAGAAAATCAATGGTGGTCAGGAAATTGCAAAAGAAACAACAATAGATGAAATTCCTTTGTACATTAAGTCGGGAAGTATAATCCCATTTGGACCACAAGTGCAGTATGCCACCGAGAAGAAATGGGATAACCTTGAAATCCGCGTTTATCCAGGAGCTAATGGCGAATTCTCCTTGTACGAAGATGAAAACGACAATTACAATTACGAAAAAGGGGTATATTCTACAATAGCCTTTACCTGGAATGATGCAAAAAAGTTATTAACTATTAATGACTGTAAAGGATCATTCCCGGGAATGCTTACTACTCGTAAATTTAATATTGTAGTCATTGCTGATGGTAAAAACGTTGCTAAAGTTTTGACTTATAGTGGCAAAAAAGTTATAGTTAAATTGTGAATGAAAAATTAGTCCAGTATAAAAACAAACAATGAAAAGAATCCTATTATTTATCTTTACAGGAACGATCATGTTCATGGGCTTGAATGCCCAAAATAAGAAAGCAAAAACTAATTCGGGTACTGACCAGTATTTGCTGTCAGCTTTTCCTAAGGTGCCTGAAGTATTACCACAAGATAGTGTTACAATGGGCGATTGGAAATCATTCCCGGAAATGAAGCTGAATATTCCAATCGCATCTGGACCATTTGAACCAACGTGGGAATCAATTGAGAAAAATTATCCCGGCGAACCTTCATGGCTACGTGAAGCGAAGTTTGGAATTTGGGTTCACTTTGGCCCACAATCAGCCGGTGAAAGTGGCGATTGGTATGCCCGTAAACTTTATACAGAAGGTACTACTGCCTATAAAAATCACCTCAGAAAATATGGTCACCCATCCGAAGTCGGCTACAAAGAAATTCTTCGTGATTGGAATCCCACTAAACTTGATCCGGCTGCACTTACAAAAATTTACCAGGCAGCTGGTGCTCGTTTCTTGATGATTCAAGGGGTGCATCATGATAATTACGATATGTGGAACTCAAAGTATCAACCCTGGAATTCTGTAAATATCGGACCTAAACGGGATTTTATCGGTGAATGGGCGAAGGCTTGTCGTGCTAACGGAATGCATTACGGCGTTACTTTCCACCACGAATACACCTGGTGGTGGTGGCAAACAGCATTTGGCAGTGACAAAGAAGGCACTAAGAAAGGTATCCCATATGATGGCAACCTTACTCTTGCCGATGGAAAAGGTAAATGGTGGGAAGGATATGATCCCCGCTTACTTTACGGAATTAACTTACGTGAATACAAGGATGTTGCACAGAAAGCAGCAACAGAATGGTCTCCGGCACCGGCAGGTATCTTTACCAATCACCTTGAATATGCAAAATGGTATGCAACAAAGTGGGCCTTACGGATGATGGATGTAGTTGAACATTACGATCCGGACTTCATTTATACCGACGGTACAGTGCAAGGTCCTTTCACTGGTAATGGAACCGGTACAGGTATCAAAGCTGATGCCATGCAGACCGTTATTGCCGATTATTATAACCGCACACTCAAAAATCGTCGCACCGTGAATACTTTCAGCATTGTTAAGTTCCGTAAAAAGACTAACGGCACGGTGAATACCGAGGAATTTGGTGTGCCTGCCGACATTAAAACCGATCAACCCTGGATTGCGGAAGCACCCGTTGGCGACTGGTTTTACGCACCAGGCTTTACCTATGATTCTGGAATGATGATCCGTTATATAATCGAAGCCATTGCCCGTGACGGCAATGCTGCGTTATGTATCTCTATTTTGCCTGACGGATCGTTGGATAAAGGAAGCATTAAGATGTTGAAAGAAGTTGGAACCTGGATGAGTCGAAATGGAGAAGCAGTTTATGGAAGCCATGCATGGACAATTCCAGGCGAAGGAGAACAAGTAAAAGGCAAGCTGAAAATGCTTCCCGGTGGTGCTTTAAATCGTAAGCATGCAGAATTTAAATTTAATGCTCATGACATACGTTTTACTGTTGGCAAAAACGGTTCATTCTACGCATTTTGTATGAACGTCCCTACTCCAGGAATGCAATTAAAGATTAAATCACTTGGTACTAACGCAAAACACTTTAACAAAACCATTAAAGATGTACAACTGCTCGGTTATATCGGCAAATTGAAATGGAAACTGGAAGCCGATGGACTTGCAATCACTTGTCCTGAGAAAATCCCTTTTGCAACATCTGTTGTGTTTAAAATTGATTAACAGCAACTAATACAAGTTCTCAAAAATTTTATTTTACAATTTTTAGAACGAGTACCAACTGTAGTGACTCGTTTTATCAGTTAACTTTAAGACAAATTCTTCTCTTATAAAACAACAAAATGAAATTAAAATTTCTAATAATAGTTAGTCTATTTTCTCTCCTCTGTCAGGGACAAGTTGTGAAATGTTACAACCAACTATCAGACAGGGTGACCATTACTTTGTCAGATGGAACACTCAGTATTTCTCCTTTAACTGAGAATGCAGTTAGAGTCAAATTCTACAAAGTAACAGAAGAAAATCTGCCTGAGCTTATTTTTACTTCGGGTGTTGTTACACCCAGGTTTCAAGTTCTTGATTTGCCTTCCAAACTTGAAATTAAAACCAAAAAAATTATTGTATCGTTGGATAAGCAAACAGGTAAATTGTCTTATGCTGATAATGCCGGCAATGTATTCTTGAGCGAAAAAGAGGGTGCCCGAAAGCTAACTCTCGATTCTATACAGGGTGAACCTTGTTTTGAGGCAGAGCAGAGTTTTGAATCACCGGGAGATAAATATATTTTCGGTTTGGGACAATTTCAGGATGGTCAATTTAATCTGAAAAATGTAACCCGTCGTTTGACACAGGTTAATACTCAGATTTCTATCCCTTTTATTTATTCAAGTAAAGGGTATGGTTTGTTATGGCATCAGTATGGGCTCACCGAGTTTAACCCTGCTGACAACTTTATTGCTCTCGAAAAGCAGGAACAATCAACCTCGGGAAACAGTCAAATGACCGAAGTAACTACAACTTCCGGTACTCAAAAAATATCTCAGAATCAGTCTTTATATCAAGGATATTTTAATATTTTTACGGATGGTGAATACTCCCTGTTTCTGGATTTGGGTGATATGGGTAACCGGCACTTTGTGGCTATTGATGGAAAGCCTTGTATAGATCAGAGCAACATGTGGCTTCCACCTACTGCCGGAACATTGGTAAATCTAAAAGCCGGAGAACATCAGGTGCAGGTACTTTGTAAATCAAACAACACGCCTAAATTGTCGTGGAAACAGAGTGATAACTTTACCACGTTCCGTTCACCGGTAGCAAAAGCACTCGATTATGTGGTATTCTACGGTCCAACAGCTGATAATGTAATTGCTACTTACCGAAATTTATCGGGGAATGTACCGATGTTTCCAAAATGGGCATATGGTTTTTGGCAATGTCGTGAACGCTATAGTTCAGGTACTCATTTAGTAGAAACTGTAAAGGAATTCCGTAAAAGAAACCTTCCATTGGATGTTATTGTACAGGATTGGCAATATTGGGGTAAATATGGCTGGGGCGTCCCAAAGTTTGACGAAACACATTATCCAAATCCAACTGGGTTCATTAAAGAATTGCACGATTTGAATGCACATTTCACTATTTCGGTTTGGGAAAATATTGATAAGAAATCTGAAGTAGCCAAAGATTACGTGGACAACAATCTTTTTATCCCTAATAGTCCGTGGGTTGATGTTTTTAATCCACTTGGCCGTGAAACCCATTGGAATACCCTTAACCAAAACCTCTTTAGTTTAGGTGTCGATTCATGGTGGATGGATGCCACAGAGCCCGAAAACGATGCTTTAAAAGGAAAGAAAACTTTCCTTGGATTAGGGGATTTTTATCGTCTAACTTATCCATTGTTTGTGAGTCAGGCGGTTTATGAAGGACAGCGCAAAACATCATTAGACAAACGGGTTTGTATCTTAACCAGGTCGGCTTTCCTTGGTCAGCAAAAATATGGTATTATAAATTGGTCAGGGGATATTGGAGGGTCATGGGATACCTACAAACGACAAATTGTTGCCGGATTAAACTATACTATTACAGGGTTTCCATATTGGACTACCGATATTGGCGGATTCTTCCGTCCAGGAAGATCGCAATATACTGACGAAAAATATCAGGATTTATTAACCCGTTGGTATCAATGGGGTGCAATGAGTCCAATTTTCAGGATGCATGGTTATCAAACGGAAACAGAACCCTGGAAATACGGGCAAAAGGTAGAAGATAATATGCGTAAGATGCTGAATCTTCGCTATCGTTTACTTCCCTACATTTATTCTGAAGCTTGGCAGATTACAAAAAACGGTTCAACCATAATGCGTCCGTTGGTTATGGACTTTAACGGAGATACAGTTGCCGTTAACCTTCAATACCAGTATATGTTTGGAAAAGCATTTCTGGTTGCTCCGATTACTGAGCCCAATGTAAATGAATGGAATGTATATTTACCTAAATCTACAGGTTGGTTCGACTTCTGGACAGGTAAACATTTTAATGGAGGCCAAACAATAAAAAATGATTCTCCATTGGATAAAATACCTCTTTTTGTTAAAGCAGGATCAATTATTCCAATGGGCAAAATTATCCAATATGCAGATGAAAGACCTGCAGACACTCTAGAAATTCGAGTATACAAAGGTGCAGATGCTAAATTCGAGTTATACGAAGATGAAGGTGATAACTATAATTATGAGAAAGGAAAATATACAATTATTCCATTCAACTGGAATGAAAAACGTAATTCAATTACAATCTCAGATAGACAGGGGAATTACACTGGCAGCTTAACAAAACATATTTTTAATATTGTTTTGGTAAATGAAAATATGGGTTATGGAACTGATGCTGGTTCTACAGGAAAAGAAGTTTCGTATACTGGGGCTAAAATAGAAATAAAATTACAATAAAAGTAGACACTATAATTAAAAAGTTTGGTAATCAAATTTAAGTTTACCCTATAATTAAACTTTCAATTGGTAGAAAAATATTTCTGACTTTTAATTACCAAACATTCTTTCTAACCTGAAAAATCAATAATGAAGAGAAAAAATAATATTCAATAAAAAATAAATAATCTTCAATTATTGAATAAGTTTTTTTTAACTATTACTTTGATTTATTTGTCTCATATTTTGAGGTAGTACTTTGTAGATATTTATTTTATTTACCAACATAATGAGTTTTTTACCATTTGGATTATAAAACATCAACATATCGTTCGTATTCGACAGACTAATCAATGAAGTTTAGGGTTATTGAACTGTTCCATAACATTACAATATAAAATTAAATATTATAATCTTCCCAATCTTGTCTTTTAAACTTACAGTATTCATTGTCACGATAACGGAAGGCTTTCTTTGCAAATAAACCATTTTTATGGGTTGATAAGTAAAACCGACTTCTCTCTGAGTCTGTAACGTACTTTTACCAATGATTTTATTTTGCCTTGAGTTCCTCATGTAAATATTTATGGTAACCATTTAATTGAAATAATATAGAGATAGAAAATGTGCTGGATTATTAATTAATATATTCTGGTGTAGTTTAGGCATTACTGTCTAAAATAGAGCAACTTAAACAATATTTGTAGTTGATATAATTGCTGATACTCTAATTTGTAATAATTGACTTGTAAACAATAGGTAATTAGCACTTGCACAAAACTTGCATAAGAAATAGCAGAATATTCAGTTTTTAAAACATGATAAATTTGAATATAATTTACTTAATGTGTTGTATATATAATTATTACATTTAATTTTAAAGTGTAATTATTTAAATCAAAGTCAATCCCCTTACCCTTGTGAGACAACAAAAAATAATCCAGATAACCGGTTATTTTATTTGCAATATGCTCGTTTAACAAATTACTTTTCGTATTTTTGGCATTGGTTTTTAAAACACGAACCTTTTATGCTCAAAACAACATGGATAAAAGTAAGAATAACAATTTAAAATTAAACAAATCCTACTATAAATAGATATATGAGAATGACAAAGCACACAAAAACATGCCTGGTTGCTGTCGTGGCAATAACCCTAATGGGTTTAACCAACTGTACCAATACTTCGAAAAAGACCGGCGAGTCTAAAAAAGGAGAAGAAAACAAAGCACAGAAAGATACAGTAGCTGCAAAACCGGAAGTAGTAGCACAACCAATTGACACGGCACTCTATAATAAAAAAATGCTGGCTTTGGCAAACGGGGACACTACAGGTCGTTGGCCGGTTAAGAAACAACCTTATCCGTTGCAGGGAGCCATTCTGCCTGAAAAAAGGATCGTTTGCTATTATGGCAACCTCTTTTCAAAAAGAATGGGAATTCTTGGACAATTGCCTCCAAGGGAAATGTTGGCTAAGCTCGATATTGAAATAAAGAAATGGGAAAAAATAGATCCCCTGACTCCTGTACAACCTGCACTTCACTATATTGCTGTCGTAGCACAAGGAGCACCGGGGAAAGATGGTAAATTTCGTTACCGCATGCCGGACAAGCAGATTGATTCTGTTCTTGCCATTTCAAGAATGAGAAAAAACATGATTGTCTTTTTGGATGTACAGGTAGCACAGAGTACTATTATGGCGGAATTGCCAATGCTGGAAAAATACCTGAAGATGCCGAATGTACATTTTGGACTTGACCCTGAGTTTTCAATGAAAACAGGTAAAAAACCCGGCAGTACGATCGGAACATTTGATGCAGCGGATATCAATTTCTGCTCGAACTATCTGGCAAAACTGGTGAGAGACAATCATCTTCCACCAAAAGTATTCATAGTACACCGGTTTACGCAACGCATGATAACAAATTACAAAAACATAAAACTTCATCCTGAAGTTCAAATTGTCATGAACATGGATGGTTGGGGTGAACCGGAACTTAAAAAAGGGACTTACCGCTTCTTTATAAACAAAGAACCGGTTCAGTTTACAGGCTTTAAATTGTTTTACATAAACGATCTTAAAAAAGGTCCGAAACACATGATGACTCCGGATGAACTTATGAAACTGAAACCGATTCCTATTTACATACAGTACCAATAAGCATTGCCCGAATTGATACCAGTCAACAATTACAGATTGGATTCTGGCAAATCCAAGTTAAACAATCGAACAAATAACTGATTTATTCACCTTTTAAAAAAACAACAAAAATGGAAATTATCCCTATTCCCGGTTTAATTATCGGTCTTATTGTAGTTTTACTTATTTCAGGATTTAGGATTTGTCAGGAGTATCAACGCTCTATTATTTTTCGCCTTGGACGTTTTCAATCAATCAAAGGACCCGGGCTTTATTGGATCATTCCTTTTATCGATGCACAACAACGGGTAGATATACGTACCAAAACAGTGGACCTGGAACAACAGGAAACCATTACAAAAGACAGTGTGACGATTAAAGTAAATGCTGTTCTTTGGTTCCGGATTACGAATCCTGAAAATGCCATCATACAGGTAGCCGATTATTATAAAGCCGTTTATCAGTTTTCAGTAACTGCTTTACGTAACATTATCGGGCAACACTCACTGGATGAAGTATTGCGCGAACGCGAACAAATTAATGCCACCCTTCAGAAAAATGTAGATTCTATCACCGAACCATGGGGAATAAAAATTGAAATGGTAGAAATGAAAGACGTGGAGATACCGGAAGCTATGCAACGTGCCATGGCCCGAGAAGCAGAAGCAATCCGCGAAAAGCGCGCCCGAATTGTAAAAGCGGAAGCTGAACTTGAAGCTTCTATCAAACTGACTCAAGGGGCAACAGTAATGGAAGGAAGCCCAATTGCACTGGAACTTCGCCGTATGCAAATGCTATCGGAAATCGGCATTGACAACAATACTACAACCATTGTACTGGTACCTTCTGAATTTACCAATGCAGCAAGAAGCTTTAGTGAGTTAGCAGCTAAGAAAGAGAAATGATTTTAGAGCAAAGACAAAAGAACAAGGACAAAAGAAATGAATTTCATATTGCTTCGTATTCTTAAATTAAAAGAGGAAAACCAGTTGGCTTTCCTCTTTTAATTTCAACAAATCATGCTAAACTATTATTTACTCCTTTTTAGTACTTTTGTCTTGATACATTTATCTTTGCTCTTTTGTCTTTGTCCTTTTGTCTTTTGTCTTTATCCCTGTATTAAAGCAGTTCTACAATTTGCTTTTCAAGTTTAATCAGGTCTTCAGTGAATTTACGAATGCCTTCTGCCAGTTTTTCAGTAGCCATGGCATCTTCATTCATCATCCACCGAAAGATTTTCTCGTCCATCTTAACAGGGCTTATATCCAATAATTTTGATTTAGCAGAATCCAGTTTCTTTTCTAATACACCATCTGTATTTTCAAGTTCTTTAAGCAAAGAGGGTGAAATGGTCAATGCATCACATCCCACCAGTTCAATGATTTCACCTACATTCCGAAAGCTGGCACCCATTACAATGGTATTATAGCCGAACTTCTTGTAATAACTGTATATTTCCTTTACTGATTTCACACCCGGATCCACTGCCGCAGGAATATCCGAAACGCCACGGTCCTTTTTATACCAATCGAGGATACGTCCTACAAACGGAGAAATAAGTGTCACATTTGCTTCGGCACACCGTACAGCCTGTGCAAAGGAGAATAACAAGGTCAGGTTGCAGTGTATACCTTCATTCTCCAGCATTTCAGCAGCATTTATGCCTTCCCACGTTGAAGCGACCTTTATAAGTATACGTTCGCGCGAAATGCCATTGGCCTCATACAACTGTATCAATTCGTGTGCCTTGGCAATACTGGCTTCAGTATCAAAAGAAAGACGGGCATCAACTTCGGTAGACACACGACCAGGTACAATTTCAAGAATCTTAAGGCCGAAATTAACAGCCAGTTTATCCATGGCATGCTTTAGCTGAACAGCTTTGTCATTCGAAACACCTTTGGCATATTGAATGGCATCGTCTATCAACGGACTGTATTTTTTATCCATTGAAGCAGCATAAATAAGGGAAGGATTGGTTGTGGCATCCACAGGTTTGTAGGCCATCATGGAATCAAAGTCGCCGGTATCGGCTACGACTTTTGTGTACGTTTTCAATTGTTCAAGTAAATTCATAGTTCATGATGTTATATGACTTTATATAAACAAACTGATTTGGAGGGTGTTTTGTTCTTGAAAACCGAAGCTTTATCTGATTTAAATGCGAATATATTTATATTGCCCTCAAAAGCTTATAAACTTTTCCGGTGAAGCCAAACCTGATAAGAGTTAATTATGTTCTGCCAAAGCACATATGCTCCCGGTCCTATTGAAGCAATCGGGTTTAAATACATCTGAGCCATCCAGATAGCCAGAATGGTATTCTTTTGCCCTAAGCCCTGCCCTCCGGCAACAGTATCGTTGTAGTGTTTGCCGATTCCCCTTCCTATCGCAAACTGGCCGATACACACAACAAGTGCACCGACAGCCACCAGGATCTCGGTAATATGGCTGTTGCCGTTTTGTTTGAGGATAAACACCACCGTACGCCCTGTAACAACGCACAATGCCAACGACCAGAAGTAAAAAGATAGGCCGGAGTATGAAGCAATTTTTGAGGTTATTGCCGGAATGAATTTTTGCATGAGCATGGCCAGTGCAAACGGCAGAAACAACAACACAAAAACCCGTTGGAAAATAGCCAGGAATGATTCAAAGAAAGGCAGGTTCTGATAGCTGCCTACCAAAGAAAAAATAATGGGGGCTGCCAGTGCTACACACATATTACTTATCAGGCTGTAAGCAGTAAGACTACCTACATTTCCCTTAAGCATGCCGGTAATAACCGGTGCAGCAGTTCCTGTAGGTGCCAACACACAAATCATCGCTCCTTGTGCAAGGGTGACATTAAAGGGAGAGAGCACAAAGAAAACAGCCAGGCTACCAAGAATTTGAATCACGACTAACCAGATATGCAACCGGGAAAGGCGCATATCCTTTAATTTCAAATTGCAATAGGTAAGAAATAACATGATGAAAATCAGATATGGTGTCAGGAATGACAACATCATGAAGAATTTGTAAAATATAGCACCCACCGTTATGGAAATGGGCATCATGTAAGGTTTCAATCTTTTTAACATGGATTCTGGTTATTCAATTCAGGGTGCAAAAGTACGAAGATAAATTGTATCAGGAGTAAATGAATCGTTTTTATTAATTCAAAATCTGACAAAAGGTCAACAAATCCGGATAATCAAAAAGGAATTACTTAAATTAATCACTGATCCATTTAGTACTAATTACAACTTCGTTCATTCTTAATTATCATTTGAATATCACGTTGATTTATAGCATTAATTCCTTAATCTTGTTTGATAATTTTCACAATAAAAAGAGTAAAACGCCATTACCAACTTAAATTTTATTTACTTTGCACTCAAATAATCAGTCGTTAGAATTATGAAAAAACCAATCTCGTTCATTTTGTTGATATTCTCAATAACAATGGGATCACAATTTATCTGTTCCCAAACTCATAACATTCAGGTTGATGTCAAAAGAAAAGGCTCACCGATACAAAAAACCATGTATGGAATTTTCTTCGAAGACATAAACTTTGGTGCTGATGGAGGAATGTATGGAGAATTGATTAAAAACCGTTCTTTTGAATTTGATAATCATTTAGTTGGATGGTTGCCTTTTGGCAATGTACATATTTTAAAAGAAAATCCTTGTTTTGTAAAAAACCCGAACTATGTCCAACTTACGTACAAGAAGGAACTTACAGGTACAGGAATTGAAAACCAAGGATTTAGAGGCATTGGTGTTTCCCAAAAAGAGAGCTACAAACTTTCGGTTTATTCCCGCTGTCATAATTCTTTTCCCATTGAACTGAAAGTAGAATTAATCAGCACTGATAATGATGCAATTGCAACGACAAAATTAATTATAAACGGAGAAGACTGGAAAAAATACTCAATCGAACTTAGTCCAAAATCAACAGATGCACGTGCATCACTCCGACTGACCATGATAACTCCGGGCACAGTGGATTTGGATCATATTTCACTATTTCCCGTAAAGACGTTTAAAATGCGTGAAAATGGCATGCGTAAAGATCTGGCACAGGCATTGTCGGACCTTAAACCTGGTATATTTCGTTTTCCCGGAGGATGTATTGTAGAAGGTACTAATCTGGCAACTCGTTATCAATGGAAAAACACAGTTGGCCCGGTAGAGAACAGACCTACTAATATCAACAGGTGGAATTATACATTTCCACATAAAAAATTCTCCGATTACTATCAATCATATGGCCTTGGCTTTTTTGAATACTTCCAGTTGTGCGAAGATATAGGTGCAGAAGCACTTCCGGTGTTGAGTTGTGGTTTATCCTGCCAGTTTGAAAACCACGACCCAAAAGAAAACTGTCCTGTTGATAGTTTACTTCCTTACATACAAGACGCATTGGACCTGATTGAATTTGCAAATGGACCTGCAACTTCCATTTGGGGGAAGGTTCGTGCAGATATGGGTCATCCTGCACCGTTTAATATGAAATACATGGCTGTTGGAAACGAACAATGGGGAAGCCTTTATCCGGAGCGCCTTGAACCATTCTTAAAAGCAATCCGCAAACAATATCCAGGCATCAAAGTGATTGGGAGTGCAGGTCCAAGTCCTGATGGGGAAAAATTTAAGTATGGTTGGAGTGAAATGAAACGTTTAAAAACCGACCTGGTAGACGAACATTATTATAAAAATCCTGAATGGTTTTTATCAAATGCCAACCGCTATGACAATTATGACCGTAAAGGGCCTAAAGTTTTTGCTGGAGAATATGCCTGTCATCCTACCAACAAGAAAAACAATTTTGAAGGGGCACTTTCGGAAGCTGCATTTATGACTGGTTTTGAACGCAATGCAGATGTAGTACAGATGTGCACGTATGCTCCTTTATTTGCTCATGTAGACGCCTGGCAGTGGCGTCCCGACCTGATATGGTTCGACAACCTTCACTCGGTAAAAACACCTAATTATTACGTTCAACAACTCTATGCAACCCATGCCGGGACGCATGTTCTCACAACTACAGAGGACAGGGTTCCCCTGGAAGGGAAAAATGGACTGTACGCTACTTCAGCATTCGATAATGTGAAAACTGAGATCATCCTTAAAATTGCAAATACATCATCCGAAACAAGAAAAGTTACTTACACTTTCAATGGTTTGAAGGATGCAGAAAGAAAAGGGGTACATATAATTTTAAGTTCTAAAAACAAAGATACAGAGAACACAATGGATAAACCAGATGCAGTAATTCCCTTTGAAAATGAAATCAATCTGAATGGAAACACACTCGATGTTGAACTATTGCCTCAATCGTTCAACATATACACGATCAGGTTGTAAATCAATCATCTATTGAAAACAAAGAGTTAAAAAAATGGACATGTTTCCGGCAACTTTATGATCAATATTATAGCAAAAAATTCAACCAGTATGAAGTCAAATTTATTTTATATGTTGCCAATAACAATCCATTTTTGACTTAGTTTATTCAAACAGGTATTTGAAGTCCAACAAATGAATTTAATGCTATTCTATCAGTTGAGGCAGATCATAAATCGTATTGATTCGATTGGAGGTGTGATGCAACTTGGTGAGAAATTCGTTTATTTTATCCTGATAATCGATCAGGTAATCGGGATGAAGCTTTTTAGTTACCAGGTTAATGATCCTTTTAAGCAAAAGCCCTACCTTGTAATCGTAGCCCGAAAAGCGGGCACCAAAGACCTTTGAAGGATTGGTAAACTGCATCTCCAACACATAAAGCACCAGGTCGGTTTCCAGCTTCTTATTCTTTGTTTCAACTGTAAATTCGCTTATCCTTTTAACGCAGGCATTCAGCTTTTTAGCAAGCTGGTGTTGGATAGTCCTGCCTTTGAACTCTTTAAGGCAAAGTGTATCAATAGACTCTTTGGCTTCTTCAAACAACGTTTGTTCACCACCATCCTTATCAAGAAAGTTGACCAGCAGGTATTCGTAGTTATACCGTTTCCCGGCAAGTTTAAGCACAATATCCACTAACTCTTTTTTGGAGAGCTCGTTTACCTGAGCTTTTAGAATAGCTTTATCGCGAGGCATAGGGGATTTGAGTTATCAGTTTATATTTTTGGCTTGCAAATATACCCAAAAATTAATTATTTGTCCGTATCTTTGCACTCCATTTTGAAATGATTGGTTTAATTGATAATTAGACACTTTCATACTTATTCAAACAACCAATCACGAAATTAATCAATAACATAAGATGACTAACTTTAAACGGACCACCGTTACCTCGGCTTTGCCATATGCCAATGGTCCTGTACACATCGGGCACCTGGCAGGAGTATATGTACCTGCTGATATATATGTGCGCTATCTCCGTCTGAAAGGCGAAGAAGTGCTCTTTATCGGTGGCTCCGACGAACACGGGGTACCTATTACCATAAAAGCTAAAAAAGAAGGCGTTTCACCACAGGATATTGTGGATCGTTATCATAGCATTATCAAAAAATCATTTGAGGATTTTGGTATTACTTTTGATATTTATTCACGTACGACCTCAGCCACTCATCGAGAACTGGCTTCCGAGATATTCAAAACTATTGAAGGAAAAGGCGGCTTTATTGAAAAAACAAACGATCAGTATTACGATGAATCGGCACAACAGTTTTTGGCTGACAGGTACATCACCGGTAAATGTCCTCATTGCGGCAATGAAAATGCGTATGGCGATCAATGTGAATCATGTGGCACTTCCCTAAGTGCGACCGACTTAATCAACCCTAAATCGGCTATAAGCGGCAATGTACCGGTCATGCGTGAAACCAAACACTGGTACTTACCTTTGGACCAACACGAAGCATGGTTGCGTAAGTGGATACTGGAAGAGCATAAAGAATGGAAAACGAATGTATACGGACAATGCAAAAGCTGGCTCGACATGGGCTTGCAACCACGTGCAGTAAGCCGTGACCTCGATTGGGGTATTCCTGTTCCAGTTCCGGGTGCTGAAGGAAAAGTTCTTTATGTATGGTTTGATGCACCGATCGGATACATCTCCAATACCAAGGAGCTTTGTGACAACGAACCTGAGAAATACGGTAAATGGGAAAAATGGTGGAAGGATGAAGAGACCCGCCTTGTTCACTTCATTGGAAAAGACAATATTGTGTTCCATTGTATTGTGTTTCCAGCCATGCTGAAAGCTGAAGGTTCGTTTATCCTGCCTGACAATGTACCTGCCAATGAATTTTTAAATCTGGAAGGAGATAAGATTTCCACTTCCCGTAACTGGGCAGTCTGGCTGCATGAATACCTTGTTGATTTTCCGGGGAAACAGGATGTGCTGCGTTATGTATTAACTGCAAATGCTCCGGAAACAAAAGACAATGATTTCACCTGGAATGATTTTCAGGCACGTAATAACAACGAGCTTGTTGCTATTTTTGGTAATTTCATTAACCGGGCCATGGTGCTAACACAGAAATATTACGATGGGAAAGTCCCTGCTCTAGGTGTTCTGACCGATTACGATAAACAAACCCTGGAAGAGTTTGAAAATGTAAAAGCAGAAGTAGAAAAGCTCCTGAACAATTTCCGCTTCAGGGATGCACAAAAAGAAGCTATGACCCTTGCCCGTATTGGGAACAAATACCTGGCAGATACCGAACCATGGAAAGTAGCCAAGATAGACATGAATCGTGTGGCTACTATCATGCATCTAAGTTTGCAAATTGCCGCCAACCTGGCTATTGCCTTTGAACCTTTTCTGCCTTTTACTTCCAAAAAACTGAGAACCATGTTAGGCATGAAGTCTTTCAGTTGGAATGATCTTGGCAAAATTGATTTACTTGTAACAGGTTCTCAACTTGAAACACCTGAATTGCTTTTTGAGAAAATAGAAGATGAAGCCATGCAAGCTCAGGTTCAGAAACTACTGGATACTAAAATTGCCAATGAAACAGCGAATTATAAAACTGCTCTGGTAAAGGAGAATGTGGCATTCGAAGACTTTATGAAAATCGATATCCGGGTAGGAACTGTACTTAGTTGCCAAAAGGTTCCTAAAGCAGATAAGCTGCTGCAATTTCGTATTGCCGATGGGCTGGAAGAAAGGACTATTCTTTCAGGCATAGCACAACATTATCCAAATCCGGAAGAACTGGTTGGCACACAGGTCTGTTTTATTGCTAACTTTGAACCTCGCAAACTAAGAGGCGTCATGAGCGAAGGTATGATTCTTTCTGCTGAAGATGCTGATGGAAAACTGGTACTTATTCAACCAAAAGTACCCGTTACAAATGGGGTTGAAGTAAAGTAACCTGTTGTATTGCTTAATTTTCACGTAGAAAACACGGGTTTACATTTACCACATTCACACAATAAGCTTTCTATAAGCTCATTAAATATATTAATAAAAAGCATTAATCGGACATGTTCCTTTTAATGCTTTTTTTGTACATTTGTACGAACTAATTCACACACACCCTTAAATTATTTATTTAAAATTATGAATAATCCGATTAAAACACCTTCACGATTACTCTCACTGGATGTATTGCGTGGCATTACTATTTCAGGCATGATCATGGTAAATAACCCTGGAAGCTGGGGTAAAATTTACACTCCCTTAGAACATGCACAGTGGAATGGATTGACACCGACTGATCTGGTATTTCCCTTTTTCATGTTTATCATGGGTGTATCCATGTTTCTATCCTATAAAAAGTTTGATTTTAAACTATCCGGGAAAACGTTTACCAAGTTACTCCGACGTTCGGTTCTCCTATTCTTAATTGGACTTGCAATCGGTTGGTTTAGCCTGTTCTGCCGTGGATTAGTTGCACTTCGTACAGAAGATATGTCTTTGCTTGATAAAATAGGACACGCTGCCTATAACTTCGAAAACATGCGCATTCTTGGAGTATTACAACGTTTAGCACTTGTATCCTTCTTCGGCTCACTCATTGTTTTAACATTCAAACCAAAACGTATCCCATGGCTTATAGGATTTATATTGTTATTTTATTGGATCTTAATGGCTGTAACGGGCAGCTATTTCGAGAATGACTATAGCCTTGTTTCCATAATCGACCATGCAGTTTTGGGAGTTACACATATGTACAGTGAAATGCTTCCAGATGGCACAAAAGTTGTTTTCGATCCGGAAGGACTATTAAGTACCTTACCTTGCATAGCACATGTGTTGCTTGGTTTTATGGCAGGTAAATTAATCTCAGAATCTAAAGACAACAACCAACGCATTCAAAAACTTTTTATCTTTGGAACAATCATTCTCTTTCTGGGTTTTTTACTCGACTATGCATTCCCGATAAATAAAAAGATCTGGAGTTCTAGTTTTGTTTTGACAACATGCGGGTTAGCCTCTTTACTTCTTGGTCTGTTGGTATGGATAATCGATATCAAAGGCAAGAAAAAATGGAGTGTATTTTTCGAATCATTTGGTGTAAACCCAATGTTTATATATGTAATAGCCGGAATAATAAGTATCCTTCTGGGAAATATTGGCTTTATGTATTATGGCGAATGGCATTCCACCAAAGGTTTTATTTATACTGAATGGCTGAATCCTGTTTTTGGCGATTACCTTGGTTCTTTGGTTTTTGCATTGCTTTTTGTCACTCTCAACTGGTTTATTGGGCATATTCTGTACAAAAAGAAAATCTATATAAAACTATAGTTCCAACAGATTGTTATTTTGAGAATGGTCAGCATTCTTTCAAGAAACCTAAAGATATTTATTCGTTTAGAATAACAATACCATTAACCAGAAACAATCAATTAAATCATTCATCATCTAATTTATGAATGTAGAAGAATTACGGGAATATTGCCTTACTCTGAAAGGAACAACAGAATGTTTCCCTTTTGACGAAGTAACGTTGGTATTAAAAGTCCAGGGTAAGATGTTTGCACTTATTCCATTATCTACTACAGAAACCAGCATTTCGTTAAAATGTGATCCTGAACGAGCAATTACGCTTCGTGAGGAATATGAGGCAGTTATACCAGCTTATCATTTTAATAAGAAACACTGGAATACAGTTTATATAGATGGAAGACTTACCCGCAAACTCATTTGTGAATGGATAGATCATTCTTATAACCTGGTAGTTGCAGGATTGCCGTTGAAACTTCGTGAAGAACTTGCTTAAAAACAGCCATTAGTCAGTCTTTATTTTAAAAACTCCCCACTCATTCAGTTAAGTGGGGAGCTTTTGTATATCTCAATTTTCTTAGAAGGTCCTATTTTTAGATTGTTTAAATTCATTTCAATAAATAGCTACAAATAGTTTCGATTCCTCCTGAAAATCAATCAGTATCATCTTTAGCATTCACAAATCATTCCTTTGTAGAGAGTACATTACTACAAATTAATGCACAAAAAAAGCCCTTCATAAACTAAATTATAAAGAGCTTTAAAACGGCATTATCTACTTTCCCACAAAATTGCAGTATATCGTCGTGAACAGGCCTTCTCTGTTTATCGTTGGTTTAACGATACCTGGCAAGTTCTTCATCGTTCTGTACTTTGTACAATACATCCCGTCAAAGGATAATCGCTGCATTACAGAAATATAAGCACAAAAAAAGCCCTTCATAAACTAAATTATAAAGAGCTTTAAAACGGCATTATCTACTTTCCCACAAAATTGCAGTATATCGTCGTGAACTGGCCTTCTCTGTTTATCGTTGTTTTAACGATACCGGGCAAGTTCTTCATCGTTCTGTACTTTGTACAATACATCCCGTCAAAGGATAATCGCTGCATTACAGAAATATAAGCACAAAAAAAAGCCCTTCATAAACTAAATTATGAAGGGCTTTAAAACGGCATTATCTACTTTCCCACAAAATTGCAGTATATCGTCGTGAACTGGCCTTCTCTGTTTATCGTTGTTTTAACGATACCGGGCAAGTTCTTCATCGTTCTGTACTTTGTACAATACATCCCGTCAAAGGATAATCGCTGCATTCCAGAAATATAAGCACAAAAAAAAGCCCTTCATAAACTAAATTATGAAGGGCTTTAAAAACGGCGGCTATCTACTCTCCCACAAAATTGCAGTACCATCGACGTGGACAGGCTTAACTTCTCTGTTCGGAATGGGAAGAGGTGGAACCCTGTCGCTATAACCACCTAAGTGATTTCAGAAGAACTTTATACCCCCGAAGGAACGTAAAGACTCAACTGTATATAGACAATTGGAGGCGAAAGAGAAAAATTTCATGTCAGCATTGTAATACCATAAGGTACAAAAAAAGCTATCGGGCAATTAGTATCACTTGGCTCTACATTTCTGTTATACACCTATGACCTATCAACGTCGTAGTCTTCGACGACCCTCAATGGAAATCTAATCTTGAAGATGGCTTCGTGCTTAGATGCTTTCAGCACTTATCCTAACCGAACGTAGCTACCGGGCAGTGCTCCTGGCGGAACAACCCGTAGACCAGAGGTTCGTCCAACACGGTCCTCTCGTACTAGTGTCAGACCTTCGCAAATTTCCTGCGCCCACAACAGATAGGGACCGAACTGTCTCACGACGTTCTGAACCCAGCTCGCGTGCCACTTTAATGGGCGAACAGCCCAACCCTTGGGACCTTCTCCAGCCCCAGGATGTGACGAGCCGACATCGAGGTGCCAAACCATTCCGTCGATATGAGCTCTTGGGAATGATCAGCCTGTTATCCCCGGAGTACCTTTTATCCTTTGAGCGATGGCCCTTCCATGCGGAACCACCGGATCACTATGCCCTAGTTTCCTACCTGATCGACTTGTCGGTCTCTCAGTCAAGCGCGCTTATACCATTATACTCTGCGACCGGTTACCAATCGGCCTGAGCGCACCTTTGGAAGCCTCCGTTACACTTTTGGAGGCGACCACCCCAGTCAAACTACCCACCAAACATTGTCTTCCCGTAAAGGAATTAGAACTCAAATAATTGAAGGGCCGTATTTCAAGGATGACTCCACAAACACTAGCGTGCCTGCTTCGCAGTCTCCGGCCTATCCTACACATCAATTACCCAAATTCAGTGTTAAGTTGCAGTAAAGGTTCACGGGGTCTTTCCGTCCCGTTGCGGGTAATCGGCATCTTCACCGATACTACAATTTCACCGAGCTCACAGCTGAGACAGTGCCCAGATCGTTACACCATTCGTGCAGGTCGGAACTTACCCGACAAGGAATTTCGCTACCTTAGGACCGTTATAGTTACGGCCGCCGTTTACTGGGGCTTCAATTCAATGCGTCTCTTGCGATAACATCTCCTCTTAACCTTCCAGCACCGGGCAGGTGTCAGGCCATATACTTCATCTTTCGATTTTGCATAGCCCTGTGTTTTTGTTAAACAGTCGCCTGGGCCATTTCTCTGCGGCTTCTCATTCAACATGAGGAAGCGCCCCTTCTCCCGAAGTTACGGGGCTATTTTGCCTAGTTCCTTAGCTGTGAATCACTCGAGCGCCTTAGTACGCTATACTTGACCACGTGTGTCCGTTTATGGTACGAGTACTTATTAGATTAACGTTTAGCGGATTTTCTTGGGAGTCTGATTACATCCATATCCGCTTGCACAAGTGCGCACGGTACTATCAGGTTCGACTCAAAGCGCGGATTTGCCTACGCCTCTCATAATCTACACCCTTCAACCAGCTATTCCGTCAGCTGGCAGGACTTTCACTGCTCCGTCCCCACTTCACTCTAATAAGTAGTACTGGAATATTAACCAGTTCTTCCATCGGCTTCGCCTATCGGCTATACCTTAGGCCCCGACTAACCCTGATCCGATTAGCGTTGATCAGGAATCCTTAGTCTTCCGGCGGGGGGGTTTCTCGCCCCCCTTATCGTTACTTATTCCTACATTTGCTTTTCCATCCGCTCCAGAGTAAGTTATCCTTACGCCTTCTACGCTGAAATGGAATGCTCCCCTACCAATCATACATAATATGATTCCATAGCTTCGGTAATATACTTATGCCCGATTATTATCCACGCCAAACCGCTCGACTAGTGAGCTGTTACGCACTCTTTGAATGAGTGGCTGCTTCCAAGCCAACATCCTAGCTGTCACTGCAGTTCGACTTCGTTAATTCAACTTAGTATATATTTGGGGACCTTAGCTGATGGTCTGGATTCTTCTCCTCTCGGACATGGACCTTAGCACCCATGCCCTCACTCCTGTGAAACATTTATAAGCATTCGGAGTTTATCAGGACTTGATAGGCGGTGAAGCCCTCGCATCCAATCAGTCGCTCTACCTCTTATAAACTATCACAAGGCTGCACCTAAATGCATTTCGGGGAGTACGAGCTATCTCCAAGTTTGATTAGCCTTTCACCCCTACCCTCAAGTCATCCGAACACTTTTCAACGTATACCGGTTCAGTCCTCCATTTCGTGTTACCGAAACTTCAACTTGCTCAAGGGTAGATCACTTGGTTTCGCGTCTACTCCCACTGACTATGGCGCCCTGTTAAGACTCGCTTTCGCTTCGGCTGCGGACCTGAAGTCCTTAACCTTGCCAGTGAAAGTAACTCGTAGGATCATTATGCAAAAGGCACGCTGTCACGGAATTGCTCCGCTCCAACCGCTTGTAAGCGAACGGTTTCAGGATCTATTTCACTCTTCTATTCGAAGTACTTTTCACCTTTCCTTCACAGTACTGGTTCACTATCGGTCTCTGGGGAGTATTTAGCCTTACCGGATGGTCCCGGCAAATTCAAACAGGATTTCTCGTGTCCCGCTCTACTCAGGATACTGCTATCAAAGTAAAACCTTACCTGTACGGGATTATCACCCTCTATGATTCCTCTTTCCAAAGGATTCCAGTTCGTTTTTAATTCAAATATCGCAGTCCTATAACCCCGCCTATGCATTACTACATAAACGGTTTGGGCTGTTCCGCGTTCGCTCGCCACTACTTGCGGAATCACTTTTGTTTTCTTCTCCTAAGGGTACTTAGATGTTTCAGTTCCCCTCGTTCGCCTTCCGATAAATCGGAATAACATAGCTTCACTATGCTGGGTTTCCCCATTCGGAAATCTTGGGATCATAGGTTATTTGCACCACCCCCAAGCTTATCGCAGCTTATCACGTCCTTCATCGCCTCCCAGAGCCTAGGCATCCACCGTTCGCTCTTATTTGCTTTCTTTATTCTATTTTTTGCTCGTTACTCTTGTTTTAGTTATTGGTTGATTGGTTAATTTGTTGATTGGTTCGTTATTGCTAACGTATCAATTTACTCATTTTCCGTTCTTCCTTTTAGTAATTCAAAATTAACTTCACAATGCTTACTCTATCGTATCGCATTGCTTTACTACTTTCTTTCTCTTTCTTCCAATATGTCAAAGATCGTGATCTAATGCATAATTACGAATTCATAATTCATAATTAAATGTCTCGCGACATGGTCATTAAATGTGTTGATTTATAGCGTTTCACAGCTAGTAAACCTGGTCTTATTTCTTCTTTTTATTAAAAAAACAACGCGCTTGTTGTTCCTTACTCTTGTATTTACTCTCTTGTTTTTCTCTTTACTTACCTCTTACCTTCTTACCTCTTACCTCTTCTTTTCGGTGGAGAATAAGGGGCTCGAACCCTTGACCCCCTGCGTGCAAGGCAGGTGCTCTAAGCCAACTGAGCTAATCCCCCTTTTTAATTCATAATTCTCAATTCATAATTCATAATTAATTGTTTTCATTATGAATTATGCATTATCAATTATGCATTGTTTGTTGTAGTCCCAGACAGAGTTGAACTGTCGACCTCTACATTATCAGTGTAGCGCTCTAACCAACTGAGCTATAGGACTGAATGTATTGTGATCAGTACCCAAAAGTTCAGTTTTCAACTCTTGTTTCATTATCGGTAACTGTTCACGTGTTAACTGGTTATGGTTAACTGTTAACTGGTTACTGTATATATCATAAACAACATAATGTAGTACAATCCAAGATTCCACTTCCCTTGTATACCACTTTTCTACTAATTTGTCGATAACATCGCTCCAGAAAGGAGGTGTTCCAGCCGCACCTTCCGGTACGGCTACCTTGTTACGACTTAGCCCTAGTTACCAATTTTACCCTAGGACGCTCCTTGCGGTTACGTACTTCAGGTCCCCT